>Ga0153956_1000285_pt1 | contig 61387 bp, 51 predicted proteins | sample TSFL040MetaG_FD_104704 | JGI IMG/M metagenome (GOLD analysis project Ga0153956, IMG submission 104704) | Attine ant fungus gardens microbial communities from Florida, USA - TSFL040 MetaG | ecosystem: Host-associated > Fungi > Mycelium > Unclassified | place: USA: Florida, Wekiwa Springs...
AGGCGATCACCGTCGCCACCGTCGCCAGCACCACCATCGGCACCCGGCCCCAGTGCGGGATCAGCAGGAAGAAGGGGTTGGAGATCGCGCTCGGGTCGCTGACGATCAGCGAGCCCTGGCCCAGGTAGTTGAGGGTCAGCGCCGGGAAGACGACGACGAACCAGGCGCGCGAGATCGGCGGGCGGCCGAAGTGGCCCATGTCGGCGTAGAGCGCCTCGGCGCCGGTGATCGTCAGCACGACCGCGCCGAGCGAGATGAAGGCGGTGCCGAAGTGACGGCCGAAGAACTCGATTCCGTAGGTCGGCGAGAGCGCCTTGACGATCTCCGGGTGGGCGACGACGCGACCGAGCCCGGCGGCCGCGATGACGATGAACCAGAAGAGCATCACCGGCCCGAAGACGCGGCCGATGCGGTGGGTGCCGAAGCGCTGGACGGCGAAGAGGACGACGATCACGGCGATCGTCACCGGCACCACCAGCGTGTGGATGCTGGGCTCGACGACCTTCACCCCTTCGACCGCCGAGAGGACCGAGATCGCCGGGGTGATCATCCCGTCGCCGTAGAAGAGCGCGACCCCGAACATGCCGATCGCGATCAGGCCGAACTTGACCTGCGGCGAGTTGAGCTTGGTGCTTTCGACCTTCGCGATCAGCGCCAGGATGCCGCCCTCGCCTTCGTTGTCGGCGCGCATGATGAAGAGGACGAACTCGACCGAGACGATCAGCGTGATCGTCCAGAAGACGAGCGAGATGACCCCGAAGACGTCGGCTTCGGTCGGCTTCACCGTGCCGTGGTCGGCGGCGAAGAGGGTCTGCAGCGAGTAGAGCGGGCTGGTGCCGATGTCACCGAAGACGACGCCGAGCGCGCCGAGGGCGAGCGCGGCCATGCCGAGTTGGCGGCGGGCATCACGCCCGCGGAGAGTGGTCGCCATCGGTCGAAACCTAGGCGATGGTCTTCACAGGTGGCGAAACATGTCGGTCAGGCCCGGGGGGAGGTGGGAAGAACGCGCAGCGTGCGAGACTTGGGCATGGCCTCGGCGCGAGTCCCGGATCCCATCGAGTCGGTGCGGCACCAGCTGCGGCCGCTCTTCGACCAGATCGTGATCAAGGAGCTCGACTCCGACCGGGTGCGGCGGTCGGGGCTGGTCGTCCCGCCCGGCACCCACGAGCCGCCGCCGGAACAGGGCATCGTCCTCGCCGTCGGGCCCGGGCTCGACTGGTGGGCCGGGGCCGGGGTCGAGATGCCGGTCGAGGTCGGCGACCACGTCGTCTTCCCGGCCAGCGCCGGGGTCTGGGTCGAAGTCGACGAGGAGCGCCTGCTGGTCTGCCGCGTGACCCAGATGCTCGGCGTGCTCGAGTCGGCGTCGCTGAACGAATAGCCCGGCGTGGCGGGCTAGAGCCGCGCGGTCAGCTCTCGGCCGGCGTGGGCTCCGGCTCGGCCGGGCCGTGGCCGCTCATCTCGGGCGCCGGCTCCGGCTGCTTCAGCACGAAGATCGCGATCAGCACGGCGATGAAGGAGAGGCCGGCGCCGACCAGGTAGGCGAGGTGGTAGCCGGAGGTGAGGGCCGAGGCGGTCGCGGTGCCGGCGGCCTCGAGGTCTTGGGTCCGCTGGGTCGACAGCGTCGCCAGCACCGCCAGGCCGACCGCGCCGCCCACCTGCATGCTGGTGTTGACGAGGCCCGAGGCGAGGCCCGCGTCCTCCGGCGTCGCTCCCGACATCGCCAGGGTCATGATCCCCGGGAACGAGGTGCCGATGCCGACCGCGATCAGCAGGAACGGCGGCAGCAGGTCGGTCAGGTAGTTGCCGTCGACCGGCGTGCGGGCGAACAGCAGCAGCGCGATCGTCACCAGGATGAAGCCGGGGATGAGGATGTTGCGCGGGCCGAAGCGCATGATCAGCTTTTCCGAGAAGCCGAGCGAGAGGCCGCCCATCACCACCGTGGTCGGCAGGAAGGCGAGCCCGATCTCCAGGGCGCTGTAGCCGAGCACCCGCTCCAGGTAGAGGGCGCCGAGGAAGAACATCCCGAACATCCCGGCCACCAGCAGCGCCTGGACCGTGTTGGCGCCGACCACGTTGCGGGAGCTGAACAGCCGCAGCGGCATCAGCGGGTTGGCGATCCGCCCCTGGCGGCGGATGAAGGCGGCCAGGAGCGCCGCGGCGAGCAGCAGCCCGCCGATCGTGCGGGCGTCGACCCAACCCCATTCGGTGATCTGCAGGATCGTGAAGACGCCGAGCATCAGCGACCCGGTGATCAGGGCGGCACCGGGGAAGTCGGCGCCCTCCTGCATGCCGAGGCCGTCCGGGTTGGAGACCAGGCGCAGCGCCAGCCAGCCGACCAGCACCCCGATCGGCAGGTTGATGACGAAGATGAAGTGCCAGGAGATCGCCTGGGTGAGGACGCCGCCGAGCAGCAGGCCGATCGAGCCGCCCGCCGAGGCGACGAAGCCGTAGACGCCGATCGCTTTCGCCTGCTCGTTGCGGGCCGGGAACATCCGCACGATCATCGCCAGGATGACCGCCGAGGCGAGCGCCCCGCCGACCCCCTGGACGAAGCGCGCGCCGATCAGCACCGCCTGCGTGGGCGAGGCGGCACAGAGCGCCGAGGCGACCGTGAAGACCGCGAGGCCGGCGATGAAGACCCGGCGCTGGCCGAGCAGGTCGCCGAGCCGGCCCGCCAGCAGCAGCAGGCCGCCGAACGGGATCAGGTAGGCGTTGACGACCCAGGCCAGGTTCGACTGGGAGAACCCGAGGTCTTCCTGGATCGAGGGCAGGGCGACGTTCACGATCGTGCCGTCGAGGACGATCATCAGCATCCCCGCGCAGAGCACGTAGAGGGCGAGCCAGCGGTTGCGGTCCGGTTGTGCGGTGGTGGTCATGTACCTACGGACCGATCGTAGAGAGAGAACTCATCGGTCGACCTCGTCCCCGGCGAAGGCGAAAGCCACGGATGTCACAACTCAGTACTTTTGGGTGGTGAAATTGGTGAAGGAGCCGCACCGGGGAGGGGTCGCGGGCATCGTCACGTCCGCGCTCGACGCGGTGGTCGTCCTCGACCGGGAGCTGCGCGTGGTCGAGTGGAGCGAGGCGGCCGCGGCGCTCTTCGGGATCGGCCGGGTCGAGGCGGTCGGCGCGGACCTGGTCGAGCTGATCGTCCCGACCGAGCTGCGCGAGTCGGTGCGCCACTGCCTCGCCGGGGGCGAGGGCGAGCCGCCCGCGGACGACGAGCTGCTCGGCCGGCGGATCGAACTGCCGGCCCGGCGTTCCGACGGGGTCGGCTTCCGCGCCGAGCTGACGATCGTCCGCGCCCCCGCGGCGGGCGCCGGGCCGACCGTCTTCGCCCGCGACGTGAGCCACCGCCTCGAAGCCGACCGCACCCGGGCCCACATGGAGCAGGTGGTCGCCGGCAGCCACGACGCCGTCTTCTCCAAAGACCTGCAGGGGCTCGTCACCACCTGGAACCCGGCCGCCGAACGCCTCTACGGCTACAGCGCGGAGGAGGCGATCGGCCGCCACGTCTCCTTCCTGATGCCCGACGACCTGAAGTACGAAGTCGACGAGATCCTCGCCCGCGTGCGGCGGGGGGAACACCTCGACACCCACGAGACGCGGCGCGTGCGCAAAGACGGCACGGTGCTCGACGTCTCGCTGACGATCTCGCCGATCGGCAGCGACTCGGGCAACCTCTACGGCGCCTCGGTGATCGCCCGCGACATCACCAGCGAGCGGCGGCAGCGGAGCGCCCGCGAGTTCCTGATCGCGGCGACGCGCGACCTCGACGCCTCGCTCGACCCGGTCGAGACGGCGCGCAACATCGTCGCCAAAGCGGTCCCCAGGCTGGGCGAGGTCTGCGTCATCGACTTCGTCCGTGCCGACGGGCGGATCGGCGACTCGGTCGCCGCGGCGGCGATCCCCGGCGCGGCCGAGCGGCTCGAGCGGATCCGGCGCGAGTCGCCCCTGGATCAGGAGGCTGAGCACCCGGTGGCGCAGGTGCTGCGGGCCGGCAAACCGATGATCTGGAGCGACCTGCGAGCGCCCGGGGTGAGCGACGCGGTCGCCCAGAACGTCGAGCACCAGGCGCTGATCGATGACACCGGCTACGAATCGGCGGCCGTGGTCGGGCTCATCGCCCGCGGGCGGAAGATCGGTGCGCTCTCCTTCCTCCACACCAACGCGAGCGTCCGCTACGAGCAGTCCGACCTCGAGTTCCTCGGCGAGCTCGGTGAGCGCGCCGCGCTGGCGCTCGACAACGCGCGGCTCTACCAGGAGCGCGACGCGATCGCCCGGAACCTGCAACGGGGCCTGCGCCCGCCGCGGCCGGCGCGGGTCGAGGGGCTCGGGGCCGCGGTCGTCTTCGAGGCGGCGGGGCGGGGGATCGACATCGGCGGCGACCTCTACGACGTGCTGCCGACCGCGGACGGCTGCTGGGTGCTGATCGGCGACTTCGCGGGCAAGGGATCGGCGGCGGCCGGCGTCTCGGTGGCGCTGCGCCACGTGGTGCGCGGGCTGACCCGAGAGGTCGACGAGCCGGAGGAGGTGCTGGTCCGCGTCAACGAGCTGCTGCTCGAGGGGACCGGGCTGAACGACTTCGCCACCGCGGTCCTGGTGCGGCTGCGCGAGGACGAGGGCGGCCGCTGGACGCTGGCGGTCGCGAGCGCCGGCCACCCGCCGCCCGTCCACGTGCACGACGGCGCCGCCCGGCTGCTCGGCGGCGGCACCGTGCTGGGGGCGCTGAAGGACGCCAAGGTGCAACGCCATGACGCCGCCTTCGAACGGGGCGACACCCTCGTCCTCTGCACCGACGGCTGGCTCGAGGCGGGCCCACCTTCCGAGCATCGCGATCCGGTCGACCTGGGCCGCCTCGCCGAGTACCTGGCGCCGCTGGGGCTGGAGGAGCTGACCGCCCGCCTGCGCGGCGACGCAGTCAGCCGCGCCGGGGGCGAGCTGCAAGACGACATCGTCCTGCTCGCCTTGCGGCGGGTGTAGAGCGTAGGGGGCGAAGCGCTGTTGGCTGAAGGGACGGGCCCTCCCGGTCTGCGGCCCGGGCAGGCCGTGGCCGTGGCCGGGAGGGCCGGGTCCGTGGGGAGAGGTGGAGGGACCGTGCCGGGAGGGTCACGGGAGCCTCACGGCGGACGGACGGATCCCTCACGGATGCGTGACCCCGTGACGAAGACGCCGGGAACCTCACGCGCCCCGGAGGTGCGTTCGCAGTTAGCGACAACATGTGTAGCTAAGTGCGAACGCGGTCCGGGGCGGGGGCCTCGGGGGCCGGGAGGTGTGACGTCCCCGGCATCTTCCTCACGACCTGTGACGTCTTCCCGCAGGGACCCTCACGTCCCGGGGTTATCTGAGCGGTCAGCGATCTCCGCTGTTCCTTATGCGCCTATGAGGCGCATAAGGAACAGCGGAGAGCCTGGACCGTGCGGATCACCCGGAGAACGTGACGAACCCTTGACGCCTTCCCCGCACGCCTCACGTCCTGGGACCCCTCTCGGACGGCCGCCCGCCCCACGGGCCCCCGCCCGTCCCCGTTACTAGCTCGCGAGGTCCATCCGCAGCCTGACCCTCGTCCCGCTTGCGCCGCTATCGATCGACACCTCGTCGCAGAGTTGGTTGGCGATGTAGAGGCCGCGGCCGCCGGGGGAGGTGGGGTCGGGGCGTAGGCGTCCCACAGTCGGGTCGGTGATCGTGCCGGCGTCGGCGACCTCGACGAAGACCGTGCCCTCCTCGCCCCAGGCCGAGGCCAGGCCACGGCCGCCGCCGTGCAGGATGCTGTTCGCGGCGAGCTCCGAGGCGGCGATCACGAGGTCGCGAGAGCGGCGCGGGGTCAGCCCCCCGGCGGTCGCCACGGCGACGACGAGCGCGCGGAGGTCGTGGAGGTCGTCCAGCCCGAAGGTCTGGCGACGCGCCTTCCGTGGTGCCGGGGAGAAGTCGGCGTGGAGGGCGGCGATCTCCGTCCGAACCTTCTGCATGAGCAACGGCTACCCGCCTGCGCGCCAAGTCCAACATCGGGGTTCGCATTGCCTCGCTTAAGTGGAGGCCACCTCGCGCCTGACCTCGCGGGCGACCGCGGCGGAGTCGTAGGCGGCGAGCTGGGGGAAGGCAAGCGCGACGACGCCGACCGAGGCGAGGCAGATGAGGCCGCCGGAGACGACCGAGAAGGCGGGGGTGGTGAGGGCCGCGACGGTGCCCGACTCGACGTCGCCGAGGCGCGGGCCGCCGGCGACCACGAGGCTGTAGACGGAGGAGATCCGGCCGCGCATCTCGTCCGGGGTCAACGTCTGCATCATCGTGCCGCGGCAGACGGCGCTGACCGAGTCGGCGGCGCCCGCGAGGGCGAAGAGGGCGGCGGCGGGCCAGATGTTGTCGACGAGCCCGGCGGCGGCGATGAAGATCCCCCAGAGGCCGACGCAGACGAGGACGATGCGGCCGAGATAGCGGGCGTGCGACATCCAGCCGGTGGTCAGCGCGGCGACGGTCGAGCCCGCCGCGACCGCCGCGTAGAGCAGCCCGGTCCCGGCCGCGCCCGCGTGGTAGACGGTCAGCGCGAGGACCGGGAAGAGGGCGCGCGGCATGCCGAAGGTCATCGCGCAGAGGTCGATCACGAAGCCCGCCGTCACCGCGGGCAGCCGGCGCAGGTAGGCGAGGCCGGAGCGGATCGAGCGGAGGACCGGCTCGTGGGCCTCGCGCGCCGCGGGCGGCTGCGCCGACATCATCGCCGCCGCGACCGCCATGCCGAGGCAGCTGACGGCGTCGACCGCGTACGGCGTGGTGAGGCCGAAGAGCGAGATCAGGATGCCGCCGAAAGCCGGCCCGGCGACCATCGTCAGCTGGAAGAGCCCGTAGGTCAGCGAGATCGCCGCCGGGAGCAGCTCCGGCGGGACCGTCTGCGGGACGATCGCCGAGGCCACCACCCGCTCGATCGCGGCGGCGCCCGCGAGCGCGGCGGCGAGGACGAAGAGGATCCAGACCGGCGGCGGCCCGGTCGCCGCGGCCAGCGCCAGCGCGGCGGCGATCGCGACCAAGGCGTACTGGCAGAGCAGCAGCAGGCGACGCCGGTCGAAGCGGTCGGCGAGGGCGCCGCCGAAGAGCGAGGCGACGACCAGCGGGCCGAGCTCGGCGAGGCCGAGGAGGCCGGTGAGGAAGGCCGAGCCGGTGATCACGAACACCTGGTAGGGCAGCGCCAGCAGGGCCGCCTGGGACCCGAGGCTGGTGATCACGGAGCCGATCGTGACCAGGCGGAAGTCGCGCGACTCGCGCAACGGCTGGACGTCCACCGCGATCCGGGATAGCCACCTCAAGGGAACCGAACGTAGCGGACCGGACGATCCGCCCGGTGTCCACTTAAGGCCTTTAAGATCGCCCCCTGATGAAGGCGATCGTGCAGCGTGAGCTCGGTGGGCCGGAGGTGCTGCGGCTCGAGCAGGTCGAGGTGCCGGAGCCGATCCCGACCGAGGTCCAGGTCCGGGTCCGGGCCGCCGGGGTGAACCCGGTCGACTTCAAGACGCGCACCGGCCGGGGGATGGCGAGCGTGCTCGGCGAGCCGCCCTTCACGGTCGGCTGGGACGTCTGCGGCGAGGTCACGAAGGTGGGCGCCGGCGTCACCCGCTTCCAGGTCGGCGACGAAGTCTTCGGCATGCCCTGGTTCCCGCGCGCGGCGGGCGCCTACGCCGAGTACGTGACCGCGCCCTCGCGCCACTTCGAGCACAAGCCGCACGCGCTCTCGGTCGAGGAGGCGGGGGCGCTGCCGCTGGCCGGGCTGACCGCCTGGCAGGTCATCGTCGACACGATCCACGTGCAGGAGGGCGACGACGTGCTGATCCACGGCGGCGCGGGCGGCGTCGGCCACCTTGCCGTGCAGATCGCCGCGGCGCGCGGGGCGAACGTGATCGCGACGGCGCGGCGCGAGCAGGCCGACTTCCTCGAAGGGCTCGGCGCCGGGCAGGTCCTCGATTACCGCGACGACGACTTCGACCGGCGCTGCGCCGACCTCGACTCGATCGTCGACCTCACCGGCAGGTATGGCGAGCGCTCGCTCGCGGTGCTGCGACCGGGCGGCACACTGGTCCTGGTGCCGAGCGGCGCCAACTCGAAGCTGCACGAGCTGGCCGCGCGGCGCAAGCAGCGCTCGACCGGGATCCTGGTCGAGCCCGACCCGGTCGGCCTGGCCGGGCTCTGCGATCTGATCGAGCGGGGGAAGCTGGAGATCGAGGTCGGCGAGACCTTCGACCTCGAGCGGGCGGCGGACGCCCACCGCCACGCCGAAGCGAGCCACGGGGCGGGCAAGATCGTCCTGCGGGTGCCATGAGCCGGGCGGCGGAGGACAGCGTCGCGCTGGTCACCGGGGCGACCGACGGGCTCGGCCGCGCGGTCGCGATGCGGCTCGCCGAGATGGGCGCGACGGTCCACATCCACGGGCGCAGCGAGGAGAAGCTCGCCGCCGCGACCCGGGAGATCGTCGCCGCGACCGGCAACGAGAAGGTCCACGCCCACCGCGCCGACTTCGCCTCGCTGGCCGCGGTGAGCGCCCTCGCCGAGGAGATCGCCGCGCTCCCCGCGCTCCACCTGCTGATCAACAACGCCGGCATCGGCTCGGGCCTGCCCGACTCGCCGGACCGCGAGGAAAGCGCCGACGGCCTCGAGCTGCGCTTCGCGGTCAACTACCTGGCGAGCTTCGTCCTCACCACCCGCCTGCTGCCCCTGCTCGAACGCTCGGCCCCGGCGCGCATCGTCATGGTCGCCTCCCTCGGCCAGGCGTCGCTCGACTTCGACGACCCCCAGCTCGAGCGCTCCCTCTACGAAGGCCGCCGCGCCTACGCCCAGTCGAAGCTCGCCCAGATCTCCTTCGCCAACGAGCTGGCCTACCGCCTCCCCACCGACTCCGGCGTCACCGTCAACTCGCTCCACCCCGCCACCTTCATGCCGACCAAGATCGTCCTCGACGAGCGCGGCACCTCGGTCGACGCCCTCGAGCGCGGCGTCGACTCCACCGTCCGCCTCGCCATCGACCCCTCCCTCGACGGCATCACCGGCCGCTTCTTCGACCGCGAGACCGAAACCCGCGCCGAAGACCAGGCCTACGACCCCGACGCCCGCCGGCGGTTGTGGGAGCTGAGCGAAGCGCTCGCGGGCGATTTCTTGCGCTGACGCGGCTGCGATTTCCCTTGTCGAGCCGTTCTGTCTGAAGACAGACGTATGGTGGAACACGAACATATGTTCGTATGGAGATCGCCTGCGTCATCGACTGCCGCCTGGCGACTCCTCCGCGCCCGGGCCATTCCGGGGGGCTTCGGCCCGGGCGCCACTTTTTTGATGGTTTTGGGGATGAGCCGGGGAGTGGCCGGGTGGCCGATCCGGTCGCGGCGGCGGAGCTGACCGAGGCGGTGGCGCGGGCGCTGGAGGGGATCGGCGCCGGGGTCGAGGTGGAGCGGGCCGGGGAGGTCTTCTTCGCGGTCGGTGGGCTGCGCGGGCTCTACGGGGGTGCGGTCGGTGGGGTGACGGCGGTGGCGCGGCAGGCGGTCGGGGTGCCGGTGCTGATCGGGGTGGCGCCGACCCGGACCGCGGCGCGGGCGGCCGCCGAGCACGGCGAGGTGACGGTGACGGCGGTGCGGCTCGACCGCTTCCTGGCACCGCTGCGCACCGCGGTGCTGGTCGACCGGCTGGGGGATCCGCGGGGCGCCGAGGAGCTCGTCGGCTCGCTGGAGCGGCTGGGGATCGGGACGCTCGGTGAGCTGCGGCGGCTGACGCTCGCTCAGGTCGCCGACCGCTTCGGGCCGCTCGGCCTGCGCGCCCTGCGGATCGCCCGCGGCGAAGAGGAGCCGCTGCGACCGCGCGTCCCGCACGAGGAGCTGACCGCGGAGATCGAGCTCCCCGAAGGGGTGGCGGGGAGCCGGCTCGACCGGGCGCTCCACCTGTTGATCGACCGCCTGCTGGCGGCGCCGGGGCGGCGGGGACGGACGCTGCTCGGCGTGCGGCTCGGGGCGCGGCTCTGCGCCGGCGGCAGCTGGAGCGTCGACCAAGGGCTCGGCCGTCCCACCGCCGCCGCGTCGTCGCTGCGCCGGCTCCTGGTGCCGCGGCTCGAGGGGCTGCCCGGGCCGGCGGCGGCGCTGCGACTGCGGGCGCTCGGCTTCGGCCCGCCCGCGGCCGACCAGCTGGTGATGGAGGTCGGTGGCGCGGAGCCGCGACGGCGGAGGCTCGGCGAGGCGGTGCGCGAGGTCCGCGCCACCCAGGGCGCCGACGCGCTGCTCCGCATCCTCCCCGTCGACGTGACCTCGCGCGTCCCCGAGCGACGTCACCTCCTCACCCCCTTCCCGGAGCTCTGATGACGGGGCCGCGCCGCTTGAACGAGCCGCGCCCGGTCGCGGTCGACGCCGCGGGCGCCGGGCCACCGCGGGCGGTCGGCCCGGTCGCGGTCGCGGCGGTGCGCGAGGAGTGGCTGATCGAAGACCGCTGGTGGACGCCGCGGCCGCTGCGGCGCCACTACTTCGAGCTGGCGCTGACCGACGGCCGCGCCCTCACCGTCTTCCGCGACCCCGACCGCAAGCGGTGGTTCCGCCAGCGGGCCTGAGGAGGGAGATGTCGACGCCCCCATACATCGAGCTGCACGCCCACTCGGCGTTCTCCTTCCTCGACGGCGCCTCGACCCCGGCCGAGCTGGCGGAGGCCGCCGCGGCGCGCGGCTACCCGGCGCTGGCACTGACCGACCACGACGGCCTCTGGGGCTCGATGGAGTTCGCCACCGCCGCCAAGGCCCTCGGCCTCCGCCCGATCACCGGCGCCGAGCTGACCGTGCGCCTTTCGTCGCACCCCCCGGTCGATGGGCCGAAAACCGGACATATAGGCAGGTTTTCGGCCCATCGACCGGGGGGTGTTGGCCATCTCACGCTCCTGGTGGAGGATGAGCGGGGGTATCGGAACCTTTGCCGGCTCTTGACGGCGGCGCACTCGCATACGCGGGACAACGCGGCGCGCGGGGCGGAACCGGCCTGGACGACGCTGGAGGAGGTCGAGCGGCACGCCGACGGGCTCGTCTGCCTGTCCGGGTGCGCGCGGGACGGGGCGCTCGCCGGAGCCTTCGAGCGGGGGGACACGGCGCGCGGCGCGCGGCTCGGGCGCAGGCTGCTCACCGCCTTCGGGCCGGACCGCTTCCGGGTCGAGCTCCAGCGTCCCTACTGGCGGCACGACCGGGCGCGCAACCGCTGGCTGGCGCTGCTGGCGGAGCGGCTCGGCGTCCCCACCGTCGCCACCGGCAACGTCCACGCCCACGCCCGCTCGCGCTCCCACCTCCAGGACGCGCTGGTCGCGATCGGGTTGGGCGAGACGCTCGAGTCCTCCGAGCCGCAACGGCGCGGCAACTCGATCTCGGCGCTCGCCTCGCCCACCGCGATGGCCGCGCGCTTCGCCGAGCACCCCGACGCGGTCGCCGAGACCGTGCGCCTCGCCGAGCGCCTCCGCTTCGACCTCACCACCGACCTCGGCTACAGCTACCCGCAGGAGGAGGACGCCGACGGCAAGCTCGCCCGGCTCTGCCACGCGCGGCTCGGCGCGAGCTACCCCGGCGCGGACCGGCGCAAGGCCGAGGAGCGGCTCGAACCGGAGCTGGCGACGATCCGCAAGCTCGGCCTCTCCGCCTTCTTCCTCCTCCACCACCGCCTGCTCGAGCTCGCCCGCCAGGTCGCGCTCGAGGTGCGGGGACGGGAGGCCGCCCGCTCCCTCCTGCCGCCCGGGCGCGGCCGCGGCTCCAGCGTCAGCTCGATCGTCTGCTATCTGACCGGCCTCTCCCACATCGACCCGGTGAAGGCGGACCTCTTCGCCGGCCGCTTCCTCAACGACGAAATCGTCTCCACCGACGCCCGCGCGATGCCCGACATCGACCTCGACTTCCCTCGGGACGTCCGCGAGGCCCTGATCCCCCGCGTCCACGAGGTCTACGGCGCCGACCGCTCCGCCCTCGTCGCCGCCTTCCCGACCTACCGCCCGCGCGGCGTCGTCCGTGACCTCGGCAAGGTGCTCGGCCTGCCGCCGGCGGAGATCGAGAAGGTCGCCGGGGTGATCGGCTTCCACGAGTCGGTCGCGGAGATGGAGCGCGACGTCGCCGCGGCGCTCGGCGGGGAGCGGGCTCGCTCGCGGGGCTGGCAGGTGCTGCTGGAGGTCGGCAAGGAGATGCTCGGCCTGCCCCGGCACGCCTCCCAGCACTCCGGCGGGATGGTGATCTCGACCGCGCCGCTGACCGACTTCTGCCCGCTGGTGCCGACCGCGATGGAGCGCCGCCAGATCGTCCAGTGGGACAAGGACTCCTGCGCCGACGCCGGGCTGCTGAAGATCGACCTGCTCGGGCTGGGGATGCTCTCCGCGGTCGAACGCTGCGTCGACGAGATCGAAGCGGCGGAGGGGGAGCGGATCGACCTCTCGCGGATCCGGCTCGACGACCGCGAGACCTTCGAGTCGATCCAGGCGGCCGCGACGACCGGCGTCTTCCAGATCGAGAGCCGCGCGCAGATGCAGATGCTGCCCCGCACCCATCCCGAAACCATCGACGACCTCACCGTCCAGGTGGCGCTGGTCCGGCCCGGCCCGATCCAGGGCGGCGCCGTCCACCCCTACATCGAGCGCCGCAAGCGCCAGCGGGCCGACCCAGGCTACGAGCCGCCCTACGAGCACCCGTCCCTGAAGGGACCGCTCGGCGACACGCTGGGGACGATCGTCTACCAGGAGCAGGTGCTGGAGGTGGCGATGGCGTTCGCGGACTTCACACCCGCCCAGGCGGAGAGCCTGCGGCGGGCGATGAGCCGCAAGCGCTCCCAGCGGGCGATCGACGCCCACCACCATGACTTCATCGCCGGCGCGGCGGCGAAGTGGGGCGCGCCGCCCGCGCTGGCGGAGCGGATCTGGCAGAAGATCCAGGGCTTCGCCGGCTTCGGCTTCCCGAAGGCCCACTCGGCGGCGTTCGGCCTGCTCGCCTACCAGTCGGCCTGGCTGCGCGTCCACCACGGCGCCGCCTTCCTCTGCGGCCTGCTGAACGAGCAGCCGATGGGCTTCTACCCTCCCGACGCCCTGGTCCACGAGGCGGCCCGTCGCAAGATCCGCATCGAGGGTGTCGACGCCAACCGCAGCCGCGTCCTCTGCCACGTCGAATCGCCGCGGCGCCGCGGCGAGCCCGCGGGGACACCGGGCGGCCTGGTGGTGCGGATCGGCCTCGGCTACGTGAAGGGGGTGCGGGCGGAGGAGATGGAGGCGCTGGTCGCCGAGCGCGAGCGTGGCGGGCCGTACCGGGGGATCGCCGAGCTGGCGTCGCGCTCCGGGGTCGGCCTGCCGAGCCTCGAGCGGCTGGCCTGGGCGGGGGCGCTCGACGAAGTGCCGCGCGGGGCCGAGGAGGAACGGCGGCGGGCGCTGTGGCGGGTCGGCGTCACCGGCAACGGGCGGCGGGCCGGCGCCGCGACGCAGCTCTCCCTGCCGATCGAGCCGCCCGCCCCGCCCCGCCTGGAGCGGGTCGGCGAGTGGGGCGAGGTGATCGCCGATTACCACTCGACCGGGATGGTCCTCGGCCGCCACCCGATGGCGCTGCTGCGCCCCGGCCTCGGCGCGGGGCTCTCGAGCAGCGCCGACCTCGCGCGGATCGACGACGGGGCGACGGTCGAGGTGGCGGGGATGGTCGTCGCCCGCCAGCGCCCGGAGACCGCCAAGGGGATCGTCTTCATGCTGATCGAGGACGAGCTCGGCGTCGTCAACCTGATCGTCCCGGGGAGCGTCTACGAGCGCCGCCGGGCAGTGGTCCGCGCCGCCCCGCTGGTCTGGGCGAAGGGCAAGCTCGAGCGGCGCGAAGGGACCATCAACGTGCTGATCGCGGACGTCGCCGAGTTGGAGCGCGACCGGCAGCCGCCCGAGCCAAGCGCGTCCGGCCGTCTCGCGCGGCGCGACCCGCCGATCGCGCCCGCCCGCGAGCCCTCGCCCCAGCGCCGCATCCGCGAGCTGCGCGAGTTCACGGTCGCCGAGCTGCGCGCCGTCGCCCCGGCGGGCCACAGCTTCGGCCGCCGGGGGTGAGCGGTGGCGGTGCGTTGATCACCGCGGGGCGCTGAGGCGGTGGCGGGGAAGGGTCGGGGGCCTGAAGCTGGGGCCGGGGGACGGGGGCCCATGTAAGGGACGGACAAGGGACGGGCCCTCCCGTCCACGGCTCGGGCAGGCTGTGGCTCGGGCAGGCGTGGCCGGGACGGCGGGAAGGTCACGCTTCCGTGCGTCTTCCCCAGACGTCGCGGGTCACGCGAGGAGGCGCGTTCGCAGTTAGCGACAACATGTGTCGCTAACTGCGAACTCGCTCCCGGCCGGGGTCCCGCAGGGGCCGGGGCTCTCAGGGGCCACGGGAGTGTGACGTCCCCGGCCTCTTCGTCACGGACCCTTGACGTCTCCCTCCGCGAAGCCTCACGTCCTGGGCTCCTCATGGGGGTCACGGCCTGCCAGGACCCCCATGAGGAGCCCAGGACACCCGGGACCATCTCGGACGGCCGCAGGGGCCCGAGCCTCCACCTCGGACGGCCACCCGCCCCCCGAAGAATGCGCCTGAGGCGCCGCTAGGCGCCGCGGGCGACGCGGGATGCCTCGGCGCTGCCGACGAACGGCGTCAGGGCGAACTCGGTGAGGTCGGGGAGGAGCGATTCGAGCTCCTCGGTCTGGCCGGCGACGATGCGGCGCGAGACCAGTGAGACCATGCCGCCGACCAGTGCCTCCTCGGTCGAGTCGGAGAGGTGCTTGAGGACCGCTTTCGACGCGCCCTTGCGACCGGCGGCGATGTAGGGGAGGAAGGTCTGCACGGCGGCGTCGTAGCGCTCGACCACGACCGGGCCCGCGACCAGGGCCTCGACCATCGCCAAGCGCGCCAGGTTCGGTTCGGAGGCGAGGAAGGCGAGCATCGCCTCGATCCCGGCGCGGGTGGCGACGGGCCACTCGTCCTCGGCCTCGAAGGCCGAGGCGACGCGCTCGCGCATCTGCGCCGTGACCGTGTCGAAAGCCGCGACGAAGCACTCGTCCTTGCCGTCGAAGTGCTCGTAGAAGGTGCGCCGCGAGACCGCCGCGTGGCGGGTGATGTCGGCGATCGTGGTGCCGCCGTAGCCTTTTTCGGCAACCGCCTCGGCGAGGCCGGCGATCAGCCGCTCGCGTTGGTTGTGGACGACGAAATCGCGCGGCAGCCCGTGGCGGCCGGGGGGCAGGCGGGAAAGCTCCGGCGGATACTCGGCAGCGTCGGCTGGATCGAGAGGCACAGGGCGACGATACCTATCGTTTACAACCGAGCGGTCGCCCGCTGCGCCGACTCGGCACCGATATAGGGGGTCAGGGCAAAGTCGACGAGGTCAGGGAGCAGCGACTCGATCCGGTCGGTCTCGCCGAGGACGATGCGCCGGTAGATGACCCAGAAGATGCCGCCGGCGATCGTCTCCTCGAGCGTCTCGGGGAGGTCGTCCCCGTGCGGCGAGGACTCGCGACCCAGCCGCAGCAGCGGCAGGAATGCCTGCAAAGACTCCTCATAACGTTCCTGCGCGGCCTCGCCGGCGGAGAGCGCCTCGACGATGCAGGTGCGGGCGAGGGCGGGCTCGCTCGCCACGTATTTGAGGAAGGCGCCGAGGCCGGCGACGAGCCGCTCTTCCCAGACCTCGATCTCCGCGGCGGCCTCGACGATCCGCGCGAGCGACTCCTCTACCGCGTAGTCCTGGGTGGCGAGGAAGCAGTCTTCCTTCGACGCGAAGTTGTCGTAGAAGGTGTTGCGGGCGATCCCGGCGCGGCGCACGATGTCGGCGACGGTGACCGCACGGTAGCCGCGGTCCATGGTCTCCTCGGCCAGCGCGTTGACGATCCGCGCCCGCTGGTGACGGGCGATGAACTCACGCGAGAGGCGCTGGCGACCGGGGGGAGGTCGCATCGACGAACGTTGAGCCACGAACAGCACGGTACCGGAACTGATCCAACTTCAACTTGGGCTTTCTTGAGCGCAGGAACCAGGTCCTCCACTCGACTCTACCGTCCTTTAGGTACCCGCCTCCGTCTGTTACGGAACTCTACGAGCCCGGCCGGGCCGAGGCGCCGTGGCGACCCTCACCGGCGGCGAAGCGCATGGCTCCGCGGGCGGCGGTGCCCAGCGTCTCGCGGCCGAGCCGGTGCTCCAGGGCAAGGCCGTCGGCGAGCGGCATCCCGAGCCCCTCGATCGCGGCACGGCGGTCGGCCAGCATCGTGTCCTGGGGGAAGGCGGCGAGCGCCTCGGCGAGCTCCAGCGCCCGCTCCAGGTGGGCGCCCGGGGCGGTGACCGCGGTCACGAGGCCGATCCGCTCCGCCTCCTGCGCGTCGACGGCGCGGCCGCTGAGGATCAGGTCGAGCGCCCGCCCGAGCCCGACCACGCGCGGCAGCCGCTGCGTGCCGCCGTCGACCAGCGGCACCCCCCAGCGACGCTCGAAGCAGCCGAAGGTCGACCCCGGCGTCGCCAGGCGCAGGTCGCACCAGAGCGCCAGCTCGAGCCCGCCCGCCAGGCACCACCCGTCGATCGCCGCGATCGTCGGCTTCGCTGCCGCGAGCCGGCTGAAGCCCAGCGGCCCGCCCGCGTCGTCGACGTCGAGGTCCATCGCCTTCAGGTCGGCGCCCGCGCAGAACGCCTCTCCCCCGGCCCCGGTCAGGACCAGCACCCGCGCGCCCGCGTCGGCCTCAAAGCGCCCGAGGCCCGCCCGCAACGCCCGCGCGGTCGCGGCGTCGACGGCGTTGCGACGCTCCGGCCGGTCGATCGTCAGCACCGCGGCGGCGCCGACACGCTCGTAGCGAACCTCCTCCCCCACGCGGGCATCGTCCCACACCATCTGGGCGCGGGATCGGGCGGGCTAGTCGCGGCATGACTCGCGGGGGATGCGCGCGACGCCCGGCTCCCGCAGATGAAGCGCGCCCCGGTCGCCGGCCGCGGGAGGGCAGGGTCCCCACGACCGCCGGGAACGCTAGGGGACGGCTCGGACGCCAGTGGACACTTGGCCCCTTCCCTTCCGCGGGCGGCGCGACTAGGCTGCTCGCGGGATGAACGGAGGATCCGAGGCATCCGCTCGGCGGGCGCGGCGCAACGTGGTCCTGACGGCGGCGATCGCCGGGCTCGGCGGGCTGCTCTTCGGCTACGACACCGGCGTCATCGCCAGCGCCCTGCTCTTCATCAAGGGGGACTTCGACCTCGGCAGCTTCGCCCAGGGCCTGGTCGTCGCCGCGGTGCCGATCGGCGCGGTCGGCGGTGCCGCGATCGCCGGGCCCGCCGCCGACACCTACGGGCGCCGGCTGATGATCCTCGTCTCCGCCGTCGTCTTCATCGTCGGCGCGCTGGGGAGCGCCGCCGCCCCCGGCCTGCTCGTCCTCGTCGTCGCCCGGGTGGTGATCGGCATCGCGATCGGCCTCGCCTCGGCCGCCGCGCCCGTCTACATCTCCGAGGTGGCGCCGCCGGAGAGCCGCGGCCGCCTGGTCAGCTTCTTCCAGCTGGCGGTGACGATCGGGATCCTCGTCGCCTACCTGATCGGCCTCGCCTTCGACGGGATCGAAGGCTGGCGCTGGATGCTGGGACTGGGCTGCGTGCCGGCGCTGGGGCTCGCCTTCGGGATGCTGCGGATGCCGCAGAGCCCGCGCTGGCTGGTGATGAAGGGGGACGACTACGCGGCGCGGGCGGTGCTGGCGAAGATCCGCGTCGACGACCCCGACACGATCGACCGCGAGATCGAGGAAATCGAGGAGTCAGTCGAGAGCGACGCCAAGCCGGGCTCCTGGTCGGACCTGCTGCTGCCGGCGGTGAAAGCGGCACTGGTCGTCGGCATCGGGCTGGCGATCCTGCAGCAGGTGACCGGCATCAACACGGTCATCTACTACGCGCCGACGATCATCGAATTCACCGGCGTCAACTCCTCGGCGGGCTCGATCCTCGCCGCGGTCGGCGTCGGGATCATCAACGTCGGCATGACCCTCGTCGCGATCCGCCTGCTCGACAAGGCGGGCCGGCGCACGCTGCTGATGGTCGGCGTCTCCGGCATGGTGATCTCGCTGGTCGCGCTCGGCGCCGCGTTCATCGGCGGCGGTGGCTCGACCCTCGCCTCGGTCGTCGCGATCGTCAGCCTGATGACCTACGTCGCCTCCTTCGCGATCAGCCTCGGGCCGATCTTCTGGCTGCTGAACGCGGAGATCTACCCGCTCGGCGTGCGCTCGAAGGCGGCCGGGCTGGGGACGATGGCCAACTGGACCTTCAACTTCATCGTCTCGCTGACCTTCCTGCTGCTGATCGAAGCGCTGGGGCGGACCGGCGCCTTCTGGTTCTACGCGGCGATCGGCGTGCTGACGGTGTGGGTCTGCTGGGCGCTGGTGCCGGAGACGAAAGGCAAGCCGCTGGAGGAGATCGAGGAGCTCTTCGAAGAACGGGCCGGGGTCAGGGCCGCGGCGTCGGCCGGGTCCGGACCGAGCGAGCCGGCCGGCTGATCCCACCCCGGTACCCTTCGTCGATGCGCGTCGACGAGATCATTGCCGGTAAGCGACCGACCTTCTCGGTCGAGTTCTCCCCGCCCCGTACGCCGGAGGGCGAGGTGGCCCTGTACGAGACGGCGCGCCAGCTGGGGGAGCTGGAGCCGGACTTCGTCTCCGTCACCTACGGGGCGGGCGGCTCGACCCGCGACGGCACGGTGGAGATCACCCGGGCGCTGAAGGACGACCTCGGCTTCGAGACGATGGCCCACCTGAGCTGCGTGGGCGAGACGACCGAGGGGCTGGCGGCGACGCTCGACAAGATCGCCGCGGCGGGGATCGAGAACGTCTTCGCGCTGCGCGGCGATCCGCCCCGTGGACAGAGCGACTTCGAGCAGCCGCAGGGCGGCCTCGGCAGCGCCGCCGAGCTGACCGCCTTCATCGAAGCCGGGCCGTGGGACTTCGCCCTCGGCGGCGCCTGCTTCCCGGAGGTGCACCCGGAGGCGCCCGACCTGGCGACCGACCTCGCCTACCTGAAGCAGAAGGTCGAGGCTGGCGCGTCCTTCCTCACCACCCAGCTCTTCTTCGACAACCAGGTCTACTTCGACTTCGTCGCCGCGGCGCGGGCGGCGGGGATCGAGGTGCCGATCCTGGCCGGGGTGATCCCGGTCGGCAGCTTCGCCCAGACCAAGCGGATCTGCGAGCTCTGCGAGGCCTCGATCCCGGCCCCACTGGAAGCGGCCTTCGAGGCGGCGGGCGACGACCCGGCGCGCGAGTTCGAGCTCGGCGTCGCCTACGCCGCCCAGCAGTGCTCAGAGCTCCTGATCGCGGGCGCGCCGGGGATCCACTTCTACGCCCTGAACCGGGCCCCGGCGACGCGCGCGGTGCTCGGCGCGCTGAAGGCCTCGAAGCCGTGGGAGCGGACCCGCGGCGATGCGGCGGGTCTTGCGGGGCGCATCGGCTGAGGGGGCTGAGGTTTCGGCGGGGCGGGCAGGAGCGGCGCTCCTTCCTCTGCGGCCGTCCGAGGGAGGTCCTGGGCTCCAGAACGTGAGGGGTTGCGGGGAGGCGTCAAGGGTTCGTCACGTTCCCCGAGAGGGTCCGTCACAGGTCGTGTCGAGCTCCACACTTCCGTCACGGGTCGTGACGAGGTCCACGCCTCCGTGACGGCTCCGTGCGCAAGAGCCGCCCCGGGGTCCCCCATCCGTGACGAAGATGCCGGGGACGTCACACCTCCCCGGCCCTCCGGGGCACATCCCGGGCCTGTCCCGAGGGGCCCGTAACGTGACGGTTGGACAACACGGACGGAAGCGTCACGTTCCCGGCGTCTTCGTCACAGCGCCGCGCATCCGTGGCGCTCTCGTGGGGGATCCGTGGCCCGTGAGACGCCCGCGGGCGCTCGGGAGGGACGGCGGGGGTGACCGTGGACGGGAGGGCCCGTCCCTTGGTCGTCCCCCGTCAGCTGTTCCTTATGCGCCTCATAGGCGCATAAGGAACAGCCAACCGGACTCCGTCTACCCCCACGCCCGGTACACCGGGAAGAACCCGCCCACCTCGCGACCCGCTGAGAGCGCGGCGTAGCGCTCCGGATCGCAGACAACCTCCGAGGTGCGCCAGGCGAGGGTGCGGTTGGCGTAGCCGCGCTTGAACCCTTCGAGAGCGTCGCCGGGGGCGATGCCGCCGCCGAGGTTGAGCGGCAGGTCGAGCTCGTTCGCGTGCTCGACCAGGCGGGCGAGGACGTTCTTCATCGGCGAGTCGGCGAGGTGGGAGTCGGCGCTGCCGCTGAGGTAGTAGTGCAGGTAGCCATCGCTGCCGCAGGCGATCGAGGCGGCGGCCGGGACGCCCTCGGGGTCGGTGGCAAGCGCCAGCCAGGTGCGCTCGGCGGCGAAGATCTCCTCGAAGTAGGCGGCGCCGAAAAAGTAGTGGTCCGCCGCTCGGGTCCGGCGCATGGTCTGCTCGTAGAGGTCGAGGAAGGCGGCGCGCTCGGCGGCGCTCGTCGCGGTGCCGGGGGTCAGCTCGACCGCGTAGCCGGCTTCGAGGTTGCGGCGGACCTGGCGGCGGTCGCTCGGCCGGCTCTTCGGCTTGCGCGCCGGGTCGTGGATCTGGACCACGTTGCGCTCGGTCGCGCCGGCGAGCGGCACCAGGTCGAGCCGGTGGCGGATGAAGACCGAGACCAGGCCGGTGCGGGAGAAGTCGACCGCGGTCGGGTCGATGCCCCCGTCCCCCACCCCCACCTCCCCGCCGCCGACGGTGAACCCCGGGTAGCCGTAGGGGGAGACCGCGTCGCGGTCCGGGCCCTCACCGATCTCGCGGACGAGCAGCGGGGCCAGCAGCTCGGTGTCGCCCGCCTCGATCCGCAGGGTGTGGGTGGCGCGCTCGGCGGCGAGGAAGTGGGTGCCGCGGAAGAACTCGCCGGGGTGGGCGCCGACGGCCGCGGCGCCGCCGTCCTCGATCAGCTGCGCGAAGGGACTAGGCACCGAACAGGTCCGCGGTGGCGGCGCGGAACTCGTCCGGGAGGACGCCCCAGACCTCGCAGTCATCCGGCGGCTCGCCCTCACGCGCGAGGTGGGCGCGCAGCGTCCCCTCGTACTGCCAGCCCTGGCTGGCAACGGTCTTCTTGGCGATCTCGTTGCGGGCCGGGATGCGCCCGTACACCCGGTGGGCGCCGAACTCGTCGAAGGCCTTCTTGATCGTCAGCGCCTCCGCCCGCCGCCCGACCCCCTTGCCGCGCACGTCGTCGCCGATCAGCGCGCCGAGCTCCGGCGCGGTCTGGCGGAAGAGTCCGTAGAGCGCGGTGAAGCCGACCGGCTCCTCGTACCCCTCGACCACGATCGCGTACTTGCGATCCTCGCCCGCGTCGTCCATCGCCCGCCTGGTCCACCCTTCGGCTTCCTCGAGCGAGAAGCTGCCCCGCTGCTCCATCAGCGATTTCGTCGCCTCCGGGTTGTTGAACCAGCGGTGGACGGCGCGCGCGTCCCCCTCCTCGAACCGCCGCAAGGACACCTGTGGCCGATCGCTCACGCGCACACCCTACCCACGTCACAAAGTCCCATCACCCCCACGTCGATGGGCCGAAAACCGGACGTATGAGCAGGTTTTCGGCCCATCGACCGCGTCAGTCGGGGGAGACGCCTTGGCCGGTCAGAACGGGGAGGATCGTCATGGCGATGATGCGGAGGTCGAGCGAGAGGCTGCGGTGGGCGACGTACCAGTCGTCGAGCTCGACCCGCTCGGGCCAGGCGATGTCGGCGCGGCCCTTCACCTGGGCCCAGCCGGTGATCCCGGGGAGCACGTCGAAGCGGCGGTGCCCGTGGAGGTCGAAGTAGTCGAGGTGGGCGGGCAGGGCCGGGCGGGGGCCGACGAGCGCCATCTCGCCGCGCAGGACGTTGACCAGGTTGGGGATCTCGTCGACCGAGGTGCGGCGCATCAGCTCGCCGGGCCTGGTGACGCGGGCGTCGCCGCGGCCGACGACGGTGCCGACGCCGACCGGGTCGGAGCCCTGGACCATCGTCCGCAGCTTCAGCATCTCGAAGACGCGGCCGTCCTTGCCGACGCGCCGCTGGCGGTAGACGACCGGGCCGCGACTGTCGAGCTTGATCCAGATCGCCGCGGCGAGCAGGACCGGGGAGAGGACGAGGAGCCCGAGGGCGGCGAGCAGCCGGTCGACGAACCTAGGCATGGCTCCGGTGGCTCTTCGTGGCCGGACTCATCGGGTCCCTGCCGCCTTCTCCCAGCGCCCGCTCGCGCCGTGCCGGAGGCGGTCCCAGAGGCCGAGGACGATCGAGGCCTGGGTCAGCACGTAATAGCGGGCGATCCGCACCACCGCGTCGTCGGGGAGGCGGTTGGAGAGCGCCGCGACGCCGAGCACGGCCAGCTGCGCGAGCAGGGTCAGGTAGTAGAACCAGCCGGTCCCCAGCAGCACCAGGTTGGCGAGGAGGACGAGGACGTGGAGGAAGGGCGTCGCGTAGCGGAGCAGCCGGTGCGAGAAGAGCTCGAAGGCGAAGAGCGGCGGGTAGCCGCGCGGGTCGAGCATGCCTTCGCCGACGACGATGTCCCAGAGGCCGACCATCATCCGGCGTTTGCGGGCGAACTCGCCCTCGATCGTCGGCACCATCTTCTCCGCGGCGCGGGCGCTCGGCGCGTAGAGGGAGCGCAGGCCGCGCTTGGCGAGGCGGAAGGGGAAGCTGAGGTCGTGGCTGCCGGACGGGGGCAGGGCCTCGTAGGCGCTGCGCCGCACCGCGTAGATCGCGCCGTTGCCGGCGGTGATCCCGGCCAGCTCGGACTCCATCGTCCGGATCGACATCTCATAGCGCCAGTAGGCGCCCTCGAGGTTGTCCCCCTCGGGATCGCGGAAGCGGACCTGGCCGCAGACATAGCCGACGCGCTCGTCGGCGAAGGGGGCGAGCAGCCGGCCAAGCGCGTCGGGCGCCCACTCGCTGTTGGCGTCGGAGAAGGCGAGGAACTCACCGTCGGCGTCGGCGACCGCCTCGTTCAGGGCGGCGACCTTGCCGCCCGGCGGCAGCTCGAGGACGAGGTCGGCGCCCGCCTCGCGCGCCCGCTCGGGGGTGGCGTCGGTGGACCCGTCGTCGGCGACGATGATCTGCAGCAGCTCGCGCGGCCAGTCGAGGCGGAGCGCGTTCTCGACTTTCGCCGCGATCACCTCCTCCTCGTCGTAGGCGGGGACGATCAGCGAGACCAGCGGCGGTTCGCCGGGCGCGGTGCCGGTGCCGAGCGGACGGGGCGCCTTCGGCCCGCCCATCGCTTCCCGCCCGCGCCGCCCCGTGACCAGCGCCCGGAGCACGAGCGGATAGCCGACCTGGGCGTAGACGATCGCCGCCGCGCAGATCCAGAAGACGATCGCCGCGAGCGTGGTCACGGCCAGCCCGCCAGCAGTTCCTCGTAGAGTGCCAGGGTGAGGCGGGCGGCCTCGTCCCAGGAGTAGGGACCGGCGGCGGCGGCGCGGGCGGCGGCGGCCAGCTCCGCGCGCGCGGCGGGGTCGTCGACCAGCTCGCGCAGGGCCGCGGCGAGCGCGGCGGTGTCGCCGGGCGGGACGAGCCGCGCGGCGCCCGCCTCGGCGACCTCGGGGAAGCCGCCGACCGCGCTCGCCACCATCGGCTTGCCGAAGGCGAGGCCGGTGTAGAGGACGCCGGAGTGCTCGGCGTCGAGGTACGGCAGCGCGATCACGTCGGCGCGGCGGAAGATCGCCGGGATCTCGGCGTCCTCGACGAAGCGGGTGACGAAGCGGACCTTGGCGCCGGTGAGCGCGGCCGCCTCGTGCAGCGGCTCGACCGCCATCCGCGGGTTGCCGACGATCCAGAGCTCGGCGCCCCCGACCTCGGTGAACGCCTCGAGCAGGGTCTCGAGGCCCTTGTAGGGGCGCAGCAGGCCGAAGGAGAGGACGACCGGGCCCTCGGCGCCCTCCAGCTCCCGCGGCAGCGGCTTCTCCTCCGGCAGCCGGGTGAGGTAGTCGAAGGCGCCGTGGGGGATCACCCGCACCCGCTCGGCGGGCAGCCCGACCTCCTCCCGCAGCCGGGCGGCGCCGTGCTCGGAGTGGGCGACGACCGCGTCCATCGCACCGAAGACCTTGTGCGCGGCGCGGGCGGCGCGGCGGCTCGCGTCCGGGGGCAGGATGTAGTGCGCGGTCATCACCCGGGGACGGGTGGGCGGCAGCAGGCGCCGGTCGAGCCCCGGCAGGGTCAGCCACTGGTAGTGGACGAGGTCGGCGTCGCCGGGCGCGCGGCGGAAGGCGAGCATGTCGCGCAGGTGCTCGGCGCCCTTGAACGGCAGCCGGGCCGAGGAGGAGAGCCCGCGCGAGGCGGTGCGCTGGTAGAAGCGCTCGTCGACCGCGTAGCCCTCGGCCGCGGGGACGGACCCGTAGAGGAACTTGGTCGTGACCAGCTCGACGTCGGCGCCGCCGCGCGCCAGCGCCGCGGCGAGCGCGCGGTCGTAGGGCGGCGTAAAGGCGGATGGATCGACGAGTTGGACTTTCATCTCATGTTGATCGGGGATTATCGTGGGGGGCTTGGAGCCGGAGCTCTCTTACTGTGTCGTGAACACGAACGGGCGGGACTATCTGCTCGCCTGCCTGGCCGCGATCGAGGCGACGCACCCGGCCGGGGTCGAGCGGGAGATCCTCGTGCTCGACAACGCCTCGGCCGACGGCTCGGCCGACGCGGTGCGGGCGCTCGGGGGCGACATCCAGCTGATCGAGCAGCCGCGGCCGACCGGCAAGGCGGCCAACGACTCGCTCCTCATGGAACGGGCGAAAGGCCGCTGCTGCCTGCTGCTGAACGAGGACTCCGAGCTGAGGCCGGGGACCGCCGCGGTCCTGATGGCCGCGCTCGACGCCGACCCTCACGCCGCCGCCGCGACGCCGCAGCTGCTCGCCGCCGATGGCGCCCCCTACCCGTGCGCCTGGCGCTTCCCCGGCGTCGGCACGGCGCTGGCCGGGGCGTTCTTCCTGCACCGCCGGCTCACCGTGCAGAGCACCGGCAAGGCGACCCGCCGGGTCGACTGGGCCCAATCGAGCGCGCTCTTGGTCCGCCGCGAGGCCGCCGTCCAGATCGGCTTCATGGACCCCGACTTCTTCGTCTACTACGACGAGTGCGACTTTGCCAAGCGCCTCGCCGAGGCAGGGTGGCACGAGCTCTTCGTCCCCGGCGCCGCCGCCGTCCACCACGACCAGCTCGCGACCGACCTCGCCGCCGGCCTGCCGCGGATCGTCGAATTCCACCGCAACCGCGATCTCTACATGCGAAAGCACGGCGGCCGGATCGCGGCGCTCGCCGTCCGCGGCCTCACCGCCTGGTCCTATGCCCTGCGGGCGCTCGCGGCGACCGTCATCCCCGGCCAACCAGCCGCGATCTACCGCGCCCACGCGCGGCAGGCGCTGTTCCCGGCGCGGGGCGCCGGGGTGCGCGAGCGGGCCGAAGCCGCGCGCTAGTCGACCTTCGACTCGGCCTTGGTCGACTTCTCGGAGGAGTCGCCGCCGATGCCGGTGATCCCGGCTTTGAACTCGCGCATGCTCTTGCCGAGGCCGCGTCCCGCCTCCGGGAGGCGCTTGGGACCGAGCACGAGCAGGGCGATGATCGCGACGATGGCGATCTCGAGGGGTCCGATCTGGGAGAACATGAGGTGCAGTATGGACTACTTCGCGAAGTAGGCAGTGAAGATTTAGGCTCGAGGCGGGTTTCGGCACTCAGAAGCGGGAGTCTTCGTCGATGCGCTCGGCTTCGTAGAGCTCGCCGGGATCGCCGTCGACCGCGGCGGGGCGGGCGCGCAGGGCGGCAAAGGTCGCGGCCAGCTCGCGCGGGTGGCGCAGGCGGGCGAGCCAGCCGCGCTCTTCGGCGCTGAAGAAGCCGGTCGCGAGGAGGGCGAGGGGGAAGAGCAGGCCGAGGGCGAGGCGCCCGACGAAGCCGGCGAAGCCGGCGGCCGGCAGCACCAGCTCACCGAACCCGATCAGCGCCGCGGCGACGAAGAGCACGCGAGCGAGGCGGCCCCATTCGTAGGGCACCGGGAAGAGGCGCTCGGTGAACCAGTACATCAGCGCCACCACCACGAGGTAGGAGCCGACCAGGGCGAGGCCGGCGCCGACGATCCCCAGCGGCGGCACCAGGATCAGGTTGAGGACGATGTTGGAGACGAGCGCGCCGAGCGCCGCCGGGAGGTTGAACTCGGTCCGCCCGGTGCGTCCCAGCACCACCACCATCACCATGTAGAGCGCGTAGAGGGTGACCGCGGCGGCGATCAGGCCGACCACTTCGTAGGCGGCGAAGAATTCCGGGTCGGCGAAGAAGCGGATCAGGTATTGGGCCAGCAGCCAGAGCCCGACGACCATCCAGGTGCAGCCGGCGAGGAAGAGGGTGATCACGGTGGCGTAGACCCGGCGCGCCTCGTCGTCGTCCCGGATCGAGTAGGCGAGCGGCGGCCAGGCGAGCTGGAACCCGCGGACGAGGACGTTGACCGCCTGGGCGAACTTGACCGCGATCGAGTAGACGCCCGCCGCGCCGAGGCCGACGTAGTGGACGATGATCAGCCGGTCGACGAAGTTGAGCAGGTAGAGGCTGACCTCGGCGGGCATCGTCGGCAGGCCGAAGCGCAGCAGCCGTTTCAGCAGCGGCGGGTCGATCCGCAGGGTGAGGCGGCGCCGCTGCTCGAAGATCAGGCCGACGACGAAGGCGGCGCCGGTCAAATAGGAACCGAGCAGCAGGCCGCGCGCCCCGTCCCCCACGCCGACGACGAGGATCACGGTCAGGCCGATCGTCGCCAGGACGTTGGTGATCGTGGTGATGAAGTAGGCCCGCGCCCGCTCATCGAGGCGGTAGAGCGTCAGCAGGTATTCGAACAGCGTCGCCACCCAGAGGCCGCCGATCGCGATCCGCGTCAGTTCGATGCCCGTGTGCAGCTCGGCGGGGGTCTTGGGGTTGAGCAGCAGTTCCGCCAGCGGTTCGGCGAACGGCAGCAGGATCAGCGCGCCGATGCCCGCGAGCCAGAAGAGCCCGGAGAAGGTGGCGGCGACGACCCGGTCGGCATCCTCGTCCTCGCGGTAGTAGAAGCGCAGCACCGCCTCGATCAGGCCGAGCCGGACGACGATGCTGGCGGTGACGACGCCGGCGAAGAGGATCTCGGCGGCGCCGTAGTCGGGGGTCGAGAGGTGCCGCGTGTAGAGCGGCAGCAGCGCGACCGCGATCAGCTTCGAGAAGATGCTCGCCGCGGTGTAGGCGGCGCCGGTGGTGGCTAGTCGCCGCAGGTATCCCGACACGCGAGCAGCCTAGAAGGGCCCCGCGATGCCGCGGCGAGCGAGGCGCCCATGGCCAGCAGCACATACGTGATCGGGTCCTGGAGGAAGCCCGCGTAGGCCATCGTGTGGACGAGCAGCGCGACGAACGCGGCGAGGAGGGCGGCGCGGGCCGCGTCGAAGAGGGTCGGACGGCGGTCCGGTCCCCGCGCCCAGAGCCCCGCGCCCATCGTCCACAGCGCCACCACGATCAGGCCGACGTAGACGACGAGGCCGACCAGGCCCTGCTCGGCCGCGACCGTGACCGGCTCCGTGTGGGAGATCGTCACCGGCGCCTTTTCCTTCGCCCGGTGAGCGCTGTAGGCGTGCTGGAAGGACCCCGAGCCGTAGCCCCACACGGGCCGTTCGGAGAACAGTTCAGCGCCGCCGGAGATCAGGTGGCCGCGGCCGGAGAAGTCGACGTTGAGGCGGTCGGGGGTGATCGACTTGCCGCCGACGAGGAGGATCACGAGGGCGCCGCCGATCACCCCGACGATCGCCACCGCGAGCGTCCAGCGCCACGACCAGCGCAGCGCCGCCAGCATCGCGAGGCCGGCGAGCAGGGCGACGAAGCTCGACTGGCTGAAGGTCTGCGCGAGGCCGACCCAGAGGACGAGGATCGTCCCGGCCAGCAGCCAGAAGTTGCGGCGCTGCTCGACCCACAGCAACGCGGTGGTCACGACCACCAACACCAAGGCGAGGTAACGGCCGTAGATGTTCGGGTCCCAGAACATCGAGTTCACCCGGAAGTAGGTGTGGAATTCGTTCGAGCGGATCACCGCCTCGTTCCAGAAGAGGCTGCGGCTGGCGTACTCGACGCTGCCGATGAGGACGAAGATGATCGCCTCGACCGCGATCAGGGTGAGGACCCAGGTGAGCAGGCGGCGGTCCCACTCGACTTCGCGCAGCAAGCCGTAGGCAAGGGTGAAGGGGACGAGGAAGAAGCAGACTTCCTGCAGGCCTTTGGAGAAGTCCTCCGAGTAGAGGGCCTGGAGGGCGTAGAGGACGACGAAGGCGGCGAGGGCGCGCGGGAGCCAGACGGAGGAGGACGAGGCGGGCGCGCCGCGGCCGGCGGCGAGGACCTGGCTCAGGACGCCCGCGGCGATCACCACGTACAACGGGATCAGGAGGTTGGCCGATTCGCCGCCCGATTCGAGCGGGATGCGGAAGGGGAGCAGGCCGATGATGGCGAGCGGGAGCAGCACGGGCCACCGGCGGAAGGTCCAGGCGAGCGCCGCCACGAGGACGGCGCCGACGACCGTCCCCAGCGCGGCTTTCGCTCCGTGGTGGCGCAATTCGACGATCCGGTGGCTGTGCCACTGGTCGCCGAGGATGAGGATCGGGAAGAGGACCAGGGCGACCAGCATCAGCGCCGAGCGGGTGCGGCCGGCGGGCAGCAGGATCGATGCCGCGGCGGCGCCGGCGGCGATCAGGACGCCGGCCCCGGAGAGGAAGTCGCTCAGCACGGGATCGACCCCTCCGGGTACAGGCGGATCGTCCCCGGCAGGGTCAGTTCACGCCCTTCGTCTTCCAGCCGCACCCGCAGCCGATAACGGCCGACGGGCTGGATCGTCCCCGCGTCGTCCTGCCCGTCCCAGTGGTAGGTGTGGTAGCGGTATCGCTTCAGGAAGGTGGTGCGGGCGAGCGTGCGGACCACTTCGCCGCCGGGCTTGATGACCTGCACGGTGGCGTCGTTGGAGGTGGTGGTGCGGAACTTCAGCCGGATCCGCCGGTGACACGGCCCGGCGGGGGTGAACGCGTTGGTGTGCTCCCCGGCGATCTTGAACTTGTCGACGACCTGAGGGTCGCGCTTCAACCGTTGCGAGTAGGCGAAGGCGGCGAGGGTGGCGATGACGAGCAGCGCGAAGACGACAGCGGCCGCGTCAACCTTCCGCCGAGACATTGTCCTCGCCGACCACCACTGAGACTTTCGCTCCGTTCGACACCCCGGAGACTTCGGCGGTCATCGGCTGGACTTTGTGGATCTGCAGCTGTTTGGCCACCTGCTTGGCTTCCGGCGCGGCCCCGGTTTCGAACATCACCACCGAGTTTTCGAAGGTCGAGGTGGTGTTGGTGATCGCGCCGACTTCGAAGCCCTTGCCTTCGAGCTTGTCGCCCCAGGTCGCGGCCAACCCGGTTGCTTCGGTCCCGTTCAACACCGCCACTTCGATTTCTTCGGGCTTCACCGGCGCCGCCGCGGTGGTGTGCTTGGCGTTCTTGTGGCCGGCGCCGCCGCCCTTGGCTTCTTCGCTGTCACCGCCGCTGTTCAGCACCGCGTAGGCGACGCCGGCGACCACGAGGATGAAGACCACGAACAGCGCCACCAGCATGGCCGGCCGCGACAGCGTCTCGCCGAGGCCGGAGAAGCGCCCGCGGAAGCGCTCCCACCGCGTCTGTTCGGGCAGCCCTTCTTCGCGCCGCTGCCGGCGCACCTCGCGCTGCTCGACCGCCTCGCTTTCGGCCGTCCGCGCTTCCTCCAGCTCGCGCAGCTCTTCCGCCCGCTGGGCGGCGATGCTCTGGGTCTGCTCCATCCGCTCGGCTTCCCGCTCGGGCGCCGAGCCCGCCCAGTCGCGCAACCGGCGGATGTCGCGGCCGTGGGCGAACAGCAGCAGGGCAAAGACAGCCAGCCCCAAGAAGGACGCCAGGCCCGCGAAGGAGCCGATTCTTTCGACCGTGTGCAGCAAAGTTGCGGAAGGCTACTCGTCCAGCACGACCTTCGTAGCATCTCCGCCAGGTGAGGCGATGAGGTCTACGACCCGTTCCGCCAAGTTAGCCTCGTCACCGGCCAGAACCAAGGCTTCCAGGGCGCTGAGGGTCGAATCGACCCAATCGGGGTCCAGCGGCGTGGTCCGCACCGCCCGGTTGATGCGTTTCGCGGCGGTCGGCCGCGGCGCCTCGTAGGCGCTGAACAGCACCTCGTGGAGCTTCTCGCCGGGGCGGGGCTGGGTGAACTCGATCGCGATGTCGGTTTCCGGCTCGTAGCCGGCGAGGCGGATCATGTTGTGGGCGAGGTCGACGATCTTCACCGGTTCGCCCATGTCGAGGACGAACACCTCGCCTTTGCCGGCGCCGATGTCCCCGGCCCGGATCACCAGCTGCACCGCCTCCGGGATCGTCATGAAGTACCGCGTCATCTCCGGGTGGGTGACGGTGACCGGGCCGCCGCGCTCGATCTGGCCGCGGAAGATCGGCACCACGCTGCCCGAGCTGGCGAGCACGTTGCCGAAGCGGACCGAGGCGAAGCGGGTGCCGGGGTGGCGGTCGGCGGCGGCCTCGACGATCCACTCCGCCATCGCCTTCGAGGCGCCCATCACCGTCTGCGGGTTGACCGCCTTGTCGGTGGAGATGAGGACGAAGCGCTCCGCTTTCGCCGCGGCCGCGGTTTCGGCGGCGATCCGGGTGGCGATCGCGTTGTTGCGGACCGCCTCCAGGGGGTTCGCCTCCATCAGCGGCACGTGCTTGTAGGCGGCGGCGTGGAAGACGACGTCGGGCCGGAAGCGCTGCATCGTCTCCAGCATCCGGTGCGGCTCGCGACAGTCGGCGAGCACCGACTCGGCGTTGGTGAAGTGACGCTCGTCGAGCATCTCCCGCTCGATCTCGAAGAGGTTGTCCTCGGCGTGGTCGAGCATCACCAGGAGGCGCGGGCCGACCCGGGCGATCTGGCGGCAGAGCTCGGCGCCGATCGAGCCGCCCGCACCGGTGACGAGCACGATCTTGTCCTGGAGGTAGGCGCCGACGCGGTCGATTTCGACGACGATCGGCTCGCGCCCGAGCACGTCCTCGACCTGGACCTCGCGCAGCTGCTTGGAGAGCTGGACGCCGCCGCGCAGGAGCTCGAAGACGGTCGGCAGGGTGCGCACGCGGATGCGGCGCTCGCGGCAGGCGGCGACGACCTTGGCGCGCAGCGTGCCGGGCGCCGAGGGAATCGCGATGATCACCTCATCGGGGTCGGTCTCGTCGAGGATCGGGGCGATCTCGTCGGTCGCGCCGAGCACCTTGACGCCGCCCACCATCCGCATCCCGCGCTTGCGCGGGTCGTCGTCGACGAAGCCGATCGCGGTGGCGCCGAGGGCCGGGTTGAGGCGCATCTCCCGCACCACCATCTGGCCGCCGGACCCGGCGCCCACCACCAGCACCTCGTGCTTCGGCACCCGGTCCCCCTTCGAGGGACGCTCGACGATCAGCCGCACCAGCAGCCGCGCGCCCGCGATCAGGATCAGGGTGAGCATGAAGTCGATCACCTCGACCGAGCGCGGCAACCGGTGGCCGAACGGCTGGACGACGGCGAAGGCGATCACCAGCAGCGCGCTCGAGATCGCCACCGCCCGCAGGATCAGCAGGAAGTCCCGCCCGCTCACGTACCGCCACCACTTCTGGTAGAGCCCGGCGGCGGCGAAGACGATCAGCTTGCCCGCGATCACGAAGCCGACCGACTGGGCGAACAGCACCTCGTAACGGTGCGGCCACCCATGCGGGTCGTCGAGGAACCGCAGCTGGAAGGCAAGGAAGTAGGCCAGCGCGATCAGCACCGCGTCAGCGAGTATCTGCCCCACCCGGTTGCGGTAGACGGGATGGTTCAACCGGCCCATGAAGGGCCGAGTTTACGGGTGGTTCCTAAGGATCGGGTGATCGGAGGGTGCTTGGTGATGTCGGTGCCAGGCCCCTCAGATCCCATCGTCGGTCGGCCTCGCCGAAAGCACGGAGCGGCGCGCGGGGGGGGAACGTTGCCGGGCTCGTCTTTACCATGGAGCGCCGCATGCACGTTGCCATGCTCATTCCCACGGCCAGCCTGACCGGGCCGATCGTCGAATTCTGCGTCACCGTGATCGACGACACCGGGCTGGCGGGCATCTTCCTGCTGATGGGCGCGGCCTCGGCCTGCATCCCGATCCCGAGCGAGGCGGTGATGCTGTTCGCGGGCTTCACCGTCTCCGAAGGGCACCACTCGCTGGTGGCGATCTTCCTCGCCGGCTTCCTCGGCAACATGGCCGGCTCCTGGCTGACCTACGCGATCGGCTATTACGGCCGCGTCGACTTCATGGAACGCAACAAGGTGATCCACGTCAGTCCGGCGAAGCTGGCGCGGGTCGATGGCTGGTTCAAGCGCCACGGCGACGTCACCGTCTTCGTCTGCCGGCTGATCCCGCTGGTGCGCGCCTTCATCTCGCTGCCCGCCGGGCTGGCGAAGATGCCCTTCTGGCGCTTCACCTGGCTGACCGCGCTCGGCTCGCTCCCCTGGGTCGTCGGCTTCGGACTGCTCGGTCAGGCGGTCGGGGACGAATGGGAAAAGTGGCGCGAGCACCTCTCGATCCTCGACTACATCGTCGTCGCGGCGCTCGTCGTCCTCGCCGCCTACTGGCTCTACAAGCGGGTCACGCGCGGCCCGGCCGACCCGGCGACGACCCCTCCGGGCGCTTGAGCGAAGGGCGACTGCCGGTCCGCCGCGCGATCGCGCTGGGCATCGTGCAGGGCCCCGCCGAGCTGCTGCCGGTCTCCAGCTCCGCCCACATCGTCCTCCTCCCCTGGCTGCTCGGCTGGGACTGGGACGAGATCGACCCGGAGGTGCGCAAGAGCTTCGAGGTCGCCCTCCACACCGGCGCCGCGGCGGCGCTGCTGATCGGCCAGCGCAAGCTGATCGCCGAAGAGCTGCGCCAGTTCAACCTCGACCGGGCGCTGTTGCTGGCGTTCTCCTTCGCGCCCGCGGCGTTCGTCGGCTACCGCTTCGAGCGCCAGATCGAGGGGCGGCTGGGCGGGCCGCGGGCGACCGCCTTCGGCCTCCTCGCGGGGGCGGCGCTGATGGTGATCGGCGACCGGCGGGCGCAGCTGCGCGGGCGCGGCGAGGCAACCCCGGCCGACGGCCTGGCGCTCGGCGTCGCCCAGGCGGCGGCGCTGGCCCCGGGGGTGTCGCGCAACGGGGTGACGTTGGCGGCGGCCCGCTGGCGGCGCTTCTCGCGCGAGCAGGCGAACCTGCTGTCGCGGACGATCGCCCTGCCGATCATCGTCGGCGCGACCGGCCTCAAGGGCGTGCGCCTGGCGAAGCGCGGGACGACGCCGGAGCTGCGCCGCACCCTGGCGCTCGGGATCGGCGCCTCCTTCGCCTCCACCCTCGCCTCCCAGCGCCTGATCGGCCTGGTCGAGCGCGACCGGGCTCTCTGGCCCTACGCGGCGTACCGCGCGGGGCTCGCCGGGGTGGTCCTGGCGAAGCTGCGCCGCGGCTGATTCCAGAGTCCAAGTCCAAATCTTGGAGAAACTTGGAATCGAGTTGGAATTTCGGTTATCCTCAAGTCCAAATCTTGGAGAAACTTGGAATCGAGTTGGAATTCGCCGTGTACGTAGAGCCCGCCCCCACCACCGATGAACTGATCGCCCGGCTCGGCGCCGAGGATCTGGTCGCCGCGCTCGGCGCCGCATCGCCGGCGGCGGATCGCGAGCGGTACCTGCACTGGGACAAGCTCCGGCGCCTGCCGACCCCGGAGGGCCTGACCAGCGAGCAGTGGTGGCTGCGGCTGAAGACGGCTCGCCAGGACGCGATGCGGCCCCTGCCGCTCACAGACCTGGACGGCAACCCGTTCGGATACACGCTGCCCGACCTGATCCTCCGGCACCTGCACCGGGTGGACCAACGGGCGGCGGGCGAAGTCTCGATGGACGAGGTCGTGACCTCCGAGCGGGAGGCGGGCCGGCGGTTCATCGTCAACTCGCTGATGGAGGAGGCGATCCGCTCCAGCCAGCTCGAGGGGGCGACGACCTCCCGGGTCGCCGCCAAGGAGCTCCTCCGCAGCGGCCGGGCGCCGCGCGATCGCAGCGAGCGGATGATCGTCAACAACTACCGGGCGATCCAGTTCGTCAAGGAAATGGGGAGCGAGCTGACCCCCGACGCGGTGCTGGAGCTGCACCGGATCGTCACCGACGGCACGCTCGAGGACCCAGACGGGGCGGGTCGGCTGCAGCGTCCCGGCGAGGATCGGGTCGTCGTCTTCTACCGCGGCGAGGGCGGCCCGCCGGTCCACGTGCCGCCACCCGCCGATCAGCTGCCCGAGCGGCTGGCCGCGCTCTGCGCGTTCGCCAACGAAGGCGACGACGGTGAGCCGTTCGTGCACCCGGTGATCCGGGCGATCCTGCTGCACTTCTGGCTCGCCTACGACCACCCCTTCGAAGACGGCAACGGCCGGACCGCGCGGCTCCTGTTCTTCTGGCTGATGCACTCGCGGGGCTACTGGCTCGCCGAGTACCTGCCGATCTCGCGGCTGCTCCGCAAAGCGCAGGGCCGGTACGAGCGGGCCTTCCTCGAGACCGAGACCGACGGCGGCGACACCACCTACTTCCTGATCCACCAGCTGCAGACGATCGACCGGGCGATCGACGACCTCCACGTCTACCTCCAGCGGAAAGTCGCCGAGCAGCGCGATGCGGAGGCGTGGCTGGCGGGGTTCGACGGGCTCAACGGGCGCCAGGTGGCCCTGCTCGGCCACGCGCTCCGCCATCCGGAGCACCTCTACACCTACGAGGGCCACGCGGCGGGCAACCGCGTCACCCACGAGACCGCCCGCTCGGACCTCGCCGACCTGGCGGGGCGCGGGCTGCTGGTCAAACGACCTGGCGGGCGACCCCATCGATACGAGCCGCCTGCCGACCTGCCGGACCGACTGAAAGAATCGGGCCGGTGAGCGACGCCTACGCACGATCCGGAGTCGACCAGGGCGCCGCCGACTCGGCGGTGGCCGGGCTGGTGCGCGCGCTCGGCAAGATCGAGCTCGGCCGGGCCTCGGCGCAGGTGCCGTTGCCGGGCCACTACGCGAGCGTGATCGAGGTGGCGCCGAACCTCGGCATCGCGCTGTCGACCGACGGGGTCGGGACCAAGCTGGTGCTGGCTGAAGCGCTGGGCAAGCTCGACACGGTCGGCATCGATTGCGTGGCGATGAACGTCAACGACGTGATCTGCGTCGGTGCCGAGCCGCTGGCGATGCTCGACTACATCGCGATCGACCGGGCCGACCCGGCGACCACCGAGGCAATCGGCGTCGGCCTGGCCCGTGGCGCCACCCTGGCCGGGATCGAGATCCCTGGCGGCGAGCTCGCCCAGCTCGGCGAGATGGTCCGCGGCGTCGACGTCTCCGGCGCCTGCTTCGGCACCGTGGCGCTCGACGCGATCGTCGACGGCCGCCGCGCCGCCCCCGGCGACTCGATCATCGGCATCCCCTCCTCGGGCCTGCACTCCAACGGCTACACGCTGGCGCGCAAGGCCCTCGACGGCCTCGACCTGAGCGAGGACCCGGAAGGCCGCCTCGGCCGCTCGCTCGGCGAGGCCCTGCTGGAGCCCACCGTGATCTACGTGAAGCCGATCGTCGAGCTCCTCCGCTCCGAGGTCGACGTACACGGCCTCGCCCACATCACCTCCGGCGGCGTCAACAACCTCCTCCGCCTGGCGGCGCCGGTCGGCTACAAGATCGACGCCCCTCTCCCCCCCCAACCGATCTTCGACCTCATCCGCGAGCGCGGCAACGTCACCGACGAGGAGATGCACGAGGTCTTCAACATGGGCTGCGGCTTCTGCGTAGTCGTCCCGGAGAACGACGAGGCGCGGACCCTGGACATGCTCCGCGCTCACCACCCGGGGACGGCGCGGATCGGAAGAGTCACGGACGATTCGGGGCACGTCAGCCGCTGAGGGGTGGGGGCCTGAGGCTGGGGGCTGGGGTCCGGCGGAAGGGACGGACAAAGGACGGGCCCTCCCGTCGACGGCCCGGGGAGGCCGGGGAGGGACGGGATGGCGGGGGCGACCCTTCCCTCACAACAGCGGGACGTTCGTCCAGGGTCACCCCCGCCATCCCTCCCGGGCGCCCGCGGGGCGTCTCACGGCCACGGATGCCTCACGGGAGCGGCACGGACCCGTCACGGAAGTGTGGCGCTGTGACGAAGACGCCGGGAACGTGACGCTTCCGTCCGTGTTGTCCAACAGTCACGGTCGCGCTGCAGCGCGTCACGGGGCCCTCGGGAAAGGCCCGGGATGTGCCCGGGAGGGCGAGGAGGCGTGACCTCCCCGGCATCCTCGTCACGACCTGTGACGTCTTCCCGCAGGGACCCTCACGTCCCGGGGTTCTCTGAACGATCAGCGATCTCCGCTGTTCCTTATGCGCCTCATAGGCGCATAAGGAACAGCGGAGGGTCCTGGCCGCCCGGACCCCCCGGAGGACGTGACGAACCCTTGACGTCCTCCCCCGCGAAGCCTCACGTCCTGGACGCGCACCTCGGACGGCCGTCAGCGGCCCGACCGCTCGCGGCCGCTCCTCCGACGCCAGGCGCCACGGCTCGGCGCGGGTCTCGAGCGGGCTCGTCCCGCACAGCTCCTCGACCTCGGGGATCGCGAGGCGGCCGAAGCGCTCCGCGGCCTCGAGGCCTCCCGACCCTGCTCGGAAGCCGCCTCGACCGCGACGCAGGCCGGGAAGGTGCTGGAAATCGGCGCCTCGGTCCATAGTCGAGGGTCACACGGCATCCCGGCCTGACCGGCTACGTTGAGCCGATGCGACATCAAGTCCGCAAAGCAGTCGGGCCCCTTGCCGATGCCCGCTTCGCTGTCGCGGTGGGCGGTGCCGAAATGGCGGGCGAGACCGCCCATCCCCCAGACGAAGCTGAGCTCGCCCGCGAACTCAAATATCAATCTGCGCAGCGCCGGCTCGGCAGCCCACGACCACGTGCAGGCGGGATCGGTGCGGTAGCGAACCTCTACGGACACGTGCCCGACAATATTCACCCCTTGATCCCCTCCCCTCCCGCGTAGGCTGATGCCCGACCGCTCCACCAGCTCCAAGATGATCGGCACCGTGCTCTCGGGCCGTTACCGGCTCGAGGCGAAACTCGGCTCCGGCGGCATGTCGACGGTCTACCTCGCCCGCGACACGACCCTCGACCGCCCGGTCGCGGTCAAGGTCATGCACCGCGAGATGTCCGAGCAGGCCGACCAGCTCGAACGCTTTCGCCAGGAGGCGCGCGCGGTCGCCAAGATCTCCCACCCCAACGTGGTCGCCGTGATCGACGCGGGCGAGGACGGCGGCCATCCCTACATCGTCTTCGAATACGTCGAAGGGGAGACGCTGAAGGCGCGGATCAACCGCATCGGCGCGCTCGACGTGCAGGAAGCGCTCGCCTACGCGATCGAGATCGCCCGCGGGCTCACAGTCGCCCACGCCCGCAAGATGGTCCACCGCGACATCAAGCCGCAGAACGTCCTGATCGACGCCGAGGGCCGCGCCAAGCTGACTGACTTCGGCATCTCGCGCCAGCTCGAAAAGGACGGGTTGACGGCGACCGGCCGCGTGCTCGGCACCACCGACTACGTCGCCCCGGAGCAGGCGATGGGCCGCGGCGCCGACCAGCGCTCCGACATCTACTCGCTCGGCGTCGTCCTCTTCGAGATGCTGACCGGCCACGTCCCCTTCCAGGCCGACAGCCAGGTCGGCGTGGCGATGAAACACGTCAACGAAGAGCTGCCCGACGTGCAGGCCGACCGGCCCGAGCTCTCGGCGGCGACGGCGCTGGTGGTCGAGCGGGCGACGGCCAAGGACCCGACCAAGCGCTACGCCGACATCGGCGAGCTGATCGACGACCTCTCCACCGCGCTCGAGGTCGAGGCGGCGCGGGCGGGCTCGACCACCGGCGAGGCGACCACCGTCCTCGAGGCGGTGCCGGCGGCCAAACGCAAGCTGTCGTCCCGGGCGCGCTGGTCGTGGGCGGCGATCGCGGCCGTGGTGCTGATCGCCGCGGCCGTCCTCGTCGCGACCCAGCTGATCGGCAGCGGCAACACGCCGATCGTCGGCAAGAACGAAAGCAAGGAATCGAAGCCGCCGACGGGGACCGCGGTGCCGCTCGAATCGGCCACCGCCTACGACCCCGAGGGCGACGGGCACGAGAACGACGAACTGGCGAAGAACGCGATCGACGGCAGCGGCGAAACCGCCTGGTCGACCGAGCACTACGACTCCGAAACCTTCGCGGGCACGAAGACCGGCCCTGACCCCGGCGTCGGCCTCTACGTCACCACCGAGGCGCCCACGACGGCGGCGACGATGAAGATCGCCACCCCCACCCCGGGCTGGGACGCGCAGATCTTCGCCGCCCCCGCCGGCCCGCCGGACGAAATCGAAGAATGGGGCGAACAGGTCGGTGAGGTGGAAAACGCCGGCAAGGAAGAAGAAGTCCAGCTGCACCTCGGCGGGGCGGCCAAGTACTTCCTGATCTGGTTCACCAAGGCTTCGCCCGCCAGCGACCAAGAAGGTCGCTACCAGGTCGAAATCTCCGACATCAAGCTGTTCGAATAACTCAGAACTCGTACGCGCGGGCGCGCTCGTGGCGCTCGCTCGCGAGGGTGACGAGGCGGTCGCAGAGGTCCGGGTAGGAGACGCCGTCGGCCTCGAGCAGCTTCGCGTAGACGCTGGTCTCGGTGAAGCCGGGCATCGTGTTGATCTCGTTGACGAGCACCGTGCCGTCGGCCTCGACGAAGAAGTCGCAGCGGGCGAGGCCGGAGCAGCCGGCCAGGCGGAAGACCTCGGCGGCCAACTCGCGCACCCGCGCGGTCTCCGGCTCCGAGAGCGGCGCCGGCACCGCCAGGTCCATGCCCCCCGCGGCGTACTTCGCCTCGTAGTCGTACCACTGGGCGTGGGCGAGGATCTCCCCCGGCATCGACGTCCGCGGGTCCTCGTTGCCGAGCACCGAGCACTCGACCTCGCGGCCGTGCGCGGAGGCCTCGACGATCACCCGCGGGTCGTGCCGCAGCGCCGTCTCGACCGCCCCGTCGAGCGCGGCCAGGTCCTCGATCCGCGAGATGCCGACGCTCGAGCCCATCCGCGAGGGCTTCACCCAGAGCGGCGTCCCCAGCTCGGCGCAGCGCTCGCGCCAGCCCGCTTCGCCGACTTCGACGAAATCGACCTGCGGGATCCCCTGCCCGGCCAGCAGGCGCTTCAGGGTCAGCTTGTCCAGGCAGGTTGCCGAGGCGAGCACGTCGGAGCCGACGTAGGGCAGGTCGAGCATCTCCAGCAGGCCCTGCATGCTGCCGTCCTCGCCGAAGGGCCCGTGGAGGACCGGGAAGACGACGTCGGCGTCGAGGAGGCCGCCGCCGGGGGTCAGCACCACCGCCGCCCCGGCGGCACTCCAGCGCCCGTCACGGGCGATCCTCACCTCGACCACCTCGTGCCCGGCTTCCTCCAGCCCCCGGATCACTGCGGCGCCGGAGTTGAGCGAGACCTCGTGCTCGGAGGAGCGGCCGCCGCTCAGCACCGCCACCCTCATTTTTCTTCCCCGCCTTCGAGTCCTTCCAGCGGTTCCGCTTTCGCTTCTGCTTCCGGCACCGCCACGGCGCGCTTGCCGACGATCAGCGTCACTTCCGAGCCCGGCACCAGTTCGGTGCCGCCGCGCGGGGACTGCCGCGTCACCAGCCCGATCTTTTCTTCGTTGCGCGTTTCTTCTTCCTCGACCGCCGGGGTCAGCCCGGCGGCGCGCACCGCTTCCACCGCTTCGCGCCGTTCGCGCCCGACCACGCCCGGCATCTTTTTCGTTTCGCGCCCCGCGGAGACGACGATCTGCACGGTCGCGCCCGGTTCCAGCTCCTGACCGGCGCTCGGCGACTGGCGCAGCACGTTGCCGACCGGCGCGTTGCTTTCCTCTTCGCCGACTTCCGGCACCAGCCCGCGGGCGCGGATTTCCTGCACGGCGAGGCGGCGCGGCTTGTCGACCAGCACCGGGACCTTGACCAGCCGCGGCCCGGTCGAGACGTAGGCGATCACGGTCGAGCCGTGGGTGGCGACCGTGCCGGCGACCGGTTCGGTCTTGACCACGTCGCCTGCTTCGACGTTCCCCGAGTTGATGCTTTCGATCGCCACGTCGAATTCGGCCGCTTCCAGCTTCTTCGTCGCTTCGGCGCGGCTCAGCCCGTTGACCCGCGGCACCGCCCCTTCGCCCGGCCCGATGCTGATCGTCAGCGTCACCGCCGGCTTCGAGCAGAAGAGGGTGAGGAACGAGCAGTCTTCTTCGGCTTCGCGACCCGGCGGCGAGGGCGTCGGGTCCTGCTCGAGCACGGTGCCCGCCTCGACCTCGGTGCGATGCACCTGTTTCGGCGGCTGGTTCACCGTGAAGCCGCGCTGTTCGAGGATTTCTTCGGCCCGTTGGAGGCTGCGACCTTCGACGCTCGGCACCTCGGTCGTGGTGTCGCGGCTCAGCAGCAGCCCGATCAGCGCGCCGATCAGGATCGCCACCAGGGCGCCGATGATCCACCAGTTGCGCCGGCGCCTCCGCCGCGCCTCGGGGTCCTCCCCCTCCTCCCCGGGCGTCGCGACCACCGGCGGCAGGGCGGCGAACGAGGTCGTCCCGCGCCCGGCGCCACCCGGTTCGCGCATCGCCTGGTCGAGCGCGGCGATGAAGGCGTCGGCGCTCTGGAAGCGCTGCCCGGGGTCCTTCTCCAGCGCCCGCATCACCACCGCGTCGAGCGCCGGGCTGACCCGCGGCTGGATCGAGCTCGGCCGCTGGGGCATCTGCGAGACCTGTTTCATCGCCACCGCGACCGCCGATTCGCCCTCGAAGGGCACCCGCCCGGTGAGCGCCTCGTAGAGCATCACACCGATCGAGTAGAGGTCGGAGACGGCGGTGACGTCGAAGCCCTGCGCCTGCTCCGGCGAGAGGTAGTGCGGCGTCCCCATCACCGAGCCGGTCTGGGTGATCTCCGAGACCCCGGCGCGGGCGATGCCGAAGTCGGTGACCACCGCCTTGCCCTCCGGGTCGACGATCACGTTCTGCGGCTTCAGGTCCCGGTGGACGATGCCCTGACGGTGCGCGTAGCCCGCCGCCTGCAGCACCTGGCGGGTCACCGCCACGGCCTGCTCCAGCGTGATCCCGGAGTCGATCAGCTGCTTCAGCGTCGGCCCCTCCACGTACTGCATGGCGATGTAGAAGGTGCCCTCCCACTCGCCGCGATCGAAGACGGCGACGATGTTCGGGTGCTGCAACCCGGCGGCCGCCTCGGCCTCGCGCTGGAAGCGCATCACGAACTCGCGGTCCTGGGCGAAGCGCCGATGCAGGACCTTCAGCGCGATCCGCCGCTGCAGATGCCTGTCATCGGCGAGCCAGACGTCGGCCATGCCACCACCGCCCAGCTTCGCCAGCACCTGGTACCGCCCGTCGACAACCGAGCCGACCTCGACCTCAGCCACGCCCTTCTCCCCTCGTTCTCACTGTTTGCGCTGCCATCTATCTATTCGCCCGCCAGGATCGCTTCGGCGACGTCGCGGAAGATCGGCGCGGCGATATCGCCGCCGAACGCTTCGGTGCAGGAGACCGTCGCGGCGATCGCGATCTTCGGGTGGTCCGCCGGGGCGAAGCCGATGAACCAGGCCTGGTTCTCGTTTTCGCCGCCACCGCACTCCTTGTTGTACGGCGTTTCCGCGGTGCCGGTCTTACCCGCCACCGGGACGCCGGGGATCGCCGCCTTGGTCCCGGTCCCTTCCCTCACCACGCCTTCCATGGCCGTGCCCAGCTCTGCCGCCGTCTTCGGCGAGAGCGGCTCACTGTAGACGCTCGGCTTCATCGTCTTGGTGACGCTGCCGTCGACGTTCACCACCCGCTTCCAGATCTGCGGCTTCATCAGCTTGCCGCCGTTGGCGACCGCGGCGGCGACCATCGCGTTCTGCAGCGGCGTCTCCAACAGCCGCTCCTGGCCGATCGCGACGCGGGCGAGATCGACCGGGTCGTGCCGAGTCAGCGGTTCGTTCCCTTCGAACACACCGCTCGGTTCGATCTCGTCTTCCGGCAGGTCGATCGGCGGCAGCGCATTGAAGCCGAACTTTTCCATCATCGCGAAGAGCTTGTCCTGGCCGACTTTCTGGCCCAGCTGGCCGAACCAGGTGTTGACCGAGTTGGTCAGCGCCGTGTCGAGCGAGATCGCGCCCCAGTCCTGGTTGTAGTCGTTGGCGAGTTCGTGACCTTCGTCGATGATCGACCCGGGCGCGTTGATCGTCGTTTCCGGGGTGATGACGCCCGATTCGAGACCCGCCGCCGCGGTCACGACCTTGAAGGTCGAGCCGGGCGGGAACTGGCCCTGCGTCGCCCGGTTGAAGAGCGGCGTCCTGACGTTCTCCGTGTTCCACTTGGTCAGCTTCTCCGGGATCCGGTTCGGGTTGAAGCTCGGGTTCGAGGCCAGCACCTTGACCGCGCCGGTGCTCGGTTCGATCGCGACGACGGCCCCGTAGCCCGCCGCTTCCAGGTCCCCCATCGCCACTTCCTGCGCGTGCGGGTCGAGGCTGGTGACGATCTGTTCGCCTTCCTGCTTCTGCCCGGTCAGCTGATCGAGGATCGTGCCGAATTCGGATTCTTCCCCGGTCAGTTCGGCGTTGTGGTACTTCTCGAACTCGGTCTGGCCGTATTCCATGAAGCTGTAGCCGATCGGGTGGCCGAAGAGCGCCCCGAACGGGTAATGGCGCACGTACCGCTTGCCGGTGCCCTTGCCCTTCGGGATCGACTTGGCGATCACCGAGCCGTCAGCGGCGAGGATCCGCCCGCGGGGGATCTGCTGCTGCTCGAACAGCGGGCGCTTGTTCACGTTCTCTTCCTTCAGCGCCTTGGCGTCGAAGACCGACCACCAGGACGTGAAGCCGACCAGGACCGCGAAGAGGGCGACGATGAAGGCGAAGAGCTTGATGATCTGGCGGTTCACGACAGCGCCCCCAGCGGTTCATCGCCGCGTTCCTCGAGCGGGGCACCTTCTTCGGCTTCGCGGCGGGCGCGGTTGGAGACCAGCAGGAGCAGCGCCAGGAGGACGAAGTTGGCGACGATCGAGCTGCCGCCGTAGGAGACGAAGGGCAGGGTGACGCCGGTCAACGGGATCACCCGGGTGACGCCGCCGATGATCACGAAGGCCTGGATCGCGAACACCGCGGTCAGCCCCGTCGCCAGCAGCTTCGAGAACCCGTCGTTGGCGAGCAGCGCGACCTTGAAGCCGCGCGCCGTGATCAGCAGGTAGGTGGCGATCAGCCCGCAGGCGCCGAAGAGGCCGAGCTCGTTGACGATCAGCGCGTAGATCGTGTCGGTCTGCGCGGCGGGCAGGAGCGCCGAGTTGGGATGGCCGGGGATCGAGATCAGCCCCTGGCCGAAGCCTTTGCCGAACAGGCCGCCGTCGGCCTGGGCGAAGATCGACTGGAGGATCTGGTACCCGCTTTCGGTCGGGTCGCTGTAGGGGTGCAGCCACACCTCGACCCGGTCGTGGACGTGGGGGACGGTCGAGACGATGAACCAGGAGCCGACCAGGAAGAGGAGGGTGCCGATGACGACGAAGCTGAAGCGCCCGGTCGCCACGTAGAGCAGGGCGAGGAAGGCGGCGAAGAACATCAGCGAGGTGCCGAGGTCGCGGATGAAGACGAGCAGCAGCATCGAGGCGCCCCAGACGACCAGCATCGGGCCGAAGTGCTTGAGCGGCGGCAGGGTCACGCCGAGCACCCGCCGCGCCCCGACGATCAGCACCTCGCGGTTCTCGCGCAGGTAGGAGGCGAGGAAGACGACGATCGCGAGCTTCGCGAACTCGGCCGGCTGGAAGGAGATCGGGCCGACCTTCACCCCGAGGTAGGCGCCGTTCACCTGTTCGCCGATCCCCGGCAGCCGCGGCGCCAGCAGCAGCAGGATGCCGGCCGTGGCGATCACGTAGCGATAGCGCTCGAGCACCTCGTAGTCGCGCAGGAACTGGATCGTCAGGGCGAAGAGGACGAGGCCGAAGACGAACCAGTTGGCCTGGTCGCGGGCGAGGCTTTCGTCGATCCGGTAGATCATCACCAGCCCGAACGCGGTCAGCACCGCCATCAGCGGGAAGAGGTAGGGATCGGCGTGCGGCAGCCGGATCCGCAGGTAGATGTGGGTCGCCAGGCAGACGGCGAGGAAGTAGGCGCCGTAGGTGACGCTGAGGTTGCCGAGCTTCGCGTTCTCCTGCGAGAAGACGGCGGCGAAGCCGGCGGTCAACAAGAGCGCGACCGGGATCAGCGCGAGCAGCTCGCGGTTGCGGGCGCGCGTCACTCCCGCACCCCCTGCCCGCGTTCGATTTCTTCCAGCAGCGCGGCCGCGTCGGCATGCGAGCGCAGGCCGTGGCCGGTCACCGCGTCCTTGCGTTTGTCCGGCAGCGCCTCGGTCTGCACCGGGGCGGAATAGCGTTCGCTCCAGAGCTTGATCCCGAAGGGGAGTTCGTAGGGGACGCCGCGGTAGAGGGCGACGCGGCCGGCGCCGTCGGTGCCGAGGAACCAGACGTGGCGCAGGCCGTAGGTGGCCCCGAAGACGACCGCCCCGATCACGACCAGCAGGGCGATGCTCCCGACCACCCGCCTGACGATCCGCCTGCGCCTGCCGGGACGGGCCGCGGCGGCCTCCTCGCGCCGTTGGCGGGCGGCGTCGGCGGCGGCGCGGCGGCGCACCTCGGTCGCGGTCAGCCCCGCGTCGGTGGCGGCGGAGCCGATCAGCGTCGCGCCCTCGGCGTCGAGCGCCGGTTCGGCCGCGTCGACGACCTTGAAGGCGATCACGCTGATGTTGTCGCGGCCCCCCGCCCGGTTGGCTTCGTCGACCAGGGCGCGGACCGCGTTCGGCATCGAGGTGGCGCGGAGGAGCAGGCGCTCGATGTGCTCGTCGTCGAGCATCGTGGTCAGCCCGTCAGAGCAGAGCAGGAAGACGTCCCCCGCCTGCGCCGGCACCGTCTGCAGATCGACCTCGACCTCCGGTTCGGGGCCGACCGAGCGGGTGATGATCGAGCGCTGCGGGTGGTCCTCGGCCTGCGCCTCGGTCAGCTGGCCCTTACGCCGCATCTCCTCGACCAGCGAGTGATCGCGGGTGAGCCGCTCCAGTTTGCCCCGCCGCAGGCGGTAGGCGCGGCTGTCGCCGACGTGGCCGATCGCCACCTCGTCGGCGGCCTCGTCGAGGATCGCCGCGGTGGTCGTCGTCCCCATCCCGGACAGGTTCGGGTCTTCGCGGGCGAGCGAGTAGACGGTCCGGTTGGCGCCCTCGATCGTCTCCCGCAGCACCCGCTCCGGCGGCGCCTCGGGGAGCGGTCGGTCGAAGGCGTCGACGACGGTCTTCGAGGCCACCTCGCCCGCCCGCGCGCCGCCCATCCCGTCGGCGATCACGAAGAGCGGCGCGCGGACGAAGACCGAGTCCTCGTTGGCGCTGCGCTGGCGCCCGGTGTCGGTGGCGTAGGCCTGGTCGGTGATCCGCAGCGTCACTTCGTCTCCCGCATCTTCATCCCCAACTCGCCCACGGTCACGAAGCCTCGAAGCGGAAGACGGTGTCGCCGATCTGGATCGTGTCGCCGTCGACCAGCTCCGCCTCGCCGTCCAGCGCCGCGCCGTTCAGCTGGGTACCGTTGGTCGAGCTCATGTCCTCGACGAAGTGGTGCCCTTCGCGCGAGAACAGGCGCGCGTGGATGCCGGAGGCGTAGCGGTCGTCGATCTGCGCGTCGGCGTCCTTGGAGCGGCCGATCGAGAGGCCGCCGATCAGGTCGAAGCGCTCGTCGCGGGTGAGGCCGCCGCCGCGCTCGGCGATCAGCCAGGCGTCGTTCCCCCGCTGCACCTCCGCCCCGCCGACCACGGCGTGGAAGCCGGTCGCGTCGGGCGCGGGCTGGGCCGTCCGCCGCAGATCGCGGAAGGCGCTCCTCGCGATCACCAGCAGGAACACGAAGAGGACGGCCAGGAAGCCGAATTTCAGCGCGGTTGAAAGGGGGTCGTAGGCCACTCGTTCAGCACCTTACGGTGAGCGCCTGAAGCCAGGCGGTCTCTGGGCTGCTACTGCTCGACGTCGAACAGGAAGGTGGTGGTGCCGACCGTCACCTGGTCACCCGGGTTGAGGCGGGTGGAGGTGACGCGACGGCCGTTCACCTTGATCCCGTTGGTCGAGCCAAGGTCGACGATCTGCCAGTCCCCCGAGTCGGAACGGCGCAGCTCGGCGTGACGACGGGACACGTTGGGGTCGGCGAGCACGCACTCGGCCGATTTGGAGCGGCCGATCGTGGCGCGCGGGCCGTCGAAGACGTAACGGCGATCGTCAAGCGAGACCACGGCGCGGGTGGAGACCAGCGCCCGCACCGCCTGCTCCGGTTCTTTCGGCCGCTGCCGGTCGCGCTCGCGGACCGCCGAGTAGACCATCGTGTGGCCCTCTTCGCCCTGCCGCGGCGCCTCGCCCTCGCGCACCGGCGCCTTCACCATCCGCGGCTGGATCCCGAACTCCCCCAGGCGCAGCCGCTCGTCGGTCTGGAACTCGACCGCGGGCCGGGTCAGCAGGTCGTAGCCGCGCCGGCGGGCGTGCTCGAGCAGGTAGCCGGAGAGCTCCTGCTCCAGCGAGCGCTCGTAGCCTTCCAGCTTCGCGCGGTCCTGGCGGGAGAGGAAGACCGTGTACTCGTTGGGGACGTAGACGCGCTGCACCGAGGCGGTCTTGTGGGCGTCCATTTCCTTGGCCAGTTTGCGGGCCAGTTCGACCGGCTGCACCTCGGAGCTGAAGGCGCGCGAGAACACGCCCTCGACGAGGCCTTCGATCCCGGACTCAAGTTTGCGGAGAAGGGCGATCGGTCGTGTCCTTTAGATCCTGATTCGTGGCACGGTCAAGCCTCCGCGTCTGCGGAGGAGTTCGGGAAGTCTAGGGCAGGACCGCCCCGTGGCCGAACACGAGGATCGCGCCGATGGCGGCGGCGACGCCGAGGACGCCGAGTCGCAGGCCGGCGCGCCGCGGGGCGCCCTGGGGATGGTCGGCGAGCTCCTCCAGCGAGTCCTCGATCGCGCCGCCCAGCTCCTCCAGCGAGGGCCGGTGGCGCGGCCGCGGGTCGAGACAGGCGTCGATCTCCTCGGCGAGCTCCCGCGGCAGGTCGGGGCGCAGGCGCCGCAGCGGACGGGCGGGGCGGCCGATCGAGCGGACGGTGGCGACCGCGTTGCCGCGCCGGTGCGGGTTCTCGCCGCTCCAGCACTCATAAAGGGTGAGGGCCAGCGAGTAGATGTCGGCCTCCGGCCCCGCCTCGAGCCCCTCGGCCTGCTCGGGCGACATGTAGGCGAGCGTGCCGACGACGTCGCCGGTGGCGGTCAGCCCGGCCGCGTCGGCGACCAGGGCGATGCCGAAGTCCATCAGCTTCGCCCGCGGCTGCCCGTCCACCACCTGGACGTTCTGCGGCTTGATATCGCGGTGGACCACCCCACGCGAGTGGGCGTGGTCGAGCGCTTCGCAGAGGTCGGCGCCGATCTCGCCGATCTCGCGGTCGGAAAGGGCGTCCTCGGCGGCCAGGCGAGCGAGCGTCTCCCCCTCGACCAACTCGGAGACGAGCAGCGCGTTGCCCTCCTCCTCCCCCATCTCATAAAGCGTCACGATCCCGGGGTGGTTGAGGCGGGCGGCGGCCTGGGCCTCGCGCAGGACCCGCCCCCCCTGCTGGTCCCCGTGCTGCTCGATCGCCTTCACCGCCACCGGGCGCTCGAGCCTGCCGTCCCACGCCTCATAGACCACCCCGAAGCCGCCACTGCCGATGCGGCGCTCGATCAAGAAGCGGTCAAGTACGAGTGAGCCGACCAAAGCAGGTTTCTTTTCGCCGCCCGACTCCTCCTTCCTGCCTGGCCGGCGAGGGCTCAGGCCCCTGAAGCTGTCGCCTCGGGGGTGAGGGACGATCAAAGGACGGCCCCTCCCGTCTTCCTCATCCCTCGCGGGTCACGCCAGGAGGCGCGTTCGCACTTAACGACACATGTTGTCGCTAACTGCGAACTCGGTCCCGGCCGGGGCTCTCGGAGGGCCTGAATGTGTGACGTTCCCGGCATCTTCGTCACGGACGGGGGCGAGGTGTGGACCCTCACGCGCGGGGACGTCACGTAAGTCCGACCTCGCCCCGTCCCTGTGACCGGACCCTCCGGGATACGTGACGAACCCTCGGCCTCTCCCGCAGGCCTCCCGCACCCTGGGCTCCTCATGGGGGTCACAGCCTGCCCGGACCCCCATGAGGAGCCCAGGGCCCCCCTCGGACGGCCGCAGGCCCCCCGAACCCCCACCCGTCCCTCGCCCCGACCCCTCCTGCCACCCGGTAACACGCGGGAAGAGCCACTATGGTTGGGAAAAAGGCACCGTGAGCGGGAAGAAACGGTGGCTGCGCGGAGGCAGTCGCCATACTCCCGCGCCAGCCGAACCCTGCCCCTGGAGAGCCCCACCTTGGAGTACTCGACTTCAGGCGGCACGAGCCGACGCTCTCGTCGGCCCAGCCGCCGCCCCGAACGCCAGCAGATCATGCTGCGGCGCCTGCTCGCCCTGGGCGGGGCGCTGGTCGTGCTGATCCTGATCGTGCTCGGGGTGAAGGGGTGCCTCGACGCGCGGGCCCGGGGCGCGCTCTCCGACTACTCGCGCGACGTGAAACAGATCCTGGTCGAGACCGAACAGACCAGCAAAGGCTTCTTCGGGGTCCTCGAAGAACCGGGCACGCTCTCGGTGACCGAATTCACCGGCCAGATCGACGCCGACCGCAGCGCGATGACCAACTACAAGGCCCGGATCGAAGGGCTGAGCCCGCCGGGCGGACTGGGCAACGCGCAGGGGTCACTCGAACTCGTCTACACGCTGCGCGCGGCGGCGATGGAAAAAATCGCGGCGAAGATGCCGACCGCGCTGGGCGAAGCGGGGGCGGCGAAGGCCACCGCGGCGATCGCCAAGCAGATGCAGACCCTGCTTGCCTCGGACGTTCTCTACGAATCGGTGACGCGGCCGGAAATCAACGGCATGCTCGCCGACGAAGGGATCACCGGCAGCGACGTACCGCCGAGCACCTTCGTCCCCGACGGGACCAAATGGCTGGAAGAAGGCGAAGTCGCGCGGGCGCTGGGCTCGGTGAACGGCGCGAGCGGCGGCGAAGCGGCGAGCGCCGGGGTCCACGGCCTCGGCCTGGTCGGGACCAGCATCGGCGGCACCGAACTGACCCCGGAAACGACCAACTCGGTGGTCACCGAAGGCACGCCGGAAGTCGAAGTGAGCGTCCAGAACCAGGGCGAATCGACGGAGAACGGCGTCACCGTGGTGGTGACCGTGGACGGGAAGGAAACGACCCAGGAAATCGCCGCGCTCGAAGCGGCCGGCGAAGAAACCGCGATCGTGCCGCTGACGCCCGCGCCGAAAGGCGAAACGACGCTCGAAGTCAAGGTCGAACCGGTGCCGGGCGAGCAGTTCACCGACAACAACGAAGCGACCTACACCGTCGTCTTCGAATAGCTTGACCGGCCACTGATGCGGATCGCCTATCTCGGACCGGCGGGGACGTTCACCGAAGACGCCCTGCACGAAGCGCTCGACGGTGCCGAGTTCGAGCCGCTGCGCACCGACACGGTCTTCGACGCGATCGCCGCGGTGACCGAGGGGCGCGCCGACCGGGCGCTGGCGCCGTACGAGAACTCGATCGAGGGCTCGGTCCGCGGCACGCTCGACATCCTCGCCTTCGACGCGCCGGACGTGGTGATTGTCGGCGAGCACGATTATCCGGTCCGCCAGCACCTGATCACCCGGGACGGGGTCGAGATCGGGGAGATCGAGGCGGTGCTCTCCCACCAGCAGGGGCTGGCGCAGACGGCGCGGTTCCTGCGCGAGAACCTGCCGGGGGTCGAACTGCGCAGCGTCAGCAGCACGGCGGCGGCGGTCCGCATGGTCTCCGAGTCGCCGCGGCCCTGGGCGGCGGTGGGGTCGCGCGCGGCGGCGGATCTCTACGGCTGCCGGGTCCTGCGCGACGGGATCCAGGACGAGCAGAACAACGTGACCCGCTTCGTCTGGCTGGCGCCGGAAGGCACCGAGCCGGCGGGCGGAGAGCGCTGGAAGACCTCGCTGATATTCAGCGAGCTGGGGGACGACCGGCCCGGCGCCCTGGTCGACGCGCTGGCCGAGTTCTCCTCGCGGGGGATCAACCTCTCCCGCATCGAGTCGCGCCCGCAGCGCTCTGAACTGGGGCGCTATTTCTTCTTCTGCGACCTCGACGGCAGGCTCTCCGACGAGCCGGTCGCGGCCGCGATCGTGGCCCTCCGGACCAAGGCCGAGTCGGTCCGGATCCTGGGCAGTTATCCGATCATCTGAAGGCGCCGCTTCCCCTCCTGCTTACAATTCCCGCACCATGGCCAGGGTGCTGGTGCTCAACGCGACGTACGAGCCGATCAACGTCTGCACTTTGCGACGTGCCGCCGTGCTGCTCCTGAAGGAAAAGGCGGAGCTGCTCGAGCAACGGGGCGGCGGCGCCCTCCACTCCGAGCACATGACCCTGGAGCGGCCCGACGTGATCCGTCTCGTCAACTACGTCCGCATCCCCCGGGAGGCCCATCGCCGCAAGATCACCCGCCGCGCCGTCCTCGCCCGCGATTCCTGGACCTGCCAATACTGCGGCTCGACCAAATCCGGCCTCACCGTCGACCACGTCATCCCCCGCTCCCGCGGCGGGGCCTCGACCTGGGACAACATCGTCGCCGCCTGCGCCACCTGCAACCGCAAGAAGGGCAACCGCCTCCCCCGCGAGATCCACATGCACCCGAAAAACACCCCGAAGGCTCCGGCCCCGACGGTCTTCATCCAGGTGGCAAGCCCGAAGATCCCGGCGAACTGGCAGCAGTACTTGCCGCAGGCGGCTTAGGGCGACGTTCTTTTGGGCTTGCGGGGGAGGGAGACCTGACCCCCTCCTCTCTCAAACTCGGGCAGAATCGCCGCCGGCCGGCCGAGGTTGCCCCAGGGCCCTCGTTACAAGCCGTTCGGAGGGGGTCAGGTCTCCCTCTTCGTAGCGCTTCCCGACGGCGACCACGGCCTGGAGCTTCGTTTAAGAGCTGAAGGGAGGAGGTGCGCTCAGTCGAGGGTCACTCGGCTGCCCCGTCTCGACCGGCCCCATCGTCCAGGTCGATCTGATCCGTCTGATCAGCCGCCGCGCTGTTGTCTTCGGACTCGACCACCAAGGCGACGGCGGAGACGCGGTCGTCGTCCTTGATGTTCATGACTTTCACGCCCTGGGTCGCGCGGCCGGTCTGGGAGATGCCCTCGACGCCGGTGCGCTGGACCATCCCGTTCTGCGAGATGAAGAGGAGGTCCTGGTGGGGGTTCACGATCAGGGCGCCGGCGAGGCCGCCCTTTTTCTCGGTGACCCGGATCGTCAGCACGCCTTTGGTGCCGCGGCCCTTGACCGGATAATCGGAGACCGGGGTGCGCTTGCCGTAACCGTTCTCGGTGACGACGAACAGTTCGGTGTCGTTGCGGGCGATGTCCATGGCCAGGACGCGGTTGTCTTTGCCACTGACGTTCATGCCTTTGATCCCGCTGGTGTCGCGGCCCATCGGGCGGAGAAGCTCCTCGGAGAAACGCGCGGCGTGGCCGGAGTGGGACACCATCAAGATGTCGTCTTCACCCGAGGTGAGGCGTACCTGCACCAACTCGTCGCCCGGCCGCACCTTGATCGCGATGATCCCGTCGGCGCGGAGCGGCGTGTTGTAGGCGAGGAATTCGGTCTTCTTGACCAGGCCATCGGCGGTCGCGAACACCAGGTAACGGTTCTCTTTGAAGTCCCGCGTCGGGATCACCGCCATCACCCGCTCGTCCTCGGTCAGCGGCAGCACGTTGCGCAGGCTCGAGCCTTTCGAGTTACGCGAGCCCTCCGGCAGTTCATACACTTTCGTCCGGTACACCTTGCCGCGGTTGGTGAAGAACAGCAGGTAGTCATGGGTCGAGGAGATATGAAGGTGGGCGATGTAGTCGTCCTCTTTCATGTTCATCCCCATCACGCCGACGCCGCCGCGGTTCTGCTGACGGTAGGTCGCCAGCGGCAACCGCTTCACGTAGCCGGACGCGGTCAGCGAGATCACCATCTGCTGGTCGGCGATCATGTCCTCGATCCCGACCTCGCCCTCGAAGGCGGCCAGCTCGGTGCGCCGTTCGTCGCCGTAGGACTCGACGATTTCGCCGAGCTCCTCCTTGATCAGGCTCATCACCCGGGCCTCATCACCGAGGATCTCGCGCAGCTCGCCGATCCGCTCCATCAGATCGGCATGCTCGGCGCGGACTTTGTCGGCCTCCAGCGCGGTGAGGCGCTGCAGCCGCATGTCGAGGATCGCCTGCGCCTGCTCGCGCGAGAGCTCGAACTGGTCCATCAGGCCCTGGCGGGCGGCGTCCGGGTCGGTCGAGGACCGGATCAGTTTGATCACCGCGTCGAGGTGGTCGAGGGCAACCAGCAGGCCCTCCAGAATGTGGGCGCGAGCCTCGGCGCGGCGCAGTTCGTACTGGGTCCGGCGGGTGACGACCTCACGCTGGTGGGCGACGTAGAACTGGATCAGCTCGATCAGCTTCAGCGTCCGCGGCACGCCGTCGACCAGCGCCACCATGTTGGCGCCGAAGGTCGACTGCATCGCGGTTTTCTTGTAGAGGTTGTTGAGGACGACTTTCGCCGGCGGCCCGCCGCGTTTGAGCTCGATCACGAGCCGCATGCCGCGTTCGTCGGTCTCGTCGCGAATGTCGGAGATGCCGTCGAGTTTTTTGCTGCGGACGAGGTCGGCGATCTTCGCGACCAGGCCGTTTTCGCCGAGCTTCTTCACCGTGAAGGGCAACTCGGTGACGACGATCGCCTCCTTGCCCCCTTTCAGCGGCTCGACGTGGGCGCGAGCGCGGACTTTGATGCTGCCGCGGCCGGTTTCATAAGCGGTGCGGATGCCCTCGCGGCTCATCAGGCCGCCGCCGGGGAAGTCGGGGCCCTTGATGTGGGTCATCAACCCGTCGAGGTCGATCCCCGGGTCATCGATGTAGGCGGTGACCGCGGCGCTCACCTCGCGCAGGTTGTGCGGCGGGATGTTGGTCGCCATGCCGACCGCGATCCCCGAGGTGCCGTTGACCAGCAAGTTCGGGAAACGCGACGGGAGGACCAGCGGCTCCTGCGTCGATTCGTCGTAGTTCGGGCCGAAGTCGACGGTGTCGGCGTCGATGTCACGGAGCATCTCGGTGGCGAGCCGCGCCATCCGCGCCTCCGTGTACCGCATCGCCGCCGCCGGATCTTCGTCGATCGAGCCGAAGTTGCCCTGGCCGTCGACCAGCATGTAGCGCAGGGAGAAGTCCTGCGCCATCCGCACCAGCGTGTCATAGATCGCCGAGTCACCGTGCGGGTGGTATTTGCCCATCACCTCGCCGACGATGTAGGCGCACTTACGGTAAGCCCGGGTGGGTTGCAGGCCGAGGTCGTGCATCGAGTAGAGCACCCGACGGTGGACCGGCTTGAGCCCGTCGCGGACGTCCGGCAGCGCCCGCCCCACGATCACGCTCATCGCGTAGTCGAGGTACGACGACCGCATCTCCTGCTCGAGGCCGCGGTCTTCGATGTGACCCGTGAGCGCCTCCAGTGCCACTAGCGCACCTCCACTTTCACACTGTTCGCTTTCACGCTCGCACCCTTAGACATCGAGGAATTTGACCTCTTTGGCGTGGGTCTCGATGAAGTCCCTTCGCGGGCCGACCTGGTCGCCCATGAGCATCGAGAAGATGCGGTCGGCGGCGGTCGCGTCTTCGAGCGTCACCCGGGCCAGCGTCCGGGTCGCCGGGTCCATCGTCGTCTCGCGCAGCTGTTTCGGATTCATCTCGCCGAGTCCCTTGAAGCGGGTCAGCTGGACACCCTGACGGGCGAGCTCCATCACCGCGGCGCGCAGCGTCTGGAAGGAGAGCGCGACGCTCCGTTTCTCACCACGGCTGACGGTGAACGGCGGGCGGCCGACCTGTTTCAGCAGGGCCGCGTGGACCTCGGCGAACTTGCGGTAGTCGTTGTCTTCGAACAGCTCGCGCGGCAGCCGGTGCGTGCGGGCCAACCCGGAGCCACGGGCGATCGCCTTCACCACGACGAGGTCATCGGTCGCGCTCAGCACCTCGGTGTCGAACGGCTCGCCCTCGGGCGCCTCCCGTTCGAGCAGCGCCTGGGCCGCCGACAGCGACGCCACGCCTTCGTCGAGCAGCGTCGACTCCTCGAGGAAGCGGACCACCTCGTGACCGAAATCGGCCTGCAAGGAGGAGCCCCAGCCCTCGTACTCTTTCGAGCGGCGGATGTAGCCCTGCCAACGACTCTGGGTGAGCTTGCGGCTCTCCCCCGTCGCGTCGAGGACCTCGAACTGCTCCAGGCGGTCACGCAGCAGCAGCTCTTCGAGTTCGGACTCGCGCTCCAGGTAGGTCTCCTGGTTGCCCTGTTTCACGCGGTAGAGCGGCGGTTTGGCGATGTAGACGTAACCGCTCTCGATCAGCTCCGGCATCTGCCGGTAGAGGAAGGTGAGCACCAGGGTGCGGATGTGGGCGCCGTCGACATCGGCGTCGGTCGCCATCACGATCTTGTGATAGCGGGCATCCTCGATGTTGAACTCGTCGTGGACGCCCGTCCCGATCGCCGTGATCAGCGCCTGCACCTCGTTGTTGGCGAGGACTTTGTCGATCCGACTCTTCTCGACGTTGATGATCTTGCCGCGCAGCGGCAGCACGGCCTGGGTCGAACGATCGCGCGCCTGCTTCGCCGAGCCGCCGGCGGAGTCACCCTCGACCACGAAGATCTCGGCGAGGCTCGGGTCCTTCACCGTGCAGTCGGCAAGCTTGCCCGGCAGGGTCGAGTTCTCGAGCGCCGACTTGCGGGTCAGGTCGCGAGCTTTGCGGGCCGCCGAGCGGGCCCGGGCGGCGTCGATCGCCTTGGAGATGATCCGCCGCGCCTCCGGCGGGTTCTCGTCGAGGTACTCGGCCAGTTTGCGGTTGACCGTCTCCTCGACCAGGCTTTTGATCGGCGGGTTGCCGAGTTTGGTCTTGGTCTGACCCTCGAACTGGGGATCGTGCAGCTTCACCGAGATCACCGCGGTCAGACCCTCGCGGACGTCCTCGCCGGCGAGGTTGTCGTCCTTCTCTTTGAGCAGGCCTTTGTTCCGCGCGTAGGCGTTCAACGTGCGGGTCAGCGCGCCGCGGAAGCCCGACAGGTGCGTGCCGCCCTCGTGCGTGTTGATGTTGTTGGCGAAGCTGAAGATCGACTCCTGGTAGGAGTTGTTCCACTGCATCGCGACCTCGACTTCGCCGTCCTCTTTTTCGCCTTCGAAGAAGATCGGCTTCTTGTTGATCACCTCCTTGTTCTCGTTGAGGTGGGTGACGAAGTCCTCGATGCCGCCGTCGTACTGGAACTCGACGCTCTGGCCCTCGCCGCGCTCGTCGGTCAGCTCGATCTTCAGGCCGCGGGTGAGGAACGCGGTCTCGCGCATCCGCTCGGCCAGGGTCGCGAAGTCGTACTCGATGTCTTCGAATATCTCGAGATCGGGCAGGAAGGTGATCTCGGTGCCGTGCCGGTCGCTCGCCGCGCCCTTCTCCAGCTTGGTCTGGGGTTTGCCGCGCTCGTAGTCCTGCTCCCAGACCGCGCCGTCGGTTTCGATCTTCAGGTGCAGGCGCTCGGAGAGCGCGTTGACCACCGAGGAGCCGACGCCGTGCAGGCCGCCGGAGACCTTGTAGCCGCCACCGTCCCCGAACTTGCCGCCCGCGTGCAGGACGGTGAGGACGACTTCCGCCGCCGGGCGGTTCTCTTTCTCCATGATCCCGACCGGGATGCCGCGACCGTTGTCCCCCACCGTGACGCTGTTGTCCGGGTGGATGACGATCGTGACCGTGTCGCAGTAGCCGGCGAGCGCCTCGTCGACCGAGTTGTCGACGATCTCGTAGACCAGGTGGTGCAGCCCGCGGGGACCGGTCGAGCCGATGTACATCCCCGGGCGTTTGCGGACGGCTTCGAGACCCTCGAGCACCGTGATGTCCGCGGCGCCGTAGGAGGCGTCGGCTTTGGCTTTTTTCTCAGGCAAAGAGATCCTTCCGGGTTGACACAAAAAACCCCGACGCTGGGAGGCTCGCTCCACAACTGGTCGGGGCAAAGGCGAGTTGCCATAAGAATATCAGCTCAGGCAGCCGCACAGGAGCTCATGAGGTGGCAAATTACCTGCAAATCGTGGATAAATTGTGTCTGATTAGGCACCCCTTGCAACGCGGAACCTGAGCGCCTTGGGCGCCCTCTCCCCCAGGGCCTCCCGAAGTTTCTCCAGAAGCTGCCCCTGCATCAGGTCGAGCTCCTGCGCCCAGACCCCATCGGCGCACTCGACCGTCAACGTCCCGGCCCGCTCCGACACCGGCGTGGCCACCTCCGCGAGGCGCTCCCCGAGCACCGTCGACCACTCCGCCTGCACCGCCGCCAGCCCCGTCTTCGGCGCCACCTGGTCGCGCACCACGCGAAACGCCTCGCCAGCCTGGCGTGGGGCACGTCGCCGCGTCACGCCGCCTCACCTTCACGCTTGTTACCCATAGGGGAACAAGCGTCGGGGTGGTTGTTTTGGCCCTCGACGGCGCCGGGGCTGGGCATGCGGACCATCGCCGTGCGCGCCGCGGGCGGCAGCGACTCTTCGTCGGCGGCGGTGATCAGGGTCTGCCCACCGGCCGCCAGGCGCGCGACGAGGCGCTCGCGCCGGCCCGGGTCGAGCTCGCTCATCACGTCGTCGAGCAGCAGCAGGGGAGTGACGCGCCGCGCCTCGAGCAGCGCCTCGCGCTCGGCGAACAGCAGGGCGAGGAGGGCGGCCCGCTGCTGGCCCTGGGACCCGTATTTGCGCAGCGCCCGCCCGTCGGCGCTCAGCTTCAACTCGTCGAGGTGAGGCCCCCAGGAGCTGCGGCCGAGCCTGAGGTCGGCATCGCGACGCTCGGCGAGGCCGGCGCGGATCTCCGCCGCGTCCCCCGCCGCGCGCGGCGCGTAGACCAGCTCGCCCCGGTCGAGCCCCAGCTCGACCAGCGCCGTCGTGAACGCGGGCGCCAGCTCCGCGACCGCGTCGGCCCGGGCGGCGACCAACGGCGCGGCGGCGGCGGCGAGACCCGCGTCCCAGACGTCGAGCCCATCCGGCGATCCGGATCCCGCGGCGATCCGCGAGATCATCGCGTTGCGCTGCGCCAGCGCCTGGCCGAAGCGCTTGCGCAGCTCGCCACGAGCGGGCCAGCGGGCGGCGAGAAAGCCGTCGAGGTGAGCCCGGCGCTCGGCCGGCGGGCCCTTGACCAGGCTGAGGCGATCCGGCGCGAAGACCGCCACCGGCGGCCGCGAGCGCGCGATCGTCGCCGGGTCGGCGGTCGAGCCATCCAGCAGATGGCGCCGTCCCTCGGTCCGACTCACCGAGGCGAGCAGGCGCCGCTCGATCCCGTCGTCGTCGCGCACCGTCACCTCGGCCCGCGCCAGACTCGCGCCGAAGGGGATCAGGTCGCGCCGGTCGGCGGTGCGGAACGAGCGGCCGGTCAGAGCGAAGTAGAGCGCCTCGACCAGGTTCGTCTTGCCGACCCCGTTGGGCCCGACGACGGTGGTGATCCCGGGCCCGAGCGGCACGCGGACGCGCTCGAGGCTGCGCAGCGGGCGGGCTTCGATCGCGGTGACGAGCACCGGCGCCCGAGCCCGCTAGACGTTGAGGCGGATCGGCATCACGAGATAACGGAAGTCCTCGTTCTCGACCGGCTGCATCAGGCCCGGTCGCAGCGGCGAGATCAACCGCAACAGCACCTCGTCGCCAGCCACGCTTTCGATTCCCTCGCGCAGATAATCGGGGTTGAAGCCGATCTCCATCGGCTCGCCCTCGAAGACGGCGGGCATCGTCTCGCGCGCATCGCCGATGTCGGGCGTCTCGGCGGAGACGGTCAGCTCGCCCGGCTCGAAGGAGAACCGCAGCGGCGCGTTGCGCTGCGCCAGCTGGCTGATTCGCCGCGCCACATCGAGGAACTCCGAGCGCGGCAACCGCACGTCGTGCTCGTAGGACTCCGGCAGGAGCTGGCGGAAGTTCGGGAACTGGCCCTCGATCAGCCGGGTGGTCAAGGTGATCGAGCCGGCCTCGAAGATCGCCTGGTTGGCCTGCAGCGTGATCGCCGCCTCGTCGACCCCCTCGCCGGAGAGGATCCGCGCCAGCTCGCGCAGCGCCCGCGCCGGGATGTTGGCCTCGATCTCCCCGCTGAGCGGAGCCTCGAGCTCGGTCCGCTTCACCGCCAGGCGGTAGGAGTCGGTGGCGACCATCGTCATCTCGTTCCCCGAGGCGGTGACGAAGACGCCGGTCAGCACCGGGCGCATGTCGTCGCGCGATGCCGCGCGGGCGACGAGGTCGATGCTCTCGGCCAGTGCCGGTGCCGGGATCTTGATCGGCTCACCGTCGCTGGTCGGCAGCTTCGGGAAGTCCTCGACCGGCAGCACCCGCAGGTGGAAGCTCGAGCTGCCGCTGCGGATCTCGACGTCGCGCTCCGCCTCGCGCGTCTCGATCTCCACCGTGTCGTCGGCCAGCGAGCGCGCGACTTCGGCGAGCAACCGACCGGGCAACAGAACCGAGCTGGCGCCCTCCACGGTCGCCTCGACGGCGGTCCGGAGGCCAAGATCGAGATCGGTCGCGGACAGGGTCACCGACCCCTCACCGGCCTCGATCAGGACACCGGACAGAGCCTGGGTGGCGGCCCGGGTGGAGACGGCGCGCGAGACGGTCGAAAGCTTGGAGACGAGTTCTTCCCGTTTGGTCGTGATCTTCAAGAGATTGCCTTGTGGAGTTGGTTTAGATGCTGTGGAAAGAGGTTGGGACGAACACTATTCGGCGGTGGGGAGCGGGAAGTGCCCTGTGGACGAGCCTGTGGGGAGGCGTGGATTCTTGCAGTGGGCGCGGCGCCTCGGGATCAGCCGGCTGCCGGCCTGTGGATTGCTGTGCGTAACTCGGTGACCTTCTCAGTCAGCGCCTCGTCCTCGTCGAGGGTTGCTTCGATGCGCCGCAGGCTGTTCAGGACCGTGGTGTGATCGCGGCCGCCATAGAGCCGGCCGATCTGCGGCAGCGAGAGCTCGGTGAGCTCGCGGGTGAGGTAGATCGCGACCTGGCGAGCGCGCAGCGGGGTGGCGGCGCGGCTTGAGCCGATGAGCTCGGCGCGGGAGATGCCGAAGCGTTCGGCGACCTGCTGCTGGATCTCCTCGACCGACGTTGCCTGGGCGCTGCGCGAGCCGTGTGGGATGACCTCGGCGATCAGCTCGGAGCTGAGCGGCTTGGCCAGCAGGGAGGCGTGGGCGATGACCCGGGTGAGGCCGCCGTGCAGCTGGCGGACGTTGGCGTCAATTCGGTTGGCGAGCTCGGCGAGGGCCTCGGAATCGGCGATCTCGACCCCGGCCTCCTCGACCAGTCGGCGCAGGACGGTGAGCCGGGTGGCGAGGTTGGGCGGTTCGACCGGCACCGTCAGGCCCCACTCGAAGCGATCGCGCAGGCGCGCGGCGAGGGTGGAGAGGTCGCTCGGGATGCGGTCGGCGGAGAGGACCAGCTGGCTGCCGGACTCATAGAGCGCGTTGAAGGTGTGGAAGAACTCCTCTTCGGTGGCCGGCTTGCCCTCGAGGAACTGGACGTCGTCGATGAGCAGCACGTCGATGTCCCGATAACGGGCCTTGAAGGCCTCGGCGCCCGTGGTGCGGAGGGCCCCGACGAACTCGTTGGTGAACGACTCGGCGGTCGTGTAACGGAGGCTCAGGCCCGGGGCGTTGTCATGCAGGTAGTTGGCGATCGCCGCCAGCAGGTGCGTCTTGCCGAGCCCCGGCGGGCCGTGCAGGAAGAGCGGGTTGTAGGCCTCGGAGGGCGCCTCGGCGACGGCCAGCGCGGCGCCGTGGGCGAGGCGGTTGCCGGGACCGATGACGAAGCGCTCGAAGGTGTAGCTGGGATTGAGCTCGGGACCGGGGGCCGTCGCTTCGGCGCCTTCGCGGGGAGCGGCGAAGCTGATCCGCTGCAAGTTCGCGCCCACCTCGCCCAGCGCCGCGACGATCAGGGCCGAGTAGCGCCGCTCGGCCCAGGCCCGGATCCCCTCGGGGGCTTTGAGGTAGAGGGTGTCGGAGTCGACACCGACCGCTTCAAGCGGCCCTAGCCAGAGCCTGTAAGTCGACTCCGGAACCGATTCCGCCAGCCTTTTCTGGGTTGTTCGCCAGAGGCTTTCGAGGTCGGTTGTGTGGGAGTCGTCAGGCACGGGGGGCGGCGACGATAGCGCCGTCATTTGCTGGGGGAACCCGACCACCCGCAATTGGCGGGGAAAAGATTTCTCCCGTGTCCCTATACTCCCGCCGGCAATGAAGCGCACTTATCAGCCCAAGAAGCGGAAGCGGGCCAAGACCCACGGTTTCCGCGCCCGCATGAGCACCCGCGGTGGCCGCGCCGTCCTGCAGCGTCGCCGGCGCAAAGGTCGGAAGCGCCTCACCCCGTAAATGCCGCCGAAGCGCCGTCGGCTCTCGCGCAGCGGCGAGTTCGACCGCGTCTATCGCGATGGCTCGTCGCATGCGACCCGTTATCTCGTTCTCTACACGTTTCCGCGCCGCGATGAGGAGCGTGAAGAGGTGAGACTCGGTGTCTCCGTATCCCGCAAGGTGGGCGGAGCAGTCGACCGCAACAAGGTCAAGCGCACCCTGCGCGAAGCTTTTTGGTCGCTGTCCGATCGGCTTCCGGATAAGCATGACTTCGTGATCGTCGCCCGGGCTGACATCGGCGGGTTGATCGAGAAGGAAGGGACGGCCGGCGTCACCAAATCGCTCGAAGAGGCAATGGATGCCAGCTTTGGCGGAGGGCGTTCCACGTGAAACGCTCGAGCGATGTCCCGTCCTCCCCGTTCCACGTGAAACGCATCGCGCTCGCCCCCGTGCGGGCCTACCAGCGCTGGATCTCCCCGGCTCGCCCCCGTCGTTGCCGCTATGAGCCGACCTGCTCGGCCTACGCCGTCGAGGCGGTCGAACGCTTCGGCGTGATTCGCGGCTTCATCCTGGCGTCCTATCGCCTGGTCCGGTGCAACCCCTTCAGCCACGGCGGCTTCGACCCGGTCCCCGACCACTTCACCCTGCACGGCCTCGGCCACATCCACCCGGCCGATTACCACGGTGAGAGGAGGGCCCACTCGTGATGATTCCGGACGCAAACATCCTGCAGCCGCTGATCGACGTCGCGAACGCGGTCCTCAAGTTCTTCCACGACAACGTCGGCCTCTCCTGGGGCCTCTCGATCATCGCCATCACGGTCTGCACCCGGGCGCTCCTGATCCCGCTCACCTACAAACAGCTCAAAGGCATGCGGGCTCTGCAGGCACTCCAGCCGCAGATGAAAGAGATCCAGGAGAAATACAAAAACGACAAACAGCGCATGCAGCAGGAAATGA
>Ga0153956_1000286_pt1 | contig 61295 bp, 51 predicted proteins | sample TSFL040MetaG_FD_104704 | JGI IMG/M metagenome (GOLD analysis project Ga0153956, IMG submission 104704) | Attine ant fungus gardens microbial communities from Florida, USA - TSFL040 MetaG | ecosystem: Host-associated > Fungi > Mycelium > Unclassified | place: USA: Florida, Wekiwa Springs...
GACGTCGTTGTCGACGAGGACTGGGGCGTCGTAGTGGGTGGAGAACCAGCGGGGGATGGAGTAGCCGTCCCAGCCGGGCATGATCGGTGGCGCGACCGGCTCACCACGCGAAAACGCCACCGGGCCGGGCACGCCGATGCCGATGCCGCGGACGTCGCCGGGCTGGCGGTCGAGCTCCTCGAGCAGCTCCTTGAAGCGGTCGTTGACCCAGGGCAGGACGGCCTCGGGGCCGTCGGAGATGTCGAGGTCGAACGCGCTCTCGGCCAGCGGCTCGCCGGCGAGGTCGCTGGCGACAAGGCGCGAGTGCGTCGCGCCGAGGTCGGCGACGAGCACGAGCCCGGCCCCCTGGTTGAACGCGAGCACCGTCGGCGGCCGGCCGCCGGTCGACGCGCTGCCGCCGGCCTCGTAGACCAGCTGGTGCGCCAGCAGCGCGTCGAGGCGCTGGGCGACGGTCGAGCGGGCGAGGCCGGTGCGGCGCACGAGGTCGGCCCGTGTGACGGCGTCGCCGTCGCGAATCAGCCGCAGGAGCGATCCTGCGCCGGTCATCGAATCACGCAAAGCTCGCTCATGGCGCAAGTAAAGCAGAAGCCCCGGCGCATCCGACCGACTTTTGTACGGAAGGACGGGACCTTGTCGCACCAAGTCTTCGGAAGATCTTCTCGCGCGCGACGCGCGCGCCACGACACGCGCGACGGCACTCGCTGGACAGAATCGCGTACTTCTATAAGTCGATGTTCGTAAGTCGGCGGAGTATCGACGTTGACGACGCTATCTTTTGCTTGACAGCCTCGCAAAACGCGACTACGTTGCCGGCATGTCACGAGGCATACGTGTTGCCATCGCCGGGACCGGCTTCATCGGGGCGGTCCACGCGCGTTCGGCACGGCTGGCAGGCGGACGCCTCGTTGGCGTCGCCGCGTCCTCGCCCGAGCGCGCGCAGCGCGCCGCGGCGAGTCTCGGCGCCGAACGTGCCTTCGCATCCGCGGAGGAGCTGGTCGTCGCGCCGGACGTCGACGTCGTCCACATCTGCACGCCCAACAACCTGCATCGGCCGCTGGCCGAGGCGGCGCTGGCGGCGGGCAAGCACGTGATCTGCGAGAAGCCGCTGGCGATCGACCTCGAGGGCGCGCAGGCGCTCGTCGAGGCCGCCGCCGACGCGGGAACGCAGGCGGCGGTCCCGTTCGTCTACCGCTACTACCCGACGGTGCGCGAGGCGCGCGAGCGCGTGCGCGGCGGCGCGATCGGGCCGCTGCAGCTGATCCACGGCTCCTACCTGCAGGACTGGCTGCTGCATCCCGACGACGACAACTGGCGCGTCGACGAGCAGCTGGGCGGCGCCTCACGGGCCTTCGCCGACATCGGCTCGCACTGGTGCGACCTCGCCGAGTTCGTCTCCGGTCAACGCATCGCGCGCGTATGCGCGCGGACGAAGACCGCGCTTCCCGAGCGCGTCAAGGCGCCATCGCATGCCGCCTTCGAACGGGCCGCTGGGAACGGCGGGAAGATGCGCGAGGTGGGGACCGAGGACGTGGCGATCGTGCAGTTCGAGACCGATGGGGGCGCGGTGGGGGCGACGGTGATAAGTCAGATCTCCGCGGGGCGGAAGAACCGGCTGTTCCTGGAGCTGTCCGGGGGCCAGGAGACCGTCGCGTTCAACCAGGAGGAGCCGGAGTCGCTCTGGCGCGGCCGGCGCGAGGCGGCGATCGTCCTCAAGCGCGACGCCGAGGCGCTGAGCCCGGCGGCGGCGCGCTACTCGGTCCTGCCGGCCGGCCACCCGCAGGGCTACGCCGACAGCTTCGACGCCTTCGTCGCCGAGGTCTACGGGGCGATCGCCGACGGCGACGCGCCCGACGGGCTGCCGGGCTTCGCCGCCGGGCTGCGCGCGGCGCAGATCACGCAGGCGGTGCTCGACTCGGCGCGCGAGGAACGCTGGGTCGACGTGCCGCAGCCCGAGCCGCTGGCGGTGCTGAGATGACCGACGCGGGCCGTGCACCGGTGCTCGAGGTGCAGGGACTGACGAAGGAGTATCCGGGCGTGCGCGCGCTCAAGGGCGTCGACTTCGACGTCCGTCCGGGCGAGGTGCACTGCCTGCTCGGCCCCAACGGCGCCGGCAAGTCGACGCTGATCAAGTGCGTCTCGGGGATGGTCGCGCCGACCTCCGGGCAGGTGCTGGTCGACGGCGAGCCGCTGGCCGCGGGCGAGCCGGCGGCGGCGCTCTCGCGCGGCGTCGCGACGATCTACCAGGAGCTCGACCTGGTCGAGGACCTGACGGTCGCCGAGAGCGTCTTCCTCGGCCACGAGCCGCGCCGGCTCGGCCTGCTCGACCGCGCGCTGATGCGCTCGGAGACGGTCGCGCTGCTCGGGCGCCTGCAGCACGGCGACATCCGGCCGGGCGCGCTCGTGCGCGACCTGCGGCCGGCCGCGCAGCAGGTCGTCTCGATCGCCCGCGCGCTCTCGCAGAACGTCCGCCTGCTGATCATGGACGAGCCGTCCTCGATCCTCGACGAGCAGGAGGTCGAGGTGCTGTTCGGCGTCGTCCGGCTGCTCGCGGCCGAGGACGTCGGCGTGATCTACATCTCGCACCGGCTCGACGAGATCCGCCGCATCGGCGACCGCGTCACGGTGCTCTCGGACGGCGCGACGGTCGCCAGCGGCCTGCCCGCCGACACGCCGCAGGCCGAGCTGGTGGAGCGGATGGTCGGCCGCAAGGTCGACCAGCTGTACCCGGAGCGGCCGGTCGCCGCGACCGACGTCGTGCTCGACGTCCGCGGCGTGCGCCGCGCGCCGATGGTCAAGGCCTGCAGCTTCCAGGTCCGCGCCGGCGAGGTGCTCGGCATCGGCGGCCTCGTCGGCGCCGGCCGCACCGAGCTGCTGCGGCTCGTCTACGGACTCGACCGGACCGAGGCCGGCGAGGTCAAGCTGGACGGCAAGCGGCTGCCGCCGGGCCGCCCCGACGCGGCGATCCGCGCCGGCATGGGGCTGGCGCCGGAGGACCGCAAGTCGGAGGGGCTGCTGCTCGGCTGGAGCCTGAGCAAGAACGTCTCGCTCGCCGACCTGCCGCGCTTCACCTCCGGCGGGCTGATCAGCCCGCGCGCCGAGCGGCGCGCGGTGGGCGAGCAGCTGGCGGCGCTGAACACGGTCCCGGCGGACCCGAACCGGCTCGCGCGCGAGCTGTCGGGCGGCAACCAGCAGAAGGTCGTGCTCGCCCGCTGGCTGATGCGCGAGTGCCGCGTCCTGCTGCTGGACGAGCCGACGCGCGGCGTCGACGTCGGCGCCAAGGCCGAGATCTACCGCTTGATCGCGACCCTCGCGAAGGCGGGGCTGGCCGTGGTCGTCGTGTCGTCGGAGATGCAGGAGCTGATCGGACTGTGTACGCGCATCCTCGTGATGCGGGAGGGCGAGCTGGTCGCGGAGGTCGACGGCACGGCCGCGACCGAGCGCGAGCTGCTCGAGCACGCGGTCGCGCACACGGATTCCGATCCCGTCTTGGAGGAGACAGCATGAGTGGAGTCGCAGGGGAGGGGCAGCTCGCGCCGAGCGGAGGCGGCGGCGTGGCCAGCGCCGCGCCGCCCGGGGAGAAGCAGAGCGCCAGCCGCTGGTCGAAGCTGCTCGATCTGCAGGAGTACCGGCTGCTGCTCGTCGTCGTGCTGCTGCTGGTCGTCGGCGGCGTGCTCAAGGGCAGCACCTTCCTGGACAAGGACAACCTGCTCAACGTCCTCACCCAGGGCAGCATCAACGGCGTCCTGGCGATCGGCATGACGTTCGTGATCGCGACGGCCGGCATCGACCTCTCGGTCGGCTCGGGCGTCGCCGCCGCCTGCATCCTCGGCGGCAAGTTCAGCGACTCCAACACGCTCGTCTTCATGGGCGGCGCGCTGCTGATGGGCGTCCTGATCGGCGCGGTCAACGCGACGGCGATCTCCTACGGCAAGGTCGTGCCGTTCATCGCGACGCTCGCGATGCTGGCGATCGCGCGCGGCGCGGCGCTGTCGCTCAGCGACAAGACGCCGATCTCGCTCTTCGACATGTCGACGCTGCGCTGGTTCGGCACCGGCAAGGTCATCGGCATCCCGGCGGCGGTGATCGTCTTCCTCGTCGTCACGGGGCTCGGCTGGCTGCTGCTGAATCGAACCGCCTACGGGCGCTACGTGGTCGCCGTCGGCGGCAACACGGAGGCCGCCCGGATCGCCGGCGTGCGCGTGCGCTGGATCGTCTTCAGCGTCTACGTCCTCAGCGGCCTCTGCGTCGGGATCGCGGCGATCCTGCTGTGCGGCCGCCTGGCGAGCGCGTCGCCGGTCGCCGGCGACCAGTACGAGCTCGACGCGATCGCCGCGGTGGTGATCGGCGGCACGTCGCTGATGGGCGGCCGGGCGACGATCTTCGGCACGCTGCTGGGCGTCATCACCTTCGCGCTGATCTTCAACCTGCTGACGCTGATGAATCTCGCGGTCGAGATCCAGCAGATCACGAAGGGGGCGATCATCCTCGCCGCCGTCCTGATCCAGCGACGTGGGAACTGAGCGTTCCCGAAAACCTGGAGGAGAGTTGGCACCAATGAGGAGGAGGGGTACCACCATGCAGTTCAAGCGTGCGGTGCCGGTGGCATTCGCCGGCCTTGCGCTCAGCGCGGGTCTCGTCGCCTGCGGCGGCGACAGCAAGCAGGACAAGGGCAACACGCAGACGACGAAGACGACGACGAAGGCGGCTGCCGCCGAGTCCACCGACTCGACGTCGACCAAGGCCGACGGCACGAAGATCAAGATCGCCTTCAGCGCCCCCGCCGCCGACCACGGCTGGCTCAAGGCCGTGACCGACGACGCCAAGGCCGAGGCATCCAAGCTCGGCGTCGACATGACCGTCCAGGACAGCGCGACGACGTCGGCCGAGCAGGCCGACCAGATCCAGACGCTGATCCAGTCGCACCCGGACGCGCTCGTCGTGCTGCCGAACGAGGGCGGCCCGCTGACGCCCGTCGCGCAGAAGGCGATGGCGGCCGGCATCCCGGTCGTCAACATCGACCGCGCGTTCACGACGCCGTCGGCCGACCGCACCTGGATCGGCGGCGACAACTACGGCATCGGCTGGCAGGCCGGCAACTTCTTCGCCGACCAGCTCAGCTGCAAGGGCAACGTCGTCGAGATCACCGGCCCGGTCGGCATCCAGGTGACGAGCGAGCGCACGCAGGGCTTCTCCGACGCGCTCAAGTCCCGCTGCAACGGCGGCATCAAGATCGTCGCCAAGCAGCCCGCCGACTTCCTGCCCGACAAGGGCCTGAGCGTGATGGAGAACATCCTCCAGGCCAACAAGAAGATCGACGCCGTCTACACGCAGGACGACGACATGGGCCAGGGCGTCGCCGCCGCGATCCAGAACGCGGGCCGCGACAAGGAGATGTGGATGACCGGCGCCGGCGGCTCCAAGCAGGTTCTGGACGAGATCAAGCAGGGCGGGCTCTGGCGCGCGACCTTCATGTACAACCCGTCGATGGCCGCCTCGGCGGTCAACATCGCGCGGCTGATCGTCCAGAACAAGGGCTTCGACGAGCTCGCCGAGCCCGACGTTCCCTCCAGCATCACGATCCAGGCGTCGGCGATCACGAAGGACAACGTCGACAAGTTCATGCCGCTCGGCTTCTAGCGCTTCAGCGCGTAGGGGGTACGGACGGCGAGCCGGTGGCGCGGGAGACCGCGTCGCCGGCTCGCTACGTTCTGGGGACGATGACGAGGCCTGTCTGGTCCAGTGAGGGCGGCGACCTGCGCAAGGCGCCGCGCGGTGCCGGCGCGCGGCAGTCCGCGCCCGCCGGCGGCGGCCGCGTGAAGGTGCGCCGCGAGACCGGCGGCCGGCGCGGCAAGACCGTCACGACGATCTCGAACGTGCCGCTCGGCGACGACGCGCTGCGCGCGCTCGCGGGGCGCCTGAAGAAGCGCTGCGGCGTCGGCGGCTCCGCGAAGGACGGCGTGATCGAGCTGCAGGGCGACCACCGCGACGCGGTCGTCGAGCTGCTGCGCGGCGACGGCTACGACGTCGTGCTGGCCGGCGGCTGAGGGGCCGCTCGGCCCGACTGCGGCGAGGGCGCTCGGCTCGAGCGCGCTCAGCCGGTCGTCGCGCTGAAGCCGCTCAGCCGGCGTCGCGCAGGCGCGCGAGCCGCAGCGCGACGTGGCAGAGCAGCCGGTCCTCGCCGCGGCTGAGTTCGACGCCGGCGATCTCCTCGATCCGGCGCAGCCGGTAGTACAGGCTCGTGCGGTGCAGCCACAGCGCCGCCGCCGTGCTCTTGACGTCGCCGGCGTGGTCGAGGTAGGTCTCCAGCGTCAGCACGAGCTGGTCGTTGCCGCCGTCGAGCAGCGTGCGCAGCCGCGGCGGGACGTCGTCGTAGGCCGTCTCCGGCAGCGACGTCAGCAGCCGCGCCGCGCGCAGCTCCGACCAGCGCTGGACGCCCGTCGCCGTCGTCGGCGCCACGCGCAGCGCCGCCAGCGCGCGGCGGTAGGAGCGGCGCGCGTGGTAGAGGTCGGCGGCGTCGTCGCCCTCGCCGACCAGCACGCGCGTGCCGCCGTCCGAGCGCAGCACCTCGGCCAGCTCGACGCCGCGCGCCTGCGAGGAGGCGCTGACGATGCAGACGGCGCGGCCGCTGACCTCGCCGCAGAGCGAGTGCTTGGCGGGCAGCCGCGCGCGGAAGCGGTCGATGCCGTCGGCCAGCGGCTCGCCGCTGCCCTCGCTGGCGTCGCCGCCCGCCGCGACGCAGACGATCAGCGGCCGCAGCGGCACGTAGTTGTCGGCGTCGAGCGCCGCGGCGGCGAGGTCGGCGCGCGCGCCGTCCGGCCCCAGCAGCTGGTCGATCAGCTCCTGCTCGCGGCGGCGGCGGTCGAGTTGCGCGTCGGCGTCGGACTGCAGCAGCGCCGCGGCGTCCGAGGCCGCCGCGCGCGCCGCGCGCAGGTCGGCGTCCGGGACGGGATCGTCGTCGATCAGCCAGAGGAAGCCGAGCCGGCGGCCGGCGCGCGCGATCGGGATGCAGACGCGCGCCGACATGCCGATGTCGGGATGCGGCGGGATCCGGACCGGGTCGGGCGCGGTCCGGATCCCGTGCGCGAACAGCGCGTCACGCGCCGCGTCGGGCGCGTGACGGCCAAGGATCGACTCGGTGCGGACGCTGTCCAGCTCGCCCGTCTGCGAGCTGTAGGCGAGCGGGCGCAGCTCGAGGTCGTCGACCAGGACCGGACGGCCCAGGCGAACGCTCAGGGCGTCGACGATCTCCTGCAGTCCGGGCCCCACGGATGACGCATCATCGCTCACACCACCAGCCCGTGACGCATGGTGTCCTCGGTGATCACGCGCGGCTCGACGAAGTGGTGCAGGTAGCCGGGGCCGCCCGCCTTCGTGCCGTTGCCCGAGAGCCGGTTGCCGCCGAACGGCTGGCGGCCGACCATCGCGCCCGTGATGTGGCGGTTGATGTAGAGGTTGCCGACCGGGACGCGGTCGCTGACGTACTCGACCGTCGCCGGGTTGCGCGAGAACAGGCCGCCGGTCAGCGCGAACGAGGAGCCGCCGATGATGTCGCAGGCCTCCTCGATGCTCGCGACCGACTGCAGCGCCAGCAGCGGGCCGAAGATCTCCTCCTCGGCGACGCGCGAGCCGCGCGGCAGCTGGTCGACCAGCGACGGCGGCACGAACCAGCCGTTGGCGGGCGCCTTGCCCGGCTGGTAGACGCGGCCGCCCTCGTCGGCGGCGATCTTCAGGTAGCGGTTGACGCGCTCCTGCGCGGCGGCCTCGATCACCGGCGGCACGTCGACGCCGAAGCGCTCGGCCTGCTCGACGAGCAGCGCGTCGATCGCGCCGCGCAGGCGCTCGGCGAGCGTGTCGGCGATCCGCTCGTGCACCAGCAGGCGGCTGGCCGCCGAGCACTTCTGGCCGGCGAAGCCGAAGGCCGAGTAGGCGATCGCCGGGACGGCGTCGTCGAGGTCGGCGTCGGCGTCGACGATCACGCAGTTCTTGCCGCCCATCTCGGCGACGACGCGCTTGAGGTGGTTCTGGCCGGGCGCCAGCTCGGTCGAGCGGCGGAAGATCTCCATGCCGACCGCGCTGGAGCCGGTGAAGGCGATCGTGTGGACGCCCGGGTGGCCGACCAGCGCCGCGCCGACCTCGCCCTCGCCGGGCAGCAGGCTCATGACCTCCGGCGGGACGCCGGCGGCGTGCAGCGCCTCGACGATCGCCAGCGCGCAGGCCGGCGACTGCTCGGCCGGCTTGAGCACGACGGCGTTGCCGGTCGCCAGGCCGGCGGCGGTCATGCCGGTCGCGATCGCGATCGGGAAGTTCCAGGGCGCGATCACGGCGACGACGCCGCGCGCCGAGTAGCGCATCTCGTTGCGCTCGCCCGGCAGCGAGATGATGCTGTCGGCGGTCTCGAGCTCGATCGCCTTCTGCGCGTAGTACTCGAGGAAGTCGATCGCCTCGCAGACGTCGCCGTCGGCCTCCTGCCACGGCTTCGCGCACTCGCGCACGGCGAGCGCGGTCAGCTGCGTGCGGCGGCGGCGCAGCTCGCCGGCGGCGCGGCTGAGGATCGCGGCGCGACCGGCGGCACCGCGGCGCTCCCACTCGCGCTGGCCGGCGCCGGCGGCGCGGACGGCGGCGTCGACGTCGGCGGTCGTCGCGACCGTCGCGTCGGCGACGACGCGCTCGGGCGTGCCGGGATCGGTCGAAGCGAGCCCGCCCTCGTCGCGGCGGTTGCCGGCGACGATCACGGGGACGCGCAGCGGCAGCTGCGCGTCGACTTCGGCGAGGGCGTCGACGAGCATCTCGCGCACCGGGGCGCGACGGATCTCGAGCAGGGGTTCGTTGACGAAGCTCACGGGGCCACCAGCATCTGGTCGAGGTCGGTGCCGCGGGCGCGGCTCAGCAGGAAGGAGTCGTTGGAGGTGTTCTCCAACAGCCGGCGCACGAGGTAGCTCATGCCGGCGACGAGGTCGCCCACCGGGCAGTAGGTGCGGACGCGCAGGCCGAGCGCCGACAGGCCGTGCTGGAGATCGTCGCCGAGGCCGCGCAGGACCTGCAGCTCGATGTCCGAGTCCGGCGCGCCGAGGTGACGCGAGTAGGCGACGGCGTGGGCGAGCGAGCGGACGTTGTGGGAGGCGATCGCGACGCGCACGGCGGGACGGGCGTCGAGCAGCCGGCGCGTGATCCGCTCGAAGCTGCGGTCGCTCTCGACCTTGTTCTCGAAGACCGGCGCAGTCCAGCCGTGCTGGACGGCGTCGACGGTCTCGTGCTCCCAGTAGGCGCCCTTGACGAGGCGGATCGTGAACGGCAGCGAGCGGCCGGTCGCCTCGATCCAGGCGAGCAGGCGGTCGAGCTGCTCGTCGGCGTCGCGCAGGTAGGCCTGCAGGACGATGCCGGCGGACGGGCCGTCGCGGAACTCGGGCTCCGCGAGGACCGACATCACGAGGTCGGTGATCATCTCGCGCGTGTCCATCGACTCCATGTCGATGTGCAGGTGCGCGCCGACCTCCTTGGCCGTGCGCAGCAGGCCGCGCAGGCGCCCGGCGGCGTCGGCGATGCCCAGCTCCGGCGCGTCGCCGCGGACGTGCGGCGTCATCGCGCTCACCTTGACGGAGAGGTTGACGCGCGGGATCTCGCCGCTCGAGTCGCGCTCGAGCACCGGGTTGGCCGGCCACTGGCGCGCGGCGGCCGCGAGCGTGCGCAGCGCCTCGTCGCAGCGGCGCGTGTACTGCTCGGCCTCGGCGGTCGTCACGGTCGCCTCGCCGAGCAGGTCGACGGAGGCGGCGGCGCCGCCGGTCCAGATCTTCTCCAGCGCGGGCACGGCGTCGGCGGGGTTCGCGCCGACGATGAAGCGCTGGGCCATCTTGCCGACGGCGACGCCGGCGACGCGGCCGACGGCGCGGCCGGCGAGCGGGCGCGCTGACAGGCTGCGGGCGGTCGAGACGGGCGGGCGCTGGCGGTCGACCTCGCCGAGCAGCGCGGCGAGGTGGTCGGCGAGCTCGCGCGGGCCCTTGCAGGCCGGCGCGACGTCGACGAGGCGGAAGAGCGCGGCGCGCAGCTGCGGATCGCGCGAGAGCAGCTCCATGCCGCGGTCCTCGGCGATCCGGTTGGGGCCGCGCGGAGCCCGCGCCTGCTCGGCCGCGATACGGTGGCCAAGCGCGCGCACGTCCGGCTCGACGTGGGCGGGAAGAGAGCTGTGCGCGGCGTCTGGCGACGCCGCTGGCGGCGCGAGCGTGTTCATCGATCATCCACGCTATGAGCGCGAAGGGACGCTCACCAGCGTCAGCCGTCCGGAGTTGCTTCGACGTTCGTTCAATAGCTCCTCGGCGACGGCGCTCGCTATCGGCCGGTGACGATTCCGGCGCGCGCGGCGGGAGATCTGCCATCGTGACGCGCATGCCGACGCCCGAGCCGCGCAGCGTGAAGATCTCCGACGACGAGCGGAGCGGCTGGAGCTCCGACCGCCCGCGCCGTCCCGGCGAGCCCGAGCGGCCGCCGCGCAAGCTCGACGTCAGCGTCCGCGGCCGCGTGCTCGCGCCGCGCGACCGCATGCGCTACTCGCCCGGCAGCCTGCTGCTGATCTCCAGCCCCGACGAGCGCGAGCGCGAGCGCTTCGCGACGCGCGTCCTGGACGAGAAGAGCGCGCTGCTGACGCTCGCCAAGCTGCGCACGCTGCTGCGCGGGCGCGTCGCCGACGACGAGCTCGACGGCAAGGCGCAGGCGCTGCTGGACGCGACGGCGGGCAAGCGCCTCGCGGCCGGCCAGACGGTCGTGATCGTGACCGAGACGCTCGCCGCGGACGAGCGCGAGCGCTACGTGCGGATGGCGGCGGCGCATCGGCGCCCGCGCCACCTCGTGCTCGTCGAGACCGGCCCGGAGCGCGTCGAGGAGGCCGATCGCGAGGCGCTGAAGGAGCTGCGCACGGCGCTCGACGCCAACCAGCTCGGCGGCGAGGGCTTCGCGACCTCGCTGCGGCTCAGCGGCCGGATCGTCGCCGAGCTGAAGAAGATCGTCTTCGCGCCGCCGCCCGCCGACGACTGAGCGCCGGCCGGCCGTAGGTCGGCTCAGGACGCTCACAGGCAACTCCCAGGCTCGCGCCGCATACTGCGCGCGATGAGCGACGAGCCGACCCGCGTGCTGGTCGTCGACGACGAGCCGAACATCGTCGACGTGATCAGCATGGCGCTGCGCTTCCAGGGCTTCGAGGTCGCCGCGGCCGGCACCGGCGCGCAGGCGCTGGCGGCCGTCGACAGCTTCCGCCCGCACCTGCTGCTGCTCGACGTGATGCTGCCCGACATGGAGGGCTTCGACGTCGCCAAGCGGCTCGGCGCCCAGCGCGCCGGCGTGCCGATCATCTTCCTGACCGCGCGCGACGCGACCGCCGACAAGGTGCGCGGGCTGACGACCGGCGGCGACGACTACGTCACCAAGCCGTTCAGCCTCGAGGAGCTGGTCGCGCGCGTGCGCGTCGTGCTGCGCCGCAGCGGCCAGGCCGAGGCCGACTCCAGCCGGCTCGTCTTCGAGGACATCGAGCTCGACGACGACACGCACGAGGTGACGCGCGGCGGCGTCGCGATCGAGCTGACGGCGACCGAGTACCGGCTGCTGCGCTACTTCATGCTCAACCCGCGCCGCGTGCTGAGCCGGCCGCAGCTGCTCGACCACGTCTGGGACTACGACTTCGGCGGCGACGCGCGCGTGCTCGAGACCTACGTCAGCTACCTGCGCAAGAAGCTCGACGTGCACGGCCCGCCGCTGATCCAGACGGTCCGCGGCGTCGGCTACATGCTGCGGCCGCCGCGGCCATGATCCGCTCGCTGCGCGGCCGCCTCGTCGCGATCGTGCTGGCGCTGGCCGCGGTCGGGATGCTCGTGCTCGGGGCGATCACCTACGCCGAGCAGCGCTCGTTCCTGCTGGACCGCGTCGACCAGCAGGTCAGCGGCGCGGTCGGCCTCGCCCCGCACGTGATCGACGGCGGCATGAGCCCGCGCGGGCCGGGCGGCCCCGGCGCGCCGCACGGCGGCGGCGCGCCGCCGCCTGACGCGCCGCTCGGCACCTACGTGCAGCTGCGCGGGCCGAGCGGCGTCAGCGGGCGCTTCATCGGCTACCAGTCCGGCGGCACGCCGCCGCGGCTGCCGGCGTCGCTGCCGCTCGGCACGACCGTCACGGTCGACAGCGACGGCGTGCGCTACCGCGTGCTCGCCCAGCGCGACGTCGACGGCGACACGACCGCCGTCGCCGCCGTGCCGCTGGCCGCCACCGACCGCACGCTGCACCGGCTGCTGCTGGTCGAGGGGCTGGTGATCGCCGGCGTGCTGCTGGCGCTCGGGCTGATCGCCTGGGCCGTCGTGCGCGTCGGCCTGCTGCCGCTCGACCGGATCGGGCACACCGCGGCGGCGATCGCCGGCGGCGACCTGTCGCACCGCGTCGCGTCGACCGACCCGCGCAGCGAGGTCGGCCGGCTCGGCATCTCGCTGAACGCGATGCTCGACCGGCTCGAGGACGCCTTCGCCGAGCGCGAGGCCAGCCAGGAGCGGCTGCGGCGCTTCCTCGCCGACGCCTCGCACGAGCTGCGCACGCCGCTGGCGTCGATCCGCGGCTACGCCGAGCTCTACCGGATGGGCGCGACGCGCTCGGACGCCGACGTCGAGAAGGCGATGCGGCGGATCGAGGACGAGGGCGCGCGGATGGGCCTGCTCGTCGAGGACCTGCTGCGGCTCGCGCGCCTGGACGAGCTGCGCAGCGCGCCGCACGTGCCAGTCGACCTCGCGGCGCTGGCCCGCGACGCGGTCGACGACGCGCGCGCGATCGCGCCCGAGCGCGAGATCTCGCTGAGCGTCGCCGAGCCGCCGCCGGCCGACGTGCGCGGCGATCCGGATCAGCTGCGCCAGGTGCTGGCGAACCTGCTGCGCAACGCGCTCGTGCACACGTCGGCGGACAGCGCGATCGAGGTCTCCGTCGACGAGCGCGCGACGCTGCGCGTGCGCGACCACGGCCCCGGGCTGCCCGACGGCGTCGCGCCGGCGGCGCTGTTCGAGCGCTTCTGGCGCGCCGAGCGCGGCCGCGAGCGCGGCCGCGGCGGCGCCGGCCTCGGGCTCGCGATCGTGGCGGCGATCGTCGACGCGCACGGCGGCAGCGTCGATGCCTTCGACGCGCCCGGCGGCGGCGCCTGCTTCGTCGTCGCGCTCGCTCAGCAAGCTCCCAGCAAGGGCCCAGCGCGCTCCTAGCGCCGGCGCCGAGGCTGGGGCCATGCCACAGCTCGACGTCGACATCGTCGTCCCCGTCTACAACGAGCAGGCGTCGCTCGAGCAGAGCATCCGGCGCCTGCACCGCTTCCTCCGCGACGGCTTCCCCTACAGCTGGCGGATCGTGATCGCCGACAACGCGAGCGGCGACGCGACGCCGCGGATCGCCGCCGCGCTGGCGCGCGAGCTGACCGCCGTCGAGCTGCTGCGGCTCGAGCGCAAGGGCCGCGGCGGCGCGCTGCGCGCCGCCTGGTCGGCGAGCCCGGCGCGCGCCGTCGCCTACATGGACGTCGACCTCTCGACCGACCTGCGCGCGCTCGCGCCGCTGCTGGCGCCGCTGCTGTCCGGCCACAGCGACGTCGCGATCGGGACGCGCCTGGCGCGCGGCGCGCGCGTCGTCCGCGGCCCGCGCCGCGAGCTGATCTCGCGCTCCTACAACCTGCTGCTGCGCGGCCTGCTGCGCGCGCGCTTCAGCGACGCGCAGTGCGGCTTCAAGGCGCTGCGGCGCGAGGCGGCGGCGGCGCTGCTGCCGCAGGTCCGCGACGACGGCTGGTTCTTCGACACCGAGCTGCTCGTGCTCGCCCAGCGGCACGGCCTACGGATCCACGAGGTGCCGGTCGACTGGATCGACGACCCCGACTCGCGCGTCGACGTCGTCCGCACCGCGCTCGGCGACCTGCGCGGCGTGCTGCGGCTGCTCGGCGGCGGCGGGCCCGTCGCCCGCTTCGTCGCGATCGGCCTGCTCAGCACCGTCGCCTACGCGCTGCTGTTCCTGGCGCTGCGGGCGCCGCTCGGCGCCGCGCTCGCGAACCTGCTGGCGCTGGCGTCGACCGCCGTCGCCAACACGGCCGCCAACCGGCGGCTGACGTTCGGCGTCCGCGGCCGCGCCGGCCTGCTCCGCCACCACGCCGGCGGCGCCGCGGTCTTCGCGCTCACCGCGGCGCTGACCAGCGGCGCGCTGGCGGTGCTGCACGGCGTCGACGCTGGCGCGCCGCGGCTGCTGGAGCTCGTGGTGCTGATCGCGGCCAGCGTCGTCGCGACGATCACGCGCTACGTCGCGCTGCGCAGCTGGGTCTTTGGCCGCACGAACGTGCTGCACGTTCGTGCGGGCTTCTGGTAGCGTGCCGCGCGGAGAGCACGCGAGGAGAGGACGAGATGGCCGAGATCAGCTTCAACGGCGTCTGGAAGCGCTACCCGGACGGCTTCGAGGCCGTCAAGGACATGAACCTGGAGATCGGCGACGGCGAGTTCATGATCCTCGTCGGCCCGTCCGGCTGCGGGAAGTCGACGGCGCTGCGGATGGTCGCCGGGCTCGAGGAGGTCACCGACGGCGAGCTGGTGATCGGCGGCGAGCGCGTCAACGAGCTGGCGCCGCGCGACCGTGACATCGCGATGGTCTTCCAGAACTACGCGCTCTACCCGCACATGACCGTGCGCGAGAACATGGGCTTCGCGCTGAAGCTGGCGAAGACGCCGAAGGCCGAGATCGAGCGCAAGGTGACCGAGGCGGCCGACATCCTCGAGCTGCAGCAGCACCTGGACCGCAAGCCCGCCAAGCTCTCAGGCGGTCAGCGCCAGCGCGTCGCGATGGGCCGCGCGATCGTCCGCGACCCGCGCGCCTTCCTGATGGACGAGCCGCTCTCGAACCTGGACGCCAAGCTGCGCGTGCAGATGCGCACGCAGGTCGCGCGGATCCAGCGCCAGCTCGGCACGACGATGCTCTACGTCACGCATGACCAGACCGAGGCGATGACGCTCGGCGACCGCGTCGCGGTGATGCGCGCCGGCGTGATCCAGCAGGTCGACACGCCGAAGGCGCTCTACGAGGACCCGGCGAACCTGTTCGTCGCCGGCTTCATCGGCTCGCCGGCGATGAACTTCGTGCCGGCGCGGATCGAGGCGGACGCGATCCGGCTGCCGTTCGGCGACGCGCCGCTGACCGACGAGCTGCGCCGGCGGCTGCACGCGGCCGGCGGCCACGGGCAGCGCGACGTGATCGCCGGCGTGCGTCCGGAGCACTTCGAGGACGCCGCGATCGACGACCGCGAGGCGCCGCATCGGCTGCGCTTCAGCACGCGGATCGAGGTCGTCGAGTCGATGGGCTCGGAGCTGTACGCCTACTTCGGGGTCGACGCCGAGGGCGTCAAGTCCGAGCAGCTGCTCGAGCTGGCCAAGGACGCCGGCATGGAGGACCTGCCGCAGGGCGACGGCGCGCAGGTGATCGCGCGCCTGGACGCCGCCAGCCAGGCGCGCGCCGGCGGCGAGCTCGAGCTGACGCTCGACGTCAGCCGGATCAAGCTGTTCGACCGCGAGGGCGGCTGCAGCCTGCTGCTCGCCGCCTGAGCCGGGCGGCCGCCCGCCGGCGAGCGGCCCTCGACCCGCCGCCGGGCCGCGGCGCTGGGCCGGCGACCCGCCGGCGGTCGCGGCGCTCAGGCCGCGGCGGCGATCACGTCGAGCGCGGCCGAGGCCGTCGGCGCGTCGGTCACGAGCACGTCGACGAGCCCGGCGCGCGCGGCGCCGACGATCGCCGCCGGCGCGTCGTCGCCGGCCGCGACCGCGATCACGCTGCCGGCGCCGCGCAGCTGCGCGCGGTCGAGCGCGATCGCCGCGTCCGCGCCGGCCGGCGCGCCGGCGAGGTCGAAGCCGCGGCCGGCGATCGCGCCGACCGCCGCACCGCCGTCGTCGCCGGGCTCGATGCCGACGAGCGCCGCGGCGAGGCCGTCCCACAGCGCCAGCCGCGCCGCGACGGCGGCGTCGGCGCGCAGCGCCGCCGCCAGCGCGGCGCTCGGCCGCGCCGGCGCGTGCAGCGGCCGCGGCTCGCCGCCGCCGGCCAGCGCCAGCCGGCGCGCGACCTCGCCGGCCGGCCACTGCGCCGCGTCGTCGCCGCCCGCGGCCGGCACCACCTGCACGCCGCGCAGCGCCGGCGCGCTGCGGGCGCGCGCCAGCTCCCAGAGCGCCGCGCCGCCGGAGACGGCGAGCACGTCGCCGGCGCGCAGCGCCAGCCGCTCGAGCTCGGCCAGCGCCGGCGCGGCGAGGATCGCCGGCCCGCTCGCGCGCGGCGGCGGCGGCACGACGACGGCGCGGCGCAGCCGCAGCGCGCCCTGCAGCCAGGAGGCCAGCTGCGAGGACGACGACGGCGGCCGGATCTCGATCTGCACGATGCCCTGCTCGCGCGCCAGCCCGAGCAGCCGCGAGACGGTCGAGCGCGAGACGCCGAGCCGCTCGGCGATCTGCTGCTGGGAGAGGTCGTCCTCGTAGTACAGGCGCGCCGCCGCCAGCAGCGTCGCGTGGCCGTCGTCTCCGGCCGCGCTCACCGTTCGGCCACCTCGCCGCGGCGCTCGAGAACGTCGCTCATGCGCGCAATCATGCCGCTATAGTCGCGAACCCGCGCGAGCGCAGCCAACGGCGACGAGCCGAGCGGCGGCACGGTTTCGAATCGAGACCACGCTAGGCTCATGCGCCCAGAATGACGCAGAGGCAGCTCGGATGACGGATACCGCACTTCCGGCGACACGGCCGGGGATCTATGCCACCTCGGTTGGCAAGAAGTACGCGATGGCGATCAGCGGGATCATCCTGCTGCTGTTCCTGCTCGGCCACATGATCGGCAACCTGAAGCTGTATCTGGGGGCCTCGTCGATGGACGCCTACGCGTCCTGGCTGCGCACCGTCGGCGAGCCGGCCGTGCCGCGCGAGGTGCTGCTGTGGATCGTCCGCATCGTCCTGCTGGCCGCCGTCGGCGTGCACATGCACGCGGCCTACGCGCTGACGATGGTCAACCGCCGCGCGCGGCCGACCGCCTACCGCTCCGAGCGCGACTACGTCACCGCCAGCTTCGCCAGCCGCACGATGCGCTGGTCGGGCATCCTCGTCGCGCTGTTCGTGATCTTCCACCTGCTCGACCTGACCTGGGGCACGGCGAATCCGGACTTCCACTCCGGCGACCCGTACCACAACGTCGTCGAGAGCTTCAATCGCTGGCCGGTCGCGATCGTCTACATCGTCGCCAACCTGGCGCTCGGGCTGCACATCTACCACGGCGCCTGGAGCCTGTTCCAGACGATGGGCTGGTCCAGCCCGCGCGTGAAGGCCTGGCGGCGCCACTTCGCCAGCGCCTTCGCCGCCGTCGTCGTCGCCGGCAACGTGTCGTTCCCGATCGCCGTGCTCACGGGAGTCATCAAGTGACGCTCACGCTCGACGGGAAGATCCCCGCCGGCTCGATCCAGGACGTCTGGAACGAGCACCGCTTCGGCGTCAAGCTCGTCAACGCGGCCAACAAGCGCCGCTTCACGGTCATCGTCGTCGGCACCGGCCTGGCCGGCGCGTCGGCGGCCGCGACGCTCGCCGAGCTCGGCTACAACGTCAAGTCCTTCACGTTCCACGACTCGCCGCGCCGCGCCCACAGCATCGCCGCCCAGGGCGGCATCAACGCGGCGAAGGACTACCGCAACGACGGCGACAGCGTCCACCGCCTCTTCTACGACACGATCAAGGGCGGCGACTTCCGCTCGCGCGAGGCCAACGTCTACCGGCTCGCGCAGGTCTCGAACGAGATCATCGACCAAGCGACCGCCCAGGGCGTGCCGTTCGCGCGCGAGTACGGCGGCCTGCTCGACAACCGCTCGTTCGGCGGCGCGCAGGTCTCGCGCACGTTCTACGCGCGCGGCCAGACCGGCCAGCAGCTGCTGCTCGGCGCCTACCAGGCGCTCTCGCGGCAGATCGCGCTCGGCAAGGTCGAGATGCACGCGCGCACCGAGATGCTCGACCTCGTCGTGCACGAGGGCCGCGCCGCCGGCATCGTCGTGCGCGACCTGCTGACGGGCGCGGTCAGCTCGCACAGCGCGCACGCGGTCGTGCTCGCGACCGGCGGCTACAGCAACGTCTTCTACCTCTCGACCAACGCGAAGGCGTCGAACGCGACCGCGATCTGGCGCGCGCACCGGCGCGGCGCCGCGTTCGCGAACCCCTGCTTCACGCAGATCCACCCGACCTGCATCCCGCAGTCGGACGACACGCAGTCGAAGCTGACGCTGATGAGCGAGTCGCTGCGCAACGACGGGCGCATCTGGGTGCCCGACGCCAACGGCGACCCGGACTACTTCCTCGAGCGCCGCTACCCGGCCTTCGGCAACCTCGTGCCGCGCGACGTCGCCTCGCGCAACGCCAAGTCGATGATCGACGCCGGGCTCGGCGTCGGCCCGCGCAAGAACGGCGTCTACCTGGACTTCAAGGACGCGATCGCGCGGCTTGGCCAGAACACGATCCGCGAGCGCTACGGCAACCTCTTCCAGATGTACGAGCGGATCACCGGCGACGACCCGTACCAGGTCCCGATGCGCATCTACCCGGCGCCGCACTACACGATGGGCGGGCTCTGGGTCGACTACGACCTGATGACGACGATCCCGGGCCTGTACGCGATCGGCGAGGCCAACTTCTCCGACCACGGCGCCAACCGGCTCGGCGCCTCGGCGCTGATGCAGGGGCTCGCCGACGGCTACTTCGTCCTGCCCGTGACGATCGGCGACTACCTGGCGCCGCTGCTCTCCGAGCAGCCGCTGCCGACCGACCACGCCGCCTTCGAGGCGGCCGAGGTCGAGGTCGCCGACCGCGTGCGCACGCTGCTGGACGGCGGCGGCTCGCAGTCCGTCGACCACTTCCACCGCGAGCTCGGCAAGATCGTCTGGCAGCACTGCGGCATGGCGCGCAACGCCGCCGGCCTGGAGCAGGCGATCGGCGAGATCCGCGCGCTGCGCGCGGACTACCACCGCGACGTGCGCGTGCTCGGCGAGGGCGAGACGCTCAACCAGTCGCTGGAGAAGGCCGGCCGCGTCGCCGACTTCTTCGAGCTGGCCGAGCTGATGTGCCGCGACGCGCTGCACCGCGAGGAGTCCTGCGGCGGCCACTTCCGCGAAGAGCACCAGACGCCCGACAACGAGGCGCTGCGCGACGACGAGCGCTTCTCCTACGTCGCGGCCTGGGAGCACACCGGGCCCGACACGCCCGAGCGGCTGCATCGCGAGCAGCTGACGTTCGAGCAGGTCCACCCCTCGCAGCGGAGCTACGTCTGATGAAGTTGACGCTCAAGGTCTGGCGCCAGGCCGGCCCCGACGCTCCCGGCGACTTCGAGACGCACGAGCTCGACGGCGTCACCGAGCACATGTCGTTCCTCGAGCTGCTCGACGTGCTCAACGAGCGGCTGATCGCCGCCGGGCGCGAGCCGGTCGCCTTCGAGAGCGACTGCCGCGAGGGCATCTGCGGCTCCTGCGGCCTGATGATCAACGGCCAGGCGCACGGCCCGCAGCGCGGCACGGCGACCTGCCAGCTGCACCTGCGCCGCTTCCACGACGGCGAGGAGATCGTCGTCGAGCCCTGGCGCTCGGCCGGCTTCCCGCTGATCAAGGACCTCGTCGTCGACCGCAGCGCCTTCGACAAGATCATCCAGGCGGGCGGCTTCATCACCGCGCCGACCGGCTCGGCGCCGGACGCCAACCTGATCCCGGTGCCCAAGGACGACGCCGACCGCGCGATGGACGCCGCGCAGTGCATCGGCTGCGGCGCCTGCGTCGCGGCCTGCCCGAACGGCGCCGGCCAGCTCTTCACATCGGCCAAGCTCGCGCATCTGAACCTGCTGCCGCAGGGTCAGCCCGAGCGCGCGCGCCGCACGCTGGCGATGGTCGAGACGATGGAGGGCTACTTCGGCTCCTGCACCAACCACCAGGAGTGCGAGGCGGCCTGCCCGAAGGAGATCAGCATCGACTTCATCGCGATGCTGAACAAGGACTACCGCCGTGCCCGCCGCAAGCACGGCTGACGTAAGAGACTCGTAAGACGATGAGCCGGGTGACCAGTCGGGCACGTGCCCGAGTGGTCAGCACTGGTCATTTCGCTCGACGCGCTTGCGCGTTCCGCACAGTCGGGTAGCGTGCCGGGCGGCGTTCGGCCCAGGGCGCCGAGGGGCATGTAGGGGGGTGATCCACCCGCGCGCGAGACGACGCCGCGCGCGGGTGTCGATCACGGCCCGCTAGGCGTGCATCAGGACGGGCGCCTGCTCGGCGTCGTCGTCGCCCTCGACCGGCGTCGGCCGCGAGCGCGGCAGCAGCGCCGAGGCGGCCAGCGCCACGACCAGCAGCCCGAACGCGTACCAGTACGTGTGCCCGAAGGCGCCGCCCATCAGGTCGCGGACGTGATCGGGCAGGCTCTTGCCGGAGGCGCCGAGGCCGCCGCCCGCCGGCGCGTTCGGCAGCCGGTCCTTGAGCGCGGTCGTCAGCAGCACCGTCATCACGGCGGTGCCGATCGAGGCGGCGACCTGCTGGAGGATGTTCAGCGTCGTGCTCGCGCGGGCGATCGCCGCGCGCCGCAGCTGCTGCATCGCGCCGGAGAAGATCGGCATCATCGAGCCGCCCATCCCCATGCCCATGATGAACATCCAGACGCTGATCTCGACGTAGGACGTGCTGCCCGAGAGCCGCGTCAGCCCGAGCGCCGAGACGATCACGAGGGTGAGGCCGAAGGGGACGATCTTGCCGACGCCGACGCGGTCCGTCAGCTGGCCGGCGATCGGCATCACGAGCATCGCGCCGAGCCCCTGCGGGACCAGCAGCAGGCCGCTCTGGAGCGCCGACTCGCCGCGCACCGCCTGGAAGTAGAGCGGCATCAGCAGCATCGCGCCGAAGACCGAGACGATCGTCAGCACGAGCGTCAGGCTCGCGGTCGTGAAGGTGCGGTTCAGGAACAGCCGCAGGTCGATCAGCGGCTCGCGCGTGCGCAGCTCGTGGACGATGAAGGAGGCCAGCAGCGCGATGCCGATCAGCGCCGGGATCAGCGTCTGCGTGCCGCCGAAGCCGTGCGAGCTGGTCTGCGCCAGGCCGTAGATGATCAGCGCCAGGCTGGGCGAGAGCAGCAGCAGGCCGAGCGTGTCGAAGCGCTCGCCGGGGGTCGACTCGTCGCGCGGCAGGACCCGCAGCGCGGCGACCAGCGCGATCAGGCCGATCGGCAGGTTGATGAAGAAGATCCAGCGCCAGGAGACGTCGTCGACCAGCCAGCCGCCGAGGATCGGGCCGAGGATCGGCCCGAGCAGCATCGGCACGCCGATGATCGACATCACGCGGCCGACCCGGCTCGGGCCGGCGGCGCGCGTCAGGATCGTCATGCCGGCCGGCATCAGCATGCCGCCGCCGAGGCCCTGCAGCACGCGGAAGGCGATCAGCGACGTCGCCGACCAGGCGAGCCCGGAGAGCACGGAGCCGAAGAGGAAGAGCGAGATCGAGAGCATGTAGAGTCGCTTGGTGCCGAAGCGATCGGCGGCCCAGCCGGTGATCGGGATCACGGTCGCCAGTGCCAGCGTGTAGCCGGTGGCGATCCATTGGATCGTCGTCAGCGACGTGTGGAAGTCGCGCGAGAGCGTGTTGATCGCGACGTTGACGACGGTGGTGTCGAGGATCGACATGATGGCGCCGAGCACGACGACGCTCGCGACGGCGAGCAGCGCTCGGTCCAGCTTGCCGTCGGCGGCCGCGCTGTCGGCGGCGGCGCCGTTGGCTGCTGCCTCAGGATGCGACATGGTTCGACTTCCCTCTCGGGTCGATGTGGAGGATGGGGAGGAGGACGTCGTCGACCAGCGCGGCCGCGAACTCCGGGCCGAGCTGCTCGCCGGTCATGGCCATGCGCATGAAGGCGAGCGAGGGGGCGACGTCATGGAACAGCGCCGGCACGACGGCGTCGGCCGGCAGCTCGCCGCGCGCGACGGCGCGGTCGAGCGGGGCTTGGAAGCGGGAGCGTCCTTCGGCGACCAGCTCGTCGCGCACGAGCTCGGCCAGCTCGGCGTTCTCGCGCAGCCGCATCAGCACGCCGCTGGCGAGCTGCACGTCCTCGCTGAGTCCGGTCGTCATCTGCGTGATCAGGCTGAGCAGGTCGCCGCGCAGGCTGCCGGTGTCGACCACCGGCGGAGCGGCCTCCTTGTGCGAGCGCATCGCGTCGGCGACCAGCTCGAGCTTGCCGCCCGGCCAGCGCCGGTAGACGGTCGGCTTGGAGACGCCGGCGCGGGCCGCGATCGCCTCGACCGACATGCGGTCGTAGCCGAGCTCGGCGAGCAGCTCCAGCGTCGCGCGCAGGATCGCCTGGCGCCGCTGGGGATCGCGCGGGCGGCCGCGGGCGGGGTTGGGGGCAGGGACGGGTGCTGCGGTCATGATTTACGACACCGTATCGTAAATATCGGGATCTTTCGAGGGCGTGCCCATCTGCCGGCTTACGACTGCGGGCCGCCGCGAAACTCATCGGCGGCTCGCGCTCAGCCCAGCGAGGCGCCCTTGCGCTGGTTGCACTGCGAGCACAGCAGCTGCAGATTCTGCTCGCTGCTGGCGCCGCCGAGCGCCAGTGGGATCAGATGGTCGTACTGCAGGTCGAAGTCCGAGCCGCACTCGGCGCAGCGGCCGCCGTCGCGCTCGAAGACGGCGCGCCGGACCTCGCGCGGGATCCGCTCGCGGCGCGCCGGCGCCGCCGCGCCGCCGCCGCGCTCGCTGGCCAGCACGGCGTGCGCGCGCTCGAGCCGGCGCCGCTTGCTGCGCTCGCGCTCGACCGCCAGCGCCAGCACGTCGTCGGCGCCGAGGTCGTCGCTGTCCCAGTAGAAGCGCTCGCGGCACCACCAGTAGCGGCGCCCGTCGGCCTCGCCGAGGGCGACCGCTGTCGTCTCCTGCGCCTGCGCGAGCGCGCGGAACGCGCCCGGCCGCAGCGGCCGCCAGTCGGGCGCGAAGCGCCCGGCCTGGAAGCGGTAGCGGCGGAACAGCAGGCCGCTGACGACGAACTCGCCGTTGGCCACCTCGCGCAACACGGCTGGCAGGCTAACGCCCGCGCCGGCCGGCGCTCACGCCTCGGCGGCGCTCCAGGCCGCCAGCGCCGCGGCGACGATGCGGCCGACCTGCGCGTCGCTGACGCTCGGCGGCAGCTCGCCGGCGCGCTTGCGCGCCGCCATCGTGCCGAGCAGGCCGCCGTGCACGGCGCCGAGCGCGCAGCGCGCGGGGATCGGGTCGCCGCCGCCGGCGAGCGCCGTCTGCAGGCGCTCGAAGTGCTGCTCGGCGCGCAGCTTCTCGCCGAGGTCGCGGCGCGCGCTCGGGTCGGTGACGAGCGAGAAGATGCTCGGCGCGAAGCGCGCCAGCAGCGAGGCGAACTCGTGCAGGACGGCGCGGCGGTCCGGGTCGGCGTCGCGCTCGACGCGCTCGGCCAGCTCGTCGATCGCCGCCAGCACCGGCCGCACCAGCGCCAGCAGCACGTCCGCCTTGCCGGGGAAGTGGTAGTAGAGCGCCGCCTTCGTGATCGCCAGCCGCTCGGTCAGGTCGCGCACGGAGGTGCCGGCGTAGCCCTGCTCGGCGAAGAGCGTGCGGGCGGCGTCGAGGATTCGAACTCGCGTGTCGGCGGCGGTTGTCCCGGCTGTTCGTGTCATGACCTTGCGCTGCGTGCTAGCTTACCGGACGTTCAGTAAGCTCCCCAACGCAGCGAGGCGCCTCCCCAATGTCCTCACTTGCACGATGGTGCTTTCGCCGTCGTTTCGCCGTCCTCGGCCTGTGGATCGCGGCACTGCTGGTGCTCGGCGGCCTCAGCCAGGCGGCCGGTGACCAGTACAGCGACCAGTTCACGCTCCCGGGCACCGAGTCCACGCGCGCGCTCGACCTGCTCCAGCGCTCGTTCCCGGCGCAGTCCGGCGACGCGGACCAGATCGTCTGGTCGGTCGATCATGGCAGCGTCGAGGATCCGGCGGTCAAGCGCCGCGTCGAGGCGATGCTGGGCAAGGTCGCGACGTCGCCGAACGTGGTCTCGGTCAAGAGCCCGTACGCCGCCGCCGGCGCGGCGCAGATCAGCCGCGACGGCACGATCGCCTACGCGACCGTCAACTTCGACAAGGAAGTGCAGGACGTCCCGAAGGGCTCCTACACGAAGGTCATCGACCTGGCGAAGGGGGCGCGCGGCGACGGCCTGCGCGTCGAGCTCGGCGGCAACGGCATCCAGCAGGCCCAGCAGCAGCCGCAGGGCGCGACCGAGCTGATCGGCATCGGCTTCGCGGCGATCGTGCTCGCCTTCGCCTTCGGCTCGCTGTTCGCGACGCTGCTGCCGCTCGTCTCGGCGATCTTCGCGCTCGGCCTCGGGCTGACGATCGCCGGCCTGGTCGCCGGCGTGATCCACATCGCGACCTTCGCGCCGCAGCTGGCGTCGCTGATCGGCCTCGGCGTCGGCATCGACTACGCGCTGTTCATCGTCACCAGGCACCGCAACGCGATCATGGCCGGCACGTCGCCGGCGGAGGCGGTCGAGCTGGCGCTGAACACGTCCGGCCGCGCCGTCCTGTTCGCCGGCGGCACCGTCTGCATCGCGCTGCTCGGGCTGCTGGTGCTCGGGATCACGTTCCTGAACGGCGTCGCGATCGCCGCCGCGATCTCCGTGCTCTGCACGCTCGCCGCGGCGACGACGCTGCTGCCGGCGCTGCTCGGCATCCTCGGCATGAAGGTGCTGTCGCGGCGCGAGCGCCGGCGGCTGGCGGCCGAAGGCCCGCGCGAGTCGCACGCGATCGGCTTCTGGGCGCGCTGGTCGGCCTTCGTCCAGCGCCGTCCGGTGCCGCTGGCGGCCGCGGCCGTCGTGCTGATGATCGCGCTGGCGATCCCCTTCCTGTCGCTGCGGCTCGGCTCCTCGGACGCCGGCAACGACCCGACCTCGACGACCACGCGGCAGGCCTACGACCTGCTCGCGAAGGGCTTCGGGCCGGGCTCGAACGGGCCGCTGCAGCTGGTCGCGCGCACGCCGGGCGGCCAGGGCGACGCGGCGACGCTGAACGCGCTCGCGGCGCGCGTCAAGACGCTGCCTGACGTCGCGACGGTCGGCCCGCCGGTCTTCAACGCGGGCAAGGACGTCGCGATCGTCCAGGTGATCCCCAAGAGCGCGCCGCAGGACAAGGCGACCAGCGAGCTGATCAGCCAGCTGCGCGACCACGTCGTGCCGGCGGCCGTCGGGCGCAGCGACGTGAAGGTCTACGTCGGCGGCATCACGGCGATCTTCGACGACTTCGCCGCCGTGCTGACGAGCAAGCTGCCGCTCTTCATCGGCGTGATCGTGCTGCTCGGCTGCCTGCTGCTGATGATCGCCTTCCGCAGCATCGTCGTGCCGTTGACGGCGGCGGTGATGAACCTGCTCGCCGCCGGCGCCGCGTTCGGCGTCGTGACGGCCGTCTTCCAGTGGGGCTGGGGCGGCGGACTGATCGACATCGGCAGATCGGGGCCGGTCGAGTCGTTCCTGCCGGTGATGCTGCTGGCGATCCTCTTCGGCCTCTCGATGGACTACCAGGTGTTCCTCGTCAGCCGCATGCACGAGGAGTGGGCGCACACGACCGACAACGACCGCGCCGTACGCGTCGGCCAGGCCGACACGGGCCGCGTGATCACGGCGGCGGCGACGATCATGATCCTGATCTTCGGCTCCTTCACGCTGCTCGGCCAGCGCGTGATCTCGGAGTTCGGCATCGGCCTCGCCGCGGCCGTGCTGCTCGACGCCTTCGTGCTGCGGATGGTGCTCGTGCCGGCGCTGATGCACAAGCTCGGGCGCGTCAACTGGTGGCTGCCGGGCTGGCTGGACCGGATCCTGCCGCACGTCTCGGTCGACCCGTCCGAGGCCGAGGTCGCCAAGCGGGTGCCGGCCTAAGCCGCGCCGCGATCGGAGCGTGGCGGCTCCAGGCGCAGGCCGAGGCCGGCGAGCTCGGCACGGCCTGCGTCGGTCAGCCGCACGGCCCGGGTCGTCGTCTGGCGGACGACCCAGGCCTCGCGCAGGAAGCGCTCGCAGAGCGCGTCGCCGTAGGCGCCGGCGAGGTGGTCGCGGCGCTCGGTCCAGTCCAGGCACGGCCGCAGCGGTGGGCGCCGCGACGATCCGGGGACGATGCCGAGGCGCGCGAACCAGCCGGCGCCCGGCGGGCCGAGCTCCCAGCTGGGCGTCACGACCTCGAGCTCGCGCAGCGCCTGCAGCAGGCTCACGCCGAGCTGCCCGGCCAGATGCCGGTAGCAGGTGCGCCCGGCGCGCAGGGCGGCGTCACGGCCGCTGGCGGAGAGCGTCGCGCGCGGCGCGAGCGTCGCGCCGCTGAGCGCGCCGAGCGCCTCGATCGCCTCGGCGACCTCGGGTCCGGCCAGCCGCAGGTAGCGGTGCCGGCCCTGACGGGCCTCGGCGCAGAGGCCGCCGGCGACGAGCCGATGGGCGTGCGCGGTCGCGGTCGACTTGGCGATGCCGAGCTGGCGCGCCAGCTCGCCGACCGTCCAGGCGCGGCCGTCCATCAGCGCCAGCGTCATCGCCGCGCGGCTCTCGTCGCCCAGCAGCCGCCCGATCGAGGCGACGTCCGGAACGGAATGCGCGTAGGACGGCATCCGCCAACGCTAGCGCCGCGATCGTTCGCCGCTCGGCGAACCGTGCCGCTGTGACGATCGTCGGCATGACCAGCACGTCCGACCGCCGCCGCGAGCACTCGCCGGCCACGCACCTGACGATCGAGCCGAAGATCCTCTACGTCGGCACGCCGATCGCGCTGGTCACCACGATCAGCCCCGACGGGTCGGCGAACATCGGGCCGATGTCGTCGGCCTGGACGCTCGGCCGAACGGTCGTGCTCGGCTGGGACGCCGCGTCGCAGACGCTCGCCAACCTGGCCAGGGACGGCCAGTGCGTGATCAACTACCCGGACGCCCGGCAGTGGCGGCGCGTGGAGGCGATCGCGCTGCTGACCGGCCACAATCCGCCGGCGGCCCACAAGGCCGACCAGTACGCCTACGCCGGCGACAAGTGGGCGCCCGGCGGCTTCACGCCGCAGCCCTCGGACGTGGTGCGTCCGCCGCGCATCGCCGAGTGCGCGATCCAGTGCGAGGCCGAGGTCCAGGCGATCCACCAGCCGGCCGGGCCGGACGGCGACGACTTCAGGATCGTCGAGGCCTACGTCCGCGCCGTGCACGCCGACCGCGGCATCCTCGATCCGGCGACCGGGCACATCGTCACCAGCGCATGGTCGCCGGCGCTGTACGTGTTCCGCGACTACTTCGGGACCGGGCCGCGGCTCGGGCGGACCCGGCGGCACTAGGCGAGCGCGGCGCCGAGCCGCTCGAGCTCGGCGGCGAGCCGGCCCAGCAGCCGCTCGAGGTCGGGCATCTGGTCGCGGTCGGCGACGAGCCCGAAGTCGAGCTGGCCCATGTAGCTCATCACCGTGATGTTCAGGCCCATGCCGTCGGTGATGACCGAGACCGGGTAGTTGGCCTGCAGCCGCGCGCCCGCGAGGTAGAGCGGGAACTGCGGCCCGGGCACGTTGGAGATCACGAGGTTCCAGGTCGGCCGGCCGGGGCGGCTGGTCGAGTAGCGGAAGGTCAGCTGCGCGGCGCGGCTGAAGACGGCCGGCGGCACGAAGTGGTTGGCGTCCTGCAGCAGCGTCGCCGGCAGCGCCTGGTGGCGCTGCTTCATCACCAGCAGCGACTCGTGCGTCGCGCGCAGCCGCTCGAGCGGGTCGGCGATCTCGGTGTGCAGCGGCGCCGCCATCAGCAGGATCCGGTTGCCGAAGGTGCCCCACTCCTCACCGGCGCGCACCGAGACCGGGATCTGCGCCACCAGCGGCTCGTCGGGCAGCTCGTCGTGCTCGATCAGCCACGCGCGCACGGCGCCGGCGCAGATCGCGACGACGACGTCGTTGACGGTCACGCCGTGCGCGTTCTTGACGGCCTTGACGGCGTCGAGCGGCAGTCGCCCGAAGACGAAGCGCCGGTGCGCGGAGATCGGCGCGTTGAAGGACGTCTTCGGCGCGATCAGGCTGGTCGGCGCCGGGCCGCTCTCGCCGCCGACCAGCCGCTGCACGCGCGCGGCGACGGCGCTCAGCGTGCCGGCGCCGGGCAGCGCGCCGAACGGCGTCTGGTCGAGGTTCGGGATCGCCGCCGGCAGCGCGCGCAGCGCCCGCAGCGGGTAGCGCGGCAGGCTGGCGAGCCCGCGCGCCAGCAGCTCGAAGGCGCTCGGCACGTGGTCGTCGCCGGGCTCCGGCGGCGTCGGCAGCTCGCGGCCCTCGGGCGCCAGGTCGAGCAGCAGGCCCATGATCTCGGCGCCGGAGAGGCCGTCGATCACCGCGTGGTGGATCTTCGTCAGGACCGCGACGTGGCCGGACTCCAGGCCCTCGATCACGTACAGCTCCCAGAGCGGCCGCGTGCGGTCGAGCGGGCGCGAGACGATCCGCGCGGTCTGCTCGGCCAGCTGCGCGTCGCAGCCCGGCGCCGGCAGCGCGTGGTCGCGCACGTGGTAGTCGAGGTCGAAGTCGGGGTCCTCGACCCAGTACGGGTAGTCGAGCCCGAGCGGCACCTCGGCGAGCCGCCAGCGCAGCGGCGGCAGCAGCGGCAGGCGCTCGGCGAGCAGCGCCTTGATCTCGGCCACGCCGAGCCGGCCGCTGGGCGCGGTCGAGGGATCGAGGATCGCCAGGCTGCCGACGTGACCGGCCTGGCGGGCGTTCTCCAGCGCCAGGAACTGCGCATCGAGGCTCGTGAGCTGCCGCATGTGCCGGAGACCCTATGCGGTCTGACAGAGTGTCGCGAGCCCATGTGCGCACTCGATCCCCGCGCCGGTCAGCCGGCCGACGCCTCGCAGCTCGTCGACGTCGACGAGCTGCTCGCCGCCTACCGCTCCGCGCCGGCCGCGCCGGTCGCCTTCGGCACCTCAGGCCATCGTGGAAGCTCGCTCGCCGGCAGCTTCACGGAGGCGCACGTGCTCGCGATCAGCGAGGCGATCGTCCGCCACCGGCGCGAGGCCGGGATCGACGGCCCGCTGTTCGTCGCGCGTGACACGCACGCGCTGTCGGCGCCGGCGTTCGCGACCGCGGTCGCGGTCTTCTCCGCGCACGGGCTCGACGTGCGCGTCGACGCCGCCGGCGGCTACACGCCGACGCCGGCGCTCTCGCACGCGATCCTCACGCATCCGGGCGCCGACGGGATCGTGCTGACGCCGTCGCACAACCCGCCCGAGGACGGCGGCTACAAGTACAACCCGCCGAGCGGCGGCCCGGCGCCGACCGACGTCACGAAGCGGATCGAGGCGATCGCCAACGAGCTGCTCGCCGACGCCGGCGCGATCGCGCGCGCGGACGCGCCGCGCACGAGCGCGCACGACTACGTCGCGGCCTACGTCGACGACCTGCCGTCGGCGATCGACGTCGACGCGATCCGCGCCGCCGGCGTGCGGATCGGCGCGCAGCCGCTGGGCGGCGCCAGCGTCGCCTACTTCGCGGCGATCCGCGACCGGCTCGGGCTCGACGTGACGATCGTCAGCGACGCGGTCGACCCGACCTTCCGCTTCGTCCCGCTCGACCACGACGGCAAGATCCGCATGGACTGCTCGTCGCCGTACGCGATGTCCGGCCTGATCGAGCTGCGCGACCGCTTCGACGTCGCCGTCGCCTGCGACCCGGACGCCGACCGCCACGGCATCGTCACGCCGACGGCCGGGCTGCTGAACCCGAACCACTACCTGGCGGTCGCCGTCGACTACCTGTTCGGCGGCGCGCGGCCGGGCTGGCCGGCGGCCGCGAAGGTCGGCAAGACGCTCGTCTCCTCGTCGCTGATCGATCGCGTCGCCGCCGACCACGGCCGCGCGGTCGTCGAGGTGCCGGTCGGCTTCAAGTGGTTCGTCGACGGGCTGCTCGGCGGCGCGCTCGGCTTCGGCGGCGAGGAGAGCGCCGGCGCGTCGTTCCTGCGCCGCGACGGCCGCGTCTGGACGACCGACAAGGACGGCATCCTGCTGGCGCTGCTGGCGGCGGAGATCACGGCGACGACGGGCCGCGACCCGGGCGCGGCCTACGCCGAGCTGACCGCGCGCCACGGCGCGCCGGCCTACCGCCGCGTCGACTCGCCGGCCAGCGCCGAGCGGCGGGCGCGGCTGCTGGCGCTGACGCCGGACGACCTCGCGCTCGACACGCTGGCGGGGGAGCCGCTGCGCGCCGTGCTGACGACGGCGCCCGGCAACGGCGCGCCGATCGGCGGCGTCAAGGCGATCGCCGAAAGCGGCTGGTTCGCCGTGCGCCCGTCCGGCACCGAGGACATCGTCAAGCTCTACGCCGAGAGCCTGCGCGGCGAGCACCGGCTCGAGGCGCTGCTGGCGGACGCCGAGCGGGCGGTCGCCGCGCTCTAGTCAAGTTTCCTACGACTGGTAGTACGACGCAGTGTAGTAGTCAGACACCTGTCGATTGCGGCGGCCGCGGCAGCCGGCGAGCATGGCCCGGATAGGGCTGTACTCCAGAGGGGGGTTGCACTTGCGACGTACTCGTGTCGCCGCGGTCGCGGCGATCGCGCTTTCGGCCGCCGCCATCACGGCGAGCTCCGCGGCGGCGGCATCGACGCCGCCGCCGCTCGATCCGCAGAACTGGTCCTGGCAGGACAACCTGGGCTGGGCCGACTACAAGGCGCTGCCGGGTCCGGACTACTCGGATCCGTCGATCCAGCCGACTGTCAAGAAGTGGAAGGTCGCGCTCGTCGTGACGGACTTCCCGGACAAGCCGTTCACGATCTCCCAGGGCGCCGACGCGACGGTCTTCGGCACGCCGACGACCGAGGCCAACGGCATCCCGCGCGCGCAGGTCCCGGCGTTCTACCGCGACTTCCTGAACAAGCCGCAGGCGCTGAACCACTACCAGACGATGAATCGGTACTGGATGGAGGACTCGTTCGGCAAGTACGGCGTCCAGCTCGACGCCTACGGCCCGTACCAGATGCCGGGCCGCTCCTACCAGTACTTCGAGCAGGGCTACGACTCGCGCGGCATCGCCTGCCCGACGAAGACCGTGACGCCCTGCAACAAGAACTTCCGCACCGACGCACGCGCGGCCTGGGTCGCCGACGTCGGCGCCACCGTCGCGGGCTCCTACGACAACATCTTCTACGTCTCGGCCGGCGAGGACCAGACGTCGACCTGGCAGGAGTTCGGCGAGATGAAGTTCGCCGACCAGGACTCGATCCCTGACGCCTTCGGGCCGAAGGCGTTCGACTCGACGCTGCCGAACTGGGCGCCGACGCGCTACGTGCCGTGGACGTCGTGGGCCTCGGCCTCGACGATCTGGCCGAACGCCTCCGGCAACACGTCGATCGAGGCCGAGAGCTCGGGCATGGCGACCTACGCCCACGAGCTGACGCACAACCTCGGCCTGCCGGACAACTACAACAACCCGTACGGCACGACGCAGCAGACGACCGCGACCGGCATGTGGGACATGATGAGCCGCGGCTCGTTCAACGGTCCCGGCGGCCCGCACACGCGCTACCTGATCCCGCCGACGCAGGGCGCCGCGCTCGGCTCGCAGCACAACATGCGCAACAAGGTCAAGCTCGGCTTCCTGACCAACGATGACGTCGTGCGCCTGAACCGCGGCGGCCTCGCCCAGAGCGGCCTCGCGGTCGCCGACGTCACGGCGCGCGAGGTCGCGCCCAGCGCCAGCGAGATCAGCGGCCTCGACGTGACGCTCGACGGCGGCGACAAGGAGCCGACCTGCACCGTCGCCAGCGATCCGAGCTGCGACGGCGGCAAGTTCAACCACTACACGATGGAGGTCGTGCAGCAGATCGGCTCGGACTCCTTCGACCCGGGCCACGGCGTGCTGATCTCCAAGACCAAGGACGCCAACTCGTCCTGCGGCTCGTTCTCCTGCTTCGTCTGGGTCGTCGACTCGCATCCGGGCGACATCGACCACGTCGACTTCGTGCTGCCCAACGGCCAGCCGAAGATGGCGACGATCGGCGACGAGCGCCAGAAGAACGACGCCTCGTTCAACGCCGGCACGAACTCCGGCTCGCTGGCCGAGTACGAGGACACGGCGAACCGCCTGCACTTCTACGTGCTCGACACGTCGACCGACGCGCAGGGCGTCCTGCACTACAAGGTCGGCGTCCGCTCGCTCGACGGCGCCGGCCCGCAGACGCGCGGCGTCAAGCTCGGCACGCCGGTGTCCGGCAGCGACGGAGGCTTCGCGACCTGCAGCTTCCCGCTGACCAACAGCGGCACGGCGGCGGCGACGCCGGACGTGCACCCGCAGGACGCCGCGGCCTACCTCGGCAGCGACATCTACCGCCTGAAGGTCAGCGCCTCGGGCGAGGGCTGGAGCGCGGCGCTGCGCAACGAGTTCGCGACGGCGAAGTTCGGCCAGACGGTGCAGGTGCCGGTCTACGTCACGAAGGGCGCCGGCGCCGGCTCGGTCACGCTGACGGCGACCTCCGAGAGCGATCCGAGCACGACGACGTCGACGACCTGCGCGACCGGCACGGTCGGCGGCACGGTCGCGCCGACGCTGTCGCTGACGCTCAACGGCGACGCCAGCTTCGGCAGCTTCGCGCCGGGCCTGGCGCAGGTCTACGACGCGACGACGACGGCGAGCGTGACCTCGACCGCCGGCGACGCGACGCTGACGGTCGCGGACCCGTCGACGACGGCGCCCGGCCACCTCGTCAACGGCTCGTTCTCGCTGTCGCAGCCGCTGAAGGTCGGCGGCTCGGCGCTGCCGGCGACGGTCAAGACGTACGCGGCGCCGGCCACCAACGACGCCGTGACCGTCGCGTTCTCGCAGGCGGTCGGCTCGACCGACGCGCTGCGCACCGGGACGTACAGCAAGACGCTGACGTTCACGCTCAGCACGACGCAGCCCTAGCGGCGGCGCCCGCGGCCCGGCGCAGCGCGCGCCGGGCCGCGGCGGCGGCTCGCGCCACGATCGGTGCGGCCGTCGCCGGCGCGCCGCGGCTTGCGTCGGCGCAGCTGCGCCGACGCGCCGCTCGCTCGGCGTGCGGCACCGCGTGACGCGGCCGCCTCAGCGCAGCTCGCGCAGGCGCGCGCGCAGCGGCGCGTCGGCGCCGAGCACCGCCAGCGCGGCGACGTAGCCGGCGCCGACGTCGAGGTCGACCAGCGCCGCGTCGCCGGCGGCCAGCGTGTCGACGCGCTCGGGTGCCCAGCCGAGCCCGCTGCCGCGCGCCTTCGCCAGCGCCTCCTTGCGGCACCAGAGCTGCAGCAGCGCGCGATGGCGCAGCGCGCCGCCGGCGCTCGCCAGCGCGGCGCGCTCGCCGGCGCTCAGCGCCCGCTCGACGGCGCCGGAGCGGCGGTCGAGCCGCTCGACGTCGACGCCGACCTCGTGCGCCGGCGCCAGCGCGACTAGCGCGACGTCGCCGGCGTGCGAGAGGTTGAAGCGCAGCGGCGCGCTGCTGACGTACGGCTTGCCGTCGGGCCCGGCGGCGAAGGCGATCGCGGCCGGGTCGACGGCGAGCCGGCGGCCGAGCAGCGTGCGCAGGCCGGCGCGCGCGGCGCGCCAGCGCCGCGCCGCCGGCTCGCTCGCGTAGCGCCGCGCGCGCGCCCGCTCGTCGCCGCTCAGCAGCGCGACGTCGGCGTCCGCGCGCAGGTCGATCCGCCAGACCTCGATCTCCACGCCGACTACTACAGCGTTAACGACCACCGGCGGCGCCGGCCTGGACGGAGGGGGGAGGTTCCAGGCGGACGCCGCCGGCGGCGGGTCGTAGGGGGAGAGGGTGGGCGGTCAGCGGCCGAGGAGGCGGCGCAGCCAGGCGAATCGGGGGGTCGCAACGGCGCGGAGGCTGAGGGTTCCGTCCGCGTTGGGGGTGGGGGTCAGCACGATGCGGTGCATGGTGGGGGATGCCATGTCCATGTCGTGGAAGGCATGATCGCCCGCCTGCCTGTGCGCGACCTCAGTCCGCGATCAAGGTTTGCTCAAGCCGTCGCGCACTCGATGCCGGCGAGCTCGCAGAAGGTCGCCCACTCGCTCGCGCGGCGGCCCGGGTTGAGCACCTGGTGATGCGGGCCGCCGAGCCGCAGCCAGGCGTCCATGCAGGCGCGCACGCCGGCGTCGGGGCGGAAGAGGCCGTAGGGCATCTCGAGCGCCGGCAGCTCGTCGCCGTCGAGGATCTCGCCCTCGGCGACGAGCAGCCGGAAGCGCTCGCCGCCGAGCGAGACCAGCGTCGCCAGCGTCGCCGGGCCGGGCGCGTACTGGAAGAGGAAGGTCGGCGGGTCCGCGAGCCCGGCGATGCCGAGCGGGCGCTTGATCAGCCGCGTCGGCCGGTCCTCGCGCGCGAGCGCCCAGTTGCCCTCGCCCATGTGGCTCATCAGGATCGCGTCGCTGGGGAAGTCCATCGCGTACATCTCGGTGAACTGCGTGACGCCGAGCAGGTCGCGAGCGGCGGCCATCAGCGCGGCGGTCAGCGCGTCGCCCTCGGCGCCGTAGCCGTAGCCGGCGGCCATCAGGCTGGAGGCGGCGGCGAGCGGCAGGCGCGCGAAGCGGCCGTCGTCGGCGATCGCGTCGAAGTGCGTCGAGTAGGCGCCGTAGCCGCCCTCGTGCAGCAGCCGCTCGAGGCCTAGCTGCATGCGCGCGTGGTCGGCGCGCTCGTCGAGCGTCAGCGCCGGGTCGACCTCGAAGCGCGCGTCCTCGGCGGCCATCAGGTCGGCGACGTCGGCGGCGTCGACCGCCGCGGCGGCGCGCACCAGCGCGCCCGGGGCGAGCGCGTCGATCTGCGGGCCGAGCGTGCGGATCAGCGCGTGCTCGTCGACGCGGATGTCGCCCATCCCGTTCATCGCGTAGCCGAAGACGGCGACCTTCAGCGAGCGCCAGCGCGTGACGGCGGCGGCCGCGCGCGCCCAGGCGCCGATCGCGTCGGCGAACGACGGCGCGCGCCAGTCGTCGGTGACGACGTGGAAGCGGCGGCCGGCGCGGACCATCGCGTTGGCCGTGTCCTGGGCGCCGTGGATGCCCTGGTTGTAGGTCAGGTCGGCCATGTCCCAGTCGGCCGTGACCGCCGGCACCGGCTGGATGTTCGCGAGGCAGATCGGCAGCGGCGTCTCGGCCAGCAGCCGCGCGACGCGCAGCGCCGGCCCGTAGGTCAGCATCACGACGAGCAGGCCGTCGAGCCGCCCGCGCTCGAGCGTGCGCAGCGCGGCCTCGGCGGCGTCGCGCTCCTTGACCGGCGGTGCGACGACGACGTCGGCGACGTCCCGCAGCGCCTGCGCGACCGCGGCCGCGTAGCCGGCCTGGCGCTCGGCGATGCCGGGCAGCATCTCGTCGTAGAGGCCCTGCATGATCCCGAGCAGCCCGATCCGCGGGCGGCTCGCGGCGCGCGCGCCCTCAACGCTGGCCGTAGACGTTCTGGTAGCGGTCATGCAGTGCCTCGATGCTGTCGGAGTCGAGTGGGGCGACCTCGCCCAGCGTGCGGGCGAGATGGACGGTGCGCGCGACGTCCTCGCACATCACGGCGGCCTTGACGGCGGCGCGCGGGCTCGGACCGATCGTGAAGACGCCGTGCGCGCGCATCAGCACGGCGGGGGAGCTGTGGCCGGCGAGCGTCGCGACGATGCCGTGGCCGATCGCCTCGTCGCCGATCAGCGCGAACGGGCCGACGGGGATCTCGCCGCCGAACTCGTCCGCCATCGCGGTCATCACGCAGGGGATCGGCCGGCCGTGGATCGCCCAGGCGGTCGCGTAGGGCGAGTGCGTGTGCGCGACGCCGCCGACGTGCGCCAGCTCGCGGTAGACGTAGCCGTGCGTGGCGGCGTCGCTGGACGGCGCCAGGTCGCCGGCGACGAGGCGGCCGTGCAGGTCGCAGACGACGATCGCCGCCGGCGTCAGCCGGTCGTAGGGGACGCCGGAGGCCTTGATCGCCATCAGCTGCTCGCCCGGGACGCGCGCCGAGACGTTGCCGCTGGTCCAGGCGACGAGGCCGTTGCGCACCAGCTCCAGGTGCAGCTCGCAGAGCTCGCGGCGCAGGGCGTCGATCGGCTCAGACACGGGCCGGCTCCAGCGCCGGCCGGCGCAGCGCGTGCATGACGTCGTCGCCGCCGCGGCCGAAGTGGTCGTGCAGCGCGCGGTAGCGCGCGTAGAGCCGGTCGTAGGCGTCGGCGGCGAGCTCGTCCGGGACGTAGGCGTCGCGCCGCGAGCCGCCCATCGCGGCGGCCGCCGCGCGGATGTCCGCGTGCGCGCCGGCGGCGACGGCGGCGTGCATCGCCGCGCCGAGCGCCGGGCCCTGCTCGGACGCGATCGCGTGCAGCGGCATGCGCAGCACGTCGCTGTAGATCTGCATCACGACCGGGTTGCGCAGCAGCCCGCCGGCGACGAACAGCTCGCGCACCGGGACGCCGCCGGCGGCGAACGCCTCGACGATCGTGCGCGCGCCGAACGCGGTCGCCTCGATCAGCGCCCGGTAGACGTCCTCCGGGCGCGTGCCGAGCGTGTAGCCGACGACCAGCCCGGACAGCTCGTGGTCGACCAGCACGGAGCGGTTGCCGCTGTGCCAGTCAAGCGCCAGCAGGCCGTGCTCGCCGACCGCCTGCGCGCCGGCCAGCTCGCTCAGGTGCTCGTGCACGTCGAGCCCGCGCGCCGCCGCCCGCTCGTGGTAGCGCGGCGGCACCGCGCTCTCGACGAACCAGCCGAAGATGTCGCCGACGCCGCTCTGGCCGGCCTCGTAGCCCCACAGCCCGGGGACGATGCCGCCGTCGACGACGCCGCAGACGCCGGGGATCTCGACCAGCCGCTCGGCGTTCATCACGTGGCAGGTCGAGGTGCCCATCACGGCCAGCATCTGGCCCGGCTCGATCGCGCCGGCGGCCGGCGCGGTGACGTGCGCGTCGACGTTGCCGACCGCGACCGCGATGCCCGCCGGCAGCCCGGTCCAGGCGGCCGCGCGCTCGCTCAGCGCGCCGGCGCGGGCGCCGAGCGCCGCGACCGGGCCGGCGAGCTTGTCGAGCGCGAAGCGGGCGAAGCGCTCGTCGAGCGCCGCGAGGTACGCGCTCGAGGGATAGCTGCCGTCCTGCAGCGCCGCCTTGTAGCCGGCCGAGCAGGCGTTCCGTGTGAACGTTCCACACAGCTGCCAGACGATCCAGTCCGCGGCCTCGATCCAGAGGTCCGTCCGCGCGTAGGCGTCGGCGTCCTCCTCGAGCAGCTGCAGCGCCTTCGCGAGCTCCCACTCGGACGACAGCCGGCCGCCGTAGCGGGCGAGCCAGCGCTCGCCGCGCGAGCGCGCCAGCGCGTTGATCGCGTCGGCCTGCGGCTGCGCGGCGTGGTGGCGCCAGAGCTTCGGGTAGGCGTGCGGGCGCGTCGCCATGCCGTCGAGCCAGCACAGCGGCGTGCCGTCGGCCAGCACCGGCATCGGCGTGCTGGCGGTGAAGTCGGTGCCGACGCCGATCACCTGCTCGGCGCGCACGCCGGCCGCGGCGAGCGCCGCCGGCACCGCGCGGCGCAGCACCTCCAGGTAGTCGCGCGGGTCCTGCAGCGCCCACGAGGGCGGCAGCCGCTCGCCGGACGCGGGCAGCTCGCGATCGATCACGCCGCTCGCGTAGGGGTGCACCGCGCTGCCGAGCTCGGCGCCGTCGCCGACGCGGACGACGACCGCCCGCCCGGACAGCGTGCCGAAGTCGACGCCGACCGTGCACGCCGCTGGAACCGCCTCCGTCACGCGCTCTCCTCCGCCGTCCGCCGCAACACGACCTGCGATGTTAGCGCTCACACGAATACGCTGTCAATCGACCGTACTGGCCGTTCGGCGGGCGTGCGCGCGGTACCATCGCGGCCTCGAGATGGCCGAGCAGGACGAGGACAGCGCCAGCGCGCGCAAGCGACGCCCGGCGGTCATGTGGGACGTCGCGCGTCTGGCGGGCGTCTCGCACCAGACCGTCTCGCGCGTGATCAACGACTCGCAGCACGTGCGGCCGCAGACGCGCGAGCGCGTGCTGGCGGCGATGCGGCAGCTCGACTACCGGCCCAACTCGGTCGCCCGCGCGCTCGTCACCGGCCGCTCGAAGACGCTCGGCGTGCTCAGCTTCGACACGACGCTCTACGGCCCGGCCTCGACGCTCTACGGCATCGAGCAGGCCGCGCACGAGGCCGGCTACTTCATCACGATCGCCAGCCTGAAGGCGCTCGACGCGCCGTCGGTGCTCGACGCGATCGAGCGGCTGCGGCTGCAGGGCGTCGACGGGATCCTCGTGATCGCGCCGCAGGAGGGCGCCGCGCGGGCGCTGCGCCAGGTTCCCGCGGGCACGCCGCTGGTCGCCGTCGAGGCCGGCCCGGTCACCGGCGTGCCGGTCGCCGCCGTCGACCAGTTCGCCGGCGCCGCGAAGGCGACGCGGCACCTGCTCGAGCTCGGCCACGAGACGGTCTGGCACATCGCCGGGCCGACCGACTGGCTCGAGGCGCAGCAGCGCGTCGCCGGCTGGCGCGCGACGCTGGAGGCCGTCGGCGCGCCGGTGCCCGAGCCGCGCCAGGGCGACTGGAGCCCGCGCTCGGGCTACGAGCACGGCCGCGCGCTGGCCGCGGACGCCGCCGTCACGGCGATCTTCGTCTCCAACGACCAGATGGCGCTCGGCGCGCTGCGCGCGCTGCACGAGGCCGGGCGCGCGATCCCCGGCGACGTCAGCGTCGTCGGCTTCGACGACATCCCCGAGGCGCCGTACTTCACGCCGCCGCTGACGACGGTGCGCCAGGACTTCGGCGAGATGGGCCGGCGCAGCCTGCACGCGCTGCTGCGGCTGATCGAGCAGCCCGAGCGGCCGCAGCCGCTGCCCGAGGTCACGCCCGAGCTCGTCGTCCGCGCCAGCTCCGGGCCGCGGTGAGCGCGGCGTCCGCGACGAGCGAGCCGTTCGGCACGCTCGCCGACGGGCGCGCGGTCGAGCGCTGGACGCTGCGCGCCGGCGCGCTGGAGGCGCGCGTGCTCAGCTACGGCGGCGTCCTGCAGGCGCTGCTGGTGCCCGGCCGCGACGGCGAGCGCGCGAACGTGCTGCTCGGCTTCGCCGACCTCGCCGGCTACACCGATCCCGCCTACCTGGCGGCGCCGGCCTACTTCGGCGCGCTGGTCGGCCGCAACGGCAACCGCATCGCCGGCGCGCGCTTCGAGCTCGACGGGCGCCGCTACGAGCTGGCCGCCACCGACGGCGCGAGCAACCTGCACAGCGGGCCGGACGGCTTCGACACGCGGCTCTGGCGGGTCGCGCCGCTGCCCGCCGGCGCCGGCGCGGCGGCGCTCGAGCTGGCCTACGACTCGCCGGCCGGCGAGTCCGGCTTCCCCGGCATGCTGCGGGCGCGCGTCCGCTACACGCTCGACGGCGTCGGCCTGCGGATCGACTACGCGGCGACGACTGACGCGCCGACGCTCTGCAACCCGACCAGCCACGGCTACTTCAACCTCGCCGGCGAGGAGACGGCGAGCGTGCTCGAGCAGCGGCTGCAGCTGCGCGCCGGCCGCTACCTGCCGGTCGACGCGACGCTGATCCCGACCGGCGAGCTGGCCGCCGTCGCCGGCACGCCGTTCGACTTCCGCGCGCCGCGCGCGGTCGGCGCGCGGATCGAGGAGCGCTGCGCGCAGATCGAGCACGGCGCCGGCTACGACCACTGCCTCGTGCTCGACGGCGGGCGCGCCGCGCCGGCCGCGCGCCTGCACGACCCCGGCAGCGGCCGCGTCATGACCGTGACCACCAGCGCGCCGGCGATCCAGGTCTACGCGTCGGGCTGGCTGGACGGCTCGCTGGTCGGCTCCGGCGGCCGCCCGTACGAGCGCTTCTGCGCGCTCGCGCTCGAGACCCAGCAGTTCCCCGACGCGCCCCACCACGCGCACTTCCCCAGCACGGTCTTGCGGCCCGGCTCGACCTTCCGGTCGACGACGCGGCTGGCCTTCTCGCTCGCCTGAGCCGGTGCTGTGAGCGCTCACGGTCGCCGCCGCGACCGCGCGTTAGGCATGGTTGACATAGCTCAAGTTAGCGCTAACATGCCGCTCGCTTCATTTGGGTCCAGGCCAGAGGAGGAGGGGTCGAAGCATGACTGTGAGCGCTCACAGGGCGCAGGACCGTGCCGTGTCCGAGGGGGAGCCGGGGCGGCGACGGCGCCGCTGGCGCCGCGGCGTGCTCGTCGCCGGCGCCGGGCTGCTGGTCAGCCTCGGGCTCGGCGGCGTCGCCGGCGCGAGCTACGTGCCGGGCGAGCCGGCGGCCGTCAACCCGGGCGAGCCGGTCTTCAGCGGCGCGGCGAACCCCGTGCCGCCGGAGGGGGTGCCGTACGACCCCAGCAAGAACATGATGCAGGCGATCTACGACAACGACGTCGCCAACGGCGGCACGTCGTACTGGTTCGACGGCATCCTCGCGCGGCCGTTCATGAACGGCGACAGCGCGCTGCTGACGCGCGGCCGCGCGCTGTACATGTACAGCCACACGCCGGGGACGCTCGGCTTCGCCGGCGGCTACGCCTACCGCGAGCGCCCGACCGGCGGCTCGCAGAGCCTCTACACGGTCGCGATGACCGGCACGACGCTGACCGAGACGACGGCCTCGCAGCTGCAGTACCCGAGCTATTTCTCGGGTACCTGGACCGGCAGCGGCGTCAGCGTCGACGAGAAGAAGTTCATCACCTACGACGACGTCGCCGTCACCGACCTGAAGGTCACGAACACGGGCACGGCGCCGATCACGAAGACGATCACGGCGAGCTCGCCGATCGCGACGACGGCCTCGGCCGACGGCAGCGAGCTGACCGGCCAGCTGGCGATCCGCTACGCGCTGACGACGATCTACCCGCGCTTCAGCGGCGACGGCTTCAGCGCCGCCGGCGGCACGCTCTCGCGCACGATCACGCTCGACCCGGGCGCCTCGATCTCGCTGAAGCTGCAGCTCGGCACGATCGCCAAGGAGATCCCGGACTCCCAGAGCGAGTACGACCGCTACCGCGGCTATGACCCGGACACGGCCTGGAAGACGCAGATGGCCGAGTACAACAAGTTCTGGGTCGACACCACGCCGTACGTCGACATCCCGAACGACAACGTCAAGAAGATCTCCTACTACCGCACGTGGGACAACCGCTTCAACACGTTCGACGGCGACATCCCCGGCAACGACTACCAGTTCCCGGTCGACCTCGAGGGCGCGCTGGGCTACAACAACCAGATCTCGCTGACCGTGCCGATGCGCATGCGCGACGAGAAGTGGTGGCGCACCCCGCTGTACTCGTACGGCTCCTGGCTCTCACAGGGTGAGGAGTCCGGCTGCCAGGCGTTCCACGACAACCCGGGCAACACGGCGAACTGGAACAACACCTACGAGCAGTGGACGGCCGAGGAGGCCTGGAACAGCTACCTCGTCCACGGCGGCCCGAAGACGATCCTCAACAACCTCGCCAAGTACTCTGAGTGCGACGTCGAGGGCACGCTCGCCAAGTTCGACACCAACGGCAACAACTTGATCGAGTACTCGGCCGGCACGCTGCCGGGCAACGACGCCGACTCGGTCGCGTTCGCGCAGTACGGCACGCGCCCGCAGGACCGCACCGAGACCTCGTTCTGGGCGATGGGCGCGAAGGCGGCCGCCAGCGAGTACACGCTGCTCGGCAACAGCGCCAAGGCCGACCAGATGAGCGGCATCGCCGACTCGATCGACAGCTCGATCATGACCAACCTGTGGGCCGACGGCCCGGTCACGAGCGCCCAGGGCGGCCAGGCGACCGGCCCGCGCGCGACCGGCAAGGTCGGCAGCGGCGCGCTCAGCCTCTCCGGCAGCGGCGAGTACGTGACCGTGCCGCCGAACGTCGTCCAGGGCGTCAACGGCGACTACTCGATCTCGGTCTGGGTCGACCCGCGCTCGAACTCCGCCTGGTCGCGGATCCTCGACTTCGGCACCGGCACCAGCAAGTACATGTTCCTGACGACGAACGCCGGCTCCGGCCCGCGCTTCGCGATCACGCTGGCCAACGGCAGCGCCGGCGAGCAGCAGCTGTCGGCGAGCAAGACGCTGCCGCTGAACCAGTGGTCGAACATCATCGTCACGCTGCAGGGCACGACCGCGACGATGTACGTCAACGGCGCCGTCGCCGCGACGAACGCGAACATGACGATCCACCCGGCCGACCTGGCCGCGACCAACCAGGACTGGATCGGCCGCTCGCAGTTCGGCGACCCGCTGCTGAACGGCACGGTCGACGACCTGAACATCTACTCGCACGCGCTCAGCAGCGACGAGATCGCGGCGATCGCGGGCGGCGCCGCCGGCCACGGCGACGTGCTCGACTACGCCTTCGACGAGGCCTCCGGCGCGACGGCGACCGACAGCTCGCCGAACGGCGAGGACGGCACGGTCGTCTCGCCGACGCCGATCAGCTGCCCCGGCAAGGTCTTCCTGCAGCGCGACCTGTCGACCGGCAACCTGGTCTGCTGGAAGGACCAGCAGAACTTCGCGCCGTTCATCGACGGGATCGTCCCGGACACGCCGAACTACACGCAGGCGCTGCGCTACTACGCCGACGCCAGCGAGTTCGGGATCATGCCGGTCTACACCGCCGACCAGGCCGACAAGGCCGCGGCGACGGCGTTCGGCAACCCCGGCTCGAACAACTTCTCGAACATCAACTCGACGCTGCAGGCGTGCCTGTACTCGGAGGCGCTGCGCAACTACCCGTCGCAGTACATCACGCCGGACATGTACCGGCAGCTGATCGAGTGGCTGTCCTGGAACGAGGACATCAACGGCGACAACCGCTTCCCGGACAACAACGAGTACTACTACAACTGGAACCCGACGACCAAGACGCTGACGCGGTCGAGCATCCACCACGACGAGCTGGGCTCGTTCAACTGGATGATCTACCAGGACGTCGCCGGCCTGCAGGCGCGGCTCGACGACACGATCGAGCTGTGGCCGATCGACATGGGCTACGACCACTTCACGGTCAACAACCTCAGCTACCACGGCTCGAACGTCACGATCGTCTGGCAGAAGCCGGGCGGCACGCAGTACTACCCGCTGGCGCCGATGGGCTACTCGCTCTACGTCGACGGCCAGCGCGTGCTGACGGTCGACGACCTGGCGCACCTGACCTGGGACTCGCAGACCGGCGAGGTGAAGATCCTCGACGGCTCGAGCACCGACGTCCAGTTCAACCAGGCGCTGCCGTCCTTCAAGGCGGCCGACCAGGTCAGCCTGAGCGGCGACGCACGCGTCGTCGACGCCTTCCAGAAGGCCGGCGTCGACCTGACCGCGCAGAGCGGCTCGCATCCGGACCTGGCCCAGGGCCAGACGGCGACGGCGTCGTTCTCGACGACCTCGCCGAACTCGGCGGCGACGCCGCCGGCGAACGCCGTCGACGGGTTCACGATCTCCGGCGCGCCCGTCACCTCGGGCGCCTACGTCGGCCGGGACCCGATCTGGAGCGACGTCGGCACGCCGAACGCGCAGGACTGGCTGGCCGTCGACCTCGGCGCGCCCAAGCGCTTCAGCCAGGTGAAGCTGTACTTCTACTCGAACAAGGCGTTCGGCACGGGCGGCAGCACGATCGCCGAGCCGTCGGCCTACAGCGTGCAGTACAACGACGGCACGGGCTGGGTCGACGTGCCCGGGCAGTCGCTGACGCCGGCCGCGCCGGCGCCGAACTACAACGTCGACGACTTCCCGCCGATCACCGCGCAGCAGGTCCGCGTGCTGGTGACCAAGCAGTCCAACCGCGCCGTCGGCATCAAGGAGATCCAGGTCTTCGACGCCACGCCGGCGACGACGGCCACGCTGACGCCGGCGCCGCAGGACGGCTTCTACGGCGGCGGCGGGACCGCGCCGACGGTGACGCTGGCGGCGAGCGCGCCGGCCGGGGCGACGGTCGCCTCGACCGAGTTCGACCTCGACGACGCCGGCTGGCGGCCGTACCTGCTGCCGTTCCAGGTCACGGGCGACGGTCAGCACACGCTGCAGTACCGCTCGACCGACTCGCAAGGCAACGTCGAGCAGGCCGAGACGCTGAGCTTCAGCGTCGACGCGACGGCGCCGGTCACGACCGCGACGACCGATCCCACGCTGGTCGGCGGGGCGGCCGACGGCACGGCGACCGTCACGCTCAGCGCCACCGACGCCGGCTCCGGCGTCGCCGGCACGCAGTACCGGATCGACGGCGGCGACTGGCAGGACTACGGCGCGCCGTTCGCGATCACGGCCGGCGGCGTCCACGCCGTCGACTACCGCTCGACCGACGACGCCGGCAACGTCGAGACGCCGAAGACCCTGAGCGTCCAGATCGACCCGCAGGCGCAGGGCGGCGTCAGCGGCACGGTGCCGAGCACGCTGAGCCTGGCGCTCGGCGACCAGCCGTCCTTCGGGACGTTCGCCGCCGGCGTCGCGCAGGACTACGACGCCGCGACGACGGTCGGCGTGACCTCGAGCGCCGGTGACGCGACGCTCAGCGTCGCCGATCCGGACACGAGCGCGACCGCGGGCCACCTGGTCAACGGCCTGTTCTCGCTGCCGCAGGCGCTGAAGGCGTCGGCGAGCAGCCCGGCGGGCAGCGGCGGCGGCGCGCTGGCGCCGGTCGGCGCCAGTCCGCTGACGCTGCTGAGCTGGACCGGCCCGGTCAGCAACGATCCGGTGACGGTCCACTTCCAGCAGTCAATCGGCTCGAGCGACGCGCTGCGCACCGGCAGCTACGCGAAGACGCTGACCTTCACGCTGGCGACGACCACGCCCTGACGGGGGTCCGGGCCGGGGCCGGGCGCTGCATGGTGCGCCCGGCCCGTCGCGGCCGCGACGGAGGTCCAGTCGCGGCCGGGGTCCGGCTCCCGCGGGAGCCGGCGGCTCCTAGAACGGTGCCGCGCCGCTGCTGGTCCGGGCGATCAGCAGCGGCGCGACGACCTCGCGCGCGGACGCCGCCGCCGCGCCCTCGATGCGCCGCAGCAGCAGGTGCAGCGCGCGCCGGCCGACCTCGTTGAAGTTCTGCCGCACGGTCGTCAGCGGCGGCGTGAAGTAGGCCGCCTCGGGGATGTCGTCGAAGCCGACGACGCTGATCTCGCCGGGCACGCGGCGGCCGAGCTCGTGCAGCGCCCGCAGGACGCCGAGCGCCATCTGGTCGTTGCCGGCGAAGATCGCGCTGACGCTCGGCTCGGCGGCCAGCTCGCGCGCCAGCTCGTAGCCCGAGTGCGCGCTCCAGTCGCCGACCAGCATCGGCGGCTCGGCGATGCCGGCGGCCGCCAGCGTCGCGCGCCAGCCGCGCACGCGGTCGCGCGCCTCGAGCCAGTCCGGCGGGCCGGAGATGTGCCAGACGGTGCGGTGGCCGAGCTCGAGCAGGTGCCGCGTGGCGGCGCCGGCGCCGTCGACCTGGTCGACCGCGACGAGCGGCACGTCGTCGTGGAAGCCGGCCTCGGTCGCGACGACCGGCACGCCCGCGGGCAGGTGCGCGAGCGCGGCGGCCGCCTGCTCCTGCGGCGCGATCGCGAGGATGCCGTCGACGCCCTGCAGGCGCAGCCGCTCGATCGCGGCGCGCAGCGAGGCGGCGTCGGGCGAGCGCAGGCTGGCGATCGAGACGAAGTAGCCGCTGTCGTGCGCCGCGCGCTCGATCCCGAGCAGCGTCGACGCGGGGCCGAACAGCGTCGTGTCGAAGCTGACGACGCCGAGCGTGCGCGAGCGGCCCGTCACGAGCGCGCGAGCGACCGGGTTGGGGCGGTAGTCGAGCTTGCGCACGGCGTCCAGCACGCGCACGCGGGTCTCGGCTCTGACATGCGGGCTCTCGTTGAGCACGCGCGAGACCGTCTGCTGCGAGACGCCTGCCAGGCGCGCGACGTCGGCCATCACCACGGCACGCCGCTGCCCGTCCCTCTCCTGCGACGACATGGCCGTTATGTTAGCGCTCACATTGGGCTCTGGGAAGGCGCCGTAGATGCGCGTTAGGCGGCCTGAAAAGTGGCTTGACGCCGATCTCGGGAGCACTAACATCCGGTCGCGGTGTTAGCGCTCACAGGGGCGCCGGCGAGGGACCGCGGGGAGCAGCGGTCCGACGAGGAGGAGGGATCATGAGGCTCGAAGATGAGACCCGTGCGCGAGCGCGGTCGTCGATGTCGCGCTGGGGGATCGCGATGGCGGTGCCCGCGCTGGCCGCACTCGTCGTCGCCTGCGGCGGCTCGAGCGGCAGCAGCAGTGACAGCAGCGGCGGCGCGGCGGCGTCCGCGAAGACGGCGAGCTCCGGCGGCGCCGCGTCGTTCGGCGAGAACGCCACCGGCACGGTGCACTTCTGGGCGCGCTCGGCGACCAGCAAGGTCCCGAGCAGATGGCCAAGGAGTTCAACGCGACGCACCCGAAGCTGAAGGTGATCGTCACCCAGACGCAGATCGCCGACGACGTCACCAAGCTCGCGACCGCGATCCGCGCCGGCGATCCGCCGGACCTGATCGGCCTCGACCTGGTGAACATGCCGGTCTTCACCGCAAACGGCTCCTTCCTCGATCTGACGCCGTACGTGAGCCAGCTGCCCTACAAGGACGCGCTCAGCAAGGGCCACCTGAACATCGCCGCCTACCAGGGCAAGAACTACGGTGTTCCCTACCTCGCTGACCTGTCAGTGCTCTGGTACAACAAGGACCTGTTCAAGCGGGCCGGCCTCGATCCGAGCACGCCGCCGGCCAACTACGCCGACATCCTCGCTGACGCGAAGAAGATCTCGGCGTTCGGCAACGGCATCTACGGCTTCTCGTTCGCCGGCAACTGCCCCGGCTGCCTCGGCTTCACGCAGGTGCCGAACATGGCCGCCGCCAACCAGAACATCATCAACGGCACGATCCCGAACCAGACGGCGAACGTCGCGAGCAACCAGGCGCTGAGCCAGACGCTGCAGCTGTACCGGCAGATCTACGCCCAGCACCTGAACCCGCCGTCGGACCGCACCGAGAACGGCTCGACCTGGGGCAAGCTGTTCACCGCCGGCAAGGTCGGCATCTTCCCGGCCAGCTACGGCATCAGCCTCGGCTCCGGCGCCGGCCTGGACCCCAAGCTGGCGGCCAAGATCGCCGACACGCCGATCCCCGGCCCGAACGGCGGCTACGCGACCTTCGACGGCGGCGACGACTTCGCGATCCCGGCCAAGGCCAAGAACGCCTCCGGCGCCTGGGAGTTCGTCAAGTTCGTGCTCGACCAGCAGCAGCAGGTGCAGTACCCGAAGCTTGGCTTCACGCCGGTGCGCACCGACGTGCTGACGCCGCAGTTCAAGCAGCAGAACCCGTTCGACGCCGTCGCGCTGCAGGCGCTCACGCACGGCTACGTGCCGACGACGCTGGCCTACAACCAGGCCTTCAACGCCGCCTCGGCGCCGTACTTCAGCATGTTCAGCAAGGCGGTCTACGACGGTGACCTGCAGGGAGCGCTGAAGGAGGGCCAGGACGGCATCACCAGCGCGCTGCAGCAGTCGGGCTCGGCGTGAGCGTGAGCAGTACCGGCTCACTGTCAGGCGAGCGCGCCCGCGCGCGGGTGCGGACCCGTGCGCGGGCGCGCGCCCGGCGCCCCGGCAGCTTCGGCCGGCGCGAGTCGCGCACGGGCCGGCTGCTGGTCACGCCGGCGTTCCTGTTCGTCGCCGCGTTCATGCTGTTCCCGCTCGGCTTCGCGGTCTACATCTCGCTGACCGACTGGCCCGTGATCGGCAGCTACCGCTTCATCGGCCTGGACAACTACACGGCGCTGCCGAAGGACGCGGTCTTCCGCCACTCGCTCGTCTACACGCTCGAGTACACGGCGATCGTGACCGGCCCGATCTTCGCCGTCGGCTACGGCCTCGCCGTGCTCGTGCGCGCCAACCGCTTCGGCTCGGCCTTCTTCCGCACGATGTTCTTCCTGCCGTTCGTCGTCGGCCTGGCGACCGAGAGCTTCATGCTCGTGCTCGAGCTGCAGCCGCAGTCGGGCGTCGTCAACTTCCTCGCACAGAAGCTCGGACTCTCGGACGGCAAGACGGCCTGGCTCGTGCACTCCGGCCCGGCCACGGCGGCGATCTGCACGCTCGTCACCTGGTACGCGTCGGGCCTGACGATGATGCTGCTGATGTCCGGCATGCAGGGCATCCCGCGCGAGCTCTACGAGGCCGCGCAGGTCGACGGCGCGTCCTGGTGGCAGCGCGAGTGGCGGATCACGCTGCCGCTGCTGCGCCGCGCGATCGCGCTCTCGCTGATCATCTCAGTGATCGGCTCGTTCCTGGCCTTCAACCAGTTCTACATCCTCACCCAGGGCGGGCCGGGGACGAGCACGGCGACGGTCGTGCTGTGGATCTGGCAGACGGCCTTCACGCAGCTGCACCTCGGCCAGGCGACGGCGTTGGCGATCGTCCTCGTGATCGTGGTCGGGCTGATCAGCGCCGTCCAGTTCCTGCTGCTGCGCGACGACGATGTCTGACCTCGCCATCGACCGCCCGCGCCGGCGCGGACGCACCCGCCGCGCCGCGCCCGGCGGCAGCGGCCGGCCGCCCTCGCGGCTCGGCTTCGTCCTCTACTTCGCGACCGGCGCGCTGCTCAGCCTGCTGTTCGTCGCGCCGCTGGTCTGGGCGCTGCTGCGCTCCTTCCAGCCCGACAGCGCGATCAGCGCCGCGCCCTCGGCGCACGCCTTCGCGCAGCTGACGTTGAAGAACTACTCGGGCCTGCTCGGCGGCAGCGTCGGCATCCTGCGCAACGTCCTCAACAGCGTGATCGTCGCGCTCGCGACGGCGGCGTTGACGGCGCTGCTGGCGCTGCTCGCGGGCTACGGCTTCGCGCGCTTCCGCTTCCGCGGCTCCGGCGTCGTCTTCGGGCTGATCCTCGTCACGCTGATGATCCCGTTCCAGGCCGTGCTGACGCCGCTCTTCCTCGAGCTGCACTGGCTGCACCTGATCAACAGCCTGCTCGGGCTCGTGTGCTTCTACACCACGTTCAACCTGCCGTTCGGCGTCTTCGTGATGCGCAACTCGTTCCAGCAGGTCCCGCGCGAGATCGAGGAGTGCGCGCGCGTCGACGGCGCCTCGACCTGGACGACGCTGTGGCGCGTGCTGGCGCCGCTGGTCGTGCCCGGCGTCGCGACGACGGTGCTCTACGCGTTCCTGTTCTCCTGGACCGAGTTCCTCGGCGCGCTGACGTTCGTCACCAGCGACGACAAGTTCACGCTGCCGGTCGCGCTGCTGGGGATCGAGACCGGCACCTACGGGTCCGTCGACTTCGGCTACCTGGTGGCAGGATCGGTGATCGCGATGGTGCCCTGCATCGCGCTCTACGTCGCGCTCCAGCGCTACTACGTCCAGGGCCTGACCTCGGGAGCCGTCAAGGGATGATCGGGCCGATCGACGTGCGGGCGTCCGCCCACCGCACGCTGACACCGCTGGCGGGCGCGACGCTCGACGGCGGCTACTGGGCCGCGCTGCAGCGGCTGAACCGCGAGCGGCTGCTGCCGGACGCGCCGCGGCGGCTGGAGGCGGCGGGCAACTTCGAGAACCTGCGCGCGGCCGCGGGCCGCTCGGACGCCGGCTACCGCGGCCCGGTCTTCATGGACTCGGACGTCTACAAGTGGCTCGAGGCGGTCGGCTGGGAGCTCGCGCGCGAGCCCTCGCCGGAGCTGGCGGCGAGCGCGGACGCGGCGATCGAGCTGATCGAGGCCGCGCAGGGCGCGGACGGCTACCTGAATTCCTACTACCAGGTCGCCGCGCCGGGCGAGCGCTACGCGAACCTCGCCTGGGACCACGAGCTCTACTGCGCCGGGCACCTGATCCAGGCGGCGGTCGCGCACGCGCGCGGGCGCGGCGACGAGCGGCTGCTGGCCGTCGCGCGGCGCTTCGCCGACCAGCTCGACGGCGTCTTCGGGCCGGGCCGGCGCGACGGCGCGCCCGGGCATCCGGAGATCGAGCTGGCGCTGGTCGAGCTGGCGCGGCTGACGGGCGAGCGGCGCTATCTCGAGCTGGCGCGCCGCTTCGTCGACGCGCGCGGGCGCGCGACGCTGCAGCCGGCGCGCTTCGGCTCGTCCTACTTCCAGGACCGCGTGCCGGTGCGCGAGCAGGACGAGGTCGAGGGGCACGCGGTGCGCGCCTGCTACCTCGGCGCCGGCGTCACCGACGTCTACCTGGAGACCGGCGAGCCGGCGCTGCTGGCGGCGATGCGCGCGCAGTGGCACGACATGGCCGCGCGCAAGGCCTACCTGACCGGCGGCATCGGCGCGCACCACCTGGACGAGGCCTTCGGCGACGCCTTCGAGCTGCCGCCGGACCGCTGCTACGGCGAGACCTGCGCGGCGATCGCCTCCGTGCTGTGGAGCTGGCGGCTGCTGCTGGCGACCGGCGAGGCGCGCTACGCCGACCTGCTCGAGCGCACGCTCTACAACGGCGTGATGGTCGGGCTGGCGCTCGACGGCGGCGGCTTCTCCTACGCCAACCCGCTGCACGTGCGCGACGGCCATCGCGATCCGGTCGAGATCGGCGCCGAGCGCCGGCCCTGGCGCGCGGGCGAGCGGCTGCGGCTGGCGCTCGAGCTGGCGCCGCGGCTCGTCTTCCCGCACCCGCGGATCGACGCCGTGCGCGGCTGCGCGGCGATCGAGCGCGGCCCGCTCGTCTACTGCGTCGAGGCGGCCGACCTGCCCGCGGGCGTCGGCGTCGACGAGCTGGCGCTCGATCCCGGCGGCGAGCTGCGCGCGGTCGCGCGCGAGGACCTGCTCGGCGGGATCGTCGCGATCGGCGCGGCGGCGGCGCGCCGCGGCGCGCTCGCCGACGCGCCCTGGCCGTACGCGCCGGTGCCGGGCGCGCTGGCCGACGGCGAGGTCGAGCTGGCGCTGCTGGCCGTGCCCTACAGCCACTGGGGCAACCGCGGCGCCGGCGCGATGCGCGTCTGGCTGCCGCTCGCGGACTGACCGGCGCGGCGGGGTCCCAGCCTAGAAGACCGGGACCTCGCTGTAGGAGCCCCAGACCTGCTGCAGCGCCTCGATGATCTCGCCCTCGCTGGCGTGCACGCGGGCGGCGTCGAGCAGCGGTGGCATCAGGTTCGCGCGCTCGTGCGCGGCGGCCTCGCGCAGCGCGACCAGCGTGCGCTCGACGGCCGCGCCGTCGCGGCGCGCGCGGACCGCCTGCACGCGGCCGATCTGCTTGCGCTCGAGCGCGGGGTCGATGTGCAGCAGCGGCGTGCTGCCGTCGTCGCCCTCGGTGAAGGCGTTGACGCCGACGACGATCCGCTCGCCCGCGTCGTAGGACTGCTGCAGCTCGTAGGCCGCGTCGGCGATCTCGCGCTGCGGGAATGAGCGCTTGACCGCCTCGACCATGCCGCCGAGCTCGTCGATCCGGCGGAAGTAGTCGTAGGCCTGCGCCTCCATGCGATCGGTCAGCGCCTCGACGAAGTAGGCGCCGCCGAGCGGGTCGATCGTGTTCGTGACGCCGGTCTCGTAGGCGATCACCTGCTGCGTGCGCAGGGCGACGCGCACGGCCTCCTCGGTCGGCAGCGCGAGCGCCTCGTCGTAGGAGTTCGTGTGCAGCGACTGGGTGCCGCCGAGCACGCCCGCGAGCGCCTCGATCGCCGTGCGGGCGATGTTGTTCAGCGGCTGCTGGGCGGTCAGCGAGACGCCGGCCGTCTGCGTGTGGAAGCGCATCAGCCAGGAGCGCTCCTTCTTGGCGCCGTACGTCTCGCGCAGCTCGCGCGCCCAGATCCGGCGCGCCGCGCGGTACTTGGCGATCTCCTCGAAGAAGTCGATGTGCGCGTTGAAGAAGAAGCTCAGGCGGCCGGCGAAGTCGTCGACGTCGAGGCCGCGCTCGAGCGCCTGCTCGACGTAGGTCAGGCCGTCCTTGAGCGTGAAGGCGAGCTCCTGCGCGGCGGTCGAGCCGGCCTCGCGGATGTGGTAGCCGGAGATCGAGACCGGATGCCAGCGCGGCGTCGTGCGCGTGCACCACTCGACCAGGTCACCGAGCAGGCGCATCGCCGGGTCGACCGGGAAGCACCACTCCTTCTGGGCGATGTACTCCTTCAGGATGTCGGCCTGGATCGTGCCGCCGAGCCGCTCCGGGCCGACGCCGGCGCGCTCGGCCGCGACGACGTAGAAGGCCATCATGATCGCCGCCGGCGCGTTGATCGTCATCGAGACGGTGACGTCGCCGAGGTCGATCCCCGCGAACAGCGTCTGCATGTCGTCGACGGTGTCGATCGCGACGCCCTCGCGCCCGACCTCGCCGAGCGAGCGCGGGTGGTCGGAGTCGTGGCCCATCAGCGACGGCATGTCGAACGCGGTCGAGAGCCCCGTCTGCCCGTGGTCGAGCAGGTAGCGGAAACGCTCGTTGGTCTCCTCGGCGGTGCCGAAGCCCGCGAACTGCCGCATCGTCCAGAGCCGGCCGCGGTACATGCTCGGGTAGACGCCGCGCGTGAACGGGTACTCGCCGGGGGCGCCGATCGTCGCCGGATCTGGCAGGTCGGCGGCGGTGTAGAGCGGCCGGATCGGCTCGCCGGACATCGTCGAGAAGGGCGCGTCGCGCTCGGGCGTCGCGTCGTAGCGGCGGCGCCAGGCCTCGAGATCCGCGGCGAGCGGGGCGATTTCAGGAGGAGATGCGATAGTCGGATTATCGCATATCCGCGAAGCCGTCCTCCACGGCGCGCACGCGGGCGAGCACCCGCGTCAGCGTCTCGAGCTCCTCGACGGCCAGCGGCGAGGTGCCGAAGGCGCCGCCGTTGAGCGTCTCGGTCGCGCGGCGGGCGACGTCGCGGCCGTCGTCGGTCAGCACGGCGAGCGTCGTGCGGCGGTCAGTCGGGTGCGCCTCGCGGCGGACCAGCCCGGACCTCTCGAGGCCGTCGACGATGTTGGTCACGCTCGTGCGGTGGACCTGCAGCCGCGCGCCCATCTTGCCGAGCGGCAGCGCTCCCGCGCGGCTGAAGTAGAGCAGCATCAGCGCCTCGTAGCGCGGGAACGTCAGCCCGTACGGCTTCAGCTGCTCGTTCAGGCGCGCGAGCAGGATCTGCTGGACCCGCATGATCGACGTGACCGCGCTCATCGACGGTCCGGGCGCCTCGCCCCAGCGCGCGGTCCACTGGCGCCGGGCCTCGGCGATCGGGTCGAAGGGAAGCCCCGCTGACATCGCGCCAGGGTGCCACATGCGCCGGTCGCACCGGCCGCGGCGGCGCGGCGCGCGCGGCCGCCGAGCGCGAGCGCGCCCGAGCCGGCGGTGGCCGTGCAAGGATCCCTCGCCATGGGCTGCCTGATCCTGCTGATCGGCCTCTTCTCGCCGCGCTTGGCGATCGCCGTCATGGTGCTGTTCACGAACCTGGTCGGCCGGGCCTTCGACGGCGGCTGGATCCTGCCGCTGGTCGGCTTCCTGTTCCTGCCCTGGTCGACGCTCGCGTACACGCTGCTGTACATCTCGGGCCATCGCGTGGCGGGCTTCGAGTGGGTCGTCGTCGCCTTCGCGTTCTTCCTCGACCTCGGCGCCTGGGATCGCGGCCGCGCGTCGCAGCGGCGCCGCGACGCCCGCGCCTGACGCGCGCGGGCGGGAACGGGCGGCGCGCCCACCCGGCGCACCGCCCGTCCGCATGCGCTCGCTACGGGATCGCGAAGAAATGCAGCGTGATGCGTCCGAGGACGATCACGTCACCGTGGCTGAGCGTGGCTTCGGTCACGCGGCGGCCGTTGACGACGATGCCGTTCAGGCTCCTGTCGTCGAGCAGCACGGTCGCGTCGCCGCGCAGCGCGATCAGCGCGTGGCGGCGTGACACCGAGGCGTCGTCGAGGACGATGTCGGCCGCCGGGCTGCGGCCGATGTGCATCGCGTCGACGAGGGAGATGAACACGATCTCACCCGCATCCTCGATTCCGAGGTAGCGGCCGGACGGGAGCTGCGGCAACGTCGCCGAGGCGCGACGCCGCTCCCTGTCCGGCACGCGGGGAAGGAGACCGGTCGCCTCCTGCGTCGGCGCGTCGATTGTGATGTGTGGTTCGGCGATGGCCACGAGGCACCTCCGGGACGGGCGTGGTCAGGGCCTGCGTGCTGCATCCTCCGGGCGCAAGCGAAGCTGCGCCTAAAGATCTGTTAGGAGGCGATGAACCGGTGTGGGCGTCCGCACCCCGAAGTGCGCGCGGCCGTTGCTACTCTCTTGCGCCCCACGCGGCTGTGGTGGAATTGGTAGACACGCCGTCTTCAGGTGGCGGTGGGCGTACGCTCGTGGAGGTTCGAGTCCTCTCAGCCGCATCGACGTCGTCGCCCCGTCAGACCCGGCCCTCGCGCCGTGACTGGCGGGGCTTCTTCGTCGGCCTCGACTTGGCCTTCGGCTTCGGCTTCGAGAGCTTCGCCTGCAGCGTGCGGCTGACGGTCGCCGGCGCGGAGCGGCCGCCGATCGTCGTCATCGAGACGCGCGCGCCGATGCGGACGGTCTTCGCCCCGCGCAACCGGGCGGCGCGCACGACGGCGCGGCCGAGCCGGTTGAGCGGCACCGCGACCGTCAGCTGCTGGCCGGGCTCGAGCGTCACGGTGGTCGCGCCGATCGTCAGCGTGCCGGTCGGCTTCGTCGTGCGCTTCGGCCCGAGGCCGCGGACGTGCCGGTGGCGCGCCGCTGCCGCGGTCGCCGCGATGCGGCCGCCGACGTCGGCGTAGCGGCCGAGCGCGTCGATCCGCGCGTCGCCGTAGTAGTTGCCGTCCGGCGCGGTGGCGTAGACCGGGAAGCGCGGCAGCCGCGTGTCGAGGTCGAGCAGGGCGAGGTGGGCGACGCCGAGCTTCGTGCGGTCGGCCTTGGCGAGCGCGTCGATCAGCAGGTTCGCGGCGCGTGCCTGCTCGTCGTGCTGGGCGATCGAGCGCTGCAGGCTCGGCGGGCTGACCTCGGCCACGGAGTAGTCGTCGGGGTGCGCCTTGACGGCGGGCCGGGCGTTGGCCGCCTGCCAGACCGCGTAGCGCAGGCGGACCTCCTCATGGAACAGCGTGTCGAACTGCTTGACGATCGCCGCCTGCTCGGTCGTCATCTCGATCGTCGAGCGGCAGCCCTCGTAGTCGGGCCGGCCGGAGAAGAGGTCGGTGTGGCAGACGATCGAGACCCCGGGCACCTTCTCGTCCTCGATCTCGCCGGCGTAGACGGCGCCGCCGGTGAAGCCCTCGCAGGCGCTGATGACGCTGGCGATGCAGACCTTGATCGGCGCGGCCTGCGTCGTCGGGTTCGTGCAGGCGCCGATGACGTCGCCGACGCAGGTCTGGATCGGGCCGGGCTGCTCGAGCAGCCCGGCGCAGGCGGGTAGCGGCGCCGGCCCGCAGACGATCGGGGCGCCGCCGCCGGTGTCGGGCTGCTTCGGGTCGGGCACGACCTGCTTCGGGCTGCCCGAGGAGCCCTTGTGCGTCGCGTCACCGCGGTAGGCGACGGTGATCGGGACGGCGCCGCCGGTCGCGATCGCGGCGTTCGCGTAGGCGAACGTGCAACTGGACGTGGCGGGGGAGGTCGTCGAGGGCGACAGCGTGCAGGTCGGCACGGGCAGGGCGCCGCTCGTCGCGCTGAGGTCGGCGACGCCGCTCGGCGCGGACGCGCCGAGCCGCTGGTCGCTGTCGCCGACGGTCGCCGTGCAGGCGAACGGGTCGCCCGGGCTCGGCCCGCGGTTGCACGTGACCTCGGTGCGCGTCGTGCGGCGCCGGTCCTCCGGGTCCGGGTCGGCGGGCGGCTGGTCCGTCCCCCACAGCGCCGCGGTCGCGCGCGCCTGGTCGCAGTACGGGCTCTCGCCGCCGATCGCGCCGTAGAAGCCGTACAGCTCCGGCGGCGCGGGCGGGTAGGCGAGCGGCGGCTGCCGGGCGTCCGTCTTGCGCCGCAGCACGAGCGCGCCCTCGCCGTAGAACGGGCGGTCGTACCAGCCGTGCGCCTCGTCGTTGGCGCCGGCGCCGTTGGGCGTCGGCGCGAAGGCCGCCGGTCCGCACGTGTAGTAGGCGCCGGCGAGCAGGTCGCGGCCGGCGAAGTCGAGCTGGAAGACGACGAAGTCGTCGGGGTCGTAGCGCTGGGCGACGGCGAGCATGAACGTCGGCGACGTGCCCATCACCGCGGCGCTGCGCCGCGTCCACTGCGCCGACCACTGGCCGACGTTCGGCCGGATCGTGCCGGCGGCGTCGTCGGCGCTCGAGAACGTCCACGCGCCGAGCAGGTGGCCGTCCATGTCGATGCCGTACTCGGCCGGGTCGATCGGGATCTCGGAGCCCGTCGCCGCGACGGTCCAGACGGGGCCGCCGCGCGCCGCGTCGGTGAAGTAGGTCGGTCCGACGTAGGTGGCGGGTGGGTCCGCGCCGGCGGCGGGGGCCGCCAGGGTTCCGAGCAGGATCAGCACAATCGCGAGCCGGCGCATGGGCGCGAAGCTATCCGCGCGCGAAGCGGGCCGGGCGGCCTCGCGCCGGCGGCGGCGCGCCTCGCGCCCTTGTGGGACCGTCGATGCGAGCGCCTGACGACGACCGCCGCGACCTGTCGCGGCTGGTCCGTTCGATGACGGAAGCGCCTCAGGCGCGGCTCATGTCCGCGGCGGTTCGCCGCCATGGCCAAGCAGGTCAGATTGCTACACTGCTCGGCCGAGCGCGCCGCTATCGTCCAGGGGACTAGGACGCCGCCCTCTCACGGCGGAAACCCGGGTTCGAATCCCGGTAGCGGTACTGAGAAGGTTCCAGAAAGGCCCGCGACGCGGGCCTTTCGCGCGTTCGGGGGGAAGGCCTGCGGGACCGGCCGGTGGAGCGACCGCCGGCGGCTCGAGCCGGTGTTGAAACCGTTGGAAGCGTTGAAAGCGATAGCGACGGGGCTAGGCTCGGATGATCCGAAGCCGCACCAGCAACCGGAGTCCTCGAGCAATGGCAGATCTCCTCAGCACCAACGAGCTCGCTCAGCAGCTCGGCGTTGCCGCGAGCACCGTGCGCTACTACCGCTCCTCGGGACTGATCAGGCCGGCCCGCCAGACGCCGGGCGGTCACGCTCGCTGGTCGCTGGAACAGGTGCGTCGTGAGCTCGCCGAGCGGCCTGCGGCGGCGATCGCCGGCTTGACCGAGGAGCGCTTCGCGCCGCTGGGCGTCAGTGACATCGGCGAGCGAGGCTCGGGGGCGATGCCGGCGGAGATGGCCGCGCTCGGCGTGCGTGAACGCAGTACGCCGAGCATCGACGACGAGCGGTTCGACGCGGCGCGTCATCGTTGGGGCGGTCGGCTGGCCGACGTTCGTCGTCCGCGCGCCGTCGCCTCGACATGATCCGCCGCTCCGACGAGGCCAAGGCCGAGATCGAACGATTCGCGCAGGGCCTTTGGCAGGGCGATCTGCTCGCCGCGCCGCTGATCCCGGTGCTGGAGTCGCCGCACAGCACGTTCCTCGACGGCGTCGACGAACTGGAGCCCGTTGACGAGCGCGGCCTGTGGACGGTCGCCGCGCAGCAGATCGATACCGGCTGGGGTGCGATCGTCACGCAGACCTGCGACCTGGTCCGCCATCCCGACAAGGTGCCGTTCCTGCAGCTGATGCCGATCGTCGAGCTCGACGAGCTGACGTGGAAGGCCGCGCACTACGGCAGCCGTGGCGACTACTTCGCGTTGCCGGCGATCGACGCGGCAGGCCTCGGCTTCCCGGCGATCGACAGCCAGCTCAGCTTCCCGGTCTCCAAGGCGGTGCTCGGGCACGCCGGCATTCCGCGCGCCGCGGCGCCCTTGGATCCGGCCGCGCGCGTGCTGCTGTCCTCGTGGCTGATGCGGCGCGTCGGCCGATATGCGTTTCCCGACGACCTCGAGCGCCACGTCCTCGGTCACCTGCGCACCAAGATCGCCAAGTCGATGGGCCGGAGCTCCATGGCGGGGCGGTTCGCCGACGCGCTGCTGGGCGTGTGGTGCTCGACGGAGTGGGCGGCCACCGTCTCGCTGATCTTCATCGTCGATCCCAACCGGCTGGCCTCCCAGCAGACCATCGACGCCGAGAAGGCGATGAGCGAGATCGTCACCCCGATCCGCAAGCGGCTGGCCGAGGCCGCCGTCAAGGTGCAGGTCGTCCCCACGGCGCGGACGCTGGACAAGGTCTCCGCGCAGCAGCTCTTCATCGAGCATCGCCAAGTCGACATGGACGTCCTGCCGACCGACGAGTTCACCGGCAAGGCCTCGCTGGAAGCCCTCGCCGCATTGAGTGTCGACGCGGCGCCGAATCGACGACCTGCCGTCTCGGTTTCCAGCTCGGCGGTCGCCGGGCTCGGGCTCAGGCGGACTTCGCGCGCCTGATCGCGTCGGCCAGCGCGGCGCGGGCCGCCTCGCCGTCGGGCGCGCCGAGGCCGACCCAGAGCGATCCGCGCCCGGTCACGCCGCCGGTGGAGACGGGGAAGCCGCTGACCGACATCCCGTCGTCCTGCGCCTTTGTGGCGGCGGCGCCGAGGGCCGAGAGCGCGCTGACGCCGGCGTCCTCGAGGCGGGCGGTGAGCGCCGTCGTCCCGCGCTTGACGCCGCTCGTGCAGACGAGCACGTCACGCGCGCCGATCACCAGCGCCGTCTGATGCTCCGGGTCGGGGTCGCCACTGCCCGTCACCCGCGCGAGCAGCCCGGACCGCCGGCGCCGGCGGCTGTGGGTGAGGAAGGCGGAGGCGTCGTCGGCGAGCGTGAGCTGCTCCGCCTCGGCCTTCGCGCGGATCGCCGCCAGGATCGGCGCGGGCAGCGCGGCCAGCGTCGTGGCCGCCGTGGATCGCTCGTAGTCGCCCATCGCGGGCGCATCCTACGCGCGCCGGCGCGCCGCCGATCGCGCGGGGATCGGCGTCGATCCGGCGTGCGTGGGAGGCTGTCGTGAACCACGGGTGAGCGGGGCGGTGGCGGACCGCCTCGACCGCGCCGAATTTAGACGTTTTGTCGAAACGCGCCGCGGCGCCATGCCGGCGAGCGGCCGATCTGCTCGAAATTCGGCTCTAGCACGGGAAATACGACAATGCGGAGGTTCGCCGGGCGCGCGATTCGGCGTCGCGCGCGCGGGACCGCGCCGCATTCGGCCCCTTCCCACTGGACGTTTCGTGAGATAGAACACCGGGCGGGTTCGGAGGGACGGAGGGTGGAATGGAATATGGACCGGCTCGGCGGCCGGCGATTCCGGTGGTGTCGGTCTTCGCGGCGGGGGCTGCGGCGATCACACTGGCGGTGATCGTCGTTCCCTGGCTGCGATCGTCGTTCGAAGCGCCGTCGCTGCGCGTCGCACTGGAGACCGGGGGGTCTCTGCTCGCGGCCGCCGCGGCAGTCCTCGTGCTGCGCCGAGCCGCGGCGATCGGCGCGCGCGCCGGCGAGCTCTGGCTCGCCGCGGGGCTCTGCCTGCTCGTCGTGACGGCGCTCGTCGTCTCGGGCCTGTCGATCGCGGGCGCCTGGGCGCCCGACCGCTCGCGCTACGCGCTCGGCGGCACGCTCGCGGCGACCGTGATGCTGGCGATCACCGCGCTGCCGCTGCCGGCGCCGCGCGAGCGCGCGCGCGGCGACCGGCGCTCGACGCTGATCGCGGTCGCGGCGCTCGGCACCGGCCTGTTCGCGCTCGCGGCGCTGCTGGCCGGCAGCGAGCCGCGCGGGCTCGCCGCCGTCGCGTCGTCGAGCCCCGCCTACCACGCGGGCGCCGGCCGAGTGCTCGTGCACTTCGCGATCGCGGCCGCGCTGCTGATCGCCGCCGTCGGCCTCGCCCGCCGCGCTGCGAGCGAGCGCGAGCCGCTGCTGCGCTGGATCGCCGCCGCGCTCGTGCTGACCGGCTTCGCGCGGCTCGACGCGGTGATCTTCCCGGCGGCCGACGTGCACAGCGTCCGGCTCGCCGACCTGCTGTCGCTGCTGGCCTGGATCGTGCTCTTCGCCGCCGCCGCGGACGACCTGCGCCGGCGCGCCGCGGCGCGCTCGCGCGCGGCCGTCGAGCGCGAGCGGCGGCGGCTCGCGCGCGACCTGCACGACGGCGTCGCGCAGGAGCTGGCGTTCATCCGCCGCCGCGCCGGCCAGCTCGGCGAGCTGCCCGGCGGCGCCGAGATCCTCTCGGCGGCCGAGCGCGCGCTGGAGGACTCGCGGCGCGCGATCGCGGCGCTCGCCCCCGTCGCCGACGCGCCGCTGGCCGCGGCGCTGCAGCGTCACGCCGAGCGGCTCTCGCTCGAGTGCGGCGTGCAGGTCGACGTCACGACGCGCTGCGCGCCCGACATCGATCCCGCGGTCCGCGGCGAGCTGCTGCGGATCGTCGCCGAGGCCGTCCGCAACGCCGCCCAGCACGGCGGCGCGCGGCACGTGCGCGTCGACCTGTTCGGCGCGCCGCTGCGCGTGCGCGTGATCGACGACGGCCGCGGCTTCGTCGACGGCGCCAACAGCGGCCGCGGCGTCGCCGGCCACGGGCTGACCGCGATGCGCGAGCGCGCCGAGCAGGTCGGCGGCCGCCTCAGCCTCGAGTCCGTCCCGGGCGCCGGTACGCTCGTGCAGGTGGTTCTCCCATAGCGCCCGTACGAGTACTCGTCGCCGACGACCACGCGCCGACGCGCGCGGACGTGGTCGCGGCGCTGCTGGAGAACGGGGCGTTCGACGTCGTCGCGGTTGCCGAGGACGCGCCCGGCGCCGTCGACGCGGCGCTGCGCGAGCAGCCCGACCTGGCGCTGCTGGACGTGAACATGCCCGGCAGCGGGCTGGCGGCGGCGTGGGAGATCACCGCGCGGCTGCCGGCGACGCGCGTCGTGATGCTGACGGTCTCGCGCGACGACAGCCACCTGTTCGCGGCGCTGCGCGCCGGCGCCGCCGGCTACCTGCTCAAGGACACCGAGTCCGAGCGGCTGCCGCAGGCGCTGGCGGACGTGATGGCCGGCGAGGCGGCGCTGCCGGTGACGCTCGTGACGCGGCTGGTCGAGGAGTTCCGCGACCGCGCGCCGCGGCGGCGGACGCTGATGCCGACGCGCGAGGGCGAGCCGCGCCTGACCTCGCGCGAGTGGGAGGTGCTGGAGCTGATGCGGCGGCGGCTGACGACGGCGCAGATCGCGCGCACGCTCGTCGTCTCGCCGGCGACGGTCCGCTCGCACGTCGCGGCGATCCTGCGCAAGCTGCGCGTGCCAGACCGCGACGCCGCCGTGAAGCTGCTCGACGGGCACGAGTAGCCGGACCGCCCTCGCGGGCGGCTCGCGCACGGTCGGGAGGCACGGACCGCCCGCGCAGGGTGGCGCGGGCGCGCGGCCGAAGGCACGGACCGCCCACGCGGGTGGCGCGGGCGCGCGGCCGCAGCGCGCGCGGCGTGCGGCAAGGGTGCACTAGATGAGTAGTGCCACGGGGTCAGGCGGTGTACTGAGCTAGCGAGCGGCTGGGCAGGCCGAGGCGGTGGTTGAGCGCGACGGCGGCGGCGAGCGCTAGGAAGCGGCAGGCCAGGCGTGC
>Ga0153956_1000288_pt1 | contig 60972 bp, 52 predicted proteins | sample TSFL040MetaG_FD_104704 | JGI IMG/M metagenome (GOLD analysis project Ga0153956, IMG submission 104704) | Attine ant fungus gardens microbial communities from Florida, USA - TSFL040 MetaG | ecosystem: Host-associated > Fungi > Mycelium > Unclassified | place: USA: Florida, Wekiwa Springs...
CCTGGTCCACCACTGCGAGTTTAAAGGCCAGCGTGTAGTCGCGCTGACTGCGTCGCCTTTCGGCATTCATCGTCATCTCCTGAAAAAGCCTTGAAATCTGACAAGCTTATTCAGGACGGGACACGGCAGAAAAAAAGGGCGCCAGAAGCGCCCTTGTTCAGGACGATGCTTAGAGACCGCCCAATATATCCGTGGCTTCTTTAGGCAGCGGAATTTTGTTGTTTTGCCCATAATTCAGAATTTGCTTCAGGCTCGAAGACGTATTGCTGATAAAGCTGGGAGCGTTCGTGACCAGATACATGCCCGAAGACAGTTTGTTGGTGATTTGGGCCTTTTCCACGAGCGAGCCACTGGAGAGCTGCTGTTTTGCCGAGTCAGCGAACGTAGCCAGGTCAGGCGACAGCTTGGAGACTTTCATTACGCCCGTGGCCAGAGGTTCCAGGCTGGCGGCGTATTCCTTCTTGCCTTCATCGGAAAGCTGCGCGCCACCCGCGATTTTCTTTTTGATTTCCTCACTGAGCGTGTTCGACAGAGACATTTGTTTTTCGATCGACGATTTATCGACCGCGCCGGATTCAAGGGCCTTGCCCGTGGCCTCCAGCAGCGTGGTCTTGTCTTTCAACCCGAAAGCGTTGGCGAGATGGGTTTGCGCCGTGTTGATGTCACGCGCCGCGTCGACATATTTTTTTATCAGTGAGTCCTGCATGCCGCCGGCATCGGCGGTGGAGGTCGCTGTGCTGGCGCCGCCGGTTATCCCCGGAACCTTGGGTAGTTCGAATGCCAGGGCGCTGCCGGCAAATACCATGGAAATCAAAGTGGCGGAATAAATTGTTTTACGCACGGGTTGCATCCCCATTCTGGTTAAGGTTTATTGAACGCCTTTGGCGTTCGGTTCGTTCATCAGTTGATTGGCTGCGTTTTCCAGCGCATTGGTGCGGGCCATGGATTATGCACCGTCATACCCTGGGTTGACACGGTTCGATCCCATGCAAGGGAACATGGCAACGGAGCGGCCAGTGCCGCCCAGCTCCTGAAAATCATTTGCATGATTAAATTGGGTTTCGCCGTTTTTAAAGATGGTGTTCAAGTATCGCGAAACACAGGCGGCAGTTCCGCTAGTGCCTTCGGCTCGATTGCCGAGGAGCGAATGCCCAGGCGCGTGCCGATTTCCGGATTCACGGCGATGTCTTGCAGCATGCGCGTCGTGTGTTGCAGCAGGCCAGCTGGAATATCTTCCGAGAATCGGTGTTGATGGGGCGGCGCTGCATCGTAGCCGCTGAGGTTTTCGAACACGAAAGGATAGGAACCGATGACGGTCGACTGCTTGAAATCGAAAAATCATAATTGTCCGGAAATATCGACCAGCCATTTGAATCGACCGCCGATTTTTTTGAACGAACGCAGTTTCTCGATTGAGCGCTACAGCTAAAACCACTACTGAGTCCGTGCTGCTCATGCTTTTGCCGGGATGCTAGCACGTGCTTTGCGTATTTTACAATTCGGGTTTTCTTGCCTTGACCGGGGCAAAGCGGCGCAACCTCTGGGATTGTTGCGCCGGCACATCAGAGGTTCCCCGATTCAATTTTTATATCGCGGGCGGATTGCGCTCGGAGAACATGCCGTTCCAATACGGATAATAGGGATACGGCGGCGTCAGCGCGCTGGCGTCGTCGAGTTTTGAATGTGTTGCACCGATAATTGCCAGCCCACCGCATCGAGATTCTGGCGCAATGGCTCTTCGTTGCGCGTGCCGACGAGTACCGATGAAACCGTCGGCCGTTGCAGCAGCCAGTTGATGGCGATCTGCGGAATGGTGTCGACATGACGCTTGCCACCGGCGTCATCGCGTCGAAGTGATGCAATTGCAATAAATCGATGTAATCGGTGCCGAGTCGTTGCAGCGCCTTGTCGGTGGCGCGGATCAGATGATGCCGCGAGGCGCCGACATCGTTGGGCCGTCGCCCGCGCGCAATGTGATTTTGCTGGAGATAATGGCTTTGTCGCGGCGGCCGCGCAGTGCCGCTCCGAGAATCGATTCCGATGCGCCGTCGGAATACACATCGGCGGTGTCGAACGGCGTGACGCCCGCGTCGAGGCAGATATCGATCGACCGCTTCGCCTCTTCCACATCGGTATTGCCCCAGGCGCTGAATAAAGCGCCGTTGCCGCCGAAGGTGCCCGCGCCGACACCGGGTACGGGTACCTTGAAACCGGATGCGCCGAGAAAACGATATTCCATGAGTGAGCTCCTCTTTGCGATTGCATTGGCGCTGCCAATGCAATGCCTGCGGTTAAATGGCTTGCGGTCAAATGGACTGCGATGTGCCGATGGCCGCGCCGCCGCGGCGAGCGGGCGCGCGGTCGAGCTTCACGCTCCAGCACGCCACGATGAAGCCCACGGCGGTCAGCAAGGCGGCGATCCAGCTCAATGCGCCGAGGCCGGGACCGTGATCGATGGCCACGCCGCCGACCCATGCGCCGATGGCGTTGCCGAGGTTGAACGCGGCGATGTTGAGGCTCGAAGCGAGATTCTGTCCGGCGCCGTCGGCTTTCTGCAGCACGCGCATCTGCAGGGGCGCAACCGTGGCGAACGCGGTCGCGCCCAGCAGGCCGCTGAACACGATGGCGGCGCCGGCGTTGTGCAATGCGAAGGTCATCGCCGCCAGCACCAGCGCAAGCGCGGTCAGCGTGCCGAGCAATGTCGGCAGCAGATGGCGATCGGCGAGACGCCCGCCAAGCAGATTGCCGGCGATCATGCCGACGCCGAAAATCAGCAGGATCGGCGACACCGCGCTATCGGGGAAACCGGATATCCGCGTCAGCAGCGGTTGTATGTAAGTGAACACGGCGAAAACGCCGGCGAAGCCAAAGACGGTCATCAACAGGCCGAGCAATACCTGCGGGCGCGCCAGCACGCGCAATTCTTCGCGCAGCCCGAGCGGCGCATGCGTGTCTTTATCCGAAGGCACCAGCATGGCGACAATCAGCGTGCCGAGCACGCCGATGGCGGCCACCGCCCAGAATGTGGCGCGCCAGCCGAAGTGCAATCCCAGCCACGCGCCGGCCGGCACGCCCAGCAAGGTGGCCACGGTCAGGCCCATGAACATGATCGAAATCGCCGACGCCTTGCGGTCCGGTGCAACCAGCCCGGTGGCGACCACCGAGCCGACGCCGAAAAATGTACCGTGGGCCATCGATGTGACGACGCGCGCGACCATCAGCAGCGGGTAACTGGGGGCGAGCGCGCAGGCCAGGTTGCCGATGGTGAAAATCAGCATCAATGAAACGAGCACCGCCTTGCGCGGCAAACGGCTGGTGCCGATGGTCAGCAGTGGCGCGCCGACGAAAACGCCGAGCGCGTAGCCGGAAATCAGCAGGCCGGCGGTGGCGATGCTGACGTGGAGATCGGCGGCCACCTGCAGCAGCAAACCCATGATGACGAATTCGGTGGTGCCGATGCCGAACGCGCCCACGGTGAGCGCGTATAGAGACAGCGGCGTGCGGTTGGAACTGGGATTCATGCGGAACTAGCCCTTCTGGAGAGTACGAATGCTGGAAAGTACGGGTTCTGGCGAGTACGACGTCTAAAGCATGTCGGGTTTCTAAAGAGTACGAAGCGCGCAGTGTAATTTCGCGGATTGTTTCCAAAAACCACGCTTATAATGAATCACCTTCAATGATTGGTTGATAATTGTGGATCGCCTGTCCGATATCGCTCTGTTTCTGCGGGTGCTGGATCTGGGTTCTATCAGCGCCGCGGCGCGCCAGCTGGATCTGTCCACGGCGGTGGCGAGCAAGCGGCTGCAACGCCTGGAACAGGATCTCGGCGTGCGCCTGTTGCATCGCACCACCCGGCGCTTGCATGCGACCCCCGAGGGCATGGCGCTGGCCAACCAGGGCCGCATGCTGGTGGAGGATCTGGACGCCCTGACCAGCGGTCTGCGCCAGAGCAGCACCGGGGTTGCCGGCACGCTGCGCATCACTGCGCCGGCCAGTTTCGGGCGCGCCTATCTGTCGCCGTTATTGGCGGAGTTTCTGGCCCGGCATCCGGATGTGTCCGTCAGCGTCAACCTCAACGACGAGGTGCTGGATCTGGTCAGCGCCGGCTTCGATCTGGCGATACGCATCGGCAACCTCGACGATTCCAGTCTGGTATCGCGCCTGCTGGCGCCGAATAAACGCGTGCTGTGCGCCGCGCCGGATTATCTGTCCCGGCGCGGCATGCCGCGCGACCCCGGCGAACTGGAGCGGCACGATTGCCTGCTGCAAGTGGGAACCGGCGGGCGGCGCGATGTGTGGCGGCTGCTGGATACGGCGGGGCGCGAGCTCGAAGTCCGCGTGCGCGGTCGCCTCGAAAGCAATTTCGGCGAAGCCCTGCGCGATGCGGCGCTGGCGGGGCTCGGGATTGCCTCGCATTCGGTCTGGCATGTGGGCGACGACCTGCGCGCCGGCCGGCTGTGCATCGTATTGCCCGAATACCGCATGGCGGACACCGGCATTCATGCGGTGATTCCGCAGCGCCGGCTGGTGCCGCCGCGGGTGCGCGCCTTCATGGATTTTCTGGTCGAGCGTTTCGCGGACCGGACGTTCTGGAACCAGGATTTGCCCGACTCTCCCGCCTGAACCTGACGGCGGCATAATGGTGCCGTTAGATTGCTGTATCGCCCAACCGACCGGCCCGGGGTCAACTGCGGAAAATACGTAGGAAATTTTCTGATACATCCGGACTACCGCCCGCTCCCGCAGTGACTAGACTCTGCGCACGCCCCATGGGAATTCCTGCGGGGATTGCGCCCCAAGGGTCGTGGCATTAACCGAGGAGAAATTTATGGGTTGGTATATGCGCCTGAGTTTGGGCACCAAATTGATCGTGGCTTTCGTAATCAGCGCAATCATTACGTTGGCTATCGGTATCTTTGGTGTGCACAACCTGCGCAATATCAGCCAGCGCGGCGAGGAGGCTTACATCAACAACACGGTGGCGATCAGCGCCCTGGCGCAAGCGCAGAAAGGCTTGTTGCTGCACGCGCGCGCCGTCGTGCGCGCGATGGCGCGGAGCGACGAGCCGGAGCGGAAGCTCGAGGAAATCCAACTGGCCGCGCAGTACTGGAATGTGGCTGGGGATGGCTGGAAAAAATACGCGGCCACCGAGGCCAGCGCCGATGAAACCAGGATGCGCGCCGCTTATGAGGCCGCGCTTCAGGAATACAGCACGCTCTCCAGCCGGGCTCTCGAACTGTTGAAGCAGGACGATAAAGCCGGCGCCGCGGCAATCATCAATGGCGCGTTGCTCGGCCAGACCCGTTTGCTGGATAAATCGCTCGACGACATCATTCACGTCAACGACGAGCAGGCCGCGCAGGCCAACGACAACAACCGCGCGCAGGTGACGAGCGTGCTCACGGTCACCACCCTGGTCATTGCGGTGGCATTCCTGTTCGCGGTCGCCGGAGGATTTTTCCTGTCCGGCTCGATCGCGCGTCCGATTCATCGGGCGATTACCGCGGCCAAGCGTATCGCCAGCAACGACCTCACCGAAATCCTGCGCGTCGAAGGCAGCGACGAAGTGGCGCAGCTGATGCAATCCCTCAGCGATATGCAGCAGGGCCTGCGCGCGACCTTGCAGGGCATCGCCGCCTCTTCCAATCAGCTGGCCGCCGCTTCGGAAGAGCTGCACGCGGTGACCGAGGACACCAGCCGCTCGCTGACTTCGCAGAACGATCAATTGCAGATGGCGGCCACCGCGGTGACGGAAATGTCCGCCGCGGTCGACGAAGTGGCGCGCAGCGCGAATGACACTTCCCTGTCTTCCGGCGCTGCCGAACACACCGTCGCCGAAGGCCGCAAGCAGGTCGGCAACACGCGCGCGGCGATCGAAGACCTCGCGCAGCGCGTGGGCTCCACCAGCGACAGCATGCGCGCCCTGGCGCAGCAGATCGTCGATATCACCAGCGTGCTCGATGTCATCGGCTCCATCGCCGAGCAAACCAATCTGCTGGCGTTGAATGCCGCCATTGAAGCGGCGCGCGCCGGCGAACAGGGACGCGGTTTTTCCGTGGTGGCGGACGAAGTGCGCGCGCTGGCCGGGCGCACCCAGGATTCCACGCGCGAAATCGCGCAGATGATCGACAAGGTGAAATCCGCTTCCCATCTGGCGGCGGAATCGATGGCGGAAAGCAACGAAAAAGCGCTGTATACACGCGATCTGGCCGATGCCGCCGACGGCGCCCTGGAGCAGATCGCGACCGCCATCATGCGCATCAACGAAATGAATCTGACCATCGCCAGCGCTTCGGAGCAGCAGGCCGCGACGGCGCGCGAGGTGGACAAAAACCTGGTGGCGATCCGCGATATCGCCGATCAGAACGCCACCGGCGCGTTGCAAACCAACGCGTCGAGCAATGAGCTCGCGCGCATCGCCACCGAACTGAATGGAATGGTGAACCAGTTCAAGCTGTGATCATTGAAAAGAATGTTCCTTCTTTAGGCGGCGCGAGCCGCCTTTTTTTATTTTCTCTGTCCCGTCCTGAATAAGCTTGGCCGATATGTGCCGTTTTTGCGGCGATCTATAAACGCGTTTGTGATTTATAAAATGGATGAGACAGCCATCGTCTCCAAGGCACCTCTGAAAAACGTCGCATCAGCAAGCGCAGTCGTTTTTCAGAGGTTCCCTAACAGTTGAGCTGGCTAAGCTCGATCACGGCGTTGATACAGGCGCCGTCCCACAGATATTCGTAATGGCTCGTTTGCACCACGGAGTGAACCAGATTGGGCGCGAACAATGCGTAACAGGTGAAGCCCGGATCGCGAACGGATTCGTAAAGAACGCCGTCGCGTCCGTTTTGCCTGATGGCCGCGCCCAGCTCCTGTGCCGGCGCGTAGTTGTCCGGATCGTACCAGCCGTGTCGCTCGACGCGGGGTTCGCGGATATTGAACAGCTCGGCGGAGAACGCCAGCTTCAGTCCGCGCATGACCAGGCGATCGTATTTGAGTTGTCCGCTCAGTTGCTGCTGAAGGTAGCGCTCCTGGTGATAGCGCGTTTCCGCGATGGCGGTGGCCATGCGCTCGGCGGCGTAGAGCACGCCGAAATCGCCGCGTGAAAAACGCGAGCCCTGCGTGTTCAGATGCACAAAAGGCGCGAGCGCGTAATTGCAGCCGGGAATCCCGAAAGGTCGCTGCGCCGGCGGCACCAGGTTGATCTGGCCGACGCTGTTCAGCAGGCGCGGATTGGTGTGCGATTGCAGCCGGTACAGGGCTTCGAAATCTTCATTGCTGGCCACATCGTCGAAAATGGCGATGGGGGGAAATTTACTGTTGATGAGACGGAATGCTTCCTGCCGCTGCAAGCCGGTGACCGGCAGCTGTTTCAGTTCTACCATTGACCGCCCCGCAAGCCATCGAGGTGACGGAACACTTCATACAGGCTGGCGCAGCGGCCGGACTGCATGAACTGCATGGGCGAAAGGCCGTTGAAGGGGGGGCTGTTGTTGGTCATGCGCACGAAGCCGTAGACGTTCTCCGGATTGCTGAACAACAGACGCAGCGCGTTGTGGATATTCAGGATATAGCTGACGCGCTCGGTGAGATCCGGCGTGATGCGCGCGGAGTGAGGATCGTCCTGGTATTTATGCAGAGTGGAGCGCTTGATGCCCAGCAGCGCGGTTTTCTCCGCCTCCGAGCACTGCCATTTTTGCAGGATCTGGAGTACGACCTTGAGGCCGGTGCGAACATCATGGTCGTCGATGGCGGCAAGGGTAGCCGGATGCGAGTGGTTGATGGCTGCCTGCATGATTGGCCCTCCGTTTGCTCAAATATAAGCAAAACCTTTATTCTCGTCTACAGGTGGATATCTGTTTCCCGCGGGCGGGCGTATCCGATGGGGGGCCGCTCCATCGAAAAATCGCTCAGTTCCGATATGAACTGTTTGCTGTGATACAGATGACAGACCGCTGTCTCCGGCGGCGGTAAAAGCCGTAACTCAGCGTGCCGGCCGACATTTCTCCCCGTCCCGGCGCGAAAAGTTTTTTGCGGGGAGTTTTTTTGCAAAGAGCTTTGTTTTTGCAAAGAACTTTGTTTTTGCAAAGAGCTTTGTTGCGAAAGGCTTTTGCGATGGAAAAAAGTTTTTGCGACAGGAAAGGCTCTTGCAACGGAAAAAGTTTTTGCAACGGAATGGTCTATGCCGGCCATTTCCAAACGTGTAACCAGGTCGCAGACTGGCTTTCGAATGCGCCGCGCGATCTCAATTCTGAGGAGAGCATTCATGGCTGAAGTATTGTTCGTGGTCACCTCGCATGCGCAGCTCGGCAGCACCGGCAAGGCCACCGGGCTCTGGCTGGAAGAACTGATGGCGCCCTGGTACGCCGTGCAGGACGCCGGCCACCTGCCGACGCTGGCATCGCCGCTCGGCGGGCGCACGCCGGTCGATCCGGGTTCGCAGAAACCCGGCGCGCATTCGACCTCGGTGGAGCGTTTCCTCAACGATCCCGAAGCCATGTATTTTCTCGATAACGCGAGGCCGCTGCGGGATATCCGCTGGCAGGAATACGAGGCGATCTTCCTGCCCGGCGGCCATGGCGTGATGTGGGATTTGCCCGACAACGAACAGCTGGCGCAAATGCTGGGCGCGGCGTTCGACGACCGGCGCCTGATCGCGGCGGTATGCCACGGCCCGGCGGGATTGGTGAATGCGCGCGGCCGCGACGGCAGGCCGATCGTTGCCGGCCGCCGCGTCGCCTGTTTCACGGATAGCGAGGAAAACGCCGTGGGGCTGGCGGACGCGGTGCCCTTCCTGCTCGCCTCGAAGCTGGCCGGCCTTGGCGCGGAACTGTCCACCGCGCCGGATTTCCAGCCCCACGCCGTGCGCGACGGCAACCTCATCACCGGGCAGAACCCGGCCTCCAGCGAACCCGCGGCGCAGCTGCTGGTGACGGCCTTGGCCGAGCTGGCCGCGACATCCAGGGAGTGAAGTCATGGATTTGAAGCTCAAGGGCAGGCGCGCGCTGGTGACCGGCTCCACCGCCGGCATCGGTTTCGCCATCGCCAGGACACTGGCCGCCGAAGGCGTGAGCGTCGTCGTCACCGGCCGTACTCAGGCGCGGGTCGACAAGGCCTTGGCGGAACTGCGCGCCGCGGTTCCCGACGCGCGCTTCGAAGGTTTCGCCGGCGATCTGGCCGAACCCGGCCCGGCGGACGATCTGACGCAGGAATTTCCGGATATCGACATCCTGGTCAACAATCTCGGCATGTTCGAGCCCCGCGCGTTTGCCGGGATCAGCGATCCGCAATGGCAGAAGATGATCGAAACCAATTTCTTCAGCGGCCTGCGCCTGTCGCGGTTTTACCTGCCGCGCATGCTGGAGCGCAACTGGGGCCGGGTGCTGTTCATTTCCAGCGAGTCGGCGCTCGACGTGCCGGCGGAAATGATTCACTACGGCGTGACCAAAACCATGCAGCTGGCGCTGGCCCGGGGCATGGCGAAATTGTGCGCGGGCACGGCGGTGACGGTGAACGCGCTGATGCCGGGGCCGACGCGAAGCGAAGGCATCATTCAGTTTGTCGCCGATATCGCCCGCGAGCGCGGCGTCGACGCGGCTACGGCCGAGCGCGAGTTCTTCACCGACACGCGGCCCAATTCGCTGCTGGGCCGTTTCGCGAGCACCGAGGAAATCGCGGCGTTCTGTGTTTACCTTGCCAGTCCCCTGGCCGCCGCCACCAATGGCGCGACCCTGCGCTGCGACGGCGGCATCATCAATTCCATCGTGTGAGAGGCGATCATGAAGGCTGTCGGTTACCGTCACAGTTTGCCCATCGACGATCCGCAGGCACTGATCGATATCGAATTGCCCGAGCCCTCCTCCCCTTCGGGCCACGATCTGCTGGTCGAGGTGCGCGCGGTTTCGGTGAACCCGGTGGACACCAAAGTGCGGCGCTCCGCCTCGCCCGGCCAGGGCGAAGCCCGGGTGTTGGGTTGGGACGCCGCCGGCGTGGTGCGCGCGGTCGGGCGCGAGTGCGGCCTGTTCGAGCCGGGGGACGAGGTGTATTACGCGGGCGTGATCAACCGACCCGGTTCCAACGCCCAGCTCCAGCTCGTCGACGAACGCATCGTCGGACGCAAGCCGAAAAGCCTGAGCTTCGCCCAGGCCGCGGCGCTGCCCCTGACCACCATCACGGCCTGGGAGCTGTTGTTCGAGCGCCTGCAGATTCCGCGTCAGCACGGCGGGCCGCCGGCCACGCTGCTGGTGGTGGGCGGCGCCGGCGGCGTCGGCTCGATGGTGATACAGCTGGCGCGCCAGCTCACCAATACCCGCATCGTCGCCACCGCCACGCGCGCGGCCAGCGCGCAATGGTGCCGGCAGATGGGCGCGCACGCCATCGCCGATCACAGCAAGCCGCTGGCCGACGAACTGATGCGGCTCGACGCCGGCACGGTGCAATACATCGCCAGCCTGACACACACCGACCAGCATTTTTCCAGCTACGTGGATCTGCTCGCGCCGCAGGGCAAGCTCGCGCTGATCGACGATCCCCAGCAGCCGATCGACATCCGCCTGCTCAAGCGCAAAAGCATTTCCGTGCACTGGGAATTCATGTTCACGCGGCCGCTGTTCCAGACCGCCGACGTGAGCGCCCAGCACGAGCTGCTCGGCGTGGTTGCCGATCTGGTCGACGCCGGGCAGATACGCAGTACGCTGGCGGAAGTCGTCGGACCCATCGATGCCGGTCATTTGCGGCGCGCGCACGAGCTGGTGGAAAGTGGCCGCGCCATCGGCAAGCTGGTGCTGGAAGGCTTTTGACGCCGGTCCCGTCGTGGCAAAACCGCCGGCGGTTTTGTTTATGCATTGTCGCTTGCGCGCGCGTCACATCGCGAAGGTGACGTAACCTTCCGCGGAAATCGGCCAGGCCGGATTGTGCGCCACTTCCCAGGTGTGTCCGTCCGGATCGGCGAAATAAGCGGCGTAACCGCCCCACTCCGTCGCTGTCGGCTCCTTGAGAATACGCGCGCCGGCGGCGCGCGCCTGCGCGATCACCGCATCCACCTGCGCGCGGTTTTCGACATTGTGGGCGAGCGCGAAACCGTGTCCTCCGGTTGTGCTGCCGGCGTTGATATCCTTTTCGAACGCGCTTTTCAAAAACAGGCTCAGCACCAATCCGTTGAGCTGGAAAAAAACGACTTCGTCGTTTTCGAAAGCCGGTGTCCAGCCCAGTCCTTCGCAATAAAACGCTTTGGCGTCGCGCAGATCGGCGACAGGCAGGGTAATGACCGCAACTCTTTGTTTCATGACATATTGTTTCATGACATTTTGCTTCATGGCCTCTCCTTCGTGCAGAAAAAGCGTGAACAGGAATGGGGCGATGCGCGATGGAACGAACGCCCAGGCGACCTCGCCCCAGGCTGTTCGCGCCGGGTTCAAGGTCGTGGGGCCGTTCGCTGGGAACAGTCAGAATCCCGAAGGGGATGGGCGGACTAAGCGATACCGCCCTGTCTTTTTCGACGCGCGCAAGACTGCCATCGTTTGCAAATTCGACACAAGAATTTTTCTCCGCCGGGCGCGGGCGCGCGAAAAAAATTTCCAAACCGGTGTCCAGCACCCAGGTTTCCAGGCTCTCGGGCTCTGTGCTAGAGTCCGGCCCATGTCCTGGATCACGCGCTGCCTCATTCTGCTGTTTATCGTTCTGCAACCGCTGCGCGGCATTGCGGACATGCAGGCGGCTTCCTGCGAATTTGCCAATCCGCTTTCCTCCGCCAATTCCCTCTCCTCCGTTGCAAGCGGCGCGTCGCCGCACGCGCATCATCATGCGATGGCAATGTCCGGCAAAACAGCGGCGGACAAAACCCTGTTGCAGGATTCGATGAAGGCGCACGACTCGATGAAGCACGACGGGCAACACGGCAAATCCTGCGCATCCTGTTGCCAGGCCTGCGGTCCGGCGCTCTCGGCCAGCCTGTTCAGCGGTTTGTTTCCCACCCCGATCGCACCCGACATGCAGCGCGCTGAATGGGCACCCGCCTCGCCCGTGGAAAATCGCATCCGACCTCCCATCGTCTGATCGGCAATGTAAATACGATATCGGTTTGCCGCCGATATTTTTCATTGGCTTGATCAGGATTGAATCATGTTCATTCGAAACCGCGCCGTGCTGGCGCTGTGCCTTTTGTCGTGGCGGGCTTTTGCCTCGCCGGCGGATCCCGACGCCACGGTTCCCCCGCCCGCTCCCTTTCATTCATTGGTTCCTTTTCATTTATCGATCAATGCGCAGGCCGATGTGGCGACGAGCGACGATGCAACATTGCCCGCAGCCGGGCCGAGGCTGGAAGAAAAACCGCATCATTCCGCGCACGAGCATCATCGCCACGCCACGCACGAGGACCAGAAGCCATGAACGGAAAGCGTGCGCTGGTCGTGACGATAGCGGCGCTGCTGCTTGGCGCTTGCGCGGAATTGCCGCAAAACGAAGGTTTCGATGCGATGGCCGGCCGCGTCCAGCAACAAACCGGGCAGGTTCCGCGTTGGCAGCGCGGCGAGGAGGACGCGCGGGAGATCCGCGAACAGGTGCAAGCCTTGCTGCGGCAAGCGCTGACCGCCGACAGCGTTGTCGCCATCGGGCTGCTGAATAATCGCGAACTGCAAATGCGCTTCGAAGAACTCGATATTGCGTTCAGTGCGCTGCGCGACGCGGCGCGTCTGCCCAATCCCGTCATCGGCGCGGGCCAACGCCGTGGCGACGACTTTTCCACCACGGACCTGGGCATCGAATTCAATGTCACCGCGTTGATCTGGCGCGCGCCGCTGCTGCGCATGCAGAACGAAACGCTGAAGCGAACCCAGGCGGACGTCGCGGACGCGGTCATGACCAAAGCCATGCAGTTGCGCGGCGCGTTTTATACCTGGCAGGCCGCCGAGCAAAAAGCGGAGATGACGCAGACCATCGCCAGCGCCACCGCGGCGGCGGCGCAGTTGTCCGCCCGCCAATACCAGGCGGGCAATACGCCGCGCCGCGAGCGCGCGCGGCAACAGGCATTTCATGCCGAAAGTTTGCTCGCCGCGGATCAGGCGCGTTTGCGGGCCGCGGCCGCGCGCGAGCAACTGAACCGGCTTATGTCGCTGTGGGGCGAGGACACCCAATGGCAGGCGCAGACGCATTTGCCGGAGGCGCCCGCCGCGCTGCCGGCACTGGCGCAACCCGAGCGCATCGCGCTGCAAAACAGTCCGGCCATTGCCGCGGCGAAAGCGAACCTGACGTTTTATGCGCAGGCATTGGACCTGACGCGCTCCAGCCGTTTCCTCAATCTGGCCACGGTCGGCGTCGATTACGAAAAACAAACCGGAGAGCCGCGCGAGATCGGGCCGAGCCTGAGTCTCGAGTTGCCGGTTTTCAACAGCGGCGATGCGCGCGTGCAACGCCAGGCGGCGCAATACCGGCAAGCGGAACAGCATCTCTATCAACTCGCCGTCGATACGCGCAGCCTGGCGCGCGAGAGTTGGTGGCGCTGGCAGGCGACGCACGCTGTCGCCCTGCATTACCGCCGGCAGATTTTGCCGCTCTATCAGGACATCGTCGAGGAAACACAGAAGCGCTACAACGGCATGCTCGACGACATTTACACACTGTTGGCGGATCGCCGCGCGCAAGTCGGCGCGGGCGGCGCCTACATCGATGCGCTGCGCGATTTCTGGATTGCGCAGGCGCAACTGGAGCATGCGTTGGGCACTGCGCTGAACGCTGAAAACAGGGCGAATCATTTCACCCAGGACGCCGCATCGGAAAATCCCGCAACCGCCGCTTCGCACGAGGGACACTGAACATGTTCAAACGCAGGCAATTTCTCAATGGCGCCGGTGTGTCCGGCGCGCTGGGCGCACTGTTCGCCATGAATAAAAGCGCGGCGCAAAACAGCGTTGCCGCCGCCGGATCCGCCGGCGGCGAATCGGTTTTACTGCCATCGCGCGCCCGCGGCAAAACGCCCTACCGGCGCGTGCGTGTACCCGGCGTGAAAACACTGCCGTTCACCATGAAAAACGGCGTGAAGGAATTTCATCTGGTCGCCGAGCCGGTCAAGCGCGAATTCGCGCCGGGCATGACGGTGAACGGCTGGGGCTACAACGGTTCGACGCCGGGCCCCACCATCGAAGCGGTCGAAGGCGATCGCGTGCGCATACTGGTCAGCAACCGCCTGCCGGAAAAAACGTCGATACACTGGCACGGCCTGTTCCTGCCCAATGGCATGGACGGCGTGGCGGGACTCACCCAGCCGCATATTCCGCCCGGGAAAACCTTTGCCTACGAATTCACGCTGGTGCAGAACGGCACCTTCATGTATCACTCGCATTCGGACGAAATGCTGCAAATGGCGCTGGGCATGATGGGCTTTTTCATCGTGCATCCGAAGGACCCGGATTTTCGCCCTGTCGATCGCGATTACGCATTCATGCTGATGAGTTGGGATATCGATCCCGGCACCTACACGCCGAATCCCGCGACGATGACGAACTTCAATACCTGGAGCATGAATTCGCTGGTGTTTCCCGCGATTCCGCCGATGGTGGCGCGCATTGGCGAACGCGTGCGAATTCGCGTCGCCAATCTCAGCATGACCAATCACCCGATGCATTTGCACGGGCATCGCTTTTTCGTGACCGGCACCGACGGCGGCTGGATCGCGGAAAGCGCGCAGTGGCCCGAGGTGAGTACCGACGTGCCGGTCGGCGCGATTCGCGTGATCGAGTTCGATGCGGCCCTGCCCGGCGATTGGGCATTCCATTGCCATAAATCGCATCACACGATGGGGCCGATGAATCATGAGATTGCCAATATGCTGGGCGTGCAGCAAAAAGACCTGATGCCGAAAATCGAAAAACTGCTGCCGGATTACATGCTGATGCCGATGGGCAGCGAAGGCATGGGCGACATGACCGAAATGGCGGAGATGGGCATGAAACGGCCGGAAAATACGCTGCCGATGATGACAGGGAACGGGCCGTTCGGCGCCATCGAAATGGGCGGCATGTTCACGATGGTGAAAATTCGCGAGGATCTGCGGCCCGACGACGAAACCGATCCGGGCTGGTATCGGCATCCGCGCGGCAGCGTGGCTTATCCGGTGGCGTGAGCGATTCGATCGGCCTGTGTGCGGCGCGGGGCAGATGTCGCGCAGCAGGCGGTGTTCCATGAAAAGCGCGCCGTGGAAGTTTTGGCCGTCGCGGCGCACAATGATGTTTTACCGATGCGTCGAGGTGCAGTCATGAACACGAAGCGTAATCTGTGGGCGGCAGTGGTGGTGTTTGCAATCCCGGTATGGATGCCGACCAGTTTGTGGGCCGCGGAGCCAAACGGCGCCAACAGCCAGCAAAATAAAATGGCGGTCTGCAATCAGCAGGCCGGCGCCAAAAAAGGCGAGGAGCGCAAGGCGTTCATGTCGGATTGCCTGAAGAACAAACCGGCGACGCCGGAAACGCAGCAGGACAAAATGAAACGCTGCAATCAGGAAGCGACGGGAAAAACCGGCGACGACCGCAAAGCCTTCATGTCCCAGTGTTTGAAGAAATCCGCCTGATGCGAAGCCGGCGCGACGGGAATGTCGCGCCGCTCATGCGCGTTGCGGTTCGATGTAGCGGCGTTGTTTCTCGCCGTACATGCGCGCATCCGCGACTTTGAACAGTTCGCGCGCGGTGACGCCATCCTGCGGGTAAATCGCGCTGCCGATGGAAACGCCGATGAACAGTTGCTCGCCTTCCCACGGTATCGGTTCCGCGACCGTTTTATGCAGGCGCGCCTGCAACGCGTTCAAGGCATCGGCATCGGTTTCGTCGACCATCGCCACCAGCTCGTCGCCGCCCCAGCGGCCGATGTTGTCGCCGGATCGCATTTCGCGCCGCACGCGTTCGGCCACCACTTTCAGCACGGTGTCGCCGGCCTTGTGGCCGTAGGTGTCGTTGATGTTTTTGAAACGATCGAGATCGATGAACAGCAGCGCGCAGGATTTGCTGTCGGATTTGCGGCGGCGTTCGAGGGTTTGCAGCAGGCACTCCTCGAAGAAACGCCGGTTGGGTATGGCCGTCAGCGGATCGAACAAGGCCAGTTGTTCCAGCTGATACCGGTGGCGCAGCGTGGTGTAGGTGGCGAAGCCGAGCAGCGCCGCCAGCGACCAGGCGGTCAACCGTATCGCGATGAGATAAGCATTGGCCGCCGGTTTCGGCACGCGTATTCCATACTGCCATTTGCCGTCCAGGATATCGGCATCCAGGATCACGGTTCCCTGCTGCTCGAACAGGCGCTCGTCGCCCCACAGGCCGGTATCGGGTTCGCCGCGGAGATTGTGCGTGCGAATCGCAAAATCGGTACGCGGCACTCCGTCATTGGACAGCGCCGATTCGAACAGCGATTGCGTGTCGATGACCGTGGATAGCAGGCCCCAGTATTCGCCGTTCACGTAGACCGGCACGCGATAAATCAGATCGAAACCGCCCTGCGCCAATTGGACCGGGCCGGCCAGGTTGCCGCCGTGGCTTTCAATGGCGCGTCGCACCGCGGGCCACTGGTCGGGATGATCGGGATAATACAGGCCGCGCGCGTTGCGGTTGCCGCGCTCGGGGTAGATGTAAGTGAGTCGCAGGCCGACGGCGACGCCGAAATCGCGCACGTGGCGGCTGTTGCGATAAAGATCGGCGAGAATCGCTTCCAGCTCGACCGGGTCCACGTGGCCGTTGCGCACCGCGAGATAACTGGCCAGCGCGCTGGACTGAAACAAAACCGTGTTCAGTTCGCGATCGACGCGCGCGCGCAGGTTGCTGACGTCCGCGAGCGCGGCGACGCGCGCATGGGTTTCCTGGTCCCGCTGCTGCAAATGCACGATCCACTCGCCGGCGATCAGCGCGCAGAGCAACACCGCGCCGCCCAGCAGACGCGCTGTCATGGGGCGGTTCGGCATTCGGCTTTTAAACAGAGGGGCCACGGCAGCCTCGGAAGTGAAAATGAAATTGGCGGGGCGACCGCGAATGGCGCGCAACCATAGCACCCGTCTCCGCGAAATCCTATGACCGAATGGATGAGCGCCGCCGTCGCTTCCCGCTTCGAAAAAAGGCGAATATCACCCAGGCGCCTGGATGGTGCCGAACAGCGGCGTCACAGGTTCGTCCTCCGCGAATCCGCCCAGCCAACGCAGCCGTCGCGCCGGCGCGGCCCGATCGCTCAGGCGGATTTCGAGATCCAGCGGCGCCGCCCGCGCGGAGGTCAGCGCGATGATGCCTTGCACCAGCTTGAGACGATCGGGCTCGGCCACCAGCTCCAGCAGCTTTTGTTTGGAAATCCGCTCGCAATCGGGCGCGAGGCCGAGCAATTGGCGCGCGGTGGCGCAGAGCAGAAATTCGGAGTGTTCGGGATCGAAACGCCATTCGCCGAAACCGAACGCGGTCTGCAACAATTTCCAGCGCGCGGCGTTGCCGGCGATGCGCGCCGCGGCCTGCCGGGTTGCGCTGATATTGCGATAGGACACCGCGAAGCCCTCGCGCCAGGGCAACACCGTCACCTCGTACCAGCGGTCGCTTTCCCCATCGAAATGCTCGTGGCATTCGGCGCCGGCGCTGGTCAGGCGCGCGGCGATGGCGCTGCACCAGGACGGCGTGAACGGCGTGAATACCGTCCAGATGGCCGCGTTGCGCGGCGTGTTCGCGCCACTGCGCTCGGTCCAGCGCCGCGACTTGTCGCTGAGCGCCACGATGCGCCACTGCGCATCGCATACGATCAGGCCCTCGTCGCGCGCCTCAGCCAAGGTGATCAGAGGGGCGAAGGCGTCGCTGGAAAGCGGATTCTTTTGCGCGCGCAGGCTACAGACCAGCAGCGCGCCGGGCGCCTCCGCGTCGATCAGTCGCAGATCCACGACGCAGTGTTGCGCCGGCCAGCGGACCTGGGCCCGCGCCGAACCGTTTTGCAGCGCGTGCCGGAGCAGATCCTGAAGCGTGCGCGCTTGGTCCAGGGTCCGGTCCCGCCAGCGTGTTCCGATCAGCGAATGATCCGCGCCCAGCAGGGCGCGATAACGGGCATTGTGCGCGAGCACGCGGCCTTCGCCATCGAGCAACGCAATGCCGTCGCTGTGCTGCTCGGCCAGATGTTCCAGCAAGGTGGCGTTGAGCGTGAGCCGGGCATTGCGCACGGCGATTTTCATGCGCAACCGGTGCAGCCGCGCCAGCGCGTGGCCGGCGCCGAAGGCCAGCGCGCCGATCAGCGCCACGCCGAGGGTTTCGACGATATCGATGGAAAGATTCGCCGACCACAGCCGCATCAACAGCAGGCCGACGCCGGTGATGCCAACCGCGGTGGCGACGCTGAGCAGACACGGCAGCGCGCAGGGAATGATCAGCAGCGCCGTGGCCCACACCGCCAGCGCGGGACCGCTGGCCACCAGGCGCAACAGCACGATGCTGAGCGCGACCAGGCCGATCGCCACCAGCACGCCCTGGCGCGGCGCCAGCAGCACCGGCGCCGGCTGGGGCCGGTGAGCCCAAAGTACCTCGCTCATCGTGGGGCGCGACATGATGACCTCGCTGCTCGCATGAACGGCGCAGGCGCGCCGGCGACAAAAAATGGGAATTTCACAGGCTGCGGAAACGACCGCTGCTGGCCTTGAGCCAGTCCACCAGCACATCGCCCGGCATCGGCCGCGCCACCAGATAACCCTGGGCCTGGTCGCAGCGCAGCGCGCGCAGAAGCTGCCAGTCCTCGGCGGTTTCCACGCCTTCGGCGACCACGGTCAATTCCAGGCGGTGCGCCATTTCAATCGCCGATTCGAGCAGGATGCGCAGTTGCGGGCGCCGGCTCGCCTGATGCACGAAGGTGCGGTCGATTTTCAATTCGGTGAACGGTGCGCGTGCCAGTTGCTGCATCGACGAAAAACCGGTGCCGTAGTCGTCGATCGAGAGGCCGAAGCCCTTGAGCCGCAGCCGCACCAGATTGCCGAGCGCGGTGCCGAGATCGGCCATGATCGCGGTTTCGGTGATTTCGAGAACGATGTATTTCGGCTCGACGCCGCTTTGGCTGACGCGTTTGAGGATTTCGTCGGTCAGGGTCTCGTCGCACAGCGACTGCGGCGAAACGTTGACCGCCACGGTGATCTTGAGTCCGCCCTCATGCCAGCGCCGGCATTGCAGCAAGACCTGGTCGAGCAGATCGAGCGTGACGCGATGCACCAGTCCGCTCTGCTCCATGAGGTCGATGAACTGCGTCGGGGGCACCAGCCCGTACTGCGGATGCTGCCAGCGGATCAGCGCTTCGACGCCGCGAATGATGGTGGGCCGCAACGCCAGCTTGGGCTGGTAAAAGGGGATGAACTGGCCGGCGTCGAGGGCCTGCTCGAGTTGCGCCGGGCTGAATTGCGGCCCGGTTTGCGCGGCGCCGAAATCGCGCTTCGCGCCGGAGCGGCGATCGAGCGCTTCCGCCAGCCGTTCCGCCGACAGCGGTTTTTGCAAGGTGCTCAGCAGATTGAGCCCCATGCTGCGGCTCATCGCCTCGACGGCCGCCAGCAGCGAGCTTTCGCGCGCGCTGGCGACCACCACCGGCAGATCCAGGCCGAGCCGCACCACTTCCTGCATGACTTCGACGCCGTCGATGCGCGGCATTTCGAGGTCGACGATCATCGCTTCGATGGCGTTGCCGGATTCGCGCAGCAAGGCGAGCGCGGCCTCGCCGCAGTCCACGCTGTCCACCTCCGGGATGCCGATCTCGCGGCACAAGGCCTCGATATGGCGGCGCTGGACACCGCTGTCGTCGACGATCAATACACGCTTCGGCAGGACACTCATCGAAATCAATACTCCATCAACCGGCCGCGGCCGCTTCGGGCTCGGACATGGCGCCGATCAGATCGGCGATTTCATCGACCGACAATACTTTGCATACATCCAGCACCACCACGAACTCCTGGTCGATGTTGAGGATGTTCTCGATGAAATCGCTGCGGATCTTGGCGCCGAAGGCGGGCCGGGGCTCGATTTGCGCGGCGTCCACGTCGATGACTTCGTTGACCGCGTCGACCATGATGCCCAGCACCTGCGTTTCGTCGCCGTCGCTGATTTCCACGATCACCACGCAGGTGCGTTGCCCGACCGTGGTGGCGCCGCGCGCGAAGCGGGCGGCCATGTCGACCACCGGCACCACCGCGCCGCGCAGGTTGATGACGCCGCGCAGGAATGCGGGCATCAGCGGGATCGTCGTGATCGATTTGAACTCGATGATCTCGCGGATATGTTCGATGGGGATCGCGAAATCCTCACCGCTGAGTACGAATGTCAGGTACTGGCGCAGGCTGGGAGCCTGCGCGCTCTTGTTTTGGCGAAGCGTTGGCATCTGTTCCATGACGTGGCCTCAGAAACGCACGAAGCTGGCTTCGTCGACGGGGTCCGCCGCGACGGCATTGCGCGTTGCGCTGGCGCGGGGAGCGGCGCTGTCCGCGGCGCGTTTGGCCGTTGCCGGCGGGTTGTTGTCGCCGATGTTGAAATAGCGGGCGGCTTCCTGCATCTGCAAAGCCTGTGCGCTCATTTCCTCGGCGGTCGCGGACAGTTCTTCCGAGGCCGACGCGGTGATCTGCGTGGTTTGCGAAAGCTGGTTGATCGACGTGTTGATCTGCTCCAGGCCGGCCGTCTGCTCGCGCGAGGCGGCGGAAATTTCCTCGACCAGATCGGCGGTCTTGGTGATCGAGGGCAGCAATTGCTCCAGCAGCGTGCCGGCGCGTTCGGCCAGCGTGACGCTGCTGCCGGCGACGCCGCTGATTTCCTGGGCCGCGACCTGGCTGCGTTCGGCCAGCTTGCGCACTTCCGCGGCCACCACCGCGAAGCCTTTGCCGTGGTCGCCGGCGCGGGCCGCTTCGATGGCGGCGTTCAGCGCCAGCAGGTTGGTCTGGTAGGCGATGTCGTCGATGATGCTGATCTTGTCGGCGATTTCGCGCATGGCCGCCACGGTCTGGCGCACGGCGTCGCCGCCTTCGCGCGCATCCTTGGCCGACTTGCCGGCGATGTCGTTGGTAACCCCCGCGTTTTCCGCGTTCTGCGCGACGGTGGAGGAGATTTCCTCAACCGAGGCGCTGGTTTCTTCCACGTTCGCGGCCTGTTCGGAGGCGCCCTGGCTGAGCGACTGCGAGGAGGCGGAAATTTCTTCCGACGCCGAGGCCAGCGAATCCGCGGAAGAGCGGATATCGGTCAGGACCGAGCGCAGCCGCTCCACCATTTCGTGCATGGAGGCGAGCAGGCTGGTGTGGTCGCCGGCGCGCAGCGCGACCTTGAGGGTCAGGTCGCCGGCGGCGACACGCTTGACCACGTCCGCGGCGTAATCGGGCTCGCCGCCCAGTTGACGGGTCACCATGCGCGCCACCAGCAAGCCCATCGCAAGGCCGACGGCCATGGCCGCGATGATGGCGATGATGGTGGTGTTGCGCACGCTGGCGACCAGCGCGCGGTTCTCGTCATTCACCCGCGCCGCCTGTTGTTCGTTGTTGGCGGTGATGGCGTCCACCGAGGCTTCCAGCAGCTTCGACTGGTCGCGCAACTTGCCGTTGATCAGCGTTTCGGCTTCGCTCTGCTTGTGCGCCAGGAGCAATTCGACGGCTTTTTTGCTCATTTCGAAATAGATTGGAATGAGGGCCTGGGTCGTCTCGCGCAGTTTGGCCTCCTCGGGCGTGGCGGTGGTCGCCGTGTAGTTGCTCCAGGTGCTCTGCGCCTGGGTCGTGAACGCGCCGAGGCGGGTCAGCGTCACGGCCTGCTCCGCCGGCTCGCGCTGCTGCGCCATCGCCCGCACGATGGTGCGCGCGTGCAGGACGATGTTGTTTTGCAATTTATCCACATTGATGACCGCGACCAGGTTGTTGTTGTAGACCTCTTGCGCCCGCTGGCCGATCTTATCCATGTTGTACAGACTCCAGACGCCCACCAGCAGCGTGATGAAGGCGCTGAAAGCGAACGCGAAGATCAGTTTCGCGCCGAGACGCAAACGTAAATACCAGCCCATGACAAAAGCTCCTTGGATCAATGGTGTGAATAGTTGTTAGAAAAATACTTGTCGGAAAAAGGGTTCGCGCCGGCGCAAATGTCGAATGCGCGGCGCGTGAAATGGCCTGTATCGAGAATCAGCGCGATGCCGTCGTCGAACACCACGGAGCCGCTGACGGGCCTGAAGCGGCGGAAAACCTCGCCGATCGGCGTGACGGGCGCGGCGCACTCGCCGAGCAGTTCATCCACGACAATGCCGAGCGCCAGCGCCTGGCCGTCCGTTGTTGCGGTGTGTACCACCACGAGGCTTTCGCGTGCCGGTGCCGGGCCCTCCAGCGCGAAGGTGTCGCGCAGGCGCACGAACGGCAGGGCGGCGCCATTCCGATGGATCGGCTCGCGGCGCTGGCCGCGCGCGCGCCGCGCCGCGCATTCCTGAACCTGGGAAAGCGGAATCAGGAACTGCGTCGCCGCCGGGCGCACCTGGAAGAAAGACGCGGTGCCGGTGTGCGGTGATGATGTGGCCGGCAAATCCACTGCGCTCATCGAATGTCCTTCGGCAGAGTGAAGTCGTTAGAAGCAAGCGCACCAACGAGGGATGCTGAAGGAGTCTAGTAAGAGATCGCGGAGTTGTTAGGAAAAATCTCCCCAGGTCTTATCAGGGAATTCCCTACGTAGTTTCCGTAGTGGCGCCTTGACGCCATGTTTCTCAAGGACGTGTTCTCAAGGACGAGTTCGACGGGATCTGTTCCAAGGGGCATGTTCTAAAAGACATGGCCTGAATGAAAACGGCCGGGAGCCGCGCTAAAAGGGGTATTCGTCGAGCCCGATGATGCCCTGGCGAATGGCGTACACCACCAGGCCGGCGACGTCGTGTATGCCGAGCCGGTCCATGATTTGAGCGCGGTAGGTGTCGACGGTCTTGGCGCTCAGGCCGAGTTCGAAGGCGATTTCCTTGGTGGCCTTGCCGAGCGCGAGGTAGCGCAGCACTTCGCTCTGCCGCGCGGTCAGCGCACGGCTGGCCTGCGTCGTGTCTTCGTTGTGCAGGGCCGAGGAAATCACCTGGGTGGATATTTTGGGGCTCAAATATTGTTCGCCGCTCAGCACGGCGTTCAGCGCCAGCGCCAGCTCGGCCTCGGCGGCCTCTTTGATGAGATACGCCGAGGCGCCGCTGCGAATGGCGCTCATGACGAAATCGCGCGTGGCGTGCATCGACAGAATGATGACCGGCAGCGCCGGCCACTGCTGGCGGATTCGCTTGAGCGCTTCCAGGCCCGACATTTTCGGCATGGAAATATCCATGATCAGCAGGTCGGGCGTGTGCTCCGCGACCAGCGTCTGCGCCTGGTCGCCGTCGCCGCCCTCCGCGACCACGGTGTAATCGCTGTGCGCCTCGACCAGTTCGCGCAGGCCCGCGCGCATCAACACATGGTCGTCGACCAGTACCACTCGCTTAGTCATCGGCTCGTTTGTCCAATTGCAGTTGCAGGGACAGTGTTTCCAGATCGGGCAAGGTCAGCGTCAGCTCGGTGCCGACGCCCGGCACGGAATGAACGTGCAACTGGCCTCCCGCCAGCTTGGCGCGCTCGCTCATGGAGGCGAGGCCGAGGCCGGTCCCCTGCTTTTGCTTGGCCTCGACGTCGAAACCGACGCCGTCGTCGACGATGTGCAAACCGATCCGGCCCTCGCCCCGCTCAAGCGTGACGCTGATCTGGCTGGCGCCGGAATGGCGGATGATGTTGGTCAGCGCCTCCTGGAAAATCCGGAACAGGGTGATCTCGATGGTGCCGTCCGGACGCGGCTGCAATTCGGGCAGATCCGCTTCGCAACGGATGGCGCCGCCCTGCAGGTAGTGTTCGAGTTGCCAGCGGATCGCCGCCGTCAGGCCCTGGGCGTCGAGTTGCGCGGGGCGCAGCATGCGGCTCAGGTCGCGCACCTTGTCGAGCGCTTCGCCCGCGCAGGCGTGCAGCGTAGCGAGCCGCGCGCCGTAGTCGCTAGCGGCGAGCCGCTCCTGCAAACGCCCGCAACCCATTTTGATGAAGGTGAGCAACTGCCCGACGTCGTCGTGCAATTCGCGCGCGAGCTGGCGCCGGTCGTTTTCCAGCATCTCGATCATTTGCGCGGACAGCGCCTGAAGGCGCGTGTTAGAGAGGGCCAGCGCCTGCTGCACGCGCTCGCGCGCATCGATGTCGCGGATCACCACCTGCACGCATTCGACGCCATTGAAAAACAGCGGTTCGGCCGCGACTTCCGCGTGGAATGTCTCGCCGTCCAGGCGCTGCAGCAGGCGCCGCTCGAAGGTCTTGGGGTAATCCGCGCCGCTGGCGATGCGCGCCAGTTTGTCGATCACCGCGTCGCGGTAATCCGGGCTGATGATTTCGAAGACGCTGCGGGCAATGAGGTCGCCGGGAGCGCGTTCTTTGAACAGGGCGCCGGCGGTCGGGTTGGCGTATTGAATCTGGCCGCGATGGTGGATGAGGACCGCTTCCGGCATCAGCTCGACCAGCTGGCGATACTGGCGTTCGCTGTCGACCAGGCGGCGCTCGGTGCGTTTGCGCTCGGTGATGTCGAAAATCGCCCCGGCCAGCCGCGGCCCGGACATGCCGGAAGCGCCGCCGCCAGTGATGTATTCGGCCTCGATGGCGATTTCGCGAAGTTCGCCGTTGGGGCGCAAAACGCGAAACTCGAGGGTCATGTGGTCCCCGGCCGCCATGTGCCGATAGGCCGGGTTGAACAAAATACGATCCGGCGGATAAACGCAGGCTTCGAAAAGCTCGCAGCCCGGCGTGTCCTTGTCCCGGTCCAGGCCGAGTATGTGAAACACCTCTTCCGACCATTCGCAGGCCTGGCTTTCCAGCGACATGGACCAGACGCCAATACCGGCGATGCGCTGCACCTCCATCAATTGCTGACGGGATTCGAGCAATGCCCGCTCCATGCCCAGCCGTTGGGAGATGTCGCGCAGGGACGCCAGGGTGTAGCGCGTGTTGTTGAGCGTAATGAGCGACAACTGCACTTCGCAGTCCAGCGGCGCGTTGTTGTCGAGCCGTCGGTGCCGCCAGGTAAAAGAAGGCGTCGAGCCCGCGCGCGCCAGTTCGCGCAAGCGCTCCAGGTGTTGTTGGGAATCGCTGCCGTCGGGCTGTCGCGGCGGCGACAGAGATGGGGCCGGCAGCCCGATCAGTTCGGCCGGCGATGGGACGCCGAACAGGGCCGCGGCCCTGGGATTGGCGGCCACGACGGCGGCGCCGCGCACCAGCAGCAGGCCCTCGGCGACCGAATCGAACAGTTGGTGGTAGTAGCGCTCGCTGTCGCTGACGGTTTTGATGCGCAGCGCGACCCAGGCGGTGGTGGCCAATGCGAGCAGCGCGCTGACCAGCGAAAACAGCAGGCTGGAATTACGCCGCTGCCGCCATTCGGCCAGATACTCGCTCTCGCGATAGCCGGAGACGGTGATCAGCGGAAAATTCGTCGAGCGTTGAAACGCGATCAGCGCCTCCGGCCCGTGTTCGGACAGCGATCCGTGGCGCCATTGCGGCCGTGTGGACGCGGCCTGCAGCGCGATCCGGCCCTGGTTCAGAGTGCCCCGCTGCCAGAGCACCTCGCCGTCGACATTCGTGATGGCATCGAAATCGCCCTTCACGTTGATGAAGCTGGTATCGATGCGACCGAACAAGCGGGTCGGAATCAGGACCCCCAGCAACAGGGTCTGCCCATCGTCCAGGGTGACGGTTTTGATAAAAGGCAGCCACTGCGCGCTGCCCGCCTTGATAAGGGAGCCGATAGCGGGCGCCTCCGCGCGGCGCTGGGTCAGGTAGGAGAGCAATTGCGATTTCGGCGCGGTGGTGCCGGTCTCCACCGGGTCCGATCCATCCGCCAGCCACAATTCATGGTCCTGGAAGACGAACAGATAATCGGAAACGGGATCGAAGCGCGCGCTGTTGTGCAATATGGCCTGCATGGCCGGGCGCGCGCGATCGACGCTCTTCAGCTGCCGCAGATCGTTGGCGATGCCTTCCAGGCTCAGTTCGCTCTGCCGCAGGGTCGCGGTGGCGAAGGCCTGCATGGCGTTCGAGCGGATCAGGGCATGGCTGCGATACTTCAACAGCGCGGCGTTGAAGTCCTGATTGGTGGCAACCGCACCGAAAAAAAGCAACCCGCAAGTGAAAAGCAGACCAATGACCCAAACCATCAGGTTGAACGGGAGCATCGGGAGGTGTTTGGGCATGAGGACCGGGTAAATTGACGTTTTGGCCTCAGTGTAGTCACAAAAAAGGAAAGCGCAGCGGAACCTCCCGGTATAAGACACGAAATCCTGATTTGTGTCTTTTTTGTAATAATCCCCGGGTAAGATTCATCAGTTTTACGCCAGAAGTTCCGCTGCTGAAAATGATCGTTAGATAAACACTGGTCTACATTTTCTTCGCGACCTCATTTTGATCGGCCGGCGCGCCGCATAGCCACTTCGGCCAGCGCGGACCAATCCCGGTCGGCGTCGCCGTGGGCGATGGCATCGATCAGGTTGTCGCGCAGCACGCTGGCGAAGGGCATGGGGGCATGCCCCGAGCTGCCGGCTTCGAGCGCCAGGTTTACATCCTTCAGTCCCAGCGCCAGCCGGAACGCGGCCGGCTCGTAGCGTTGTTCGGCGATGATCGCGCCGTAATTCTTGTAGGCGGGCGCGCTGAACAGCGTATTGGTGAGCACATCTAACAGCTCGGCCGTGGTGACGCCGTGACCGCTGGCCATCGCCGCGGCCTCGCCCATCGCCTCGATCGCGGCGGCGAGCATGAAATTGCCCGCGAGTTTCACCGCCATCGCGCGTTCGGGTTCGTCGCCGAGCGGCCAGGTCTTCTGCCCCATCGCATCGAACAGGACTTGCATCTGGGAACGGACCGCCGCATCGCCGGCGGCGAGGATATTCAGCTTGCCCGCGGCGGCGACCTCGGTGCGTCCGAACACGGGAGCGGCGATGTAGGCGATGCCGCGTTCGCGATGCAATTCCGCCAGCTCGCGCGTCAGTGCGATGGAGATGGTGGCCATGTTGATATGCACGCGCGGCGTGGCGGCGCCGAGGCATTGTGCAACGATGACTTCGCGCACGGCCCGGTCGTCCGCCAGCATGGAAATGGCGACCTCCGCCGCGAAGGCCTCGCGCGGCTGCCGGGCCACATCCGCGCCCTGCCGCTCGAGTTCAGCCAGCGGCTGCGGCGAACGATTCCAGACGCGCAGCGCGTGTCCCGCCTGGATTAAATTGGCGGCCATGGCGCGGCCCATGCCACCGAGTCCGAGAAAACCGATATTCATAGAGCCTCCAGATTGGAATGCCGCGAGACAAGTCTCCGGCTTGGATAGGTTTGTGACGCAGAAAAGACAAAAGGTGCGCGACAGACAACAAGAATTTCGCAATATATCCTCATGTAAGGATAAAAATTCACATCCCTATCTTACATCGATGGCGGCATTTGACCGGTCCGGATTGGCTCGCTAGATTCAACGTCATTCGCTGCGGCTTCGCCTTCAGTCTGGTGGCGCACGGAATGACAGCGGAAGCAAAAAGACCTGTTAAGGAAACAGGCGGATGCGGTGACCGTGGATGGGGTCCGCAGTAGAAAGGAGTACGCTGTGTTGGGGCGGCCGCGCAATCGCAAACGACCCGATTCGCGTTGCGAGCCATTCGAAAATAACCGTCCGGCGTTGGCGCGATATTCCCGAGGCAGACCCAAGACGATTTTCCACGGCTGCACGGAACCGACACAGGCCGCGCAATCCACGAAAAAATGCACGGGGGTGCGGGCGCGCTCCCACAGTCATCCAAGCCAGGATCGGGAAATCCAATATGAATTGGCCAGACTTTCATTTTGCATCCACTCCGCCCATCGACACCTCCGCAATACTGACCTGCAGCTATTCGCACATGCTGGTCGCGCTGTCTTATCTGGTGGCGAGCGCCGCCGCTTATACCGCGCTGGACATGGCCGATCGCGTTGCCTCGGTGCAAAGATCGCGCGCCCGTTCCGTCTGGTGCTGGATCGGCGCCTTTTGCATGGGCGGCGGCATCTGGTCCATGCATTTTGTCGGCATGCTGGCTTTCGAAGTGCCGGTCATCGTGCGCTACGACCTGATGACCACGCTGATGTCGCTGATGATCGCGGTGCTGGTGTCGCGCCTGGCAATGGGCATCATCAGTTTGCCGGTGCTGTCCCGGCGCGAATACCTGCAATCGGGTTTGCTGATCGGCCTCGGAATCGCGGCGATGCACTACAGCGGCATGGCCGCGCTGCGCTCCGTGGCCAGTCAGTATTACGATCCCTGGTGGGTGCTGGTTTCCGTTGTCATTGCCGCGGCCGCTTCCTGGGTCGCGTTATTGTTGTCGGTTTATTTTCGCGGCCGCAACGCGCGCGCGCACAAGCCGCTCAAACTGGCGGCGAGCCTGACGATGGGCGGCGCCATCGTGTCAATGCATTTCACCGGCATGGCCGCGCTGCAACTGGTGGTGCCGCTGGATACTCCGCTGCCATTGCATCCGGTGGCGGAAAATTTGCAGCTGGGCGTTTTCATCGGCCTGATCACGCTGTTGATCATCGCCGCCGGCGTCGGCGCGGCCTATGCCGGAAAGCAGTTCGACAACCAGGGCAATGCCCTGCGCAAAGCCAGCGCCCTGGTGCGGGAGCTCGAACAATCCCACTCGACCTTGCGGCAATTCGCCAGCTCCGATGTGTTGACCGGCCTTTACAACCGGCGCGCGCTCGGTGAATTGTTCGAATCCATGATCGGAAGGCAAGCGCAACGCATGGCGGTATTGTTGCTCGATCTCGATCATTTCAAGCAGGTCAACGATACGCTGGGACATGGTGCCGGCGATGAGCTGTTGCGCATCATCGCCGACCGTATCGCGCAAAGTTCGCGCGACAATGACATCGTTGCCCGTTTTGGCGGCGACGAGTTCTGCATGCTGGCTTCGCTGCATCAGCACGAGGAAGCGCGTCTTGTCGCCCAGCGTCTGATGTATCGCATGCGCGAGCCGGTTTTGCTCGACGGCCGCACCTTGCATATGGGCGCCAGCATCGGCATCAGCATTTATCCGGACGACGGGCTGACGCTGGAAGAGCTGATAAGAAATGCGGATCTCGCGCTGTATCAGTCGAAAGGAAGCGGCCGCAACCGGGCCTGCTTTTTCAACGCCGAGCTGAAGACTCGCATCGAATCCGAATTGCAGATGGAATCGGAACTGCGCGCGGCGCTGGCCGAGCGCAAGCTCCTGGTCCAATACCAGCCGGTGCTGCAACTGTGCGGCGATTGCGTGGAAAAGCTGGTGGCGCAGGTGTGCTGGCCACATCCTCAATCAGGTTTGCTGACCTCCGAGCGCTTTTTGTTTATCGCCGAGGCGCGCGGGCTTATCGATGAAATCGAGGAGCTGCTGTTCGAGCGCATTTGCGACGATTTGCTGTGCCTGCGGCAACAGGGTTATCCGCAGGTGCGCATCGTCATGCAATGCGCGGCGCGCAATCTGTTCGACGAGGCTTTTCCCGAGCGCTTGCTGCGGGTTTTGCGCGAGCGCGATTTGCAGCCCGACCAGCTGGAATTGGCGATTGCGGAAAACGCGCTCACCGCCAACATCGAAAAAGTCATGGATGTTCTGCTGCGCCTGGCCCGCACCGGCTTTCGCCTGACCTTGGACGGTTATGGCGCCGGTTCGACCTCGCTGACGCAGTTGCTGCAACTGCCTTTCGACGCGATCAAGATCGATCGCTCGCTGATTGCCAATATTCCCGGCGCGAGCCGGGACCGAACCATCGTCACCGCGGTTATCGCCGTGGCGCGCAATTTCAAACTCCGGGTCATGGCGGACGGCGTCGATACGCAGGAGCAACGCCTGTTCTTGGCGGAGCAGGGTTGCGATCAGATTCAGGGAGATTGCGCGGCCAAGGCGGCGCCGCTCGAAGAATTGTTGCCGGGGCTGACACCGTGTTCAGGTACGAATCTGCGCCGTCATACGCGCGGCGCGCTGGCGTGAGAGAGATTGAAGTCGCGGGTTATCCCGCGCGAATTCCCACCGGGATTTCCCTGCGCAAATAAAAAAGCCAATCCGGCGCCCAGGCCGGATTGGCAAGCTCATGAAGAGCTGGCTCAGCGTGCCGCGGTCGGCGCGTTGAGCGACGCGGCGCCGGCGGCGCTCCAGCTGCCGCCGAGCGCTTTGTACAAAGCGATCAGGCTGCGCGCGGTGGCCGTTCTGCTCTGCGAAAGGCTGGCGTCCGCCTGCAATTGCGCGCGTTCTGCTTCCAGCACATCGAGAAAATCCGAGGTGCCGACTTCGAAGCGCTTGCGCGCCAGTTCCGCGGCGCGATTGCTGGCACTCGCGCTGGCGTGCAGGTAATCGAGCTGGCGCCGCGCCTGGCTGTAAGCCACCAGCGCGTTTTCCGTTTCCTCCAATGCGCGCAACACGGTTTGTTCATAGGTGGCCAGCGAGCCGTCGGCCTGCGCCTCGCTTTGTTTGATCCGCGCTTTCACGCGGCCGAGGTCGAGCGCCGCCCAATGAATGCTCGGGCCGTAGGACCAGGTTTCGGTGGCATCCTTGCCGATGCGGTCGAGGCCATCGGCGGCGAAACCGAACTCGCCGGAAAAACTGACGCGCGGAAACAGATCGGCGGTGGCGACGCCGATGCGCGCGGTGGCGGCGGCGAGCCGTTGTTCGGCGGCCTGCACATCGGGACGGCGCCGCAGCAGATCCTCGGGTGTGCCGATGTGCGTGAGGCGCGGTAATTCCGGCAAGGCGGCGGCCGGTTGCAGGCGTTCGCGCAAGGCGTTCGGCTGCTGGCCGGCCAGCACCGAGAGACGATGAATCGCGCCGGCAATCGCGGTTTCCAGCGGCGGCAGCGTGGCCAGCGTCGCGTTCAACTGCGCATTGGCGCGCGTCATGTCGAATTCGGTTCCCCGCCCCGCCTGTAGCCGGGCCTGGGTATAGGCCAGCGTGGCGCGCTGGTTATCGGCATTGCGTTGTGCCACGGCGAACTGCTCCTGCGCGCCGCGCAAATCGAAATACGTGCGCGCGACCTCCGCCGCCACGCTGATCTGCGCGCTGCGCAAATCCGCTTCAAACGCGGCCTCGCCGGCCTTGCTGGCCTCCACCGTGCGCCGCACGCGCCCGAAGAAATCCAGTTCCCAATAAGCGTCGAAGCTGCCGGTATCGAGCGATGTGCGCCGCGCTTCGCCCGGCGTGCCGTCCGCCAGCGCGTCGAGGCTTTGCAGCGCGCTGGTATGGCCCGCCTGCATCGTCATCGTCGGCAACTGGTCGAACTGCGTTTCGCGCCGCAGCGCGCGCGCTTCGTTCAGGCGCGCCAGCGCGATGCGTAGATCGTGGTTGGCGGCGAGCGACTGTTGCATCAGTTCGTCGAGCGTGGCGTCGCCGAATACTTTCCAGAAAACACCGATCGGCGTCTGGCCGTCGTAGACGGCATCCTGGGCGCTGAATTGTGCGGGCGCCTGCGTTTTCGGCGTTTCGAAATCCGGCCCGACCGCGCACCCCGCCACCGCCGCGGCCAGCAGCAGAACAGAAAATCTAGCCATGTGAACCTCCCAGCTCCGGTGTGGCTTCAATGGTTTGCGCCGTCGCGCCGCGCCGTTTGGCCCAGCGCTGGACGACGACATAGAACAGCGGCGTGAAGAAAATGCCGAACAGCGTGACGCCGATCATGCCGAAGAACACCGCGATACCCATCGCCTGGCGGATTTCCGCGCCGGCGCCGGCCGCGATCACCAGCGGCAGCACGCCGAAGATGAACGCGAACGAGGTCATCAGGATCGGGCGCAGGCGCAGGCGGCAGGCTTCCAGCGCCGCGCTGACCGTATCCATGCCGCCCTGCTCCAGTTCGCGCGCGAACTCGACGATCAGGATCGCGTTTTTCGCCGCGAGGCCGATCAGTACGAACAGACCGATCTGCGTGAAAATATTGATCTCCGATTTCATCAGCAAAATGCCGATTGCGGCGCTGAGCAGGCACATCGGCACGATCAGGATCACCGCCAGCGGCAGCGACAGGCTTTCGTACTGCGCGGCCAGAACCAGGAACACCAGCAGCACCGCCAGCGGCAGCACGATGCCCAGCGCCTGGCTTGCCTGCACCTGCTGATAGGTGATTTCGGTCCAGTCGAAAGTCACGCCCGGCGGCAGGTTTTCACGCGCGAGTTTTTCCAGGATCGCGATAGCCTGCCCCGAGCTGTAACCCGGCGCCGGTTTGCCGTTGATATCCGCCGAGGCGAAGCCGTTATAGCGCTGCACGGTGATCGGTCCGTGGCTTTCCTTGAGCGTCAGCAGCGAGCCGAGCGGCACCATTTCACCGTGGTCGTTGCGCGTTTTCAGCAGCAACGCGTCCTGCGGCTTGGCGCGGAACGGTTCATCCGCCTGCACCATGACGCGGAAGGTGCGCCCGAAACGGTTGAAGTCGTTGACGTAGTACGAACCGAGATAGGCTTGCAGCGTCTGGAAAATATCTCCCAGTTCCACGCCCATGCGCTTGGCCTTGATCCGGTCCACGTCCGCGTACAGTTGCGGCGCGTTCACCTCGTAGTTGGTGTAGGTGCCGAACAGGCCGGGCGTCGCGTGCGATTTCGCCAGAAGATCCTGCGCGATCTTGTTCAACTCCTCCTGGCCGCGATCCGCGCGGTCTTCCAGCTGCATCTTGAAGCCGCCGGCGGGACCGAAACCGCGAATCGGCGGCGCCGCCAGCACGGCGATAAAAGCGCCGTCGAGCTTGCGCAGTTTCTGATTGAGCGACGCGGTGATCTGCGCGCCGGTGAGATTGCGCCCGCGTTCTTCGAACGGTTTCAGCGTGAAAAACACCACCGCGTTGTTCGAGCTGCGCGTGAAGCCGTTGATCGCCAGTCCGGGGAACTGCACCGCGTGCAGCACGCCGGGTTCCTGTAGTGCGATTTCCGCGATGCGGCGCGTCATTTCCTCGGTGCGTTCGATCGACGCCGCCGGCGGCAACTGCACCACCGTGACCAGATAACCTTTGTCCTGCTCGGGCACGAAGCCGACCGGAGCGCGCGCAAAACCGATGGCCGCCAGGATCAGCAGGCCGGCGTAAACGAACAGCGAGATACCGCTGGCGCGGATCACGCGTTGCACGCGACCCTGGTAGCGCGACGACAGCCGGGTGAAGGCCCGGTTGAAGGGCGCGAACATCCAGCCGAGGCCGCGGTCGATCGCGCGCTGAATACGGTCGGGCTTGGCATCGTGCGGTTTCAACAGCAACGCGCACAGCGCCGGCGACAAGGTCAGCGAGTTAAAGGCGGACAGGATCGACGCGAACGCGATCGTCAGCGCGAACTGCCGGTAAAACTGGCCGTTGAATCCGCCGACGAACGCGGGTGGCACGAACACCGCGCACAACACCAGGGAAATGGCGACGATGGCGCCGGCCACTTCCTTCATCGAGCGGTGCGATGCCTGCCGGGGCGTGAGCCCTTCGGAAATACCGCGCTCGACGTTTTCCACCACCACGATGGCGTCATCCACCACGATGCCGACCGCGAGCACCAGGCCCAGCAAGGTGAGCGTGTTGATGGAAAATCCGAACAGCGCTAGCGCTGCCATCGTGCCGATGATCGATACCGGCACGGCGATGATCGGAATCAACGCGGCGCGCCAGGTTTGCAGGAACAGGATCACCACGATCACGACCAGAATGGTCGCTTCCAGCAAGGTGTGGATAACCGCCTTGATCGAGTCGCTCACGAACACGGTGGGATCGTAGACGATCGAATAATCCACGCCTTCGGGAAAGCGCGTTTTCAGCTCGGCCATGGTTTTGCGCACATTGCTCGCCAGTTCCAGCGCGTTGGCGCCGGGCTGCAAAAATATCGGCAGCGCCACCGCGGGTTTGTTGTCGAGCAGGCTGCGCAGCGCGTATTCACCCGCGCCCATTTCAATGCGCGCGACATCGCGCAGGCGCACCACCTCGCCGCTGGGATTGCTCTTGACGACGATATCGCCGAATTGCTGCTCGTCGCGCAGGCGGCCCATGGTGTTGACCGCCAGCTGGAATTCGCTGTTCTGCATCGGCGCGGCGCCGATCGAACCGGCCGCGACCTGCAGGTTCTGCTCGCGAATGGCGCCGATCACATCGCCGGTGGTGAGATTGCGCGACGCCAGTTTTTGCGGATCGAGCCACACGCGCATCGCGTAGTCACCCGAACCGAAAATGCGCACGTCGCCGGCACCGGGGATGCGCGCGAGCGCGTCGCGCACCTGGATCACCGCGTAATTGCGCAGATACAAACCGTTATAGCGTTCGTCCGGCGAGAACAGGTGCACCACCATGGTCAGGTCCGGCGAGCTTTTGCGCGTGGTGACGCCGAGCGCGCGCACTTCCTCGGGCAAACGCGGCAAGGCCTGCGCCACCCGGTTCTGCACCTGCACCTGCGCCCGGTCGATGTCGGCGCCGAGCTTGAACACCACGGTCAATTGCAGCGTGCCGTCCTGCTGCGATTGCGAGTTCATGTAAATCATGTCCTCGACGCCGGTGATTTCCTGCTCCAGCGGAGCCGACACTGTATCCGCGATCACCTGCGGGTTGGCGCCGGGATATTGCGCGGATATCACGATGGTCGGCGGGCTGACCTCGGGATATTCGGCAATCGGCAACGTGAACGTCGCGATCAGACCGCCGATGAGAATAAGCAGCGATAGCACACCCGCGAACACGGGCCGCTCGATAAAAAAGTGCGTGAATTTCATGGACGTCCTGCCTTCTTACGATGACTTTGATGACAGCAGTGCAAGCCCTGGGAAGCCATTGTCATTGCGGCAATGCTTTCCGGCACGCGGTGCCTTGGCGCAGGCGCGCGTTTTCGTGCGCGGGTCAGAGGAAGAAAACGCGCCCGCCAGTCCTGCTGTTCGGCGAGGCGCGTCGTGCCGTTTGGTTTTTCAGAGATGCATTTTGCCGGTACCGGTCTGGGCCACCGCTCGCGCGGCGACCTCCTCGGGCGCGACCGCGATGCCGGGCTGCACGCGCTGCAAGCCGCCGACGATCACCCGTTCTCCCGGTTGCAAACCGTTGCGGATGATGCGCTGGTTGTCGATGCTCTGCCCCAGCTCGACGGCGCGGTACTCGACGATGTTTTTCTCGTTCACCACGAACACGTAACGCCGGTCCTGGTCGGTGCCCACCGCTTCGTCGGAGATCAGCGTCGCCGAATATTCGCCGCTGCCGAGCAGGCGCACGCGCGCGAACATGCCGGGAGTGAGCGCATGGTCGTGGTTGTCGAGCACGGCGCGGGCGCGGATCGTGCCGGTTTGCGGATCGAGGGTGTTGTCGACGAAATTCATGTGGCCGGCATGTGGATAACCGGTTTCATTGGCCAGTCCCACGAACACCGGATTGGGCGCCTCGCGCGAACTCTTGCGCTCGCCGCGTTGTGCCTGCGCCGCGTATTTCAGGTAGGTCTGCTCATCGCCCTCGAAATAGACGTAGATCGGATCGAGCGACACCACGGCGGTGAGCACGGTTTCGCCCGCGGTGACGTAGTTGCCCTGGGTGATTTCGGCGCGCGAAACACGGCCGTCGATCGGCGACACCACGCGGGTGAACTCCAGATCGAGACGGGCCGATTCGACGCTGGCCTTGGCCGCGAGCAGAGCGGCCGCCGACTGGCTGCGCTGGCTCGCGCGCTGGTCGTACTCTTCCTGGGAAATCGCATGGGCGGCCAGCAGCTGCACGGCGCGGTCCAGTTCGCGCTCGGCCAGCTCACTCTGCGCCTTGGCGCGGGTCAGTTCGGCCTGGGCGTGGTCGAGCTGGGCCTGGTAAGGACGCGCATCGATCTGGAACAGCACGTCGCCCTTTTTCACTTCGCGGCCTTCGTCGAAACGTACCGTTTCGATATAGCCGCTGACGCGCGGCCGCAGCTGGACGCGTTCCACGGCTTCGAAATGACCGCTGAACTCGTCCCAGTCGGTGATTTTGCGCGCCTCGGCCCTGGCCACGCGCACCTGCGGCGCCACCGAGGCTTGCGCCCCCTGCGCCGGGGCCTTGCTGCACCCGGACAGAATGACCGTCATGATCGCGGAAAAGGCGACGGCGGCGGTCCGCCAGAAACCGGACCGGGGGGCGGAAGGATGGGTATCCGATGTGATTTCTAATCCGCTCATGTGAGGGCGCTCCTGCTCATGTAGAATGCCGCCGGACAGGCCCGGCTCCGCGCTTTTTGCCGGAACCGTGAGCGTTGACTCGTGCCTGTCGTCAGGCCGGGGGAGATTTGACGGCGCGATAAAATAAGTAGATGCTACGTCATGTGTGTTACCGGTCAGTAACGGTTTGAATGTTACTGACCGGTAACACTCTATGTCAAGAGGTCCATTGGAAATGAGCAAACACGAGCAGACTGATACTTCCGGCGCGCCGCAGGAGGGCGCGAAAGTAAAGGTGCGGGATCGAATCTTCGATACGGCGTGTGAGCTGTTTTATCAGCATGGCATCCGTTGCGTCGGCGTCGACGCAATCACCACGGAGGCTGGCACCAACAAGATGAGTTTTTATCGCAGTTTCGCTTCCAAGGACGAGCTGGTCGCCGAATACCTGCGCGAGCAGGAGCGCCTGCACTGGCAGTGGTGGGATGAGGTCGTCGAACCTTTCGCCGGCGATCCGCGCCGGCAAATCGAGGCGCTGTTCGATGCCTACGTCAGCAAGCTGCGCAAGAAAGATAAATGCGGTTGCGCCTTCGTGAACGCGGCCGTGGAAATCCGCGAGCCGGATCACCCCGCGCTGGCGGTGGTGCACGGCTATAAAGCGGAAATGCGCCATCGGTTGCGCGGCATGGCGAAGGCGATGGGTGTGGCCGATCCCGCGGCGCTGGGCGATGGCCTGGTGTTGTTGATCGAGGGCAGCGCCATGTCGCGCCTGGCCTTCGTGTGCCGCGAAGGCCCCTTCGTGAACGCGGCCCGGGCCGCGAAAACCCTGATCGAGGCGCATCTGGCCGCGTCGTGATTGCCCGGTCTTATTGCTGTGCCGCTGGCGTTGGGGCTGGAGAATCCGTGGTCAGATAGGATTTTTCCGCGGCGCGGCGCAACACGATGATGGCGATGCGCCGGTTGGCCGGGTCCAGCGGCGCCTCCGGCTGGAACAGCGCAACATCGGCCATGCCCTGCACCGTCGCCACTTTTTCCTCCGGATAACCGCCTTGCAGCAGCGCGCGGCGCGCGCTGTTGGCGCGATTCGCTGACAACTCCCAGTTCGAATAGGCGGCACCCGCGCCGTAGCTGACGGCATCGGTATGGCCGGTGATCGAAATCCGGTTGGGCACTTCGTTGAGCAGCGGCGCCAGCGCACGCAGCACTTTGGCCGTATACGGTTTCAATTCATCGCTCCCCAGGTCGAACATCGGCCGCTGCTGCTTGTCGGAAATTTCCACGCGCAACCCCAGCGTGTTGATGTCGATCATGATCTGGTCTTTCAGCGCGCCGAATACCGGCTCATTGTTGGCGATGGCCAACAGCAGTTTCTGCTTCAGCCGTTCCAGCGCTTCGATTTCCTGCTGCTGGTATTGCTGGCGCAATTGTTCATCGGCCACCAGCACGCTGGGCGAGCCGCCCACTTCCGCTTTGGCTTCATCGGCGGTGACGAATAGCTGCGCCCGCGCGCTCGGATATGGCGATTCGTATACATTGGCGTTGGCGCCGCCGTGGCTGAAAGCGCCGCCGGGCTCGACGAAAAAGCCGGAGATGGCGAGTTTCTCCGGGACGGACGCGTGCTGCAGCAACCACAGCAATAAAAAGAAAGCCATCATCGCCGTGGTGAAGTCCGCGAACGCCACTTTCCAGGCGCCGTGGTTGCGCACGGGCCGCCGGACGATCTTCGTTCGGACGATCACCGGCGGTTTGGTTCTGGCGCCGGCCGGTCGTTTCATGACCGCCTGCGCGGGCCGGCTTCAGCGGCCGATGTCGATGTCTGCATCCCTGATATTCTCCTCCATGCCTTGCGTCCGGGAGTGCCGCGGCCAAGGCATCGATAGGCGTCGTAAAACGCTGCGGACTTGAGTCTTCATGGATGCAGCGCGCATGTCCGCTCGTTTCGCTGCGGCAATGGCGGTGACGACGAGACCGTCGCGGGCGATACGAACAGGCAATTAGTGGACGGCACGCAAGCTGGTGGAACCGCGATGACGCTTCGAACGAGGCGCCGGGGCAACCCCGCTACCATCGAAACCGGCGTGCTTCCCGATTTCCTTAGGCCGGAGGCTTTGCGTCTCTGGCTTTCGCCAGATTTGCCAACAAGATCTCATTTTAGCGAACCTGCCCGAACAAACAAGGCCGGTTGCCTCGTCGCGGCCCGGGCAGGAGAGTGTCAGGCGGGTGCCGTCGCGGCGGATTCGTCGGCGACGACGCGGTCCCGGCCGCAAGCCTTGGCCCGGTAAAGCCGTTGATCGGCGGTTTTCACCAGCGCCGCCCAGTCGCTCTGCGGCGACGGGATTTGCGCCGCGACGCCGAAGCTGGCGGTGAGGGTGATGTTCTGGTCGAAGGGCTTGGCGCGTATCACGCGCTGGATGCGTTCCGCGAGCAGGATGGCGCCGTCCAGGTCGGTGTTGGGCGCCAGGATCAGGAACTCCTCGCCGCCGTAGCGGACGATGACTTCATGGCGCCGGATTTCCCCGCGCAACACGGCGGAGAAATGGCGCAGCACCTGGTCGCCGGTGGCGTGGCCGTAGCGATCGTTGATGGCTTTGAAGTGATCGATGTCGACCATCAGGATCGCCAGCGGCAGCCGGTAGCGAACGTGGCGGCTCCATTCCGTCGCGGCGATCAGCTCCAGCGCGCGCCGGTTGAGGGCGCCGGTCAGGCTGTCGCGCTGGGCCAGCTGCACCAGCTCTTTCCGGTTCAGCTCGTTCTCGATCATCAGGTAACCCATCGCCGAGGCCATGATGGTGCCCAACGCGCACAACTGGTAGAAGTTGCGCGCCGGCGAGTTGCCGAGCGGCGATTCGACCGGCATGAGGTTGGCCACCATCGCGGTCAGCATGATCCAGATCATCGTGCTCATGAGCACGTACCAGCCGCCGATGACGCGCTGCGCGGGGTGGGTTTTCGAATGCTTGAGCAGCAGCCAGGCGGTGCCGCCCTGCAACCAGCCCAGCCAGCCCGAAGCCAGCAGCGTTTTCTGGAGCATATCGGCCCCGGCCGCGTAGGCCGCCCAGAACACAATGCCGTGGACGCAGCTCGCCGGCAGGCTCAGCAGCGGCGGCACACCGCGGCCCAGCAGCCGCGCGAAGGCCTGGATGGTGAGGCTGCTGCCCAGCATGAGCAGGGTGTTGGCGACCGGGATGGTGAGCCAGTCGGGCGCGTGGTCGCGCAGCACGAACAGTCCGACGCCGGTGCCCTGGACCAGGAACGAGCCGGACCATACCCAGCGCTGGCGATCGCCGTGGCGTTCGCCGAGAGCGGTCAGCACGAGCAGCCCGCACAGCAGTTCGAGGAGGGCTATGGCGAATATCAGGGTTCGGTTATCGAGCATGATGATGCGCGGGCAGCAATGAACGTCTCCGGACGAATGAGACTGCGTCAACTCAGTGCATCGGCCGATTGGGTTGCATCTTAAGCCGCGTTTGCGTCACGGCGAAGGCATGTTCGCGCCATCGCCTGACAGCGGACCTTCCTCATTCTCCTCTTCCTCGCGCAACGGCAATTCCAGATGGAGGGCAATTTTTTCCAGGAGCTCGCGTATCCGCACCGGCTTCTTGATGAAGTCGTCGCAGCCCGAGGCTCGCATGGCGGCGACAGTATCGGGGAAGACGCTGGCCGATACCGCGATCACCTTCGCTTTGCGCAACAACGGATTGCTCTTGATGGCGCGGGTTGCCGCGAAGCCGTCCATCACCGGCATGCGCACGTCCATCAGCACCAGCGGCGTGAACTGGATGCGCAGTTTTTCCAGCGCTTCGCGCCCGTTTTCCGCCTCGACCACATCCATGCCGCTGCCGCGCAACATGCCGGCCAGTACCTGCCGGTTGACGGGGTTGTCATCCACCACCATGACGGTCACGGTGCCGGCGCGCAGATCGAGCACCGGTTGCGCCAGCCGTTGCGGCGGTTCGCGGCGCGTGGCCTCGCCCAGTTCCAGCGGCAGGCTGAAGCTGAACGAACTGCCCGCCCCCACCGTGCTGTGCACCAGCAATTTGCCGCCCAGGGCCTCGCACAGGCGCTGGCTGATCGACAGGCCGAGGCCGGTACCGCCGCCGGCGCGGCTGATCTGGCGAAAAGGCTTGAAAATTTCCTGCTGTTTGTCGAGCGGAATGCCGACGCCGGTATCGCGCACCAGGAACAACAGCTCGCGGCCGTTCGCGCGGGTGGTTACCTTCAGGGAAATGCTGCCCGCATGCGTGAACTTGATGGCGTTGCCGAGCAGGTTGACCAGAATCTGGCGCAGCTTGATCGCGTCGATGCGGATGTAGTTCGGCACCGATTTTTCAATTTCGACAGTGTAGGTCAGCTTTTTGGTTTGGGCGCGCTCGCGCACGATGTCGCTGACGCTCTCCAGCAGGTCGTAGAGATTGCAGTCGCCGTTTTCGACTTCGAGGTTGCCGCTCTCGATTTTGGCGAGATCGAGCACGTCGTTGATCAGCGTCAGCAGATGCTGGCCGCAGCTTTCGATGGCGCTGAGTTTGCGCTGCTGGGAGCTGGACGTGGCGGGATCGGTCGCCAGCATCTGCACATAACCCAGCACACCGTTCAACGGCGTGCGCAGTTCATGGCTCATGCTGGACAGGAACTGGCTCTTGGCGTGATTGGCGTCGTCGGCGGCGATACGCGCGGCGATCAGCTCCTGCTCGATGCGCTTGCGGGCGGCGATGTCGGTCACCGTGCCGAGGGCGCGCAGCGGGCGCCCGGAGCTGTCGGCTTCGACCACGCCGCCGCGGAAGTTGAACCAGTGATACGCGCCCTCTTCATCGCGCAGCCGCAGCTCGCGACCGCCGCCGTCGCGCAGCGGCGCCCAGCCGTCGCGGTCGCGCTCCAGATCGTCCGGATGCACCCAGTCGCGCCACTGGATCGGCGTGACCGGGCCGCTGACCTCGCTCATCCCCAGTTTGCGGAACAGGCCCGGGTCGGGCAGCAGGACGTCGTTGCGCAAATCCAGTTCCCAGACGTGGCTGGCCGAAGTATCGAGCGCCAGTTGCAGGCGTTGTTCGCTCATGTGCAAGGCCCTGACCAGGGGCCGCACCCGCGCGTAGATCAGGCCGGTGCCGATGCCGATCACGGCAATCATCAGCAGCGCGTTGAATGCGAACTGGCGGGTCATCGGCGCGTACAGATGCGTGGTGTCCGATTTCAGGACGGCGATCAGGCCGAGGCTGTCGACCGGCGCATAAGCGCCCACCACGCGCTGGTCGCGAAAATCGTGCACGGTGCGCGCGCCGCTGTGACCGGCCAGCGCCGGCAGGGCCAGTTGCATGCGGTCGGTGGAATTGGCCGGCAGGTCGAACGGCTGCGGCCCGGAGCGATCGTTGGGGAAGCAGCGCAACTGCCCTGCCCGCGCCGCGCACAGCATCAGCTCGTCGCTGTGGCCGAAAGCGTCCTCGGTATTCATGGCGGCGGTGATGTTGCCCAGGGTCTGTTCGGTGATCAGGGTGCCGAGAGGGCCCTGGGCATCGCTCAGGGTCAGCTGGCGGCGCATATAAAAGCCTTGCTGCCAGATCAGCTGCGAATCGTTGCTGACCACGGGCGAGGTCAGGCCGCCGTCACCGTTGCCGCTTTCGAGCAGCGCGCCGCTGCGCATGATTTCGCGCCCGTCCGGCGCGTATAGCGCGATTCCGGAAAAGTCGAAGTTTTCAAAGCTGCGCAGCTCGCGATGCACCTGTTCCAGGCTGGCCGCGTCGCCGGGTTTCGCGCTCAGGGCGCGCAGGGCCGCGATCAGGCCGGGCCGGTTGGCGACAATCGCGGCGCGGGTGCGGCGCCGCTCGATGGTCGAGTTGATTTGCTCGATGCGGGATTTCAACGCCAGTTGCAGGCCGTCTCCCAGCGCCGCCGCCAGATGTTGCTGTTCGCTGACCCAGGACGTGATGCCGACGCCGAGCGCGGTGCAGACCAGCACCACGATGGCGGTGCCGGTAATGCCGCGGTCCTGTTGCCGGGGCAGCCAGATCGCGGCTTCCCCCCACCATAGAGGCCACAGGCCCAGGCCGAACACAACCAGGCCCAGCGCGGCTTGCAGCGCCATGTAATCGAAGGTGTACTGCTTGTACAGCACTTCCGGCTGCAGCAGGTAGGTCATCGTGGCCACGCTGGCGACGATCAGCAATATCAGCAGGGCCGCGCGGCCGATCAGGTTCAGCAGGCCCCGCCGGCCGAGCGGCGCCAGGACCAGCAACAGGCTGACGGTCAGAAACAGGAGGGTCGTCGGCATCGTCATCCGCGCGGGATGCGGATTGCCCTCGTCGAACCAGCGCTGGATTTGCAGCCCATGGTCGGCGTCGTTGCCGCCGGGCAGCGCAATCAGGTTGAGCACGGCGATCAGCGCAATGCCGCCGCCGAGCACGGCGCGGATCACGCCGGACCGGTTCGGCCACACCACCGGCCCGATCAGCGCCAGCCCCGCCAGGGTGAAGCAGACCGTGCTCAGGAACGAGATGGCGGCCAGTCCGGGCAGGATCTGCACCAGCTGGACGATTTGCAGCAGCCAGCCGGCGGCGCCGGTGAAGCCCAGCAACAACAGCAGGGCGCCGGCCAGGGCGGGTCCGGTTTGCGGGGCGGGGATGGCGTTGTTCTCTAGCATCATGCAGTAACCAGGCTGGGGTCCGGAGTGGCAGCCATTCCATACGGCGAATCCCGGTGCCGGCGGCCGGGAGCGGAAATGGGCGGGGATATTTTTGCGGCTGAGCGCCTCATCGAAAAAGTCCCGGGAAGATCAGCGCAAGGTCGCGCCGCCATCGATGCTGATGACCTGGCCATTGATCCAGGCCGCGTCCTCGGACAGCAGCAGCGCGACCAGCGCGGCGATATCGTCCGGCTCGCCCAGGCGTGGGCTGCGGCCAGCTCTCAGGGCGGACTCGATGAATCCGCGCGGGATCGAATCGCGCGTCTTCTCCGTGGGTACGAGGCCGGGGGCGACCGCGTTGGCGCGAATGCCCTCCTTGCCCCAGCGGCTGGCGACATGGCGCATCAAGGCGTTGAGGCCGCTCTTGCTGATGCCGTAGGCGACGCGGCTCGGTTCGCCGATGAAGGCCGAGGCGGACGAGGTGTAAACGATCGCGCCGCCGCCGCGTTTCAGTAGCGCGGGGATGGCGTGCCGGGTGCAGAGCAGATGGCCGCGCAGATTCACGGCGATGGTGCGATCGAAGACATCGAGGGAGACGTCGAGGGCGTCGCCGTCCTGGAAAATGACGCCGAGGTCGGCGGCGTTGGCGTGCAGGCCATCGATGCCGCCGAAGGTTTCCAGCGCGGCGGCCATCAGGTTTTTGACCGAATCTTCGTCGCCGATATCGAAGGCGACACCGAGCGCGCGTCCACCCTGGGCGGAAATCCGCGCAGCCGCGGCCGCGGCGGCATCGGCGGCGATATCGCCCACCACCACGCTCGCGCCCTCCTCGGCCAGGCGGCGGGCAGTGGCTGCGCCGATTCCGGAACCGCCACCGGCAACGACGATGACTTTTTCCCGCAGTCCCCTCATGCCCTGTTCCCTCGCGTGCTTATTGTTGGTTCCTCGCCTCTGCCGAGGCGGCGACACAGCTTCTCGTGGCGGTGATCTGAACACATCCGGTCCGATGGCGGCAACACTGATTTCGTCGGCCTGTCGCTGCTCCGGCTCACAAAACGGAGGCCTGTTGTGTCACGTCGTCGTGAACCGCCGTGCCTCAATCACCGATCCGGATCCACGCGCCGCAACAGCGCCCGCCAGGTCTTGTGCAACAGGATGCGGAAGGCTTCCAGGCGCTGCGGATCGCGCGGATCATAAATGCGGCCGGTGCCGAATAACTGGCTGAAGCACACATAATTGATGATGCTGCCGCCGGTAATGCTCAGAAACAGCGCCGGCTCTATCTGGCTGAACTCGCCTTCCTGCCGGCCTTTGACCAGCACGGCTTCCAGATCGCGCAGGGTTCCATCGGAAAACTCCACCGGGTCGCTGGAGCGCGGCGTGATGTCCGCGGAATTGCGCATGATGATGCGCGCGGCGGTGGGCCGCGCCACCATGAATTCCAGCCAGGCGTCGAACAAAAACCGCAGCTGCTCCGATGCGGTGCTGCCTTTTTGCAGGCGCGACCGGCTTTCGTTTTCCAGCGCCGTGAAAATGCTGGCCTCCACCGCGTCGTAAAGCTCCTGCTTGCTGCGGAAGTAATAGACGATCGACGCGCGCCGGATTCCCACCGCATTGGCCACGTCCTCCAGCCGGGAGGCCGCGAAACCCAGTTCCGCGAAGATGACTTCGCCGGCGTCCAGGATACGCTGCCGTGTGATTTCCCCCTTCGGGAGCTTGGTCGAAACCGCAGTCATGGAAGTCCTTGGCTTGTTGTTATGGAGGATGGTTATAGACGATTAAGGAACCGCTGAAAAACGACTGCGCTTGCAAATACGGCGTTAAAAACAGGCTCAAAATCCTCATTGATTCCGTATGAACTCCGGTTTTTCGCCCGTTTTTTCCTTGTCTTTGCTGCGCTCGCTACGTTTTTCAGAGGTTCCTTAAATTTAACCGCTAAAGATAACGCAGGCGTCCGCCGCCCTGCCAGTCCCCTCACCGCGCCTTCGGTTGCAACGCAACAAACCCTGGAGTAGAGTTGCGAACCAAATTCTTCCTTCGTGCAGGTAATTTTTATAACTATTTGATTTATTTATAAAAATAAGCTGTGCGAGGGGGTGGGTATGCAAGACTGTTCGAGCCGAGCATCGCACGGAAGGCGCTTTTCGTCGCTGTGGCCTGCTCCGTGGCGGCCTCCAGCCAGGCCGATACGTGGGCTAACCGGGTGCGTCTGAATAGGGCCGTGTTCCAGGCTGATTACGACGATATCCAGGCGTGAAACAGCGGTCGATCCGGTCGACACCGCCAAGACCGACGTATGCAACGCCGGTAAAGCGACGATTCGCGGGTTTGAAATGGACGTGAACGCGCGCCCCTCTTTTTATCCACGGCCTGATTTCTTCCACGCATTTCAAATAAGGGGAGTGGTTTTCATGAAACCCGAACTCAATACTCCGAATACCGCCGTCATCGTCACCGGCGGCGCCTCCGGCATCGGGCTCGCCTCGGCGCAGGCGCTGGCCGCCGTCGGCCGCCCGGTGGCGATCTGGGATCTCAGTCCTGAGAAATCCCAGGCGGCCGCCGCCGAAATTGCCGCGCAATTCGGCGTCGCCACCATCGGCGTGGGCCTCGACCTGCGCGATGCGCAGGCGCTGCGGCCGGCGCTGGAGCAGACTCGCGCCGCGCTGCCCGCCATCGGCGGCCTGGTGCATGCCGCCGGCGTCGTCATGCAGACCAGCCTCGACGGGCTCACCGCGGACAACTGGGACGCGGTCATGAACGTGAACCTGCGCGCGCTGCCGCTGCTGGTGCGCGAAATGCTGCCCGATCTGCGCGCCAACCCCGGCTCGGCGATCGTCGGTATCGCTTCTATTAATGGCACGCTGGGCAATGGCCTGATCCCGGCTTACAGCGCCTCCAAGGGCGGCATGCTGTCGCTGGTGCGTTCGATGGCCGATGTGCTGGGCAGCGAGGGCGTCCGCATCAATTCCCTGTCGCCCGGCCAGATCCTGACGCCGATGATGAAGCCGACGGTCGCGGCGCTGCCCGAAGGCACCTTCGAGCGGCGCATCCTGCTGGGCCGCCTCGGCCTGCCGGAAGAAATCGGCAAGGTCGTGCGCTTCCTGCTCTCCGACGACGCGAGCTACATCACCGCGTCGGAAATCGTCGTCGACGGCGGCAACATCTCCTCCCAGCGTTGAACATCTCTCCCGGCGCGCGTGAGCGCCGGGCTGTCCTTTCCGGTATTCGCGCGCGCAAACCGGTGGCTTGGCGCGGCCGTGGAAATCCGTTACCTTCGCTGCGTTCGGAACAGCCTTTCATTCGCGGTATCCCCCAGCACAAGCCGGTGCGCGCCATGAAAAAAATCTACACGCATGAAAATCGCTTCATCGTCTGGAATGCGAAAAACATTCTGGAAAACGAAGGCATCGACTGCGTTGTTCAGAACGAATACGCATCGAGCGGCATCGGCGACCTGTCGCCCTTCGAAACCTGGCCCGAGCTGTGGGTGCTCGACGACAACGAGGCCGAGCGCGCGGCGGACATCATCGACGACGCATTCAACGCGCGGCAACGCAGGCGCGCATGGCGTTGTCCGAAATGCCACGAAATCAACGGCCCCGCGTTCGAGATTTGCTGGAAGTGCGGGGAATGAATCGCTCTTCTGAACGGGCCTGGACGCCGTGCTTTTCCATCTCCTCGAATTGAAAGCATTCCAGCGTCGTTCTTTTTGAAATCCCGCAATCGTCTTGAAATCCCACAATCGTCGAACCGCAGGCGCCGGATCGCAGGTAATGAGCGCTGCTGCATCACACGGTGAAATTTTTCCTTTTTTGTCCAGCGATTATTGCAACAGCAAGGCTGTACCCGCGAGCGCGATCCCCATTCCCGTCAGACGATAAAGCGCAACGCGCCGCGCCAGCAATTGGGCCATGCCGAGTCCGGCGCCGTGCAGGGCGGCCGTGCTGATCAAAAAGCCGAGCGCGGTTGCCAGCGGCGCTGTCGCGGGCAATTCCATGCCGTGCGCGGCACCGTGAAACACCGCGAACAGCGCAACCAACGCCAGTTGCGCCGCGCGCGGTATTTCCGTGCGCAGCGCCAGCGCAAGTCCCGGCGCCAGCACGGACGCGGCGATCGCGCTTTCCATGCCGGGAATCGCCCAGCCCGACAGGCCGGCGAACCAGCCCGCGCTCATCGCGCCGAGGAACGCCAGCGGCAATTGCCAGCGCGCGGAGCCGCCGCTGCGGCCCGCCCACAAACCCACCGCCAACATCGCCAGCCAATGATCGACACCGCTCAGCGGATGCAGCAGGCCGGCGGTCAGGCCCGCCTCGGCGTGGCCGGGGTGAGCGAACACCGAACCGGAGATCAGGCACAACACCATCGAAAGCAGCAGTCTTTGAAATTTTTTCCTCACGAAAATTCTCCTTGCGTTGGGTATGGGTCTGCGGATGCGTCAGTGCTGCATCAGCCCGCGTTGTTCGATGAAGCGCACGATCTCCTCCAGGCCCTGGCCGTTTTTCAGATTGCTGAATAAAAAAGGTCGCTCGCCACGCATGCGTTTCGCATCGCGGTCCATCACTTCCAGCGACGCGCCAACCAAAGGCGCCAGATCGATCTTGTTGATGATCAGCAGATCGGATTTGGTAATGCCGGGCCCGCCCTTGCGCGGAATTTTTTCTCCGGCGGCCACATCGATGACGTACAAGGTGAGATCCGACAGTTCCGGACTGAAAGTCGCGGCGAGATTGTCGCCGCCGCTTTCGACGAACACGATATCCAGGGCCTGGAACCGCTCGCACAATTGCGCGACCGCTTCCAGATTCATCGACGCATCCTCGCGGATCGCGGTGTGCGGACAGCCGCCCGTCTCCACGCCGATGATCCGGTCGGGGGTGAGCGCTTCGTTGCGCGTGAGAAATTCCGCGTCTTCGCGCGTATAGATGTCGTTGGTCACCACGGCGATGTTGTAAACATCGCGCAGGCGTTGGCACAGCGCGAGCGTCAGCGCGGTTTTACCGGAGCCGACCGGCCCACCGATACCGACGCGCAGTGGTTCGTCGGTGTTCATAAGAGGTTCGTTGATGTTCATAAAGGTCCCAAAACATTTTTTGATGATCAGTGAAAGTGCGCGCTTTGTTTCATGAGCGGAACAGGCGGCTGTACTGCGTTTCATGCCGGCACCCGGCCAGCGTCAGGCCGGGAGAAAAATTGCTGAGCGCGTCGTCTTCGAGCGTACAGGCGATCTCGACCGCTTCCGCGAGCCGCGCGCCGAGCGCGAGCAGTAAACGCTGGCCGGCGACTTGTCCGAGCGGCACCGCTTTCAAGGCCGCGCTGACCTGGTTTTCCGCCCAGGACCAGGCGTAAGCGTGCAAGGCCTTGCGCGGATCGATACGCCAGATCGCCGATGCCAGCGCGTAAGCCAATGGAAATCCGACCGGCGCGATGCGCGACAAACGCGCGCACTGCGCGGCGTCGAGCGTTTTCAATTCGTTGAGCAAGCGCGTGAGCGAATAACCCATCTGCAAGGTTTCGGCGCGCGCTTCCGCCGTATCGCGGCCCGCGCGCCATTCCGCGTTCCAATGCGCGAGACCGGCTTCGTCATCCTCGTCCCAGCAACGGCGCAAACGCCACAACAGCGGCATTTCGAAACGGCACAGCGAATAACGCAATGCATCGCCGATCCAAAGCAGCGCGCTGTCCGCGTCGCCGACGGTGCCCGCTTCGATGGCCCATTCGAGTCCTTGCGAATAGCTGTACGCGCCAACCGGCAACAACGGGCTGGCCAGTTGCAGCAAGCGGCTCAGCGCGAGTTCGTCATCCATGCGCGTGCGCGCCGCCAATCGATTCACGATGACGGTGGCCGCCGCCGTAGGCGCCGGCTTCGGGTTCGAACGGCGCCAACATTTCCAGCACCTGCGCGCCCAGGCCGAGCAGCATGTCGCGCAATACATGATCCTGTTCGAGGCGCAACCAGCCAGCGCCGATTTGCAACGGCACATGCCGGTTGCCGAGGTGATAAGCGGCGCGTGCCAGTTCGCGCGCGTTGCCGGCGCTGACATGCAGCACCGGTTCCTCGGCGGCGATCACCAGAATGATTTCGGCGTGCATGCGCAGGCGTTCGCCGCCGCGCAGAATGCTGCCGCGCTCCAGCATCAAAGCCGCTTCGCGGCCCGATTCCAGGCGCACGCGCAGACGGCTTTTTCGGCGTTGATCGAAGGGCAGGATCAGACGGTCGTCATGGCGTCCGTCGGCACCGGTTTCGCGTTCACTGATGTTCGGTAGTATCGTTAGCATGTCGGTTTCGTTTGCTTGTCACTGTTCGCGCGGAACATGTTCGAAATAACGTTCGCTCAAAATAAAAAGTAACGCTGCGCCATCGGCAACACGCTGGCCGGCTCGCAGCTCAGCAATACGCCGTCGGCGCGCACCTGATAGGTTTCCGGGTCGACGTCGATGACCGGTTGATATCCGTTGTGCACCATGTCGGACTTGCGCACGCCGCGCGTGCCCCGCACGGCGAGCAGCGGTTTTTTCAACCCCAACGCGGCCACCGCGGGATTGGCGAGCGCCGCCTGCGAAACGAAAGTCACGGAGTTTTTCAGGCCGCCGCCAAAAGCGCCGAACATCGGGCGGTAATGCACGGGCTGCGGTGTCGGAATGGACGCGTTGGGATCGCCCATCGCGGCGGCGGCAATCGTTCCGCCTTTTAAAATCAGACTTGGCTTCACGCCGAAAAATGCCGGCTTCCACAAAACCAGATCGGCGAGCTTGCCCGCCTCGATGGAACCCACCGCGTGCGCGATGCCGTGGGTGAGCGCGGGATTGATGGTGTATTTCGCGATATAGCGTTTGACGCGGAAATTATCGTTGCCATGATCGGGGGCGAGCGCGCCGCGCTGTACTTTCATTTTGTGCGCAGTTTGCCAGGTGCGCAGCACCACTTCACCGACGCGCCCCATCGCCTGCGAATCCGACGACATCATCGAAAACGCGCCGAGGTCGTGCAGGATATCTTCAGCGGCAATCGTTTCGCGGCGAATCCGCGATTCCGCGAACGCGATATCCTCCGCGATGGACGAATCGAGGTGGTGACACACCATCAGCATGTCGAGGTGTTCGTCGATGGTGTTGACGGTGTAGGGGCGCGTCGGATTGGTCGACGAGGGCAACACATTCGCGTAACCCGCCGCGCGAATGATGTCCGGCGCATGGCCGCCGCCGGCGCCTTCGGTGTGAAAGGTGTGAATGGTGCGATCCTTGAACGCGGCCAGCGTGGTTTCCACGAAACCGGATTCGTTGAGCGTATCGGTGTGAATCGCCACCTGCGTGTCGGTTTCCTCGGCGACGCCCAGGCAATTGTCGATGGCGGCGGGCGTGCTGCCCCAATCCTCGTGCAATTTCAAGCCGATGGCGCCGGCTTCGATCTGCTCGCGCAGCGGTATCGGCAAACTGGCGTTGCCCTTGCCGAGAAAACCGAGGTTCATCGGAAACGCGTCGGCCGCCTCCAGCATGCGGTGGATGTGCCACGGCCCCGGCGTGCAGGTGGTGGCGAAAGTGCCGGTGGCCGGACCGGTGCCGCCGCCGATCATGGTGGTGACTCCGGACATCAGCGCCCCTTCGATCTGCTGCGGGCAAATAAAATGAATATGACTGTCGATGCCGCCGGCGGTGACGATGGAACCCTCGCCCGCGATGATTTCCGTGCCGGCGCCGATGGCGATGACGACGCCGGGCTGAATGTCCGGATTGCCCGCTTTGCCGATGGCGCTGATGCGTCCGTTCTGGATGCCGATATCGGCCTTGACGATGCCCCAGTGATCGACGATCAGCGCATTGGTGATCACCGTGTCCGCCACCTGCGCGGCATTCAGCTGGCCCTGGCCCATGCCGTCGCGAATGACCTTGCCGCCGCCGAATTTCACTTCTTCGCCATAAATCGTGAAATCCTGCTCCACTTCGATCCACAATTCGGTATCGGCGAGGCGCAGTTTGTCGCCGACCGTGGGTCCGAACATTTCGGCGTAGGCGCGCCGGGAAATTTTTGTGCTCATGCTTGCATCGTCACCGTGTGAAATTCAGTCCAGCGGTCCCATGATCCGTCCCGCGAATCCATAAACCCGGCGCGCGCCCGCGAGCGCCACCAGGCGCACGCCGCGTGTCTGGCCGGGCTCGAAACGCACGGCGGTGCCGGCGGCAATGTCGAGCCGGAAACCGCGGGTTTTTTCGCGATCGAATACCAGCGCGTCGTTGGCTTCATAGAAGTGGTAATGCGATCCGACCTGGATCGGCCGGTCGCCGCTGTTGGCCACTTCGATCTCCAATGTCGGACGGCCCGCATTCAATTCGATCTCGCCGTCGGCGATCCGCATTTCGCCCGGAATCATGTCGTTGTTTTTCCTCTCCGGTTTCAGGGAATGGGGTGATGCACGGTGACGAGCTTGGTGCCGTCGGGAAACGTGGCTTCCACCTGAATATCGGGAATCATTTCCGGCACGCCTTCCATCACATCGTCGCGGCTCAACAAGGTCGCGCCGTAGCCCATCAGCTGTGCCACGCTCTGGCCGTCGCGCGCGCCTTCCATGATGGCGGCGCTGATCAGGGCAACGGCTTCGGGATAATTCAGCTTGAGTCCGCGCGCGCGGCGTCTTTCGGCCAGCAGCGCGGCGGTAAAAATCAGCAACTTGTCCTTTTCGCGCGGCGTAAGCTCCACGTCTCTCGACCTCGTTCAATGGTTTTCGATGACACTCGTCTTTCAATGAAATATTTTTCGGCTTCGAATATTCACGTGTTCCAGATGCGCAACGCCTGCGCGGGAACACCGGCGTACCACGGGCGCAACGCGATCCACAAACGCTCAAAATAGCGACGCGCCTGTTGAGCGCTGTGGCCGAGGTAGCGCGCCGCGAATATTTGCGGCAAGGCGGTGACGCCGCAGTCCGCGCCATCGTCAGGTGCGAGTGCCCGGCATCGTTCGAGCAATTCCACCGGCATGGCGCCGTTGGCGATCAGAAAAGTCGCCGCCACCGAAGCGTTATTCATGCCCACCGGCGAACGCAGCAGCGGATCGCCGCCGCGCAGGGCCATGTATTCATTCCAGATCAATTCGCCGTCGCGCCGCAGTTGCGTTTTCTGCCGCAATGCGCCACTGCGAAATTGTTCGCCGGAAGCACGGCGCCCCAGGCAGAAAATTTCCCAGCCCGCGTAACGCGCATCGCGCGACAAACTCACCTGTGTTTGCCAGCGTGCCGACGCCGCGTCGAACACGATGGATTCCTGCGGCAACCATTCCAGGGTGGCGGCGTCCGCCAATGTGAACGCCAGCGTCTGGCTGGAAAAACGGTCGCTGGCCTTGTACCACTTGCCCGCGCCCGGCGTGGTCAGCAGTGCATGAGCGCGCGGCCCGAGCGCGATATCCACTCGCAATTGATCGCCGCCGGCGACGCCGCCGGGCGGATGTACCACGATGGCGTGACAAACCGCTTCGCCCTCCGGATACAGCGGCTTTTGCACTAAAAGCGGGCCGCTGTGACGGCGGCTCACCAAAACGGTGCGAGCATTTTTGCGTTCGAAACGCAGCGCCAGCTCCGCATGCCAACCGGAATGGCGATAAACCAGCGGCGCGCCAGCCTGTTTCAGCGTGGGATCGGGCGTAATCTCCAGGAGAACAGGCTGATTCATGGTGCTGTCGCCGAGTGATGGCTGCGATTTGCGGTCATGTGATGAATTTGTAAATGCCGACTGGGAATTTCATGTTGTCTCTCTTTGCCAATATTGTTCCTTGCGAATATCGTGCCGGATTTTTCTGATCCACGGACTTCTCAGGTTTGTGAGATCCCCCAAAAAAAGAAGAGGAAACCCTGTTTGGCTTGAGAGTTTTTCGTATTCGCCGTTTGCAAGGGGGTCAGGCGCAGGCTTTTATTCCCCATTGAACTTCGTTGGATTCTTCGCTGAGTGATACAGCGGCGGCATACGAAAGAGGTTTGAATTTGGACAAGTCGAAGGAAGACGATCACGACGACAAGCCGGAGCTCTGCAAAAATACGGCGGGCAAATTTCCAACCGCCTGCGCCAGCGGCGGGCGAAACTGAACGAGGGGCGGCGAAAAAGAAAATCCTGTCTCTGTACTGGCCGATAACTCAATCCGCGCGCTACAGCAGTCATTCTTAAGGAAGCTCTGAAAAATGACTGCGCTTGCAAATACGGCGTTAAAAACAGGCTAAAAATCCTCATTGATTCCGTATAAACGCCGGTTTTTTCCTTGTCTTTGCTGCGCTCGCTACGTTTTTCAGAGGTTCCCTAGCTCGCGCTCCCGTATTCGCCTATGGAAAAAAACGCGCGGCCGCCATAAACGAGCCGATCGCAAACCAGATCGCGTGCAAAATCCAGAGCGTGGAAACATACGGCTTGATTTGATCTCAGAAGGCTGGGTTCAGCCTGTCGATAAAAATAGCGGTCAAATCATTTGTGTGGATGGCGCCCGATACGGCGCCAGTTTGGAATCCACGAAAAATGTGGAACCGTGGTTACACCGAAAGATACTCGCTGATTTTTTTCGCATCGACATTCGCGCGCAAGTCCTCGTGCACGAATTTTCCGCGTTCGATCACCAGCAGACGGTCCGCCACATCCAGAGTGAAACTCAGTACCTGCTCCGACACGATGATGGTGATATCGCGCATCTTGCGGATTTCATTCAGCGCCTTGGCAATGTCCTTGATGATGGAAGGCTGGATGCCTTCGGTGGGTTCGTCGAGCAGCAGCACTTTCGGATCGGATGCCAGCGCGCGGGCGATGGCCAGTTGCTGCTGCTGGCCGCCGGACAAATTGCCGCCCTTGCGCCTGCGCATGTCGAACAGCACGGGGAACAGCGCGAAAATATCGTCCGATATGCGTTTCGAGGCCGCGGTTTCCAGGCCGGTCTCGATATTTTCCAGAACCGTCAGGGTCGGAAAAATCAGGCGGCCCTGGGGCACATAGGCGATGCCGCTGGCTACCCGTTGGCAGCTGCGCATGCCGGCGATTTCCTGGTCGCCGAGCTTGACCGATCCGGCAAAACTGGGAATCACGCCCATCAACGATTTGAACAGCGTGGTCTTGCCCATGCCGTTGCGTCCCATGATGGCGAGCGTTTCGTTGGGCCGCGCCGCGAAGGACAGGTTTTCGATGATTTTGCTTTGCCCGTAACTGACGCCAAAATTCTCTACTTTCAACATGATCAGTGCCCCAGATAAACTTCGATGACTTTGGGATCGGATTGCACCGCTTCCATCGAGCCTTCCTTCAGGATTTTCCCCTGGTGCAGCACCGTCACGCGGTGCGCGATATTTTTCACGAACTCCATGTCGTGTTCGATCACGATCACCGAGCGATTGCTGCAGATGCGCTTGAGCAAGGCGCCGGTCAGCTCGCGCTCGCGCGCGCTCATGCCGGCCACGGGTTCGTCGAGCATGAGCAGTTCCGGGTCCTGGATCAGCAGCATGCCGATTTCCAGCCATTGCTTCTGGCCGTGGCTGAGCAGGCCGGCTTCGGTTTCCAGAAAATCCTCCAGCATGATTTCCGTCGCGATGGCGTGGATGCGGGCGCTGACTTCCGGCGTGCGCCGGAACGCGAGCGCGCCGAATACCGTGCGCCCCTTCGGATAGGACACCTCCAGGTTTTCGAAAACCGTGAGATTTTCGTAAATCGATGGATTTTGGAATTTGCGCCCGACACCCTGGCGCACGATCTGGTGCTCGGAAAGCCTGGTCAATTCCTTGTCCTTGAATTTGATGCTGCCGGCGGTGGCCTTGGTTTTTCCGCAGATCAGGTCCAGCACCGTGGTTTTGCCGGCGCCGTTCGGCCCGATCACCACGCGAATTTCATTTTTATCGATGTAGAGGTTGAGATTGTCCACGGCCTTGAAGCCGTCGAAGGAAACGGTCAACCCTTCGATGGTCAGCGCGAAATCGCGCTTGCCGGCGCTCGATGCGGTTCTCATGTTTGCTTCGCTGCCCAGTTCCATGATGTTTTCCCCTTGGGTTCTTCGTGCAAATTGACTGCCCGTGCAAATTCGGAAAGTCATATCAGACGGATGGATTGGAGTGACCGACAACGGGCGCCTTGGCATTGTCCGCCGGAGTTTTCGCGGCAAGCGGCGTGGCTCCGGATTTGGCCGGCGCGGTTTTGACGCGCCCGCTTTTGTAGGCCAGCAGGCGCGGCTTGACGTAACTGCTGTACACGCCCGCGAGACCGTTGGGGAAAACCATCACCACGCCGACAAACAACGCGCCCATGAAGATCAGCCACAAGGTGGGGAAACTTTCCGAAAAATAGGTTTTGCCGAAGTTCACCAGCAGCGCGCCGTACACCGCGCCGATCAGCGACATGCGCCCGCCCACCGCGGTGAAAATCACCATTTCGATGGAGGGTACGATGCCGACGAATGAGGGCGACATGAAGCCGACCTGCAAGGTGAACATTGCGCCGCCCACGGCCGACATGATGGCGCCGACGCAGAACACGAAAATCTTGAAGCTGGAAACGTCGTAACCCGAGAAGCGCACGCGGTCCTCGCGGTCGCGCATGGCGAGCAGCAGCTTGCCGAGCTTGGAGGTGATGATGGCGCGGCCCGCCAGGATGCAACCGATGAGCAGCGCGCCGTTCAGGTAATACAGCAGGTATTTGGCGCTGTCGGTGCGGATATCCCAGCCGAGCAGCGTGCGCAGGTCGGTGATGCCGTTGACGCCGCCGGTGTAGCCCTGTTGTCCGATGATGAGAATCGTCAGGATCGAAGCGATGGCCTGCGTGATGATGGAGAAATACACGCCGCTCACGCGGCGCTTGAACATCGCGGCGCCGATGAAGTAAGCGAAGATCCCCGGCACGACGATGACCGCGATCACGGTGAGCGGCAGGCTGTGGAACGGCTGCCAGAACCAGGGCAGTTCGGTGATCTGGTTCCAATCCATGAAATCCGGAATGCCGGGCGTGGACTGGATTTTGGTGCTCTCCGGATCCGATGCTTCCAGCTTGAGAAACATCGCCATGCAATAACCGCCGAGGCCGAAGAAAATCCCCTGCCCCAGGCTGAGAATGCCGCCATAGCCCCAGCACAGCACGAGCCCGATGGCGACGAACGCGTAAGTCAGGTATTTGCCGATTTGATTGAGCCGGAAAATATCGAATGCCAGCGGCATGACGACGAAGATCAGTGCGGCGAGAATCGCGAGGCTGATCGCTCCCTCGCGTCCTCCCAGCCATTTGCTTATTGCCACGTTCATGGGTTTACCTCGCTTCTGGTATCGGCCGCCGGCTGGCCGGCGGCACTGTATTGCGGTTGTCGGCGTTGCGCCGCGATGTGTTTCGTTACTTGCGGACGCGTATCGTGAACAGTCCTTCCGGGCGGGCCATCAGAATGCCCACCACCGCGACCAGCGTGATGACTTTCGCCATCGAGCCGCTGAGGAAAAAGCCGAGAATCGATTGCGCCTGCGCGATGGAAAACGCCGAAGCGAAGGTGCCGATCAGGCTGCCGGCGCCACCGAACACCACCACCAGGAAGGTGTCGACGATATACAGCGAGCCGCTGGTCGGACCGGTGGAGGCGATGGTGGTGAAGGCGGCGCCGGCGACGCCGGCAATACCGCAGCCGAGCGCGAAAGTGATGCGGTCCACTTTGGCGGTGTCGATGCCGACGGCGCCGGCCATGACGCGGTTCTGCGTGGTGGCGCGCACCTTGAGGCCCCAGCGCGAGCGGTACAGGAAAATGAACACGCCGGCCGACAGCACCACGGTGAGGCCGAGCACGAACAGGCCGTTGATTGGGATATCGAGGCCTTCGCGCAGCGTCCACGAACCCATCAGCCAGTCCGGCAAGGTCGCGCTCACTTCGCGCGCGCCGAATGCGCTGCGAAAAATCTGTTGCATGATCAGGCTGAGGCCCCAGGTGGCGAGCAGCGTATCGAGCGGGCGTTTGTACAAATGCCGGATGATGCCCAGCTCCACGAGGTATCCGACAAGGAACGCGATGAAAAACGCGAGCGCCACGGCAATCAAAAAGTAGTAATTCAGCATGCTGGGAAAATGATCGGCGAGTTTTGACATCATGACCGTGGTGTAGGCGCCGATGGTGAGGAATTCTCCGTGCGCCATGTTGATGACGCCCATCTGCCCGAAAATGATCGCGAGGCCGAGCGCCATCAGCACGAACACGGAAAACAGGCTGATGCCGGCGAAGGCCTGCATCGAAAAAATATCGACGAGTTCTGACGGTGAATAACCACCCATGATCTGATCCTCTGCGTAACCGGTTTCAACAATGCGAGGCCGCGGGCGTCGCATTGGTCAAAGCGGTTCATTTCGCGTTTTGCGGGCCCGGCCATTCGGCCCGACCCGATTGCCCGCGCTTCCTTGCGCGTTACGGCTTATTGATAACCTTTCGGGAAGGGGTTCGGTTCGATCAGCTCGGATTCGTGTACCACCTTGGCCTGGCCGTCTTTCTGCCAGAGCGCGATGCGGCTCTTGCTCCACAGGTGATGGTTGCCGTGCAGTTTCACGTAACCCTCCGGCGCGGTTTTCAGCTCCAGGCCCGGCGATGCCGCGACCACCTTGTCCACGTCGAAGCTGCCGGCTTTTTCCACCGCCTCTTTCCACAACCACGGGCCGAGATAGGCCGCCTGGGTCACGTCGCCGATGACGCTGTCGGCGCCGTACTTGGCTTTGAATGCCTTCACGAAGGATTGGTTGTTGGCGTTATCCAGCGACTGGAAATATTTCATCGAAGAATAAAGTCCCTCGACATTTTCGCCGCCGATGCCCAGCACTTCGTCTTCGGTCACCGACAAGGTGAGCATCGGCTGTTTCTTGAAGCTGAGGCCGGCCGCGTTCAACTGTTTGAACCAGGCCACGTTGCTGCCGCCCACCACCGCACCGAATACCAGATCGGGCTTTTTCAGTTTGATCTTGTTGATCAGCGAACTGAATTGCGTGCTGCCCAGCGGATAATATTCCTCGCCGACCACGGTGCCTTTCAGCACGTTTTCGATGTGCTTGCGCGCGATCTTCATCGAGGTGCGCGGCCAGATGTAATCCGAGCCCACCAGATAAAAACTTTTCGCGCCGAGGGTTTTGCTGGCCCAATCGAGGCTGGCGATGATTTGCTGCGTCGCTTCCTGGCCGGTGTAGAACACGTTTTTCGATTGCTCCAGGCCTTCGTAGAAAGTCGGGTAATAGAGCAGGCCGTTGTTGTGCTCGAAGACCGGCAGCACCGCTTTGCGCGAGGCGGAAGTCCAGCAGCCGAATACGGCGGCGACCTTGTCTTTCTCCAGCAGCTTGTGCGCTTTTTCCGCGAAGGTGGGCCAGTCGCTGGCGCCGTCTTCCTGGATCACCTGGATTTTCCGGCCGAGAATGCCGCCCTGCGCGTTGATCTGCTCGATGGCGAGTTTTTCCGCTTCAACGGAACCGGTTTCACTGATGGCCATCGTGCCCGTCACGGAGTGCAGGATGCCGACGGTCACCGTGCTATCGGTAACGGCGAGTCCCGTGGTGTTGATTTTTGCGGTGGGAAGATCGCCGGCGCCGGCGCCGGTGACGGCGCTGAGCAATGCGGCGCTCAGCGCGAACGCCTTGCCGCGGGTGCGCAGCGTTGCCGCCATTTGTTTTTTGAATCGCGTAATGCCGGATACATGCATTGTTGCCATCCCTCCAGTGGGAAGTTGCCGTTGAAATAGTTGCGGACTTTCGACGCAGAGCGCGTTCCGGAAGAAACAGGCGCTTTGCCAGGGGAAGAGCAACGACTGTGCCAGAGACGGAGAAACACGGAGTTTTCAGGCGTGCAAGCACCTGAATGTGAATTTGGGCCGCGCCTGATGTGTGCGATGGAATATTACGCGCGAGCGTCCGGCGTCTTTTATCGAACTCCTTGCCCGTTAAGTGTGCGTGGTTGCCGGCCGTTGTCGGAAATGGTGCATAAAGCCTTGGTTGGCGACATCGGTTTGCAGGCGCGCCGCGGCGATTGCTCGGGCGCCGGGTTTTAGATCCAGTCTCGAGGAATTTCCGAATGCGCGAATTTTACGATGCGAATTTTTCTCTCTTTTTATCTGCGCGTGCCTTCATGGCATCGGGCGCGCTTTCCGGTTCGAAAAAGTGCCGGCATCGATGAAGTATAAAAACGTAGTTGTCGTTTCATCCAACCGATACGCCCAAAAATCGTGCGGGCGCAGAAGATCGGCGCATTCGCGGTGCGCAGACCGGATCCGGGAAGAAAAAAGTCTGGCCCTGCTCGGAAGAAATTGCCGCAGGAAATACGGGTGACATAGCAGGATCGTCAGATGACAGCGTGAGGTTTACAACGGGAAAAGCCGGTGAATGGCCTTCTCTCCTCTTTTAAACACCGGCCAGCGAAAACGCCCCTTGCGGGTGTCGAGGGGCATAAGAAATTCGGCTGGCATGGTCTGTGCTCTGTGATCGCTGGCGAAACACGCTCTGTCGCTTCGGCGCGCACGGCGATATTTGCTTGCTTCGAATCCTCCTTCGATACGGAGACAGTTATGACAGACACGCTCATCAAAGTGGACCTTTCGCAACCGCCGGAGGAAAACCCGTGCATACATAATCGCTGGCATCCGGATTTGCCGATGGTGGCCTGGGTCAAACCCGGCGATGATTTTGTCATCGAATGCCACGATTGGACCGGGCAGCAGATTGCCAACGACGACAGCGCCGACGACGTACGCGATGTCGATCTCACCAAAGTTCATTATCTCTCCGGGCCGATCGGCGTCGAAGGCGCCGAGCCCGGTGATTTGCTGGTCGTCGATATCATGGATATCGGCACGCTGAAAAATTCGGAGTGGGGTTTCACCGGCCTGTTCGCGAAGGAAAACGGCGGCGGCTTCCTGACCGAACATTATCCCGATGCGCACAAAGCGATCTGGGATCTGAAAGGCATTTACGCCACGTCGCGACATATTCCGAATGTGAGCTTCGCCGGCATCATGCATCCGGGATTGATCGGCTGCCTGCCGTCGAAGGCGCTGCTCGATACCTGGAACCAGCGCGAAGCCGCGCTGATCGATACCGACCCCCATCGCGTGCCGCCGCTGGCCGCTCCCACCGCGCCGCAAACCGCGCACATGGGCGGCATGAAACCGGAAATCGCGAAGCGCGCCGCGCTTGAAGCGGCGCGCACCGTGCCGCCGCGCGAGCACGGCGGCAACTGCGATATCAAGGATCTCACGCGTGGATCGAAGGTGTATTTCCCGGTGTATGTAAGAGGCGGCGGCCTGTCGATGGGCGACCTGCACTTTTCCCAGGGCGATGGCGAAATCACATTCTGCGGCGCCATCGAAATGGCCGGCTGGATTCATATCAAGGTCGATGTCATCAAAGGCGGCGTCGCCAAATACGGCGTGAAAAATCCGATCTTCAAGCCAAGCGCGCTCAAGCCGGAATACAAACAGCATCTGATCTTCGAAGGCATTTCTGTCGACGAAGCCGGCAAACAGTATTACCTCGACGTGCATGTGGCTTATCGGCAGGCGTGTTTGAACGCCATCGAATACCTGAAGAAGTTCGGTTATTCGGGCGCGCAGGCCTACACCATTCTCGGTACCGCGCCGGTGCAGGGTCATATCAGCGGCATTGTCGATATCCCCAACGCCTGCGCGACCTTGATGTTGCCGACGGAAATTTTCGATTTCGACATCATGCCCAACAAGGAGGGGCCGATTCCCTTCGTCAGTCCCCATGGACCGCAGATTCCTTCCTCATTGTGGAAAGATAAGTAGCGGCTGTGGGAAGGCGGAGCCGTTCACAAAATGGATGGCACCGCGCTTGAAAGGCGAGGTGGATGGTTTTTCCAGGACCGGAAAATCGACGGAGCAAGGATCTTGATATCTGTTGGACTCTTGCCTGGAGAGCAGAACAAATCCTGCCTGCAATCCTGGGAGAGTCATCCGCCTCGACTGCGCGCACCGGTCATGCTCTTGTTGTTGGAGGCTCCGATTTTTCAGCGGCCTCATGGGAATCGGAGGCTTCATGGGAAAACGACGCATAACAGGATATTGGAATACATGCGCAGGGTGGCGCGCCTTGAAAACGCCGACGCAGAAGCGGCTGTGAACGGTTTGCGGGTCGGCCCGTCAGCAGGCCGATCTGCTTTTTTATTAGGGAACCTCTGAAAAACGACTGCGCTTGCCGATGCGGCGTTAAAAATGAGCTCAAAATCCTCATTGATTGACGTATAAACGGCGGTTTTTCGCTCATTGTTGCCTTGCCTCGGCGGCACTCGCTACGTTTTTCAGAGGTTC
>Ga0153956_1000289_pt1 | contig 60941 bp, 77 predicted proteins | sample TSFL040MetaG_FD_104704 | JGI IMG/M metagenome (GOLD analysis project Ga0153956, IMG submission 104704) | Attine ant fungus gardens microbial communities from Florida, USA - TSFL040 MetaG | ecosystem: Host-associated > Fungi > Mycelium > Unclassified | place: USA: Florida, Wekiwa Springs...
CGACGGCCTCAAGATGCTGATTGAGACCGGGCTGTTCCAGGACGTGAAGATCGATCACGCCGGCGGCCGTCTGGTTGTCAGGGTTGTTGAAAATCCGGTCATTGCCCGCATCGCCTTCGAGGGTAACAAGAAGGTCAAGGACGATCAGCTGAACGCTGAAATCCAGTCGAAATCGCGCGGCACGCTGTCGCGCCCGATGGTGCAGTCCGACGCGCAGCGCATTTCTGAAATTTATCGCCGCTCCGGCCGTTATGACGTGAGCGTGGTGCCCGAGATCATCGAGCAGCCGAACAACCGCGTCGATCTGATCTTCACGATCAATGAGGGTGCCAAGACCGGCGTGAAGTCGATCCAGTTCATCGGCAACAACTATTTCTCGTCCTATCGCCTGAAGGACATCATCAAGACCCACGAGTCGAACTTCCTCAGCTTCCTCGGTTCGGGCGATATCTACGATCCGGATCGCGTCGAGGCCGACCGCGATTTGATCCGCCGTTATTACCTGAAGAACGGCTTCGCCGACGTGCAGGTCGTCGCGGCGCTTACCGAATACGATCCGACCCAGAAGGGCTTCCTGGTCACCTTCAAGATCGAGGAAGGCCAGCAGTACCGTGTCTCGAACGTCGACTATACGTCGACGATCCCGAATTTCGATCCGAACTCGCTGCGCAGCTTCTCGCGTGTCGGCGTCGGCTCGCTCTACAACGCGGAAGCGCTGGAGAAGTCGGTCGAGGAAATGCAGATCGAGATGTCGCGCCGCGGCTATGCGTTCGCCGTCGTGCGTCCGCGCGGCGACCGTAATTTCGAGCAGCATACCGTGACCATCGGCTATTCGGTCGAGGAAGGTCCGCGCGTCTATATCGAGCGCATCAATGTGCGCGGCAACACCCGTACGCGCGATTACGTCATTCGCCGTGAATTCGACGTGTCGGAAGGCGATGCTTATAATCGTGCGCTGGTCGATCGTGCCGAGCGCCGCCTGAAGAATCTGGATTTCTTCAAGAGCGTGAAGATCGTCACCGAGCCGGGTTCGTCGAGCGATCGTGTGATCCTTAATGTGGATCTTGAAGAAAAGTCCACCGGCGACTTCTCCGTCTCGGGCGGTTACTCGACCACCGACGGTGCGTTGGGCGAAGTCAGCGTCTCCGAGCGCAACTTCCTCGGCCGCGGCCTGTTCGCCAAGGCCACGGTGCAGTACGGCCAGTATGCGCGCGGCGGTTCGCTGTCGTTCGTCGATCCCTATCTGCTCGATTATCGTGTCGCGCTCGGCCTCGACCTGTTCTACCGCGAGCAGCTGGCGAACACGTATATTTCGTATAACACCAAGACGCTCGGCTTCAGCCCGCGACTCGGCTTCCAGCTGCGTGAAGACCTCGCACTGCAGCTGCGTTATTCGATCTATCAGCAGGAAATCTCGCTGCCGCCGGCTTTCTCGGATTGTAACAACCGGGTGTCGGGCGGCACCAACACGCCGGGTCAGTTGAATGCCCTGTATGGCATGGGCACCGTGACCGGCGATCCCAACACGTGGGGCTGTTACGCCAACGGCGAGTCCGCGCTGCCGGTGCGTCGTGAACTGGCTCAGGGCAAGGCTCTGACCTCGATGCTGGGCTACACGCTCAACTACAACACGCTCGACAACAACAAGAACCCGACCGACGGTCTGTTCGTCGAGTTCAAGCAGGATTATGCGGGCGTCGGCGGCGACGTCAGCTACCTCAAGACCACTGTCGATGCGAAGTACTACTCGCCGCTGGTGGCTGATATCGTCGGCTTGCTGCGCGTCCAGGGCGGCATGCTGAACAATGTCGGCAAGGACATCCGCATGCTGGATCACTTCCAGATGGGGCCGAACCTGGTGCGTGGTTTCGAGCAGAACGGCATCGGTCCGCGTGACGTCAGCTATGTCGCCTTGGGCGGTTACGGCGACTCGCTCGGCGGCACCAAGTATTGGGGTGCCTCGGCCGAACTGCAGATGCCGTTCTGGTTCCTGCCGAAGGAAGTGGGCATCAAGGGCGCCATCTATGCCGATGCCGGCGGCCTGTGGGATTATCAGGGTCCGACGACGTGGGCGCAGACGGGTGAAATGCAGTCCTACAATATTGCGAAGTCGCTGCAGGGCTTGCCGTGTGCTCCCGCTTCGAAGACCTCGGTCGGCAATTGTAACGGCATGAGCTACACGGACGACAACGTGGTCCGTTCGTCGGTCGGTGTCGGCCTGATCTGGCAATCGCCGTTCGGTCCGCTGCGCTTCGACTATGCCGTTCCGATCACCAAGAGCGCTTACGACCGCGTTCAGGAGTTCAGGTTCGGCGGCGGAACCTCGTTCTAAGCTTGAACACCGGCCGCACCGCGACGGATAGAATGGCGCTGCCGACCTTTTTCAAGGAATCCCCTTCGTTGACGCTGGCTGAAATTGCCGCGTCAACGAAGGCGTGTCTGGTCGACTCGTCCAGGGCCGACCAGATCGTGATCGGCGTTGCCGCGCTCGATGAGGCCGGTCCTCATCATCTGACCTTCTTCGAGAATCTGCGTTACGCCGACCAGCTTGCTAAAACCCAGGCCGGTGCCTGTCTGGTGAGCGAGGGGTTCAAGGGCGACATTCCCGCCCATGTGGCGGTGCTGCGTGCCAAACGTCCGTTTGGGGCCTTCGTGGAACTCGCAAGGGAACTTCAGCCGGATACGTTGCGGCCCGCGTCCGGCTTCGACACCACCGGGATCGCAGCCTCCGCCATCATTCATCCCACCGCCCAGCTTGAAGATGACGTCACCGTCGATCCGCTTGCCGTGATCGGACCCGATGTCGAGATCGGTTCCGGCACCGTCATCGGGTCGGGTGTGACGATCGCCGCCGGTGTCAAAATCGGCCGCGATTGCAATATCGGCGCGGGCAGCGTGCTGCAGTTCACGCTGATCGGGAACAATGTGCTGGTGCATCCCGGTTGCAAATTCGGCCAGGACGGCTTCGGCTTCGTGTTCGGCCGCGACAAGCACATCAAGGTGCCGCAGACCGGCCGCGTCCTCATTCAGAACGACGTCGAGATCGGCGCCGGGACCACCATCGACCGGGGCAGCCTGCGCGACACCGTGATCGGCGAGGGCACCAAAATCGACAATCAGGTCCAGATCGGTCACAATGTGACGATCGGACGGCATTGCGTGATTGCCGCCAAATGCGGTCTTGCAGGCAGCCTGACCATCGGTGACAACGTCGCACTAGGGGCCATGGTCGGCCTCAACAATCACATCACGATCGGTGACGGCGCGCAGGTCGCGGCGATGGCTGGTGTGAAGGACAGCATTCCACCACGGCAACGGTGGGGCGGGATCTTCGCCAGGCCGACCAAACAGTGGTTCCGCGAGATTCTCGCGGTCGAGAAATTGGCACGTGAAACCGCGCCGGGCGCGGACACGGATACGAAGGACGAGCGGGAATGAGCGAGGAGTCGCCGATCACCATTGAGGCGGTGGATATCAACACCATTCTCAAGACCCTGCCGCACCGCTATCCGTTCCTGCTGATCGATCGCGTCGTGGGGATCCGCAAGGATTTCAGCGGCATCGGCATCAAGAACGTGACCATCAACGAGCCGGCGTTTCTCGGCCATTTCCCCGAGCGGCCGGTCTATCCCGGTGTGCTGATGATCGAGGGCATGGCGCAGACCGCGGGCGTCATCGGCATCGCGTCCGTCGAGGGCACCGAGAAGCCGCGCGCGGTGTATTTCCTCACCATCGACAAGTGCAAGTTCCGCAAGCCGGTGATGCCGGGCGATACGGTCGAGTATCACATGCATCTGATCAACCGGAAGCGCGCGATGTGGTGGTTCCACGGCGATGCCAAGGTCAACGGCGTGACCGTCGCCGAGGCCGATGTCGGCGCGATGCTGACGGACTGACGAGGCAGCATGAGCAAGATTGATCCGACGGCGCGGGTTGCCGATGGCGCGGTCATCGGCGATGGCGCCGAGATCGGCCCGTTCTGCATGATCGGGCCTGACGTCACCATCGGCGCCGGCACGAAGCTGCTGTCGCATGTGAACGTGACCGCGCAGACCACCATCGGCGATAACTGTACGATCTATCCGTTCGCTTCGCTCGGCACGGCGCCGCAGTCGCTGAGCTACAAGGGCGAACTGACCAAACTGGTGATCGGCAACGACTGCACGATCCGCGAATCCGTCACCATGAATGCCGGCACCGTCGCAGGCGGCGGCATCACCACGGTCGGGGACCGCGGTTACTTCATGAATTGCGCCCATGTCGGCCATGATTGCCATGTCGGCAACGACGTGATTTTCGCGACGTCGGCGACGCTCGGCGGTCACGCGGAGATTGGCGACTTCGTGTTCATGGGCGGCTTGTCCGCCGTGCATCAGTTTACGCGCATCGGTCCGCAGGTGATGGTCGGCGGCCTCTGCGGCGTGCGCGGCGACATCATTCCGTTCGGTCTCGTCAACGGCCAATACGCGGCGCTGGAAGGGCTGAACATCATCGGCATGAAGCGCCGCAAGTTCACGAAGGATCGGCTCGCCGCCGTGCGTTCGTTCTACCAGAAGCTCTTTCACGGCGCCGGCGTCTTTGCGGAGCGCCTTGAACGTGTGCAGCCGCTCGCCGGCGAAGACCCGGCCATCGCCGAGATTTTAGCATTTATCGCCGCGGGTAAGCATCGCGCGCTTTGCTTGCCTGAGAGCGGCGGCACCCCTTCCTGAAACAGCAGCGCGAAGGCCAGACATGAACGGCCAGCCTCCGCTGCAGCAGCTTTCCATCGCATCGCCATTCGGCGTCATTGCCGGCGGCGGCGCGATGCCGTTTGCCGTGGCCGACTCGCTGCTCGCGCGCGGCATCAAGCCTGTCATCTTCGCCATCAAAGGGTTTTGCGATCCGGCGCAAGCGGCACGCTTCGATCATCACTGGATTCCGATCGGCAAGTTCGGTGCCTTGCTCAAGCTGATGCGTGGCGCGAATTGTCGCGATCTGGTTTTCATCGGCACGCTGGTGCGGCCGGCGATCTCCGAAATCCGCCTCGATTGGGGGACGCTGCGCGTCATGCCGCAGGTGTTTCGGGCCTTTCGCGGCGGCGACGATCATCTGCTGACCAGCGTAAGCCGCCTGTTCGAACATGAGGGGTTCCGCTTGCTTGGCGTCAAGGACGTCGCGCCCGATCTTCTCATGCCTGCGGGCTGCATCACGCGCGCCGTGCCGGACGCCGATGCGGACGCCGATATTGCCCGCGGCCGCGAGGTGCTGCGCGCGCTCAGCCCGTTCGATATCGGCCAGGCGTGTGTCGTCATCCATGGCCATGTCGTGGGCATCGAGGATATCGGCGGGACCGATGCGCTGCTGGCGCGCGTGGCGGAGCTGCGAGCGCGTGGCCGTATCCGTGCGAAAGCGGGAAGGGGCGTGCTGGTCAAGGCACCCAAGAGCACGCAGGATCTGCGCTTCGATCTGCCGACCACCGGTCCCAACACGGTGCAGGGCGCAAGTGCCGCTAAACTGGCCGGCATCGCCATTGTCGCCGGCAACACGATCGTCGCAGAACCGCAGGCGATGATCGAGGCAGCCGACGCCGCCGGTCTTTTTGTCACGGGATTGCCGACGTGATCCGCCGCATTCACCTGATTGCCACCGAGGAATCCGGCGACCGGCTGGGCTCGGCGCTCATGCGCGAGTTGAAGCAACGCTTCGGCGATGATGTGGCCTTCGCCGGCGTCGGCGGCTCGTCGATGGCGCGCGAGGGATTGCGGTCGCTGTTTCCGATCGAGCAGCTTTCGATCATCGGCCTTGCCGCGGTCGTCAGGAAACTGCCGTCGATCCTCAAGCTGATCGGGCAGGCGACAGAGGACGTGTTGCAGGCGAAGCCCGACGTGCTCGTCATCATCGACAGTCCGGACTTCACGCACCGCGTCGCCAAACGTGTGCGTCAACGCGATCCATCGATTCCGATCGTCAATTATGTGTCGCCGACCGTCTGGGCGTGGCGTCCCGGCCGCGCGAAGGCGATGCGCGCTTATGTCGATCATGTGCTGGCGCTGCTGCCGTTCGAGCCGGAGGCGCATCGCAGGCTCGGCGGTCCGCCGTGTACGTATGTCGGCCATCCGCTGATCGAGCAGATCGATACGCTGCGGCCGGGTGCGGACGAGCAGGCGCGGCGTGACGGCAAGCCGCCGGTTCTGCTGGTGCTGCCGGGCAGCCGCCGCGGCGAAATCCGCCATCACATGGAAACATTCGGCGCGACGCTCGATCTGCTGCGGCAACGCGGCGCGGAATTCGAATTGATCCTGCCGACCATGCCGCATCTTGTCGACGGCATCGCCGCGGCATTGACGTCATGGCCCGTGCAGCCGCGCGTCGTCGTCGGCGAGGCCGAGAAGCGGGCCGCTTTTCGGATCGCGCATGCGGCCTTTGCGAAGTCGGGAACGGTCACGCTCGAACTCGCACTGTCCGGCGTGCCGATGGTGACAGCCTACAAGGCGGGAAGCATCGAAGCGTGGATCATCCGCCGCCGTATCACGTCGTCCTCGGTGATCCTCGCCAATCTCGTGATCGGCGAGAACGTGATTCCCGAATTCATCCAGGAAGACTGCACGCCGGAGAAACTCGCCGCGTCGCTGCAGGAAGTGCTGGCCGATACGCCGATGCGGCGCCGGCAGATTGCGGCGATGGCGATGCTCGACGGCATCATGGGAATCGGGCGGGCGGAGCCCAGCGGTGCGGCGGCGGATGTTATTGTCGGTTTGCTTGAACAGGCGCGACATTGACGCGCTGTTAACTCTAGCGCCGACCCCGGCGCCTGGAACCCGCAACCAAATCTAAAGACGGTTCCCCGATGATGCCGGCTATTCCGGTACCATCAGGAAGGGGAACCCATGAGTGAAGCGAAATCTCACGACTCTTTCGACGAGCTGTTTTCTGAAGCCCGCGTCATTCATCGCCGTCATTTTCTGGCGGCCGGTGCCGGCGGCATCATTGCTGCGTCCGAAAGTGCGGAGGCACTCGCCAAGCCGGCGGTCGCAGCCGGGAGCGAGGAGGATCGCAAGTTCATGGCGCAAGCGATCGATCTCATGCGCAAGGCGGGCGTCGTGGAACGCACCGGCGGTCCGTTTGGCGCGGTGATCGTGCGGAATGGGGAAGTCCTTTCCGCCACCGGCAACAGCGTGCTGCGCGACAATGATCCATCCGCACATGCTGAGGTCAACGCCATCCGTGCGGCCTGCAAGAAGGTCGGTGCCCCCAATCTCAAGGGCGCCACCATGTATACGAGCTGCGAATGCTGCCCGATGTGCTACGCGACGGCCTACTGGGCACGCCTCGACCGTATCGTCTTTGCGGCATCCTGGACGGACTATGCCGACCTGTTCGACGATTCCAATATCGGCGCCGATATGAAGCAGCCTTACAGCAAGAGGAAGCTCAAGATCGCGCAGGTGAGCCGGGCTGACGCGCAGAAAGTCTGGCAGGAATTCCGCAAATTGCCGGATCGCGCGAAGTATTGAGGGGAGCGCTCGTGCGGGCTACGGGCATCGCGCAAAACAAAACCGGCGGATCTTGCGATCCGCCGGTTTGCTGTTTCAGCCCTTGCTCGGCTCAGCCGCGCTTGGCCATGTCCACGTAATCGCGGCGGGCTGCGCCGGTGAACAACTGGCGCGGACGGCCGATCTTCTGCGCCGGGTCGGCGATCATCTCGCTCCACTGGCTGATCCAGCCGACGGTGCGGGCGACCGCGAACAGCACGGTGAACATCGAGGTCGGGAAGCCCATCGCCTTCAGCGTGATGCCCGAATAGAAGTCGACATTCGGGTACAGCTTGCGGTCGATGAAATACTGGTCCGACAGCGCGATCTTTTCGAGTTCCATGGCGACCGCCAGCAACTCGTCGCCGCCATGGCCGGTTTCCTTGAGAACTTCGTGGCACGCCTGCTGCATCAGCTTCGCGCGCGGATCGTAGTTCTTGTACACGCGGTGACCGAAGCCCATCAGGCGGACGGTGGAATTCTTGTCCTTCACCTTGGCGATGAATTCGGGAATCTTGTCGACGGTGCCGATCTCGGCGAGCATCTGCAGCGCGGCTTCGTTGGCGCCGCCATGGGCCGGACCCCACAGGCAGGCGATGCCGGCGGCGATACAGGCGAACGGATTGGCGCCCGACGAACCGGCGATACGCACCGTCGAGGTCGAGGCGTTCTGCTCGTGATCGGCATGCAGGGTGAAGATCTTGTCCAGCGCCTTGGCGAGCACCGGATTGACCTTGTATTCCTCGCACGGCACGGCGAAGCACATCTTCATGAAGTTCGACGCGAAGTCGAGCGTGTTGGTCGGATACACGAAGGGCTGGCCGATCGTGTACTTGTAGGCCATCGCCGCCAGCGTCGGGATCTTGGCGATCATGCGGATCGAGGCGATCTCGCGCTGCTTGGCGTCGTTGATGTCGGTGCTGTCATGATAGAAGGCGGCGAGAGCGCCGACCGAAGCCACCATCACAGCCATCGGATGCGCATCGCGGCGGAAGCCCTGGAAGAAGCGGCTCATCTGGTCGTGAACCATGGTGTGGTTCGTGACTATCCGGTCGAAATCGGCCTTCTGCTTCTTGGTCGGAAGCTCCCCGTAGAGGAGAAGGAAGCAGGTTTCGAGGAAGTCGCCTTTCTCGGCGAGCTGCTCGATGGGGTAGCCGCGATATTCAAGAATGCCGGCGTCGCCGTCGATATAGGTGATCGTGGACTGGCAGCTCGCGGTCGAGGTGAAGCCGGGGTCGTAAGTGAACATCCCGGACTGGCCGTACAGCTTGCCGATGTCGATCACGTCGGGTCCGACGGTCCCGCTATGAATCGGCAGATCGAAGCTCTTGCCGTCGACTGTCAGCGTTGCGGTTTTGGTGTTGGTTTTCGCGTCCATCGCATATCCCCGATGAGATCGTTGAGGGGCCGTCAAACATCCGTCATTTAAGCAGAAAATGGCGATGTCCGACGGGAATTCCAGAGCATTCGGCAGCATGGGTAGCGTATTGCCGTGTGCGCTGCAAGGCAGGCGGAAGCGCCTTGCAGCTATGCTAAATGGAGGCCTGATCGGCGAGCCGGTCGAGGCATTCCTGCTGTCCCAACACCGCAAGCACATCGAAGATGCCGGGCGATGTGGTTTTACCGGTCAGCGCCACGCGCAGCGGCTGCGCGACAGCGCCGAGTTTGAGGCCGTCGCGCTCCGCAAGCGCGCGCGTCGCCGCTTCTGTGTTGGGGGCCGTCCAGTCGGTCACGCCTTCCAGCGCGGCGCGCAATTTACCGATCAGAACGCGCGTTTCGGGAGTCAGCATCGCTTCCGCTTTCGGCTCCATCGCGAGCGGGCGATCGGCGAAAATGAAATCCGCGCCTTTCACCAGTTCGAGCAGCGTCTTGGCGCGTTCCTTCAGGCCGGGCATGGCGCGCAGCAGTTGCGCACGGGTGGCGTCGTTAAGCTTGGCCTGAATTGCGGCACCGCCCTCCACATAAGGGAGGATATCCGCGAACATGCTCACGAGAGCTTGATCGTCGCTATGGCGGATATAGTGCCCGTTGATGCTTTCGAGCTTGGCGAAATCGAACCGCGCGGGCGAACGGCCGATGGCCGACAGATCGAACGCATCGATCATTTCCTGCGTGGTGAAGATTTCCTGATCGCCATGACTCCAGCCGAGGCGGACGAGATAATTTCGCAGGGCGGCCGGCACATATCCCATCGCACGATAGGCGTCGACGCCGAGCGCGCCGTGACGCTTGGAGAGCTTTGAACCGTCGGGGCCATGGATCAGCGGGATATGTGACATGCTGGGGACGTCCCAGCCGAGTGCGTCGTAAATCTGTTTCTGGCGCGCGGCGTTGATCAGGTGGTCGTCGCCGCGGATCACATGGGTCACGCCCATGTCATGGTCGTCCACCACCACGGCCAGCATATAGGTCGGCGTGCCGTCGCCGCGCAGCAGGACGAGGTCGTCGAGATTTTCGTTCTGCCAGACCACGCGGCCCTGGACCTGATCCTCGATCACCGTTTCGCCGGTGAGTGGCGCCTTGAGCCGGATGGTCGGCTTGACGTCGGGCTTGGGCGTGGATGGATCGCGGTCGCGCCACAGGCCGTTATAAAGCTTGGAACGGCCCTCGGCGCGCGCAGCCTCGCGCATCTGCTGCAGTTCCTCGGCGCTGGCATAGCAGTAATAAGCCTTGCCTTCCTTGAGCAACTGCTCAGCCACCTCGCGGTGACGGGCGGCGCGGGCGAACTGGTAGACGGTGTTGCCGTCCCATTCGATGCCGAGCCACTTCAGCCCGTCGAGAATGGCGTCGATCGCCGCTTCGGTGGATCGCTCGCGGTCGGTGTCCTCGATCCGCAGCAGCATCCGGCCGCCGTGCTTCCGGGCATACAGCCAGTTGAACAGCGCGGTGCGGCCGCCGCCGATATGGAGGAAGCCGGTCGGCGAAGGTGCGAAGCGGGTAACGACGGGTGCGGGCATGGGGGATCGGCAATCGATTTTGGGGGACGTTTGCGCGCGTGTAACACAAGGTTTCGGACAGCCCAAGGCGTTGAAATTGGGTAACCTATGTGTTACTGTATTTAAATGGCAAAAGCACCGAAGATACGAAAACGCATGCAGAACGATGCTGCGACAGAGGAGTGCGTCAAAGCGCTTCTGTGCGATGGTGTAAAAGCACTTCTTGCCGGCGATCTCGAAACCGCCAAGCCGCTTCTGCGCGATCATATCAAGGCGACGGTGGGGTTCGAAAGCCTTGGTAAGGCGACGGGCATTCAGCCGAAGAGTCTTATCCGTATGTTCGGTGTGCGCGGCAATCCGCGCGCCAACAATCTCTTTAAAGTGCTCGGCTATTTGCGCAAAAAGACCAGCTTCGAGTTACGTGACGTAGGGGTGCCGACCTAGCTCCGGCGCCGAAACCGTCATTGCGAGGAGCCTTTGGGCGACGAAGCAATCCAGTCTTGTTCTTCGCGCGGCTCTGGATTGCTTCGTCGCTTCGCTCCTCGCAATGACGGCTGGTCGCGGGGCTATGTCTTCCCCTTGGCGGCGTGCCCCGGATTTGGCACATAGGGCGCAATCTGAAAGGCAGCAAATGACACACGAATCGACCGTGGCGACCTCGGCGGAGGCCGGCCGCGATTTCATCCGCGACATCGTGGCAGCGGACCTCTCGACCGGCAAGCACACAGGCGTGGTGACGCGCTTTCCGCCGGAGCCGAACGGTTACCTGCATCTCGGTCACGCCAAGTCGATCTGCCTGAATTTCGGCGTCGCCGGGGAGTTCGGGGGGCACTGCAACCTGCGTTTCGACGACACCAATCCGGCCAAGGAAGAACAGGAATATATCGACGCCATCCAGCGCGATGTGCGCTGGCTCGGCTTCGACTGGGGCGAGGGCAACCTGCATTATGCCTCGGATTATTTCGAGCAGCTCTATGCCTGGGCGCTCGACCTGATCCGTGCCGGCAAAGCCTACGTGGACGATCAGTCGCAGGAAGACATCCGCCTGTCGCGCGGCACGCTGACGGAGCCCGGCAAAAACAGCCCGTTCCGCGATCGCCCGGTCGCGGAAAACCTCGATCTGTTCGCACGCATGCGCGCCGGCGAGTTCCCGAACGGCGCGCGCGTGCTGCGGGCCAAAATCGACATGGCCTCCGGTAATATCAATCTGCGCGACCCCGTGATCTACCGCATCCTGCATGCGCATCACCCGCGCACCGGCGATGCCTGGAAGATTTATCCGAGCTACGACTTCGCCCACGGCCAGTCGGACGCCATCGAACACGTGACGCATTCGATCTGCACGCTGGAATTCGAGGATCACCGCCCGCTGTATGACTGGTGCCTGGACAATCTGCCGGTGCCGTCCAGGCCGCATCAGTATGAATTCGCGCGCCTCAACATGACCTACACGCTGCTGTCGAAGCGCGTGCTGACCGAACTCGTGCGCGGCGGTCATGTGTCGGGCTGGGACGATCCGCGCATGCCGACGCTGGCCGGCCTGCAGCGCCGCGGCATTCCCCCCGAGGCGCTGCGTGAATTCATCAAACGTATCGGCGTCGCCAAGGCGAATTCGACGGTCGATCTCTCGATGTTCGATTTCGCCGTGCGCGAGGTGCTGAACCGCACTGCGCCCCGCCGCATGGCCGTGCTGCGGCCGCTGAAGGTCGTGATCGAGAATTATCCGGAAGGACAGGTCGAGCAGCTTGAGGCCGTCAATCATCCCGATGATGCCGCGCTGGGCACGCGGCAGATTCCGTTCAGCCGCGAGCTCTATATCGAGCATGACGATTTCATGGAGGAGCCGCCGAAGAAGTTCTTCCGCATGGCGCCGGGCCGCGAGGTCCGCTTGCGTTACGGCTACTTCATCACCTGCACGGATGTCGTGAAGAACGCCGCCGGCGAGGTGGTGGAGTTGCGTTGCACTTACGATCCCGAAACCCGCGGCGGCAATGCGCCGGATGGACGCAAGGTGAAAGCGACCATTCACTGGGTCAGCGCATCGCATGCGGTGCCGGCCGAGGTGCGCGTCTATGAACAGTTGTTCGCGACGCCGACGCCGGAGGCGGCGAACTTCGCGGCGCAGCTCAATCCGAATTCGCTGGACGTGCTGGACGGCGCGATGCTGGAGCCGGCGCTGGCGAGCGACAACCATGACGGCGCGATGCAGTTCGAGCGGCAGGGCTATTTTTGCCGCGACAAGGATTCTTCGCCCGGCAAGCCCGTGTTCAACCGCACCGTCGGCCTGCGCGACAGCTACGCCAAGCTGGCGTGATTTGGATGAAGGGTTTCGCTTGAGCTCTACCCATCCTGCGAGCCTGTGAATCTTTCGATTTCGGTACGATGCCGTAGGGCGGATGACGAATGTCATCCGCCGCCGGTGCCTGCCACGAGCACTGCGGCGGATGCGCTGCGCCCATCCGCCCTACGGCATCGTGCGATTATCAAAAATTCACAGGCTTTACGCGCCGAGATTAGTTCGCGCATTCCGCATTCGTTCCGCTAGCCGCGCGCTGCCCTTCCGATAGCATCCTGGAGGGCAGGCGTGGCGGACGGGCGGTTCGATGGCGCAGGGCGGGGGACGGCAGCGCAATCAGGCGAGAGCGGTCACATGGCCGCCGCGTCCGGCTGCCGCTGCGCTCGCATCCCGTCATTCCTGGACACTGCCGTTCGACTGGATGCGGGCCTGGGCGCAGGCGGAGGCAGGTCCAGGCCGCCTGCTGCCATGGGTGCCGGTCGCCTTCGGCGCGGGCATCGCGCTGTACTTTGCCGCGGAGCGCGAGCCGGTGGTGTGGGTGACGGCGACCACCGCTTGCTTCCTCGCGGCGACAGCCGTGTTCCTGCGCCGCTCGTTTGCGTTTCCTTATGCGCTTCTCGTCGCGGCTGTTGCGGCGGGCTTTGCCACCGCAACGTGGAAAAGCGCGCGCATCGCTCACGAAGTTCTGGCGAAGCCGCTGTTCGGTGCAGCGCTGACGGGATTCGTCGAGACTCGCGAAGAACGCGAACGCACCGACCGCTTCGTGCTGCGCGTCGTGACGATAGAAGCGCCGCGGGCCGCGATCAAGCTGACGCGGGTGCGCCTTTCGGTGAAGAAGGGCACTGCGCCTGTCGTCGGCGATTTTGTCGCGCTCAAGGCACGGCTGCAGCCGCCTTTAGCGCCGCTGCGGCCGGGTGGCTATGATTTCGCGCGCGATCTCTATTTTCAGGGTATCGGAGCCTCAGGTTTCGTGACCGGCGCGATCAGGCGGATCGATCCGCCGGCGTCGCCGTCGTGGCATCTGCGCTATGCCGCGGTCATGCAGGGCTTGCGTGACGGGATCGACGTACGCATCCGCGCGTCGCTGGCGGGGGATAGCCGGGCCATCGCGACGGCGTTGCTGACCGGACGGCGCGATGCGATTTCGACCGACGTGAACGACGCCATGTTCATTTCCGGCCTCGGCCACGTGCTCTCGATTTCCGGTTATCACATGGCCGTCGTTGCCGGCGTGGTGTTCTTCGCGGTGCGAGCGCTGCTGGCGCTCATTCCGGTGTTGACCGTCACCTGTCCGATCAAGAAATACGCGGCGGCTGCGGCGCTGGTTGCCGCGCTGTTCTATCTCCTGCTGTCCGGCGCCGAGGTGGCGACACAGCGGTCCTTCATCATGACCGCTGTCTGAAAATTTACTAATGAAATCAATGCTGTTTTAGACCCGTCAGTCACTCGTCAGTCAAAACGTTCGGCGTCTGTTTTCCGTCAGGTTTTGGGCTTGGCGCGGTGCTCAAGCCTGAACTTCATGACGGTCGCAGTCTTCTCGGCCTGGCCCCGCGCATAGCGCTGGGTCATGCTGATGTCGCTGTGGGTGGCGGCGTGCTTGATGTGCTCGAGCTGAGCGCCTGCCTCAGTTGCTTCGGTGATGGCTCCGGCCCGGCTGTCCATGTTGCGGATCTGGGGCGGGACGCCTGCCTTGGTCGCAACGATCCTCCATTTGCGGCGGAATTCGCTGGTCGTGAAGGGCTGGCCGGTCGCTTCGCAGATGATGCACGGACCATCTTTCGGGATCGCACCGAGGTGGCTCAGTTCGTCCATGACCATAGGCGCGAGGCGAAGATCGACCTCGATGTCCTTCCCGCGCTTGCTGGTGGTGTGCCGCAAAATCATGTTCTCGTTGATCTCGGACCACTGCAGGCCGGTGATCCACTTGCCTTTGCTCGGCCAAAGCACGTCCGAAACACCCGGTTCCGACAACGGAACCCACTCGCCGATAACGTCCTTCTGCCTCAGCATCAGGTCGAACTGAAACGCTTGCGCCAGAGCGATCGAATTCCAGCCCATGTCGCGAGCGGTCTTACGCACGGCTTCGACCATCTCGGCTGTCAGGAACTCTGTCCGCGGCTTCGCCATAGGGAAGCGCATCTTGTGAAGGATTCCTGAGATGCGCTCGCAGTCAGGATCCTCCAAGATTGTAGCGCCAAACCCGACCAGCGTGCGGATCTGGCCAACCAAGGCATGCGCAATCGCTACCTTCTGCCCATCATTGCTCCAGCTTTTGTGCCAAGCGATCAGCAGGCGACCTTTGATGTCGCAGAGCTGCTCGTCTCCCAGCGTGTCGGAAATGCGCTTGAGCATGCCATCGTGGTTTTTGCGGACGGCATAGCGCATCTTCCGATAAGTCGAGTCGTCGTCGGTCTGGTAGCATCTGATCAGGGATCGCAACGAGCCATCAAAGGTTGCAGCGACAGGCAGGCCACCGCGGGCAAACAGCTTCATCTCGGCCTGCAGCCGCTGGCACTGGTCCGAAATATACGCCGCTTCCTTTTCGCTCGGCGCCGCGCCAGTCCATAGCCGCTGACTCTTCGGCGTGAAGCCGTCATTGATGATGTCCGTGCGGCACTGCCATCTGGCTTCCCATCCTTCGCGATGGGGTCTCCAGATCAGGCCGGGGGCGTCCTCGACCTTTGGGGCTGTCTTTGTCATCCTTGTGCTCTCCGTTGAGGGACAGCGAGGCTAGCGCTGTACTGGCGGTCGAAATAGGCCTGAACCGCTGGCCAATACCGCCGGTCACCCCACAATTTCTGTTTTTTCGGAAACCCGCTGGGCTTTGCATCCAGCATCCGCAGCGTCTCACGGGCTGTCCGTTCAGGCACGCCCATGCGCCGGATGAGTTCAGCGTCGGTGACCCAAAGTTTGGTTTTTTCGCGCTCCAGCGTGTCGGCGGCTGGCTCTGTCATGCCGGCGCCCTCATGCTCTCGATCGCGCGCCGCACCTTCGCCTGCAGGCTCTTGAAGGTGTCGTCGTCCGGCCAGACAATCCGGTCGCGCTCGGCTTTCTGGCCGTTCCAAGTCGCGGCGAGCTGGTCGGCGTTCGTGGCCGACTCCATGATGGTCGCCCACTGGCTGACATACTCGGCCGCCGTCGGGGTTGGTTCGTCGGCCTCTCCTGGGACGCTGGGGGCGGAGGAGGGAGAGGCCGACGTCGCCGGCGCGGGATTGCCCGACGAAGCTTGTGCGCCACCGCGAGCCCATTCGGCCAATGACCGGCCAATGTTCTCGTCGAGCGGCTTGCGATCTTGAAAGATGCTATCGAATTGGCATGCTGGCTTGATCATCATCTTCTCGCCGACGTTTTCGGTCTGCCAGGTCGGCACGCCGCGCGCGCCGGGCATCAGCAGCAGGTTGACCGTCATCTCGAAGACGAATTCCTCGCCGGCGATCGGCATAAAGCCTTGGGCGACGATCTCGGTCTTGCCGTTCACTTTGACCGGTTTAACGGTATTCTTCGCACGGAAGCAGAAGATGAAGTTCACGTTCTGCTGCAGCAGGAAGTTGATGAGCTGCCGGCGGGCCGCCTTCGGCTTCTGCCAGGCGAGCATCTTCATCCGCTCGCGCTTGCCGTAATCGTCGCCCGCCATGCGGTCAAGCTCACGTTCCTGGAAGTCGATCATGCCGCCCGGGCCTTCGTGCTCGTGGCTCATGGAGTCGATCACGATGGTCTTGGCGCCAGCCTTAATGCAGTGCTGGATCGCGGCCTTGTAGTCGAGCGATCCGAACGGCGGGTCGAACTGCAGGTGCTTGAACTTAAAGGCGTCGGCGTGGTGCAGCATGCGGCGCGCTTCGGTGTCGATGCCATATATGTCACCGCCAGTGATCTGCTGCATGCCGGTAGCGAGGCGCAGCGCGGAAACGGTCTTGCCGCCACCGCTCGGTCCCATCAAACCGACCAGCACTGGCACGGACTCGCGCGCGGCGTCCTTCGTGACGAAACTGCGTTCTGCTGCTGCCATCTTAGCCACCCATGATCGATTGAAGACGCTCACTCCGCGGCGCCGGCTCAAAGTCGCCGTTCATCTCGCGGTTGAGGAATTGATTTTCTCGGTAGCCAGGGAATTCCGGCGTGACGGTGCGGTTCGTGTAAGCCGGCCAGCCCGCGTGCGGGGCGTTGCGCCAGATGTTGACGGCGTGATCCATGCCTTTGCGGCCCATCGTCAGCCAGTGCTCGTCATGCTTCATGACGGTCACCGCGTGCGGGGCATAGTTTTCCTGGGCAATGTTGCGGAATCTGCGACGCCCAGCGTTGTCAGGATTGAGGGCGTTGAGGCCACGATCTATCCAAGCCATCTGGAAGTGCCATCCGCCGGCCTCGGCCAGCCTGCCGATCACATGCGGCGCCACAGACATGCCGGTGGACTTGTAGTCGTCCACGGTGCGGAGGTCATCGGACAGCCAGTCGATTAGCGCGCGGCACCAGATATCGCCCTCGCGCCAGACGATCATGACTTCAGCCGCACCGTTCTTGAAGGCGTCACCTTCTTCATGATCCAGAAGCTGGTTGCGCAGTCTAACCTGCATTAGTTCCGCTTCCAGCATGTGCTTTGCGAGGATCGGAACTCGGCCAGCGAGCGTGGCAGCGTCACGAAGATCGCGCGCAGCCTGTTTCTTGAAGTCCGGCGCGTCGATCACCTCGACGTCTTTGCCGCGGCCGAGAACGAGCTTGTGCGCGGCATTGCCGATAGCTTGCGCCTTGACGTATTTCTCAACGACTTCCTCGTCGCCATCGAGTAGCGGCAGCCCGAGACGCGGATGCTCAAGGGCTGCATGCGCGGGCGACTGGTCCAGCAGTATCTTCGCAATCGACTGCGTAAGGCTGGGTTCGGGGCAGGGATCAGCGAAATATGAATCGCCGTCGAAATCTCGGTATATTCCCGGCTTATTGATCATCACGCGGGGCTTGATCGCCACACTGCTTTGATTTTCTGCGGGCGCACCTGTGTCACTTCCGGCTGCGGCGATGGCTCTGCCGAGCAGGTCAGGTGCAACCCCAGAGTTTTGATCCGAAGCGCTATCGACATCACTTCTGTTCCGCACTTTACCCGACATCGCTTCCACCCATCTTTCTTGAGGCGCATCTTCCGTTGGCATCGCGGACACCGCATCGAATTCTCCAAACGTCTTTCAGGGAGCGACCTTCGTCCTTGCAACCTCACGGCCGCTCCCCGTCCAACGTGTTCTTGCGATCGTAGATCGTGAGAACACCTAGAAAGGCGCATGCCTTTCTAGGCAACAGCCGCTCCTGTGAGGTCTAAGACACCAGGTCACGGCTGAAACTTGCTAGGCTTGCGTCTTAGGCTGTCCGCTCGTATCGCCCATGTTGGCGATCTGCAGCGTCGCCATTGCGCTTTGATCGACGTTGGCCATGAGCTTCTGACGCAGTTCTTCGCGGCGGTGGTTCGCCTCGGCCTGCTTGATCTTGTCGATCGCCTGCTGTTCGAGGCGCTTCACGTCCTTGAACGGGTCCATATCGATGATCCCGATCACCCACTTAATGTCCGCCGTGGTTTCGAGATCGACCTCGATATCGGTTTCGACAACCTTGACGGTCGTCACCTCCAAGCGCGTGTTGGACGGCACGATGAGCAGATCGCCGACCGTCACCATGGGGTCGAAGGTCTTGAAAATCTCGCGCTTGGCTTTGGTGGTGTGATCCGTTTTGCCGTCGGCGTCCGGCTCGTAGATCGCCTTGATCGCGCGGACCTTCGGATTGATCAGGAAAATGGCGGTGGAGTAATTCATGGGATTTTCCCTTGTTGCAGAGTTACGAGGTGAGTGCAGTGACGCTGCCGAAATGCCGGCCGGCGCGCTTGTTGATGAGGCGGAGGGCGCCTTGTTGAATGAGCGAGTGGACGGTGCGCACATCGAAGAACGGGCCGGATTTGCTGCGCGCGAATCCGCGTCGGAACGGTATCAGCGGCTCGATGGTCGCTTCGATGATGCAGCGGCGCTGGTGATCTGTGAGTTTCATCAGATCGCCCCCGACATCAGGCCGGCGAGCACGATGAAGCCACCGAAGATGGCGAGCGCAACAATCGCCTCAGCGATCAGCGCGACCGACATGCAGCTCGCCGTCTCGGCGATGATCTCGCGGGTTGTCATGCCGGCACCTTTGCGCGTGCGAGCTTCGTCTTGCGGCTGTCGAGATCGGCAAGGTACAGCGCGAAATCGCTTGCGGTGATGAAGCCGTACGGGCCGTAGCTGAATTCCCGCGGCAGATCGCCCGGGAGGAAGGATGCAGCGACGAACCGGCCATAGGCCATCCGCACAAGGTTCGTCTCGCGGCACAGCTTCGTGTAGCGCGCCTCGTCGTTCGGCTCAGCGGCCAGACGCTTGTCGAGATCGGCGCCGAGCCAGTCGATCAGGGTGGTGGGGAGGGGGGCGGTCATGCCGACACCGCCAGTGCCTTGTGGATCAGGCCGAGGGTGTTGCGGAGACCGGAGGCGGGGAGGCCGGCAGGCATGCCGCTCTCGACTACCGGGATGATCGCCTCAAGGTCCGTGCGCGCGTGACGGCAAGCCGCCCGCAGCGCCATGTTCTCATTGACCAGCTTGGCCAGGCGATCGTTTTGGGGAGAGGCGGTCTGGACTGCGGCTGTGCGCATCGGGTCGCTCCATCAGGTGATGAAGCAATTATGCACCGACGTATAAAACAGTCAATCGGAAAAATACGACAACGTATAATTTATTTGGCTCGAAGATCGAGAATTCGAGCTATTGCGGTATCTATTGCCTGCTGCTCTGCGCCTTCGAGCACTTTGACGCGCGCCAACGGGTCGGACATCGATTTAAGACTCGCATCCAGGGCGCGCCGTTCGGCGCCGCAAAACGCAGGCGCGTGCTTCGCGATCAGATCTGCAGCGTCTGGTCCAGTAGCGAGACGAAGTGCAGTGCCTAGAATGCAGTCTTTGTAGGCTGTCACGGCCGGTTCTGCGGCAATGGCAGGGCAGGAGACCAGCAAAGCGACGAGCCCCAAAACCCGCATCACCGGGGCCTCATGCTGGTGACCTTGGCTGCCCATTCGATTTCTGCGTCGGTGATGTCAGGGTCGCCGCTGTTGGACCGGAGGATGTATTCGCCGCCTTGCCGGATGAGCCGTTTGACCAGAATGCGGTCGTCGGCCAAGCCGACCACGCACAGCTGCCCGATGAGATCTTCCGTAATAGGCGACCGAATATCGTCGTAGAAGATGTTCCAGCTATCGAATACCGGCCCCAAGCTGTCGCCGCGGACCTGCACTGCGATCGTCTGATCAGATGCACCGTCGGGCGCCTCGACTTCCTCCAAATATTCGTCGGAGACGCGGTAATATACTGCTTCGCCTGATGCGCCGACATAGCCTTTTACCTTGATCATGCGTGTCGGAGCGGGCTCGGCCATATCCGCGGCGACATCTTCAGAACGCATGTCGGTGACGACGCCAAGGCGGTTGGCGGCTGCCAATATCCGATTGTAAGTCGGCAAATCGGGGTTTGCGCCCTTTAGCCACCGCGAGATCTGAGGCTGGTCCGTGCCGAGCAGTTCCGCCAAAGCGGTTTGCGTCTGCCTCGATGGCAGGTTTTCAATCATAGCTCGCAGAAGTTTCGGCACGTTGTGTTCCATGCGGACATTATGCGTATGCGCATAGTGTGGATCAAATACGGCCACGTATAATATCCTTGCGCAGATCATGCGTCTGCGTATAGTTTGCGCCCCATGCGAGCCATCGAACACATCCGAAAGAATGTTTTCCGCTGCACCCAGGCCGAAATGGCCTCGATCGCCGGCGTGACCCAAGCCTCTGTCTCCCGTTGGGAGAGCGGCGAATTCGAACCATCGCTTGAAGAACTCCGGCGCATCCGTGCCGAAGCGCAGACCCGCGGTCTCGATCTGATCGACGCCGCATTTTTTGAAACTCCAGTCAGTGCCGCGTGAGGTAAGTGATGAGCTTTTTATTTGCCGGGGCCGTTGGGAGTTCTCCCAATTTTATTGGGAGAGAATATTCCCAGATGTTGAAGGAGCTTTCTCTGCCGAAACCGCAGGGGGACAAATTCAATCTGGCAATCGGTCGAGCCGCGGCGGCGTGCGGGCTCGAATACTGGCGGGCCTTTGACATTTGGTACCGCAAAGCCCGGCGCATCGATGCGCATGAGGCAGCCCAGATCACCGAAGCACTGCGCATCAAGCGCGAGAAAGCCGCACAAAATGAACTCGACGAACTCCGGGTCCGCCTCGCAAAGCTCGAATCCTCATTCGTTCAACACCATCAGGACTTTTCTCGCGACGCGCTTGATCCGGCTGGGCAAGCGGTTCGCCGCCGCCGGTGAGGCGTGTGTCCGCGCAGCTCGGCGCGTCGCCCCTTGGCTGAAGTGACTTCGTAACCAAGCGTCGCGCGCCACCAGCGGATGGTGGCAAATCAAGAGGACACCATGACCGACGAAACCGTCTCCGCGCCGTCAAGTGCCGAGAACACGGCGGCACTCGCCGCGGAAACGCTGCGCGGAGACATCCGTGATCGCATTCTATCGGAATTCAAAGCCATCCCGAAAAGCTGGCAGACCAGCAGCGAGGATGAACAGTCACGCCTGATCAACCGTGCGCGCGATATAGCGAATGATGTGGTGCGCCAGGCCATCGACATCATTGCCGGCAAGGGGCTTCCGGCGCTTCCCATTCTCGTCGGCAAGATCGTCGTCGAAAAGAGCGCCTGCAAAGGCGTGTTCGAATGCCACGCTGACGACGAGAACCTGCTGCGCATACGCCATCTGCAGGGCTCGCGCGCCATGTTCGTGCTCGCATCACCCGATGCGTTCAACGGTGAACAGTCGGCGCCGCGCACCGAGGTGATCGGCGACCTCGCGCTACCCGAGCCGGAATCGGGCGAGCGAGCCGACGAAGACAATCTCGCCAAGGTCGGCCAAGGAAAGGCTGCCTGATGCGATGGACGGAGGAGCAGCTAGCCGAGCACAACGCCAAGCGCGCTGCTGCTCCGTCTATGGCCGACGCGCCATTCCACGCGCCACCGGACGACCGTGCGGCGCCGATCACCATCAATGTGGTTGGCGACCCTCAGGGCAAGGGCAGGGCTCGCGCATTCGTGCGCCACGGCAAGGTCGGCCATTACACGCCTGAGAAGACGCGGACCTATGAAGGCATCATCCGCACCGCAGCGATGGAAGCCATGGGCAACCGTCCGCCGATCGATGAGCCCGTCGAATTCGTGATGCGCGCCGTGTTCGCGCCGCCGGCCTCGTGGTCGGAGAAGAAAAAGGCCGCAGCTCTGTGCGGCATCATCAAGCCGGCGAAGAAACCGGACATCGACAACATCGCCAAGGCCTGGAACGACGCGCTCAACGGCGTGGTCTATCGGGACGATGCGCTGATCGTCAAAGCGACATTCGAGAAGCGCTATGGGCCGCAGGCGCTCGTTGCTGTGGTGGTGAGGGCAGCATGAGATTTGCGCCTCCACGCACAGATTATCGCGTCATCGCCGCGGATCCGCCGTGGCATTTCAAATCAAATTCGGTTGAGAAGCCCGGCCGCAATGCGATGGGTCACTACGACTGCATGTCGCTTACCGACATCGCGGCGCTGCCTGTAGCGGATCATGCCGCTGATGACGCAATCCTATTCCTGTGGATCACTGGCCCCTTCATGGCGATCGGCGCCCATCTGCCGATCATGAAGGCATGGGGCTTCAAGCCGTCAGGCATGGGTTTTGTCTGGATCAAGTTGAATCCAAAGGCCGCCTCGCTGTTTATCCTCAAGGAGGACCTGGCGATGGGTGGCGGCTTCACCACGCGCAAGAACGCGGAGTTCTGCCTGATAGGCAAGCGCGGCCGCAGCGTACGCCAGAACGCAGGCGTGCACGAGGTGATCATCGACCCGCGCCGGCAGCACAGCCGCAAGCCTGACGAGTTCTACAGCCGCGCAGAGGCCTATTCCGAAGGTCCATATCTCGAGATGTTCGCACGCCAGTCCCGCCCAGGCTGGGACACATGGGGCAATCAGGCCACCAAATTCGACGAGGCTGCAGCATGAGGCGCCCGCTGACCAAAGCCGCCGTCTGGGAGCTCAACATCCGGCTCAAGCGCGCCCTCGACCGCATGGGCGCGCGCCGGCCCATCCTGCAGGACAACCAGCCCGACCGCGACGCTGACGCACTGGCGAACGACGTGGCGGCGCTCTGCGGCCGCATCGCACGAGGTGAAGCATGACCACCTGGTTCATCGACAAGATGATGCAGCACTGGCACGCCGGCCGCGACACCTATGCCATCGCCATCATCATGCACAGCAACGAGGCCCAGGTCGCAAAGGCGCTGCGCATCGGCCGCAAGGCTGAGCTGAAGCGAAAGGGGGCGGCGTGAGCGAGGCCGTCTACATATACGCGATTGGTTGCCCTGACGGCCCGGTCAAGATCGGCGTGTCTGCATCACCACAAGGGCGCCTGAACGATTTGCAAGTGGCGTGCCCTTACAAAATCGACTTGCTGCACATGCGACAGTGCCGCAATCGGCGCCATGCCATGAGCCATGAGAGGCTCATTCACAAGATTTACAGCGATCACCGCCTCATCGGCGAATGGTTCGAAATTGACGAGGAAATTGCGATCGAGGCCATCGACACCAGCATAGATACCGAAGCCTATTTTGATAGTGAATACGGACAGCGCGTATGGTGAAGCCCGTTGCGACACCGATCACCGACATGATCACGGAGATGCTGAAAAACTGCATTCCGAATGAGATGATCATCGTTGCTGTGCGCTCGATGGAGCTTGCTCTGTCCACCCGACTTACGGTGGACGAAGTAGCTGAAAAGCGCCGCGCTTGGGATCGGGAATATCGTCGCAAACGTCGCGGAATTCCACCTGATCCACCCGACATCCACCCGAACGCACCCGACACCGGAAGTGCAGCTATATCTCTTTCTGAAGAGAATAGTAGATCTATGGAAAGTGTAGTTAAGAAAGAGAAGAAGCGCGGTACGAAAATTCCACCCGACTGGAAACCAAAACAAAGCCACTACGACGAAGGCGCTTCGCGCAATTTGCTGCCACGCCGCGTCGATGAGATTGCCGACAACATGCGCACATGGTGCGCGGCAAACGCCAATCGCTCGGTCACCACCAAGGCAGATTGGGACGCTACCTTCATGGGCTTTATCCGGAGAGAACCTTCCAATGGCCAACGAAATTTCACTGCGTCGCGTCGATCTGCAAGCTCTGACTTTTTCGCCGGAATGCGTAGCGTGGCGGAGGATCTCGCTGGGGACAGTGAACCACCCGGGGATGTCGACCCGCAGATACCTCTCGGGCGGTTTAACATTGACGCTGACTGAGCGCGCGCTGATTGGCGCCAAGGTCGCTGAGCTGCGCAAGCTCACCGAGGCCGACGACGGTACCGAGAACCGCAAGGCCCGCCTGGGCGTCGTCGCGAACATGCTCTTGGCCTATCCCATGGCCGGCGCGTCTGAGGAAGCTGGCAAGGCCCGTGCGATGGCCTATCTCGCCGCGCTCGACGACGTGCCGCCATGGGCTGTCGCTGATGCTGTGCGCCGCTGGCACCGCGGCGAGTGCGGCCCTGATCGCAACTATCGTTTCGCGCCGGCGCCGGCCGAGCTGCGTGAGGTCGTGATCGACCAGTTCAAGCCGGCCAAGGAGACGATTCAGCACCTTGAGCGCGTGCTGAACGCTCTGACTATCGAGCAGGCAATGAATCCGGATTACGTCGCCCCAGCCAAGCCGGGGTTCAACGCGCCAAAGCTGAGGAGCGTGTGATGGACGTCTCACAGGCCGAATACCTCTACGTCACCGAGGGCTTCAAAAAGCTCATCCCCGAGTTCATCGAGAAGCACAAGCTCTCGACGCCCGACAACGACGCCAAACTCGCCCGGTCCATCATCGACCGCAACGACGCGCAGATCATCGAGGAATACCACGCCAATGGTCTGGTGCCGATTATCACCGAGCTCGGCCGGCCCATGTCGCTGTATCTCGCCCGCATGATGCGCCTGCCGATCGAGGCGGTGGAGCAGGAGGAGGCGGCGTGATGGATATCTGCACATTGATCATCGCGACCGTCATGACGACCCAGGCGTGCTTCTCCAAGCCGACCTGCGAGCCGCCGGCCGATGGCCGCCAGCTGTGCCTTCCGGCGCTCCCAGCGCCGTGCCCGAAGCCGCTAGACCAGTACCAGTGCATCCGTCCTGACGGATCGAAATACGTTTGGAACAAGCCTAGATGACCGCGCCGATACGCTCCATGCCCGAACTCATCCAGGCGCTCCGTGATCGTGCGCGTGAGCTGCAGATCACCCACGAAACCATCGACGCGGTATCAGGCCTGCAATCCGGCTACACGGGCAAGCTGCTCGCACCAAAGCCGATTAAGAACCTCGGCCCGATGTCGTTCGAGTCCATCCTCGGCGCGCTCGGGCTCGCCGTCGTCGTTGTCGAGGATCCGGCGCAGGTCGCCAAGGTGTCCAAGCAGTGGGTCAAACGGGAGCGACCACTGCGCGTTCCACTTGCTCTACCAGCGCCGGCAAGCATCTCGGCAAGCATGCCAGTTGAAATCGAAGTTACGCCCGCGCTGCAACGACTTCTACGCAATCCGGAATGGATGCGTGAGATCGGTATCCGCGGTGGCCACGGACGTGCAGCGAAGCTCTCAGCGTTCCGCCGCCGCATGATTGCTAAGCGCGCGGCGAAGACACGATGGGCGAAGAAGAACGATCGGGAGAGGGTGACGACGTGAGCGAAGCCGTTGAACGAGCGACCAAGGCCAGACCGTGCGTGACTGGGAGCGCCGCGAAGGACCATCAGGCCCGGCGAGTGCGGCGATAGAGACGTGGTTGCTGCGCAAGGTGATGCCGGCCGATCCGCTTGATGACATCATCTCGCCCTACGGCTCATCCGAGCGATAGGGCTCCTCATGGAGCGAGTGGAAGCCCCGCTGACGCTCATGGGATAGGAGGAGCGCGACGCACTCACAGCGATGATGGATGAGGCACTTAAATCCTCACATTCGCCCGATTGAAATCCCGCATCGCCTTTTCGGCCATCCGCCGCATCGCAGCCTTTGACATGCGCTGCCGCATCGGCTTGCCCTCAACCTGTCGCTGCACACGGTCATGTAGCCGGCTAACATGCCGCAGCCTCGCCTGCTTGAGATTGATCCCGGCCTGCTTCACCCACCGATGCACCGTGGCTCTGCCGACCCCCGCCACCAGCGCAGCCTCAGCCGTCGTGACTACTTCGCCACGCTGCAACATTGCCAGGATCAACGGTCGCACAGGATGATGTCGAGGAGCCACGATATGAGACACTGGCGTCTCACATCATCTTGAGGCAACGCACCGAGTGACAGCGCAGGTCACCACCCACGCGCCACCACGGGCCATTGATATCATTGAACAAATATACGGTGCGTTGCTGAAATTCGCCCAATCCAGCACCACCCATCGCGCGTCCCGCACTCCGCGCGCGCTCGCCCTATTCCTTCCACAGCGAGCCTGCGAGCGAGGACCATGAGGAAGGCCAAGGGCCGACGACATGCCATCCACAAGTCTGCAGTCAGCCATGACGAACAGCCACCTCAGCAAACAACTCGACGATCAAGCCAACCTGCCTGACAAAAAGCGACCCATTTCGCGCAAAGTACGTGAAGCAATCGACGCAATGGTATGGGAAGGCCTCCCACGAGACAAAGCAGCTGCAAAAGCTGGAATATCCGACCACGGCCTCTACAAAGCCCTCCGATCACCTCCCGTCAAAGCGCACTATCTGAGCGAATGTGAGGTATTGCGCACGAGCGGACGAGCCCGCCGTATTCACCGGCTCGAAGCGATGGTCGAGCAGAACGACAACAAGGCCGCTGTCGTCAATGCAGCGCTGGCGCTGGAGCGAATGAGCCCCGACGAGCAGCAATCACGTACCGCTCAGTCGTCGCCAGGCATGGTGATCGTCATCAACAACAGCGGGTCGGGCGAGTTCAAGTCCGTCGATGTTGAACGACAGCGAGCAATATCAACGACATACGAGCGGAATGACGTTCATGACGTATGAACGCTGCGCCATGGCCGGTCGCTTCGCACAACATCGAGGGGGGGGGGGGGCTCGCATTGGTGAGCGCGGCCTGGGCGGTACCCGGGGGGAAAAATCGGGTCGCCGAGTGGACGCTGGTACGCCCCGTATAAATCGCGCCGAAAAACCTTTCGGGGTGGCTGTCATAATTTTTGGTCGGAATATTTTTGGGGCTGCGCGATGACCGGCGCCCCGAATGACGGTCGTTTCCAGTTTCGGCTCGATGCCGGGACGCAGGTTTGCGAGTTCGTGTGCTCGGATGCCGAGGTCGATATCATTCAGGGGCCGATCGGGTCGGGAAAGACGCGGGCGCTGTGCGCGCGGGTGATGCGACATGCGCAGCAGCAGCGGGTGTCAAAGATCACCGGGATGCGGATGTCGCGGTGGTTCATCGCGCGAAACACGTATCCGGACCTGAAGACGACGACGATCCGGACGTGGCTGGAGATGTTCCCGGAGAACGTCTATGGGCGGTTCAACTGGGGGCAGCCGCCGTCGCACAAGATCCGGTTCGGCGATGTGGCGCTCGATGTGGATTTCATCGCGCTTGATAAGCCGGAAGACGTTCGCAAGCTGCGATCGACGGAATACACGGGCGGCGCCTACAACGAGCTGGCGTTCATCGAGAAGGAGCTTTTCGACGAAGGTACGTCTCGTTTGCGCTATCCGGGTCGGGATCATGGCGGGTCGGCGTGGCATGGGATCATTGCGGACTCGAACGCGCCGGACGAGGATCATTGGCTGGCGGTGATGACCGGCCAGGTGGACATTCCGCCGAACCTGACGGACGAGGAGAAGGCCGGTCTGGTGTGGCCGGACCACTGGAAATTCTATCCGCAGCCGCCGGCGGTGCTGGAGAAGACGGACGGCAAGGGCGTCGTGATTGGCTACGAGGTCAATCCGGACGCGGAGAACCTGCACAATCTTCCGCCGGGCTATTACGCAAAGCAGCTCGCGGGCAAGAAGAAATCGTGGATCGACTCGCGTCTGCGAAACGTGGTGGCGCTGGTGGTGGACGGCTCGCCGGTGTGGCCGATGTTCCGGGTCGAGGCGCATGTTGCGAATGAGGCGCTGCGACCTGTGGCGGGGCATGATGTGGTGGTCGGGCTCGACTTCGGGCGCCGACCGGCGGCCATCTTCATGCAGGCGGTGAACAACCGGATTTTGGTGCAATACGAGCTGATCGCCTACAACGAGTCCGCGATCACGTTTGCGCCGAAGGTGAAGCGGTTTCTGGAGACGAATTACCCGGGTTTCAAATATCGGATGTATGGCGATCCGAAAGGCCAGGACAAGGGCCAGAACGACGACCGCACGGCCTATGACCACTTCGAGGCGAATGGCATGAAGGTGATGCCGGCGCCGGTGAAGCAGAACATGATCGCGACTCGCATCGACGCAGTGGCGCATCCGCTGAACGAGATGCACGACGGGCGGCCTCGGTTCGTGCTGTCGCCGCTGTGCCGGACACTCAAAGTCGGCATGGCGGGGCGGTATCATTTGACTCGCGAGGAAAGCGGCGAACTGATCCCGAAAAAAGACCGGTACAGCGATCCGTGCGATGCGTTGGGCTACGGCGTGCTCGGGCTCGGTGAGGGGCGCACAATGCTCGGCCTCTCACCTTCCGGTTCGACGCAGCCGGTGCGCGGCTATCGCGGGCGCGGCGCCGGGCGGCGTGTCGCATGATCCGGGTTGCGCGCTTTCCGGCGGCGGTCGAGCCGACGCTATGGAACGTGGTGTTTCACCCGGTGGCGGCGACGGCCTGGATGAACCGGATGCCGATTGGGCATTTCAAGCATGTCAGCGCATTTGCCTACCTGGCCGGGCTGAAGGGCTGGCTGCTGTACGACGTGCAGCTATGTGCGACACGGATCATCGTGCTGCCCGATCTCGACGAGTCCATGAAGATCATCGGCAGGCTGACGGAGGGTTGCGACATCCTTTCGATCGAGCGGCGGGATGGTGGTTCGACCGGTGGCCGGCTCGGGTTCTGGTGTGTGCCGGCGGTGAAGCACTTGATCGGGCTTCGTTCGGGTGCGTTGCGACCAGACCGTCTTTACGACGACCTGTTGCTCAACGGAGCAAGGGTCATTCATGCAGCCCCCCAGTTACGAACCGCCGAAAGACCCGACGCTGGAAGCGAAGGCGAAGCAGGCGCAGCAGGATCAGATCAACGCGCTGCAGCAAACGTTGCAGGGTGACACTGCGTCCGTGATGCAGCGCTATGGCGCGCGCGTCGCGATGTCGGGCGCCGCCATCCCATCGCCGGTACCGTCGGCAACACAGACGTCGAGCGGCAGTCCGCTGTTTAATCTGATCGCCAACTCGAACCTGATGAAGATGGTCGGCTGATGGCGAAAGTTCCGAAGCCAGCGCCGGAGCAACCGTTTGCCACTGTGCAGCAGGAGGCGAATGATCGCCTGCAGGCTTGCCGTGAGCAGAAGACGCAGGTCGAGCTCGACATCAAGGAATGCTATTTTTTTGCCGCGCCGCATCGGCAGAAACAGATCAACTCGACGACTGCGCCGCCGACGACGCAATCAACCGGCGACGCCGCGCTGCTGCAAACCAGCCTCGCGTTTGAGCTCGCGCAGGATTTCGTCACCGTCGTTCTGAACACGTTCATGCCCGAGGCGCAGCCCTGGTGCGAGCGCCGCGCAGGGCAGTTCATCTCCGAAGACGTCTGGAAGGAAGTCGCCGACAAGGTGAAGGCTGGCGACGTCAAGATTTTCAACGCCATGAAGGCGTCGAACCTGTATCCCGAAATCGCGAAATCGTTCTTTCCGGATCTGGCGATCGGCACCGTTGGGCTGTGGATTGATGCGCCGCGGCCTGGTCAGCCATCCGTCGTATCAGCAATCCCACTGCGCGAACTCGAGGTCAACCTCGGCCCGTTCGGTGAAGTCGATGACCGTTTTGTGGTCCGCTACACGAAGAACCGCTACGTCGAAGCACTGTTGCCGGGCGTTGATCTGCCAACCGAGATCAAAGAGAAGATCAAGGCCAAGCCAAACGATCGAACTGAAGTCCGGTGGGGTTTCTGGCGCGACTGGTCGCGGGTTGACGATGAGGTGTGGAAATACGTCAAGATGGTGAAGAACACCGTCGTGGCGGAGGAGACGTTGGTCGGCGAAGGCTGCTGTCCGCTGGTGGTCGCGCGGTTCAATCCTTCGGCGGATTGGGCGCACGGCAATGGACCGCTGATGCAGTCGCTGCCGGACCTGCGCCAGGTCGATGAGCTCGCCGGCCAGAAAATGGCGCATGTCGAACTGTCGTTGACGCCGCCACTCGGCTTTCCAGAGGATTCGATCGGCGCCATCATGGAGAACGGCCTTGAGGCCGGCATGGTGTATCCCGTGCGAAACGGGAGTGCCGACGCGATCAAGCCGCTCTACGCGCCGGGCTCGCCGGAAGCTGCAATCTATCAATCCAGCGAGACGGAGCACCGGCTGCGCAAGCTGTTCTTCCTCGATTTCCCGGAGCAGCGCGGCGACACGCCGCCGACCGCGACGCAGTGGCTTGACGAGATGCAGATGGCGCAGCGCCGCATTGGCACGCCGGGCCTGCCGTTCTGGCATGAGGGCCCGGCCAAGATTTTCCTGCGGTTCAAGTATCTGCTCGAGAAGGCCGGCGCGATCGAGCCGGTCACGGTGGATGGCAAGCACGTTTCGCTGCAGGCCTACAATCCCGCACAGCGCGCGGTCGAGCAGCAGGATGTTGCCATGTCCGTGCGCTTCATCGAGATCATGGGGCAGGCATTCCCCGAGGAATTCAAGATGGTGGTCGACGGCCGGCAGACCATGACGGCCTTCAAGGAGAAGATGCGCGAGACGCTGGTGGTGTTCCGCGACAAGAAAGAGGTCGAAGCTGCCGTCGGTCAGATCGCGCAGCTTGTCGGCGGCCGTCATGCGCCTGGTGGTGATCAGGCAGCCGCGCAGGGAGCAGCGCCCGTATGATCACTCCCAAGGAAATCGAAGATGCCATCCGTCGGATTGGCCAGACCTCAGATGGCCAGTTTCTGCGGCTCGGATTGCAGCGCGCGATGATGGCGCAAGCCCCATCGGTAGAGACCGGTGCGTTGCAGACATTCGAGGGTGGCCGCAGGTTCGCCGCACAGCTGGAACGGCTTCTTGCCGGGTCCAACGCGGAGATACCGAGTGACTACACAGCAGACACTTCCCTTGAGCGCCCCGTCGCCATCCCCCGCCCCGGCGCCGTCAGCGCCCGCGCCGGTGGCAACGGCACCCGCCGCCGCGTCTCCGCCGCCCCCGTCGCCAAGTCCGACGACGCCTCCAGCGATTGATCCCGCTGCCGCGCCGGTGGCCGGTGCGCGTCCCGAATGGCTACCCGAGGCCGCATGGGACGGCGAAAATTCCACCGTCAAGATCGATGCGCTTGCTCCAGTGTTCGCGGAGCTCAACGACAAGACGGCCAAGCTCGCGGTCGAGGAATCCCGCAAGCTGACGCTGCCAACAGATCCGTCCGGTTACAAGATCGAGCTTCCCGCGGATTTCAAGGCGCCGGAAGGTGTGACTTTTGAATTCCGCGCCGACGATCCGCTGCTAGCTCAGGCGCAGCAGCTTGCGCATGCCAAGGGCATCGACCAAGAAACTTTCTCCCAGATGCTCGGCCTCTATGCCGGCGCGCAGGTGCAGGACCAGTCCGTCATCACCGCTGCGAAGACGGCTGAGATTGGTAAGCTCGGCGTCAACGGCCCCGCGCGCGTCGATGCCGTCACCACTTGGCTCAAGTCGGTCGGCGGAGCCGATGCCGATATTCTCATCAAGACGCTCGACTACGCGCCCGTCGCGGCGACCGTTGTCGCGTTCGAAAACATGATGCGCAAGTTCGCCGGCGGCGGCGGCTTCACGCAGACCCATCGCGAAGCACCATCCACCAAGCCGACCGACGAGGAATTCAACTCGTGGTCATACGCAGATCAGCGCGAATACACCTCGACGGGCAAACGCCCGCAACGAGCCGCTTAAGCAGGGGACTGAACAATGGCTAACTCTCTCACGCTCGTTGAATACGCGAAGGGTCTGGACGTCGCCGACAAGCGCCGTCCGATCATCGAGATGTTCGCCAAGAGCACCGACATTTTCGAGGCACTTCCGTTCGAGGGCATGTCCGGCCCGGTGTTCGAAGGCTACCGTACCGCGCAGTTGCCGAGCCCGACTTTCCGCGGCATCAATGAAGCGTCTTCCAGCGGTGGCGGTAAGATTTCGCCGTTCCAGGAAGCCAGCTACGTGATGGACCATGACATCGACATCGACCGCGCCATTATCGACCGGCACGGCATGGATCGCCGCTACCAGGAAGAACAGATGGGCGTCGCCGCAGCCGGCCGCAAATGGGTCGACACCTTCCTGCAGGGCGACAACACCACGCAGCCCCGTGAATTCAACGGTCTGGCGAAGCGGTCGAATCTGTTCAGCCGCAAGATTGCCAACTCGGCGGCATCCGGCGGCGCGGCCTTGTCGTTGCTCAAGCTTGATCAGGCCATCAACGCCGTCAACAAGCCCACCCACATCATCGCTCCCTTCGACAGCAAGCCGCTGTGGATCCAGGCCGCGCGCACCAGCTCGCTGACCGGCTTCGTCATCCAGACCTGGGATCAGGTCGGCGGCCCGAAGCTGACCTACGCCGGCTTGCCGCTCCTGTTCGGTTACGAGAAGGACGACAACGTTCCCGTGCTGCAGTTCAACGAGGTTGGCGCCGGCGGCGGTGCCGCGCAGACCGCCTCGCTGTACGTCTGCTCTTTCGGCCCGGGCAAGCTCCGCGGCATCCAGCTCAAGCCACTTGAGCCGCGCGACATCGGCCTGCTCGAAAACGGCATCACCTATCGTACGCATCTGTCCTGGGATGTGGGTCTGGTCGATGAGCACAAGTATTGCTTCTCGCGCCTGACCTCGTGGACCAACGCCGCGATCGTCGCGTAACGGCCCGTCATCAGCGGTCGCCATGAGGCGGCCGCAACGCTTTTGATCAAGAGGAGAGCCCGATGGGCCAGCGCACTTATCCCTTTGACATCCAGACGCTCCTCAAGGACGCGGGGGCCATCACCGCCGACGCTGCTGCCACTGTCGGCGGATCTGCGGCGGTTCTCGATATGGGGCCGGCTCGTATCGATGCCATCGCGGTCATCGATGTTTCCGCACTCGATATCTCGTCTGCCGATGAGACTTACCGTCTCGTCATCCAGGGATCGAACTCACCGACCTTCGCGTCAGGCATTCAGAACCTCGCGATCATGGAACTCGGCGCCACTGCCGCGCGTCCGGGCGGCGCCGCGGATTCGCTGGTCGGCCGGTACGAGCTGATGTTCACCAACGAGCAGGCCGACGTCACCTATCGCTACGTCCGCGCCTATATCGACGTGACCGGCACCACGCCGTCCATCAACTTCACTGCGTTCGTGACCGAGCTTCCCTGCATCTAAGCAGGGTTGCTCGACCACGCGACGATCTGATTTATCCGACAAGGGAGCAAGCCGATGGCTGCGCGCAAGAAGATTTGGGATATGGAAGCCGAAGGCGGCCCGAAGGAAGTCGATATGTGGGCCGTCGATGCCGACGAGGCCTGCAAGAACGATCCGGATCGCTGGACCTTCACGCCGCCGGAAGGCAGTGCAGGCGCCACGGAAATTCCTCCGGACTGGGCCGATCTGCCGAACAGCAAGCGCCGTGGTCTGGCCATGAAGCTTGGCGCCCCCAACACGATCAAGGTCACCGAAGTCGATGCCTTCATTCAGGAAGTGATCGACGAGCGCGCGACCGCCCCTGCGAAAGAGCCCGTAGCCGAATAATTTCGACGTTTCCTCCCAGACTGGCCGCCCTTCGGGGCGGCTTTTTTGTGGGTGCGTTGCTGGTCGCTGGTCTGTGACCATTGTGGCGAGCATGACAAAAATTGTCCGCCATGCGCTGCTCGCCCTGTCATTCCTCATTGGCTTTGTGCCGGCCTATGCCGCGCCCCCGCCGCCGGTGCCAGCGCTGCCAGATACGGCCCGCATCACGACCTACACGCCGACGGCATCGACCGGTCCCTTCAATGTCTCGTTCGACGTCTATGGCGACGGCACCGACTACGGCAACTGGGTCGAGGTCTGGGTCAACGGCGTCAAGAAAACTGCGGTCACCGATTGGCAGCTGACATCGCCGAGCGGTGCACTAAACCTGATCCCGCGCCCCGTCACGGACGCGCGGGTGACGCTGACCACGGCGGCGACCGGCACCGTGCAAATCGTCGGCGCCCGCCGGCCGCGTCGCGTTTCGCAGTTCCCCGAGAGCCGCGGCGTCACCGCGCGTGACTTCAACCAGGTTCTCAGCGACATGACTGCCGTCGAGCGGGAGGGCTGGGATCTCCGTGGCCGATCGCTGGTGACGCTGCCGGGATATTTGCTTGGACCGCTTCCAGCCCCTTCGTCCTGCGTCAATGGTTTCCTTGGTTTCGATGAAACAGGCCTGAATCCATTGTGCCGGGCAGGCGGTGCTGGAGCCGGTAACGTTGTCGGTCCTGTCACTTCGGTAGATGGCCACTTTGCTCTATTCAACGGCACGACGGGGGCTCTCCTGAAAGATGGTGGAGCTCCAGCATCGATCGCGACGAGTGGTTCTGCTAGTGACCTGGTGACGGGCACGGTGCCTGCGGCAAGACTGCCTAATCCGACTGCTTCGACGCTCGGCGGCATCCAGTCCACGGCGGCTGTAACAAACCAGTGGATTGACAGCATTTCCACGGCAGGTGTTCCGCACCTATCGCAGCCGGCGTTCAGCAACATCTCCGGTCAGGTCGCAAGCGGGCAAATTGCGGCAGGAGCTGCGTCCACAAATATTGGTGCGCTTGGTGGGGATCTGACGGGAACGCTGCCTAACCCGACTGTCGTTTCTGCCAATAACGGTTTCTCGGTCAAGGCTGGCAACACAAGTCTTCTGCAATCGAGCGGATCCTTGGAACTTGGCTCAACATCAGGATCTAACACTCCAACGATCGATTTCCATTCATCCGGCAACAACATCGATTATGATGCTCGCCTGATTGGTACCGGAGGTGATGGCACGCTCGGCACCGGGAATATCTTCAACCTCGGCAGATTTACCGTCTCACCAAAAGCTAACTCGCTAATTCCGGGTTTTCAGACGCAGCAGTCGGGGGCCGGCACACTCGGCACAAACTATAACTGCGCAGGTGGATCCTCGCCGCTGCCGTTCGGTTACGCGTACAACTGCATTCGTATCGATAGTGATGCGATCAATGGTCCAGCAGACGCGTCCTACACCACAATGGGCCTTGGCGTTCGCATGGCCACGGGGGGTGCCAACGTCCAGGGAACGCGTTCTGCGGTCTATGCGGAAGGCGTTCTTAGCTCCGCGACGAGCGCAAGCAATCCGAATCGTTTTTACGCGGGCGGTGGCTTTGTTTCCCGCGTCCAAGCGAACGATGGCGGCGCCGCCGGCGGTTCGTCTGGCAAAGGTGCGGCATTCGGCGGTTTCTCTGCGGCCATCTTTGACGCGGGTGCGGCCTCCCATTTCGCGAATTCCACGTCTTGGGAATTCAACATGTCCGTGCCGGCGGACAGCACAGTCGATTATAAATCGATTTTGCAGTTGGCTTCTTTGCCGGCCGACCAGTCCCATGGCGCATTTGAAGGCATGATCGCGATGTCCGGCAATGCCGGAAGCGCGGGATGGAATAACGGCATCGTCTTTACTGACGCGAATGGACGGCAGCCGCTTACGACGACCGCATGTCTTCTGTGCGCTGTTACCGGCGCGACATTTGCCGGCACTCCAACGATCGCCAAGGGCATCGATATCAGCGGCTACCGCCCAAGCGGTAACGCTTTTGCAAGCAATGGCTTTGCAGTTGACGGGACCGGTCGTATCACGGCAGCCGGCGGTGCATTTACTACCTACACGCCAACCGTGACGTGTGGCGGTGGCAGCCCGACGTCTTATGCGCCAACGGGCGCCTATATGAAAGTTGGCAATGCTCTGGTGCTTCGTGTCAGAGTTGCGATTACGACCTTGGGAAGTTGTACGGGCAGCCTGCGCGTGTCCTTCCCGTTCACGGCGACCGCGGATCAGCAGTTATCCGCTAACAATCCATCGGTCAACAATGCCCTGATTGCTAACGTTGCCGCCGGCACTGGAACTATCGTCATGGTGAAGTTCGATAACTCCGGTATCGGCGTGACGGATGGTCAATTTGTAGCTGCTACCGGCACCATCGAAGTCAATTAATCCGCATGTGCGAGAAAGAACATCGCTGCGCCACTATCATGGTTGGGTGCGTCGAGGAGCATTTGAATGCGTCCAAATCCATTTGATTTTAGAACGTGGAAAATATCGTCCTTCTCCATCCAGTAGGAGAATGGTTGATCACCACCGCTAAAATATGCGCCGATCTTCTGGTTATAATTCCGGTGGTGCAGCTTGATATTCTTGCCATCGCGCTCGACGGTCTTATTCTTTGATGGGTCGAAATAGTTCTTCACAACGTCATCATTCGCGCGTGCCTTGTCATAGTAGCAAGTCCAGATGAATGCGACCTTTGAGACCTTAGCCAATCCATCGAGCAATCGAAGTGGGTCACTCATATGGTAGAGGACGCCGGATGCCCAGCAGATATCAAAGCGGGAATTGGTATTGTCCAAATATTTGAGCATGTCTCCATGGAGGAACGTAGATCGCAGTCCAAAGGCGTTCTTGACCACAAGGCACTTCATAAAGTTCTCGCGGTTGCTCTCGATCGCAACAACTGAAGCCGCTCCCATCCCCTCAAGTTGGTATGTGTTGTAACCCTCGTAGGGACCTAATTCGAGAATGGTTTTTCCCGCAAGCCCCTGCAACGCAGCGGCGACGACCATCACGCGATTGTCCGTGAAGTGCTGATTGTTTGGTCCGGCCGCAAGTCCAGATCCAGCCGGCATTGCTGACGTCCACTGAAACAAATCAATCGCAGCCTGATGACTCGGATAGGCGTCACTGAACTCGGCATCTGCATCAGGAGATCTATCTGGCGGCTCGTTAGAAAGTCGCGCTATTTCAGCAGTAGCTTGGTCCAATTGCCTCTGCAGCATTCGCGCCCGCGGTAGGCGATCATAGACAAAATCCGTGAAGGCCCATCGAGCCTTAAGCAGCGCGCCCATATTCCACCCGTTTGTTTCGGGCGGGAATCAACCATAGGTCGATGGTTTCCGCAAGGCGTCAGGCGGTGCGTTGCGGTGGTTCCGGCTTTGCCCGACCGTCCGACCATGAGCGAGGACAAGCTTTCCATCATCAATTACTGCCTTGGACTGACCGGCAACCGCCTCGTAAATGTCGCGGACGACGGATCGGACGAGTGGACCGTTGCCTCACTGGCCTATGAGGCAGCTGTCGGCTGGCTGATCGAGGCGCATTCTTGGGGATTCGGCACCACCATCGTCACGCTGCAGCGGGGCGGTGACTCCACAGATCCTCTCTATGGCGATTTTTATGCCAAGCCGAACGGCTGTTTCAGGGTGGTCTGGGTGCGCGTCAATGATGCCCCGGCCGACTACAAGGTGATCGGCAACACGATCAATCTGACGGCTCGCGGCGGTGTCGTCACATGCAAGTTCGTCGAGCAGCCGACGCCGGATAACTGGCCGCCGCTGTTCATCCAGGCCCTGCGCGCGTCGGTTATGGCCGGCGTCTATCGCGGCCTGAACGAGGACATCAGCACCGCCGATCGGCAGGACGCGATGGCCCGCGACTGGCTACGAGATGCCAAGACAGCGGTCGATCAGGATGAGCCAAAGCGAGCGCCATTCAACTCGCGACTGCGCGCCTCCCGCCGCATTCGGCGTCCGTGGTTGTCGAGCCCTCGCGATTGGGGTGGAACCGGCCGCCCGGGGAACTAAGCTATGGCACTCCCGCACGCCACCGTAGCGCAAACCGACTTCTCAGCTGGACAGGTCGACCTCGATAACAAGCGGAGCGATGATCCAGTCGTGCGAGCTGGCGCTCGGCAGATGATCAATTATCGCTTGCTCAATTCGAAGCGGGTGCAGAATCGTCCCGGGCGCCGTGCTGTTTATCCGCAATTTCCAACGCCCGGTCGCGTCGATCAGGTACGCGTAAGCAGTGGACATGTCTTCGATCTCTGCTTTCAGGGAGACGGAGGGCTGGCGATCCGTGATCCGACAGGAGTGGTGCAGATCAGCCGGGATGGGGGTGCCTTCCCTTGGCGTACCGCAACAGTCGATCAAATCGTTTGGTGTTTGGTAAACGTCACCGCGCTCGATCGCGACATCGTTGTGTGCTTCCCGGGAATGCAGCCCCAGATTTTCCGTTGGAACGCAAGCGGAGCTTGGAACCTCATCGCTTTTGAGTTTCCGGCGCTAACGTATGGTGGCCTCGCCGCGCCTTTCTATCGGTTGGCCGGTCCCGGAATTACGCTGCAGCCATCGGACATCACCGGAAACATCACGCTCACTGCAAGTACCGCGACATTTGTGCCGGGGATGGTTGGCACGTTTATTCAGTGGCTGGGGTCGCAGATACTATTGACCGGCTATACAAGCCCAACCGTCATGTCTGGTCAGGTCCAGCAGTTGCTGCCGTTCAGCAAAGACCTCCACACCGCAAGCGGGAACGTCAACGGTTACTTCAGCCCCGGCGATATCGTTCAAGGAACGCTCACCGGATACCAAGCTGAAGTCGTACAATGGAATGCGGTTGGGCAGGTTCTAACTGTCAACATGCTCAAGAGCGGACTGTTGTTTGCCGGCATCAACGGATCTGCAGGATCGTCCCCAGAGGGTGATACGATCGTTGGCCCTACGGGAAGTATTGTTCCGACAAACGTCGATCCGTTGACGCTTAGCGTGATCAGTCCCGTCGCGGCGCCATCTGCTCAGTGGAGCGAACTGATCGTTGGCGCGTTCCGCGGATGGCCACAGTCGTGTTTCTTCGATCAGGGTCGGCTCGGATTCACGAATATTCCGTCGCTTCCGCGCGCGGTCATTTGGTGCGGAGTCAGCAACTTCTACAATTTCCTGCCTGGCGCGCAGCCGACCGATGCGATCTTAGAGCTGATGGCCGAGACCGCACAGATTTATCACATCATTCCCGGGGACGGCGGCGAATTTGTGCTGACCGATGTCGGCGCATTCTATATTCCGATCAATGAGAACAATCCACTCAAGCCAGGATCAGTAGCATTTCGTCCGGTCACGCCAGAAGCTGCCAGTTCGGTAAAACCTGTGCGTGTCGCGGAGGGGGTTCTTTATGTCAACGCTGGACTAAACCGCATAACGTTAGTCGCTGGTTCCGGCGCCACAGGATCCGTGAAGCCATACTCGACTCTCGATATCACGACCTATCACGCAAGCCTATTTTCGAACCTCAAGGCGATTGCCGTTACGCAGGGTGATGGCACATTCGCGGAGCGCTACATCTACGCGCTGGACGCGGTTGGAAATATGGCCGTCGGTAGGTTCGATATCAGCAAGGGATGGGTCGGATGGACCCCGTGGAATGGTGCGGGCGTGCCGAATTGGCTTTCCACACTACAGTCCACATTGACGTTCACCGATGTCTACACAGTTTCTGATGCACCGCAGATCACCATCATCGAGCGACTGGACGATAGCTACTATCTCGATTCCGGCCTGCCGGTTAACAACGTTCCGGTCGGTCTGCAGGCTCCTCTCGGGAAGGGGCCGCTGTGGTGGCTTCCCGGCGGCAGCGTGACGCTGATGGATCAAGGGACGCGACCGCTCGGAACGTATCAGATCGATGCGAATGGCTTCATCATCCCGCAGTTTATCGGCGGCGAGGATCTGGCGAGCGCAACGCTTGTGGCAGGGCAGCCGTGGACGTCCACCTATGAGCCGTTCATTCCGCAGAACGCTTCAGGTCAGACTGTTGGTCAGCGCATGAAGCGGCGCAAGATCGCACGCTGGGCTATCTCTGCGCTGCATTCGTCCGGCTTCATCGTTGGCGACACGCGCATCTCGACCTATCGCATGGGCGACGATGCGACGTTGCCGCCGCCGCTGCGCGAGGAAACGGTGACCGGCCGCCAGCAGGGCCGCGACTTCGATCCGCGACTGATCGTCGTGAAGGATACGCCGGGGCCGTTCACGCTGATCGAGGCCGGCGCAGAGGTGACTGTCTGATGGGCGCAGCAGCAGCAGGACCGCTTTCTCTCGCGACGATGGGCCTCTCGGCCTTTTCGTCTGTGCTTGGAGGCGCGGGGAAACAGGCCGCAGCCAATGCGCAGGCGGCGCGTCTTGAGCAGGCAGCCGCATACGGCAAGGTGCAGGCAGCGCAAACCGGCGCGCAGTTGTCCGAGGAACTGAACAAGACTCTCGACAATATCGATGTCATCCGTGCGGCGTCAGGTATCGATCCGACGTCGCCGACGACAGCCGCCATCGCCGATCGGCAGAAGTTTTTATCCGACCGCCAACGCACCACGGCAGTCGACAACATCCTGCAGCAATCCCGGCAGAACGAGGCCGACGCGGCCTATTCGCGGGCGGCAGGCGATTTCGCGTTGAAGATGGGTTATCTTGGAGCCGCAACAAACGTCGCAGGTGCCGCAGCAACCGGATTCAAAAGCGGGACTTTCGGCGGAGGCTCCAGCGGTGGAACGGGCTTTTCATTGACGGGCACGGGTGGGCTCTACTGATGGTGAATCTCCCCGAAATCCCAACCCGCATCGTCACGTCGCAGGCGCCGACATCATCGGTCAGCCCCGGCCAGATCGAATCGCCATATCGCATGCTCGCCGACAACCTCAACAAGATTGGGGAAGTCGGCAACGAGGTTGCGGGCAAGTTCGCGGAAGACGCTGGCCGCGATGCCGTATCAGCCGACGGCAAGACCATCGATAAGCCATCTATCCCGATCATCGGGCCGGCGTCGGCAGAGTTTGCGCGCGCGTCCCGGTTTACGGCGCTGGCTCGCGTGACGCCGGAGATCGAAAACAAGATGACCGAGCTGCGGCTCGCTCATCCGAACGACCCGCAGGGGTTTCGAGCGGCCGCGGATGCCTACAGCAAAGAACTCGGCGCGAGCATCAACGATCCGGCGCTGAAGGGGCCGGTCGAGCGTACGGCTCTGAATCAGGCATCGTCGAATTATCGGTCGGTGCTGGAGCAGACGAACAACACCAACATCCAAAACGTCAAAACGTCCGTCACGTCGCAGATCAGCGACCTGACGAACAGGATGGCGACGGCGGCCTTCACCGGCGGTATCGACACGCCGGAATACAAGCAGTGGCAGTCCGACCTCGGCGCGCTCTATGGCGAACTCGGAAAGGATGCCCGGCTCGGCTATCCGAAGGAGCGGATCGAATCCGAGATCAGCACGCTGATCAGCCAGAACAAGACGATGGCGATTGCGGGCGAGGCCGTCCGCATGATGGATGGCACCGACATCAACGGCCGCGCGAAAGCGAAATCGTGGCTGATCGACAAGGTATACAACGACCCGACATTGAACCTTTCGCTCGCTCAGCGGCATCAAGCCGTCACAACTGCAATGGGCCTTATGGAAGCCCGATCGGCCGAGAACAAGGCGCTGATCGATGCCAACAAGGAAACCACCAGCACGCTCCTGGCGCAGCTGAAGACCAGCGCGCCATACAACCCGATCACCGTGAATGACGCCATCGCGAATGCGGCGAAGATTGGCGACGCGGAGAGCTGGTGGAAGCTCAACATGGCGAGGGGCATGCATGAGTGGGATCAGACGATGCGCGCCCTGCCGCTGCCGCAGCAGCTGGCCGCGCTAAAGGAATTGGATCGGGCCCGCACGCCGTTCGAAAGTCGGCTGGTCGGCTCGGAGTCGTCCGGCAACCCGCGCCTGATCAATCAGCTCGGCTACGCCGGGCTTTACCAGTTCGGCGCCCCCCGGTTGGCCGACATGGGCGTTTACACGCCTGGTGCCAACGAGGATCTGAAAGGCTGGTCGAAGTCGGGGGCCGACGCGCCTGGTAAATGGTCCGGCACCTTCAACATTCCTGGCTTCCCGCAGGTCAAGACAGTGCAGGATTTCTTGCAGAGCCCGGAGGCGCAGCGCGCGGCCTATGGTGCCCATCAGGGCAAGATGGATCAGGAGATCAAGGCGCTCGGGCTGGACAAGTTCGAAGGGCAAACGATCGGTGGGGTGACCATCAACCGGACTGCACTGTACGGCATGATGCACCTCGGCGGCGCGCAGGGCACGCTCAATGCGCTGTCGAGCGGCGGTGCCAATGCCGCGCGCGACGCCAACGGCACGTCCGTCATGGACTACGCCAAGAAGTTCGGCCAGGCGAACAACCCCGGTGAGGCATGGTTTAATCAAGCTCGCATCGAGCAAGTCGGCCGTACGCGCGAGTATCTCAAGACCACCGCGGAAGGCTACGTCAAGACGATCGAGAACCAGGTCAACAAGACCGGAGATCTGTCCGATGATCTGATCCGCAATGCGGCGGCGGTCATTGCGGAGACCGGTCAAACCGAACTCAAGCAGCGGATGAATTCTGCGCTGCTCGCTCATTATGGCGTCAAGGAAATCGACAAGCTGCCCGAACCGATCCGCGCGGCATGGGTGCAGCAGTCCCGGCCGGGCATTGATAGCCCGATCGCGGCGCAGGTCTATGACCACATGGCGGCTTCGATCAAAGCCAGTGCGGACGCCATGAAGGACACGCCGTATTCGACCTATGCTGTGCGCACGCGTGGGGCGCCGCCGCCGGCTTATAACTTCAACGATCCACAGGCGATTGCTGTTGTCGCCGCCAATCGGGCCGCTACCCAGAAGGCTATCCGTGCCAACGACGGCACCGGCCCGGTGTCCGTGTTCGAGGGCAAGGAGGCTGAAGCCTTCGCAAACACCCTGACGAACGGCGACCCGGCCGCCGCCGGCGCCGCGCTGAACGGACTCGCCTCGCTACCGGACGACGTATACGAGGCCACGCTGGCACAGAAGCCGGTTGCAGCCGCAGTTACCGGCATCATGTCCAGCCGCGACCCTGCGCGCATGGCGGCCGGCATGGCGGCAGCGGACAAGTTGTGGCGCTCCAATCCGGCTGACGCACAGGATGCGCTCGGCTCTGCAGCGATCACCAAACTGCAAGCATGGCAGGGTTTGAAGGATAGCTTCACCCCGGTTGAACTGGCAGAGCGGCTGAATGTCTCGGACTCACCGTCCACGACCAAGGCGCGCGCCGAGGCCAAAGAAGCTGCCGAAAAGGAAGTCTCGATCCTGACCCCTGGCGACATGGCCTATAAGCTCGGCACGTCTTGGGGCATCCCCATTTTGTCGCGGGTCGCCAATGTCGTCACCGGCGCCACTCCGGCAGTGCCGTTCGACAGCATCAAGGGCGGCGAGTTGGTTGCCGATTATCGGGCCACCTACACCGCACTGCGGGCCTATGGCGTGGACGCCGACAAAGCCTCCGACCTCGCCGTGAAGCGGCTGGGCTCGACCTGGGGCGTATCGGCCACCGCCGGTAACCAAGTCATGAAGAATCCACCGGAGCGCGCCTATCCGGCTATCGCTGGCTCGCATGATTGGATGCAGGCCGATCTGACAAAGTGGATCGCCAGCAAGGCCGGACCCGAATTGCAGCCGGGCGGTCGCTCGCTGGAGATGGGTATCGGCGGCGCCGGCCAGACCCGCAATTGGACGCTCGCCGGCATGATCAGCGACGGCCAGACCCAGGCCGAGATCGCGGCCGGGAAGCCGCCGTCATATCAGGTTGCGATCCGGAAAGCCGACGGCACGCTCGACATCATTCCGTCGCGCATCGCTTTCGATCCATCAGAGCACATTGCCGCGCACGGTGCGCGTCTTGAGGACCGTCGGCAGGCGGTCAACTTCTTGAACAATGGGCAGTTCGGCAACGCGATGCCGTTGCCGTGAGGTGAGCTATGGCAGGTATCGACGTTGAATCTGATCCCGGGCTCGGCATCCGCGGAGCGCAAGGCATCCCTCCTGCCAATCCGCCGTCCCCAACCGATGGCGGTGAGGCGCTGTTCGGCGCCGCTTTCCGCCAGACGAACAGCGTTGTCTCGGCGCTCCAATACATGCGCAACTCTGGCCATTTCTCGCCGGTGCCGGATTACAACCCGCTCACCGACATCAAGGCTTGGAGAGAGCCGAACTATTTCCTTGAGCACGGCGCCGCGTTCGTTGGCGCGCAGTCGCCCGCCGAAACGCTGGCGATCAAGGCGCAGATAGACCAAGAAACCAAGGACAAGAAAGCGCTGGCCGAGAATGGCGGCATCGGCTTTGTGGCCTCCACTATGGCGGGCATTCTTGATCCGACGCTGCTGCTGCCCGGCGGCGTGGCTGTAGACGCGGCCAAGGGCGGCCTGTCGTTCTCCAAGGCGGCGTTGGCTGTCGGCAAGGCCGGGTTGCTCCAGACGACCGCCCAGGAGGCGCTGTTGCAGGGTTCACAGCAGACCCGTGAACTGTCGGAGTCGGCGCTCAATATCGCGTCCGGCACGCTGCTGACCGCGCTGATCGGCGGCGGTGCAGCGTCGCTGCTGTCGCGCACCGAGCGGGCGGCTATCGAGGCGCAGCTGCATGCCGACCGCCGTGCCATCAACGAACATGCACAGAACCCGGACAGCCCGGAAGCGGCACCGGTCATGCCCGCACCGGAGCCGGGCATCCCTGCAAACGCCAACGAGCCAGCACCACCACCGCAAACGGCCTCGGTCGGCGCCGCTGCCAGCGATACCCGGCAGATCGAGCTCGTCGATTTCGGCCTTAACAAGGTTCCAGTGCTCGGCAAGGTGATCGAGACAACATCGCCGATGCAGCGGCTGTTCGGCGCGGAGAGCGTGTCCGCGCGCCGTGCTGCCGCCGATCTGGCCGAGACGTCGCTGCTGACAAAGGAAAACCTGGAAGGCGGCGTGACGACCTCGGGCCCGGCGCTGAGCCGCGAGGCCACGCTGCACATCAACCAGTTGCAGGTTGCGGCTGGCGACGAGCTGACCCGGCTGTTCTCGGAATACCGGTTTGGAGAGCAGGTCCGTATGCCCCGCGCGCGCGCCGGTTTCGAGGATCTGACCGGCCGGGCCGAGCCGGACAAGCTGACGTTCGACACGTTCAAGGAGCAGGTGACCGACGCCCTGCGTGCCGGCGACGTGCACGAGAACCCGCAGGTGCAGGCCGCGGCGCAGTATATTCGCAACAAGGTGTTCGAACCGTGGAAGAAGCGCGCCATCGAGGCCGGGCTGTTCGGCGAGGACGTCGATGTGAAGACGGCCGACGGCTATGTGCAGCGCGTCTATAACAAGCAGGCTATAGCGGCGCGCCGTCCGGAATTTGTGGACCGGGTGACAGATTGGTTGCAATCCGACCAGAGCGCCAAGGCGCAGGCCAAGGAGAAGATTGGCCTCTATCAGGGCGCGCTCGACGTCGCCAGCGAGCAGATCGAGAAGCTGCAGGCAAAGATTGAGGCGCGGTCATCTGCGCTTGAAAAGCTGGAGATACGCCAGGAAGAAGTTCGTCGCTTCAATGAATTTGCGTTCAAGCGCTCATCGCAAATGTCGGAGCCGCTGGACGTTTTGCGCCGGCAGATCACTCGCGCCGAGGAAGGCATTGCGCCACATCTCGCTCGGCTGGAAACAATTCGGGATCAAATTCGAGAGCAAAAAGCAGGCCTTCCGGATATTGTTGAAGCAGATCGTTGGGTGCGCCGTCTTGGAGAGGCAAGCCAGCGGATGCGTGGCGCGCGCGATAGTGTCGAGGCCGTTGATGCCGCCGGCCACTATGTCGAGGAGCTGAACTCCGTCATAACCGAGTTTCGGCAGGAAATCCGGGATGCGTCGCAACGCTCGCGGGATCTGCGGCTTGATCCCGCGGCCCACGAACTGGCTGCGTTGGAGCAGGCCCGTGCTGACATAAACGAAACCATTATCCCTCAGCAGAAGCAGTTGCGTCGTCTGCGCAAGGATCTGCGCGAGGAACGTGCCGCGCGCATCCAGAAGGCTCAGGGTGGCGCAGTCTTTGAGACGCAGATCCGACAGCGCGGGAATAACCTTGCTGATCGCGTGTCGGGCCGCGACGCCGAGATCGAGGGTCTCGAGCAGAAACTGGCCACCGAGTTGCAGAACCACGACGCAATGCGCGCGAAGATCGAGAAAGAGATCGCCGCGTGGGAGGGTAAGTCGGTCGCGGAGGCGAAGTCGGCGCTCAAGGCCCGAGACAAAGCGGAGGCGGCGAGGGCGGCCAAGCCTGGCGCTGAGACCGGGTCGCGCCTCACCAGCGCAGATAAAGCCATCGACAAGACCGTTCGGCGGATCATGAAGTCCGACCGCGATCTGTCCCGTGACGAACTCCGCAGCCGTGCGCAGGAGATCACTGACCGGATCATCGGCTCGCCGGATGGCCGACTGCCGTATGACCTCGGCAGCGGCGGCCCCAAGCAGGGCGCTCCGTCCGGCGAACAGCCGCGCGGCCCGCTGGCCGGCCGGGAGTTCAATATCCCGGATGAGACGATCAAGGACTTCCTCGAGAACGACATCGAGCACATTGTCGGCGCGCATCTGCGAACGATGGTGCCCGACGTGCTGCTGACCGAGAAGTTTGGCGACGTCGACATGACCGAGGCGTTCCGCAAGATCAACGACGACTATGCGGCGCTGTCGGATGCGGCCAAATCGGACAAGGAGCGCACCCGGCTGGAGAAGCAGCGGCAGCGTGCGATCGACGACCTAGCGGCTGTCCGCGACCGCATCCGCGGCATCTATGGTATCTCGTCCGAAGCGCCGCTGCGCAACGTCGCCCGCGCTGTGGGCGTTATGAAGAACCTGAACGTGCTCACCAGCATGGGCGCCGCCGCGCTGACCTCGCTGCCGGACATGGCAGGAACGACGCTGCGGCACGGCCTGACGAACGTGTTCAACGATGCATGGTCGCCGTTTTTCCAGTATCTGGCCCGCCAGTCCGATGCGTGGCCGGAAGCCGGGAAGCAGTATCGCGCCATGGGCATCGCCGTAGAATCGGTTTTGGCTGCGCGGCATCATGCTCTGACCGATACCCTCGACAGCTATCGCCCGCAGTCCCGTGTCGAGCGCACGATGCAGTGGGCGACGAACAAGTTCCAGTTTGTCAATATGCTGGCGCCATGGACCGACTTCGCGAAGATCAACGCATCGATCGTGGCCGGCGCCGAAATCCTGCGGGCGACCGAAGCGGCAGCAGCCGGTAAGGCCACGGCACGGCAGCTCCGCACGCTTGGCGAATCCGGGATCGAGCCGCATATGGCGACGCGTATCCATGAGGCGTTCCAGAAGGGCGGCGAGGTCCGGGATGGTGTGCATCTGCCGAACACCGCGGACTGGCTGGACGCCGAAGCACGCCGCGTGTTCGAGGGCGCTGTCGCTCGCGATGTCGATATTGCCGTCATCACCCCCGGGCAAGAGAAGCCGCTCTGGATGTCGCACCCGATCCTTGGCGTGCTCGGTCAGTTCAAGTCCTTCACCGCCGCCGCGACCGAGCGGACCATGATCGCGAACCTGCAGCGCCGTGACGCCCAGGTGCTTCAAGGCCTCATCTTCTCCATGGGGCTCGGCATGCTGTCCTACAAGCTGAACAGCCTCACCGGTGGCAGCAAAGTCAGCGACAAGCCGGCCGACTGGATCAAGGAGTCGATCTCCCGTGGGGGCCTTCTCGGCTGGTTCGAGGAAGCCAATGCTCTGTCGTCGAAAGCTACTCGCGGCGGCGTGGACATCTATCGCCTGATCGGTGCCGAGAAGCCGCTGACCCGGTTTGCGTCCCGGTCGGCCATGGATCAGTTGCTCGGGCCGACGGCCGGCAAGATCCAGAACATCCTCAGCGTGACGTCAGCAGCTTCCAAACCGTCGGAATGGAGCGAGGCTGACACCAAATCTGTCCGACGCCTGATCGCTGGGCAGAACGTTTTCTTCCTGCGTAACCTGTTCGATCAGGTCGAAAAGTCGGCGAACAACTCGCTCGGCATTGAGATGAAAGCCAAGCCCGAGAACCGGTAGGCCGGTGCGTTGCGACTGGGTGTCACGGGCGGCATCTTCCGGCCATGACAGCTTGGCCCAAAGACACCACCGCCGCGAAGATGGCCTTCTACGGGGATTTCCGGAAGGCTAACTTCCAGAGCGCGCACCTGACACGGATCAAGACGCCGTTCCAGATGCGATACGCCGGGAAGCCGGTCGCATCGCTGCTGGTCAATAAGTCATGCGCCGCCGCAATGTCCGCTGCTTTTGCCGAGATCTGGGAGAAGTGCGGTCGCGACCAAAAGAAGGTCGATGCCACCGGCGCCAGTGACTTCGGCGGCTGCTTCAACGTCCGGAAGATCTCGGGTTCCAAGAATTATTCGAACCATTCGTGGGCCTGCGCGATCGACCTTTCGCCCGGCACGAACGGCTTCAACGTCAAGAAAACCACCCTCAGCAACGTCGTCGTCGATGCTTTCAAACGGCAGGGCGCACGCTGGGGCGGCGACTACAAGGGGCGCACGGACCCCATGCATTTCGAATTCGTTTCACCAGCATAGGAACAGCACCATGAACTCCGACACCATCTGGCAAATTGTCCGCTACATCCTCATCGCCGCGGGTAGCTTTGCCACCGGCAAGGGCTGGGTTACGGCCGATCAAGTGACAACCATCATCGGTGCGCTCGGTTCGTTGTTTGCTGTGGCATGGGGCCTGTTCGTCAAGGCTGGCACGACGGCCGTGCCTGATGCGACTGCGGCGCGCGCCGACGTGCCGACCGTTTCGGCCGCCACCGGCTCCGTAACCAAGTGACCATCAGCAGCGCCATAGCAATACTATCGGCGCTGCTCGCTATTGTGCGGACCTTCACCGGCTGGCTCGCTGATAAGCAGCTGCTCGATGCGGGGTCCGCGCAAGCCGTTTTGAAAGGCCTGCAGGATGCGGACGATGCGATTTCCCGTGCGACAAAAGCTCGCGAACTTGTCCGCCTTGACGCTGCTCGGAATCCTTCCGGCGTGCTCAACAATGACGACGGTTTCAAGCGCCCCGACTAGCTCGACGCGCGTTGCCTGCCAGTCCTTCGCTCCGATCACATGGAGCGGAAAAGACACTCAGCTGACAGTCGAGCAGGTCAAAGAACACAATGCCGCCGGCAAGGCGCTATGCGGGTGGGGCAAGAAGTAATGGAAACCGCCACGATTGCGGTCATCGTTTCGGCCGCGGCCCTCGCTGTCACGATCCTCCTGCAGGTATGGGGCGGATCGTGGAAGCTGTCAGGAAAGCTCTCCGACATGGAGACGGGTCTTCGCAAGGCGATCAAGGAGTCAAGGGACGAGATCGAGGAGCGACAGGACCGCGCCTCGCACGACTTCGGCGAGACCATTTCCGCCATCCGCGAAAAGGTGCGTGAGGTCGAGCTCTACGTCCGCGACAAATACATCGATAAGAACGACTTCATCATCCAGATGCAGCGCCACAACGAGCTCATTCAGCTCAATTTTCAGAACATTGCCGCGCGCCTGGATCGCATGGAAAAGAAGATGGACAAGACTCAATGATCATCCGTGCCCTCATCGTCATCGCCGGCATCAACGCAGGCTTCTTCACCGTGATCTCGCATGCGAAGGCGCAGGACATTTTCGCCGGTGTGCGCTCGATCCGGCTGACTATGAAGCGCGAAAAGCCGATGAAGGAAATCACCTCCTTTGGCGTCCTGTCGCCGGACATCGGCTATAGCCTGTCACGGCCAGGCCGATACATCGCCGGCCGGCTGCGGTGCGCGGTGAACGTCGGCATCGCTCTGGCTGAGCGTGGCATCAAGGGCACAGGCAGCGCCCTGGCGCATTCATATGATCAATGGGGCGTCCGCGTCGCCAAGCCGGTGCCAGGCGCTGTGGCGGTCACCGATCGGCGAGGGGGAGGTCATGTGGCCATCGTCTCGCGTGTCGAAGGTTCGCGGGTCTTCGTCTGGAATCCTGGGTCTCGAGGCCGTGGATGGTCGGAGATCGAATACACCAACCGTCATGCCCGTTATCGGGTGGCTGGCTGGTGAGCAAAGATCAGAACCCGGCGATACGAGCGGGTTCGGACGCAATTGCTGGGTCAGACCCCCGAACCTGTAAGCATCTCTTACAGGTTGAGATGTTGCAGAATGTGCCGCAGGTGGCGCGCACCTATCCCATGACCGCGGGAGCCGCTGGCGCGATCATAGCTGCGAAAGCATGCGCAGCGCGACGGCCTTGGATCAATATCGTGATCGTAGGCAATGCCGGCGGCGTCCAGCGCGGTTGCCACGATGGATTCGATCGGGTCCGAGATCATCAAGCCCGCTCGTTTTTCAAAGCCACGTCGTGCATGTCAGCCGCAGCCGCGGTGGCACTCGTGGCGCCGTGCGGGACGACGATGATGGGGCGGTTAACATGCGCTGCCGCGAGACCGATTGCAGCAGCGTGAGCGCCGACACATGGCCAGCCAAGCGAGCGGGCCTCATAATCGTCTGACGCTAGACCGATCTCGAATTCGGGCGCGTCGATGCTCTCAATCACATCAATCAGCTCGCCCGCGGCGAGATCGATTTTCTCATAAAGCTCCCGCAATTCTGCAATTGCGCCGGACGGCGCTTGGCGGCGCCCGTTTGAACACGACGTAACAGTGTTAAGGCTCATGCGGAGAAACTCAGCAGTCTCCCGTAGAGAGAGGCCACATCGCTCTCTAAGCAGTCCGAAAAGCGTGTTACTCATCGACATTCAGCAACCCTGCTGCCCTCATCGCGGCGCGCGCAAGTGTCGCCATCGGCGTCCCGCTCTTGGCCGAGTGAATTCGCAAGGCGCGATGCTCATCCTCTCTCAGCGGGATTGGAACCAACTTTCTCTCTGACTGATCATCGATGTCTTCGCTGTCGTGAAACGCTCGAAGCGCAGTGAGGACATCGCCGGTGGATACCCTAGTGCGCCCCACCTGAATGCCGCCGGCAACGCCGCGTACTTCGCCACGCTTCAGCTTTGTGGTGGCCGATTTAACCGGAGCCGCAATGCTCCTCTGCTCGTCGAGCGAGCGGATGCGGCCATCAGCAAACGCCGCCTTGATCATCCTTGTAGTCATCCCATCAGCTTCGACCTCGCGGTCCGCGCCGTCGAGATGGACGCTAACTTTTCCTCCCTGCGCTAGGCGCCTCTGCTCATCCAAGGGAAGCTGAGCTACTGCACGCAGCATGGTTTTACTGCCGGCAAATCGCACAACGGCCTCGGCCGCCAAGTGATTGGAGGCAATCATCGGGAGATATACAGCCATTCCAGATCGGAGATGCGAGAGATCTTCGCCGCGCGCTTCCAGTTCTTTCCAGATGGCCGCGAGATAGGCCAGACGATCAGCCGTGATCTCAAGTGCACGCGCCAACTCGCTGCGCAGGGCTGGCGTATCCATCTTCGCGAGCGCCGATGGAGGATGGATTTCAATAGCTGTTAAACTATTCACTGTTGTTGCCCCTCAAACTGTTCAACGCAACACCGATCGAAATTGCCTCGCCCAGTCTCTCGGAGCCTTTGCGGCGACGCTTTTCTGTGAGCCTTTTTTCGGAGAAGCCGGGTTCGGCTTTTCGCTTCGCCCACTTGCGTGAGTTCGATTCCTGCCGTGCGGCAAGCTTCGCGGGATCGGCCTTGATTTTAAGTGTCAGCGCCTTTTCCTGCCTCGACCGGTAAAGTGGATCTTCCTCACGGCGCGCCCGTGCATAGTTGACCATGTATCTCGCCCGCCGCACCTTATTGCACTGGTCTGAGCAAGTTTTCGCATTGACCGCGGAATGCGGCGGGATAGGCCCGCCGCAAACTTCACAGGTTAAATTCATGGATGCGTCGCCGCTACATCGCGCAGAGCTCGGCGGATGCGGCAGCGTGCTCGCTTGTGGGCTTCACGGGGAGCGCCAGCTAGTAAATTTCCTGCCACGGCGTGAAGATTGCCAGCACGGAGATGATTGAACACATTGGCATTGCGGCTTGCGCGCTCGGAGAGTTTGGTGGCCTTGAGAGCCGCCCACAACTGTTCTACGCTAAAAGCGCTATAGTCGATGGCGGCTGGCATCTTATGCCTCCACCATGTTGATGCCTTCCATGCGGAAGGAAGCCTTGATGCGTAGCTCCTGCTTGGTCGCGCGATCGGTGACGACGTAACGGACGCTCACGGCTTCCTGGCGATGCTTGCGGGCGATGCTCAGAACCTGCAGCGCCTTGGTTTCACCGAAAGCCTTGACTTCGGTGCCGTTGGCGAAGGTGATGATCGTCATTGCCTGCTCATTATTGGCGAGGCCGCGGGCATACTTCGGCGTGGCACCGAAGCCGCTCTTGAGAGCCTTCTTCGCGATCGAGATCATTTCTGCGTCTTGCTTGTTCATCTCTAGCCCCTTGGCTCTTGCTGCGGGCCATCCCGCTGCGGTGAGATGACTGTACAGTTTTTATGTACAGACGCAAGTCACGAAATGTTACAGCCCAAGGTAGCGCCGCTGTCACTCCAAGAGCGCGGGAGGTTGGTCGCCTTCCATCTTTTGATGGAGTTTGGCAGCTTCGTCCATCGATAGCGGACGGCGCGGCCGATCGGCGTGAACAGCCTTACGGCGCAACAGTTCGGCTTCTTCGGCCAGTTCCTGCGCTAAGGTCTTTTCGGTCATTCACTCCTCCATCACGGCTGGCGTGGGTTGCGCGGTCCAGACCACATCCATGCGCTGCTTGTTCATCGGATGGTGATAGTCGTCGAGCACGCGATGACGGAGCGCCGATCCCATTTCGTCGCAGCAGTGAGCCATAAGCACCTGAGAGGCGTTGACGTGTTTGACGTCCATGGCCAGCTCATATGTTGTGATATCGGGCAGAGGCTCGAAGCGGGTCCGCCAGCAGGAACTAGCCATTCGTGCTCTCCTTGCCCGTAAGCGCTGGAGCCTTGTCGAGCGCGTCCTTCAGGATCTGCTGCAGTTGGGGATTGGGCTTGACCGGTTGGCAGACGTCACAGCGCTTCGAGCAATAGTTGCAATAGATGTCATCGGTATCGACGCAGCATCCATTGATACAGTGATTGACGCGGCCTTCGCCGCCGCATTTCCAGCAGTCGCCATCGTCGAAGTCGTCGTGATAGTGGTCGTGTGGATCACTCATCGCCGCTGCCCTCGTCGGTGAAATAGCCATGCCCGTTCTCGAAGTCGGGGAAGCCGCAAGTCTTGCATCTCTCCGGCGGTTGGTAGCCGTCCCTGTCGAGATGCCAAGGCGCAGCGATGTGTTCGCCGCAAGCCGAACACCACAGGCCATGCTCGTTCTGATCCCACGGATGCGTCATCGGACCAGCGCCCATATAAGCCACGAGACAAGCGACAGGATCAGCGCGGCGGCAAGATAGATCACACCGACGAAGCCAGCGCCGATGCTGCCGTAGTCGCCGCGCCCTTCCGGCGTCGAATAGGATGCAACGCCAAGAGAGATGATCGTCACAACGAGAGGTATGATCCAAGTTCCGATTGTGATCGTCATGAGCGCGGCCCTCCGGTCTGGCGATCATTGCGAGAAAGTGTCACGCGCGGAATCTCGCTGAAATGCGTGAAATAGTCATCGATCCAACCGCCGACATTGATACGTTCGATGGTCGGTTCGGGATCGCTCTCCTGATTCAGATGCGAAATGATGCGTGTCGTCGTGTGCGCCTCGACTGCGTAGCCGCACGAAAGCGGTGATCCGACCCATGGATGCTCCATCGGCTTGCCATCGCCGCAGATGCGCCACCACAGCACATCGCCCATATCCTCATGCCAATCGTCGGAGGGCTTGAGTTGCAGTGACGCGACCATTTTCCCGGCATCGGGAAATTGGTCCGATTGAGTTGTTGCATTTTCTGCAACAATTGGATTGGGCGAGGTGGTGGGGGCAGCGTATAGCGGTCTTACTTCAGTGTTGCTCTTAATGGTGGTCGCGAAAGCCTCAGCCTCAGCGCGCGAGCGAAATGGGTCACGACCAGCCCGGCTCATCTCGCCAATACCCCACCAGACCTCCCAAGCTGATGGTTTGACGGTGCTTGCAGCAGAGCGCGCAGGCATGCGTTCGTAGATCGGCCACCTTTCGGGATTGTCACATTGCGCCTTCTCGGCCGCAGCAAGCGTTTCGTAAGCACCGAGAAGAAACGGTCGGCTAAAGTCAGATGAAACAACCGCAAAGCGGCGAAGATCATCCGGCGTTTGCGATGATGGGGCATCACCGCCGACCACCCGGCAGTCTTCGTCGCCGAAACGAAAACGATCGGCGAACCGGCGGATGGCGCGACGATCCTGTATGTCGTTCCGTTCCTCAGCGTAAACGGCGTCTGCTTGGCGAACGACTTCGGCGAGTGCTTCGGCTGTGCTGTGAACGGTCTTCATTGTCCTGCCTCCTGGAGGGCGGCGCGGCCGGCCTTGGTGATGACGGCCCATGCTCCGGTGCGCGGAAGCGCGATGCTGTCGAATGTCGTGTCCACGCGGATCAACCCGCGCACTGCAAGTGCCTTCCACGTCGCGATGCTGACTTCGCATATGGCCAGGTTTGACCGGCCAGCGTCGCGCAGGCGCTCAAGGACATAACGCTGTGGTTTCGTCAGCTTATCCATGATCGGCCTCCTGGTTGGGTGGTGTTACGGGTTGAGCGGGGAAAGGGGCGTCAGCACGCCAGACGGCATCACGACCGCGCAAGGCGGTGCAGACTTCTGCCTGCAACGTCTCAAATGGCAGATCCATCAGCGCCGAGATCATGCGCGGCCGAGTGGCCTTTTTTCCTGCGGCTGTGCGGGTGCGGTCACAGATGCCGGCCAGTTCGGCAGCCCAGCACATTTCCAGCATCAGCTTGGTGACAGGCTGACGCGGCGACGGCTCGGAATCGACGACTAGTTCAAATTCCTTATCCTCGATATCGCGCATGCGACGGCCGTTGTGGGCTTCCCAGCCCTTCACGCCGTTGCCGATCAGAAGTCCCACGCTAGGCAGAAGATGGCGGATCAGCTTGCAATCGTCGGCATGCTTGCCATACGGCACGACCATCCAAACTTCGGGAACGCAGAGCTGATACATGCCGACCTGATGCAGCATGCGGGTCATGTTGTCGTATTCGCCCTTGATCTCGAATGCGGCGATGTGGGCGGTGTCGAGAACGGCAACATCGGCCCGAACGCGGCCTTGCCCCATGACGATCTCATGGACAATGCGAGCGGCCGGCCATCGCGGCCGGCAGAAAGCTTCAAGGGCGTTCCGGAGCGCCAATTCGGAGCGGGACGCGTAGCCCTGACGTTGAGCGGCCTGATCGGCCGTCATCGCCCAAGGTTCAGATGCGGCAAGAAGGGCCATCAGCAACCCTCCTTGGAGCAGAGTGCGGGACTGCGGCCATAGATGGCGCGCAGCGCGCTGTCGGCTCTCAGGATGCTGCGGCCTATGGCTTCGAAGTAGAGGCCCGACCTTTCGCCTTCGACGCCTTTGCCTTTGGTGTTGGCGCTGCTGATGTCTTGGCACGGCGGACTTCCGACGATGACGTCTGGAAGCCAGGCAAGGTCGCGAATAAGTCGTTCTGCGCTGAGCGTGCGGACATCATCGTAGATTGTTACTCCGGGGTTGTTTTGGGCGAACAAAGCTCTCCGCCAATCGACGGCCTCGCAGGCGGCAACGGTGACGAAACCGGCACGGTGCATGCCGAGCGACCAGCCGCCCGCGGCGGCTGAGAAAAGGTCAAGCACGGTCGGCGTCACCGGACCCTCCCGGTGCTGGCGGTAGAGCGCAAACCTTCCGTCTGGACATCGGCCAGCAGGCCGGCGTCACCGCGGATACGACGATCAGCAATCGCAGCGTATTCCGGGTTAAGCTCAATCAAGATCGCATTGCGTTGCAGGCGATCAGCAACAAGGCCCGTGGTGCCAGCGCCGCCGAACGGATCAAGGACCGTGCCGCCGTCCGGGCAGCCCGCCAGAATCATCGGTTCGATCAGGACGGGCGGAAACGTAGCGAAATGCGCATCACGAAATGGCTGGGTCGCCATATCAAAGGCAGTGATCTCGCGGTTGTTGCCGACAGCACCGGCGGGACCGTCGATGCTTTGGATAAAGAAATCAGAATTGCGGAAGGCACGCGATTGCCGCTGCTCCTCGCGCTCCATGGCATCCCAACGATCATTGAAGCCGGCGTGACGGCGCGAATGTCCGCGCTGCTTGTCCCCGCCGACAGCCTTCATGGCTCCGTTGGCCTTGGCACCGCCGTTGGCGCGGGTTGATCCCTTCTGGCCTTCAATGTCCTGCGCGAGGCGCTGAACGCTGCTTTCGGCCATCGTCCGCTTTACGGCCGCGTAATCGTAGAAATAGGTCGGCGATTTTGACAGCAGGAAGATGGTTTCGCACGCGCTGGTCGGGCGATCCTGAGTGCTTTCCGGCATTGGGTTACGCTTCACCCACGGATGCCATTGTCGCAGCCACCAGCCGTCAGATCGCAGTGCGAAGGCCGTAAGCCAAGGAATTCCGATCAGGTCTTTGTGCTTCAGCCCAGCCGGCGGCTTGGCGCGCTGCCGATCGATTGCGCCGGCATCGATAGAGCCTCTGTTGGATCGCTGCTTTTGGCGGGGGCTGCCGTCCGGATTTCCGCCGAGGCCGCTGCCGGCGTAACTGTCACCCAGGTTGAGCCACAGTGTGCCGTCGTCGCGAAGGACGCGACGGACTTCGCGGAAAACAGCGACCATTTCGGCTATAAATTCATCCGGTGTCGGCTCAAGGCCGATCTGGCCGGCGACTCCATAATCGCGTAAGCCGAAATACGGCGGCGAAGTCACGCAGCAATTCACCGACTGATCCGGGAGCGTGCGAAGGATTTCGCGACAGTCCCCATGTCGAATGGTTACGGTCATTCGGACGCGCCTCCGCCCATAGGGCTCCACTGTGGGAGGTGATGGAGGATCATCGCGGAAATCTCCCGTCGATGACGTAATCGCCGTCCTGTGTCCAAAACTCCGAATACTCGCTAGCCTCGTCGAGCAGGCGGATCACGCGCCCCATATCCAGGACAAGCTGACGAAGATCGGTATCCGGCGGGGTAGTCACGCAGTCATGGGAAGCCAACGGCGACGTCATGCTGCCAACTCCCGAACAATCTCTCGCCCGAACCGTTGCGCGAGTTGGTGTTCTATCGCGAGCAGCTGCTGCCGAATCCGGCGCAGATGGCTCTGGTCTTCAGCGTCTCGCAGGACAGCCAGCAGCGACTGCAGCGTGCTCAGCATGTGCCCGGTCGGTGTCGAGGCACCAACCTGGACGCGCTTCGCGATCACCAAGGGCAGCAAAGCCATCACCACATCTCCCGGCGGCTTTGCAATTTCGTCGCAGATCATCGTCTCCTCCGTGCGCATCCGAGACGATCTCGGTGCAAATGGAGTGACTGACGGGCCTCAATGATTTCAAAGTCAGAGCGCAGCTTCATCATGACGGCGGTGGTGCTGATCGCCGTCATGGTGGATCGCCGCGCCATCACATTCCGCACGCTGGCGATCGCCGCGCTGATCGTCCTCGTCGTGACGCCGGAAGCGCTGGTCCACCCGAGTTTTCAGATGTCCTTTGCGGCCACACTCGGCCTGGTCGCGCTGGTTCAGGTCGGGATGCCCGCATTGTTCGCGACGTCCGAGAGTTCGCGGACGGCGCGGCTTGCGCTGTGGGGCGGGCGCGAGCTTGTCGTGCTGCTGCTGGCGTCGCTGGTGGCAGGGTTCGCTACGATGCCTTACGCGGCCTATCATTTTCATCGCATCACGCCCTATGGAGTGGTCGCCAATCTTCTGGCCATGCCGGTGGTATCGGGGCTGGTGATGCCCGCAGGCTTGCTGGGGCTCGCGGCGGTGCCGTTCGGCTTTGACGGTGTGTTCTGGCAGCTGATGGAGCTTGGGCTGCGTTGGATGATCGGCGTCGCCATGTGGGTGACGGCCTTACCCGGCGCCATCGGCCGCATGCCGGCCTTCGGCGTCGGCCCCGTTATTGTCGCCAGCCTCGGGATCGTGTTGCTGGCATTGCTGCGCACGCCGCTGCGCTATGCGGGCGTGGTCGTATTGGCAGGTGCGGTCGCGTGGGCTGCGCTGACGACGCAGCCCGATATCCTGATCAGCAGCGACGGCCACAGCGTTGCCGTGCGCGGCGCCGATGGACGGCTGCATGTGATGCGCAGCAGCAAGGATGCGTTTCTGGTCAAGGAGTGGCTGGCCGCCGACGCCGATGCACGCTCGCCGATCGACGCTTCGGTGAGCGACGGCGTGTCCTGCGATCCGTCCGGCTGCGTAACGGCGCTCGCGGACCGCGCGCTGGTCGCGCTGACGATGCTGCCCGATGCGCTCGCGGAGGATTGCGACCGCGCCGCGGTGATCGTCACGACACGGCAGCCGTCGGCTGATTGCCGGGCGATGGTGATCGGGCGCGCAAGATTGGAAAGTCAGGGAGCGATGACGCTGCGGCGATCCGGTGAAGGCTTCGTCATCGAAGCGTCGCGCGCAGCCAATCTTGACCGTCCATGGGCCCGCGGCTCCATCGATGGTGAGAAAGCAGGGGCATCGACCGGCTCCCGGGCGCGACCGGGGCCGGTCGATGCAACGCCGGCGGAGACGGAACTCCGGCCGGACGAACAGTAAACAGGCTTAACAGTGAGGGGGCTCAGTAACGGCGATAGAGGCCGGTGAGTTTGCCCTGGATGCGCACGCGGTTCGGCGGCAGAATGCGGACCTCATAGGCCGTATTCGCCGGTTCCAATGCGATCGAGGCGCCGCGGCGGCGGAAGCGCTTCAGGGTGGCTTCCTCCTCGTCGATCAGCGCGACCACGATGTCGCCGGTATCGGCGCTATCGGATTTCTGGATCAGCGCCATATCGCCATCGAGAATGCCGGCGTCCTGCATGGAGTCTCCACGCACTTCCAGCGCGTAGTGCTCGCCGCTGCCGAGCATGTCCTGCGGGATGCTGATCGAATGACTGCGGGTCTGCAGTGCTTCGATGGGCGTGCCTGCCGCGATGCGGCCCATGACCGGCACCGAGACGGTGCGGCCGCCGTCATCCTCGCCGGCCGCAGGCGTCGGAGCAGGGCGGTTCTTGCCGAGCGTGCCTTCGATGACGCTTGGCGTGAATCCGCGGCGCCCGCCGGTGGCTGCGGCGCTGACCTCGGGGAGTTTGATGACTTCAATGGCGCGGGCGCGGTTCGGCAGGCGGCGGATGAAGCCGCGTTCTTCCAGCGCCGTGATCAGACGGTGGATGCCGGACTTGGAACGCAAGTCGAGCGCGTCCTTCATCTCATCGAAGGAAGGGGGAACACCGGCCTCCTTCAGCCGCTGGTCAATGAAGCGGAGCAGTTCATACTGTTTGCGCGTGAGCATCTGAAGCCATCCTCAGTTGGCAAGATCTTCAAGTGAGAAGACCTTCAAGTGACGGTTGTCGGGCCGCCGCGTGTATTTCAGGACCGCACCCTTCACGCCCATGCGGACGATCGGATGAGGGCAGTCACGAGTTCGGGGTACTCTCGATTTCATCAAGCCACAGAATCTCGAAACAAATCATGAACGAACACTATCTGTTCGGCATGTGTTCCGCAACGGCTAATTTCGCCTTAAAGCTGCGATTTCGGCGGGGATGATGGCTGTCGTGTGGGCTGCGCAAGAAGATCGGTAACCGCGCCCAACTCTCCGCTGTCATCACCCGCGAAAGCGGATGATCCAGTAAGCGGCACCGTTTCGATGCGATTGGAGACGCCGCGGAACACCAGGTCACCCGCTTTCGCGGGTGACGACAACTCGAGCGTTTAGCAAAGTGCTGCAGGTCAGAGAAACCGCTCGGACAGCGCCAGTGGCGGCGGCGGGGTGGTGGCGCCGGAGGCGAGCGAGCGCTGGACCATCACGGTATCGGCCCAGCGCCCGGAGCGATAGGCGATGCCCGGCAGAAGGCCGACACGCTTGAACCCGAAGTGGTCGTGCAGGCCGAGTGAGGCGGCATTGTCGGCGTCGATATAACCGATGATCTGCCGGAACCCGGCGGCGGCGCAGACGTCGATCAGTTCACGCAACAGCTTGGCGCCGACGCCTCTGCCGGTGTGGTCGTGATGCACATAGATCGAGTGCTTCACGGTGTAGCGATAGGCGGGGCGCTTGCGGAACAGCACCACATAGGCGTAGCCGACGACTTCGCCGCCGCGCGTCGCCACAATGTGCGGGAAGCGCTTGTTCTTGAGGTTCTTGCGGCGGTCGCGCAGATCATCGGGCTGCATCGCATCGGCTTCGCCGACACCTTCCTCGACGCCCTGGCGGATATGGCGGCGATAGATCGCGAGCATCGCATCGAGATCGCTGCCGCGCGACGGCCGGACGATGATCGGTGTGTCGGTTTCTGCCTGCATGCTCACTTGCGCGGATCCCGTTCTTCGGAAACGACATAGGTGTAAAGCCGGATCCGGCCGCTCGCATCCACCTTGCGATAGATGCCCTGGATTTCGACGTCGAAGCCCGGGAAGGTGTTGAAGCAGGTTTCGAACATCTTGAGATAATCGATCATCGGTTGCGCGCGTTCGGTGAGACGTTCGCCCGGCACGATGGTGGCGATGCCCGGCGGATAGACCACGAATGGCGTGGTGGCGATGCGGCCGGAGATTTCGTCGATCGGCAGATAGTCCACGTCGTTGCGCACCAGCAGACGCGCGGCGTCGTGCGGCGACATCGCGATTTCGGGCAGGTGCTGATCCATGAATTGCTTCGCCTGCAGGCCGCTGACGTCGGCGTCGCGGTAGAAGCGGTGCATCTCGCCGCAGAGATCGCGCAGGCGCACGCCGGCGTAGCGGGCGGGGCGACGCCGCGCGAATTCCGGGATGACGTCCTCGAGCGGGGCGTTTTCGTCATGGAATTTCTTGAAGGCAACGAGGCCCGACACCAGCGTGCCGGCCTTGCTGGCCTCGACGCCGGGCGTCAGCAGGAACAGCAGCGAGTTGAGGTCGTTCTTCTCCGGCACGATCTGGTTTTCGCGCAGATATTGCGCCACCACGGGAGCGGGAATGCCGTGCTCGGCATAGCCGCCGGTGGCGCGATCGAAGCCCGGCGTCAGCACCGTCAGCTTGTTCGGGTCGGTCATGGTGAAGCCGGTTTCGAGGTTCGGGAAA
>Ga0153956_1000291_pt1 | contig 60605 bp, 58 predicted proteins | sample TSFL040MetaG_FD_104704 | JGI IMG/M metagenome (GOLD analysis project Ga0153956, IMG submission 104704) | Attine ant fungus gardens microbial communities from Florida, USA - TSFL040 MetaG | ecosystem: Host-associated > Fungi > Mycelium > Unclassified | place: USA: Florida, Wekiwa Springs...
ACAGTTCCGACGCGTCGCCACCCGATACGACAAGCTCCTCGCAAACTTCATGGGCTTCGTCACTCTCGCCGCTATCCACATCGCTCTGCGATAAAACGTTAAATCCTCACCACAACCTAGTGTGGTGGGATCGAAGTTCATTTCATTATCGTCACCCCGGGCTTGACCCGGGGTCCCGCTTCCTTTCGTGCGCTTTCCCAGGAAAAGCGGGATCCCGGGTCAAGCCCGGGATGACGAAATAATAATAATAATACGAACTTCAGATTCACGGGACCAGGCCGGATTGACATTCAGATTTGAGCAGGTGGGATGCAGTCTTATTCACCGTCACCCCGGCACAAGGCCGGGGTGACGGGGGATTTCTGAATGTCGATCCGGCCCAGGCGAATGTCGACCCGCCCTAACCCTTCGCTAACCCTCTGGGCGCTATTCGCGCTGGCGTGAGTACTGAGCCCTCTTCGCAATTTCCCAAGCCGCGGATCGACGTCCGCGCGCTGCTCGGGCTGTACGATCCCCCCGACACCACCGATTGGGGACCGATCCGCGCGGCGCAGCTTCATGCCGGGCGCCAGCTCGCCTTGTTCCTGCTCGCCGCCAATCTGGTCGGCGCCGCGCTGATCGTGATGCTGTTCGACGGCCATGCGCCGCGCCCGCTATTGATCGCCTGGGGCATCGGCACGGGCGTCGTCGCCACCGCGGTGGCGATCCGCCGCCTCGCCTCCCGCCACCGCGATGCGATCTCGGCGACGTTGCACGACGTGCGTGACACGATGATCGAAGGCGTCGGGCTGGCCTGCGTCTGGTCGGTGCCGCCGCTCGCGCTCGGATCGCAAGCCCCGATCGGCACCGCGATGGCGCTATGGATCCTGCTGTCGGTGATGATGACCGCCGGCGTCGTGTCGATGGCCGCGCTGCCGATGGCGACGCTCAGCTTCCTCGGCATCCTCGGCACCGCGATCACCGCGATGCTGATCCGGCTGGGCAGCCCCTTGCTGGCGGCGGCGACGGCATTGTTCGTCGTGCTGCTGATGATCGGCTGCCTCCAGCGCGCGCGCTCGCTGGTGGTGATCCGCGCCGGCGAGATCGGGATCGCCGAACGCGACGAGACGGTCAGCCTGTTGCTGCGCGAATTCGAGGAAGAGGATGGCGACTGGCTGTGGGAAACCGACAGCGCGCGCCGCATCGTCCGCGCCAGCCCCCGCTTCGCCCGCTCGGTCCATCTCGACCCGGTCAAGGTCAACGGCATGCCCCTGCTCCAGGCGCTCGCCGCCGAACACTGGGAATCGGGCGACTTCTCTCAAGGGCTGCGCTCGCTCGCCGAAAAGCTGAAGGAGCGCGAGCCGTTCCGCGACCTGCTGCTCCAGATCCAGGTCCGCGACCAGGCGCGCTGGTTCGCGCTGTCCGCCAGCCCGCGCTACGACGATCGCGGCGCGTTCCTCGGCTTCCGGGGGGTCGGGCGCGACATCACCGCCGAACGCGAATCGGCCGACCAGATCAACCGGATGGCGCGGTTCGACGCGCTGACCGGCCTGCCCAACCGCCTCCAGCTCAACGAACAGCTCGCCCGCGGCATGGCCGAAGCGGAGAAATGGGGCACGCGCTGCGGGTTCATGATGATCGACCTCGACCGGTTCAAGGCGGTCAACGATTCGCTCGGCCATCCCGTCGGCGACCGCCTGCTCGGCCAGGTGTCGGAACGGCTGGCGCGGCTGGTCACCGAAAACGAGCTGATCGGCCGGCTTGGCGGCGACGAATTCGCCGTCGTGGTGCGCGATGCGTGCGATACCGAACGGCTCGACCATCTGGCGCGGGCGATCATCGAGACGCTGTCGAGGCCGTACGAACTCGACGCCCACACCCTTTATATCGGCGCGTCGATCGGGATCGCGGTCGGTCCGCGCGACGGGCGCACCGCGGAAATGCTGATCCGCTCCGCCGACCTCGCGCTCTATCGCTCGAAGGATGCGGGCGGCGGCGTGTTCAACACCTACGAGCCGCAACTGCACATCAAGGCCGAAGAACGCCGCATCCTCGAAATGGCGCTGCGCAAGGCGCTCGAAAAAGGCGAGATGCACCTCGAATACCAGCCGGTGGTCGCGGCCGGCGACGGCCGCCTCACCGGGTTCGAAGCCCTGCTGCGCTGGACGCATCCCGAGCTGGGGGTGGTGTCGCCGGCGAAGTTCGTGCCGTTGGCGGAGGACGCGCGGCTGATCGTGCCGATGGGCGAATGGGTGCTGCGCTCCGCTTGTGCGGAAGCCGCGAAATGGCCGGCGCCGATCCGCGTCGCGGTCAACGTCTCGCCCGAACAGCTCCACAACCCCGCCTTCGTCTCGGTCGTCGCCTCGGCGCTCGCCAATAGCGGACTGCCGCCCGAACGGCTCGAACTCGAAGTGACCGAAGGCGTGTTCATGCGCGAAGGCACCGGCGCGGTGCAGGTGCTCGAACGCATCCTCGATCTCGGCGTCCGGCTCAGCCTGGACGATTTCGGCACCGGCTATTCGTCGCTGGGCTATCTCGCGCGCACGCGCTTCTCGACGATCAAGGTCGACCGCAGCTTCGTCCAGGCCGCCTCCAAGGGCCAGCCCGAGCCGATCGCGATCATCCGCGCCGTGGTCGCGCTCGCGCAATCGCTCGGCATGGCGACCACCGCCGAGGGGGTCGAGACCGAACAGGAGCACCAGATGATCCAGGAGCTGGGCTGCACCAAGGTCCAGGGCTATTATTTCGGCCGCCCCCTCCCCGTCGCCGAGGCCCGCGCGCTGGCGGGAAGAAAATGGGGGGACGCCGCGGCAGCCTGAGGCGCACAAGGCCAGCGAAGCTGGAATTGAGACGCCGAAGGCCGGCCAGCGGACGAAGTCCGTCTGACGTCACGGGATTTACTCCCGTGACGGCCGCTCGGTGCATTGGAGGTCCGCGCAGCGAGCGGTGGCAGGGGAGCTCGGATTCGAACCGAGGGCCTTCGGTTTTGGAGACCGACGCTCTAACCAGCTGAGCTACACCCCTTCGCCGCCGCGCTCCCTATAACCACTGCGACGGGAGCGCAAGGCCGACAACCTCTTGCCCCTTGTCCCGCCTCCCGCTAAGCACCCGATCAATCCGACATCGGAAATCCTTCGTCCGACCCTTCACGGGAGCGGGCGGCGGTCCTATGTCCGGAGCCGAACATTCTCAAGCGAGGCCAGCAAGCGTGGCGAAGACATCACCGGTCGAATTCATCCAGCAGGTACGCGCGGAAACGCGCAAGGTCAGCTGGCCGAGCCGACGCCAGACGATCATGACCGGCGTGATGGTGATGATCATGACGCTGCTGCTCGCGATATTCTTCTTCGTCATCGATTCGGGCTTCGAGGCGCTGGTCAAGCTGCTCCTCGGCCTCGCGACCAAGTAAAGGTTCTACACGTGGCACGCTGGTACATCATCCACGCTTATTCCGGCTTCGAGGGCAAGGTCCGCGACGCGATCATGGCGGAGGCGACCCGCATGGGCCTCGAACAACTGGTCGAGGCGATCGAGGTTCCGACCGAAACCGTCACCGAGGCGCGTCGCGGCAAGAAGGTGTCGGTGGAACGCAAGTTCATGCCCGGCTACGTCCTCGCCAGGCTGAGCATGAACGACGACGTCTATCACCTCGTCAAGAACACGCCCAAGGTGACCGGCTTCCTCGGCCCCAACGGCAAGCCGCAGGCGATCAGCGACGCCGAAGCCGCGCGGATGCTCAATTCGAAGGAAGAGGCCGCCGCCAACGCGCCCAAGACGCAGATCAAGGTCGATTACGAGATCGGCGACAGCGTCAAGGTGCTCGACGGCCCGTTCGCGAGCTTCAACGGCATCGTCGAGGAACTCGATTTCGACAAGGCGAAGGTCAAGGTCAGCGTATCGATCTTCGGCCGCGCGACCCCGGTCGAACTGGACTTCGAGCAGGTCGAGCGCAGCAAGTAAGGCCAAGCCTTACGTACTGCCCGCGCGGGATTGGTGGCGCTGGGGCGTCGCGCGCGAGAATAGCCCGTTCGCCCTGAGCTTGTCGAAGGGCGGTTCTCCACAGGCGATCGCTCGCTTGGTGCACGCCGCCCTTCGACAAGCTCAGGGCGAACGGGTCATATTTTACGAACGCTGCCCTGGCATTGAATTGGCCCAGGCGGGATTCCGCCACCCCGGCGAAATCCTGCCGTCCCGGCGACCCAATCACGCCGCCGCGAGCCGCCCGCTCCCGCCGCGATAGACGTCGAACAATTCCGCGAAATGCTCGTCCATGGTGCGGACGAACGGCGCGCGCGCGGTCGCGCGGCGGCGATGCTCGGCCGGGCGATCGTCCAGGAATGTGGTGAGCTGCCCCGTCAGGTCGCGCACGTCGCACGCGGCGTAGCGCGCGCCGCAGCCGGGCACGTGATGGTCGGCCGCCCCGCCCTGGTCGGGCAGGATCATCGGCAGGCCGCTGGCCGCCGCTTCGGCCGCGACCATGCAGAAGGTCTCCGCCTCGCAGCCATGCACCAGCGCGTCGGCGCTGGCGAGCATCCGCGCGAGCTGCGCGCGATCGGTCACCGGCGGCGCGACCGTGATGTGCGGCGAGCCGCGCGTCGAGCGGATCACGCGCGCGCGGTCGCGCCCCGCGCCGACCAGGAACAGGCCGACCTCATGGCTCGACCCGGCGGCGAGGGCCGCCTCGCACAGCATCGGCCAGCGCTTTTCGGGAGCCATCCGGCCCAGCCCGATCAGCAATGTCGCCTCCTCGCTCAGCCCGCACGCCGCCAGCAGCTCCGCCCGCAACGCCGGATCGCGCAGCGCCGGCGAAAAGACGCCCGGCTGCACGCCCATCGGAATCGTCTGCGCCTTGCCGACGCCGCCGTCGTGCAGGCGGCGGGTCAGGTCGGCGCTGGCGCTCACGACGAAATCGAACTGCTGGTCGAGCCGGCGCAGGTGGCGCCAATACCAGTCCATCCGGCGATCGATCGTCTCGCGCGACAGCAACCGCCCCAGCCAGCGATAGGGATAGGCCGACAGGAAATCGCAATGCATGATCAGCGCGCGCGGCGCCGCGCCCCGCCAATGCCCGACCATCGCCGCGCTGGTCCAGGGCGACGCGACCTCGACCAGATCGGGCGCCCATGCGTCGAGCGCCGCGTGCAGGCGTTGCTCATCGTCGAAATAGCGATAATTGCGGTCGAGCGGAAATTCGGGCGCGGCGATCGTCGCGATGATCGCGCCGGGCGCGACTTCGGTCACCGAATCCGTCTCGCCCGGCGCCAGGATCACGATCTCGTGACCCGCCGCCGGCCCGGCCTTCAGCTTGCGCTCGACATAGGTCCGCACGCCGCCGCCCGCCGGCGTGTAGAAGGCGCAGACGTCGACGATCCGCATCACCGCGCCTCCGCCACGTCGCTCGCCTCGCGCGCGAGGTCGGCGAGCGCGAGCACCGCGCCGATCAGCACTTGCCCGGCCATGACCACCGCCGCCACCAGCGCCACCGTCTCGGCGATGTCGGGCGTGCCGTGCAGCATCCCCGCGGCGACGCCGGCGAACACCAGGTCCTTGTTCGGCAGGAACGGCAATCGCGTGATGAACTGCCGCGCGGCGGCGAGCAGCAGCCACCACCCGACCGACACGCCGGGCGCCACCATCGCCCAGAGCAGCCCCAGCACCAGCGTCATCGCCAGCGACCGCACCAGGTGGATCGCCCCGATCCGCCAGAACTGCCCGCGCCCCACCGCGAGCAGCCGCCGCCGGAACAGCATCACCGCCATCGACGATCCCACCAGCAGGACCCCCGACCACAGGACCGGCGCGCTCATCGGCCCGAAATCGAGCGCGCCCGGCAGCGCGATCGCGGCGAGCAGCAGCGCGATCGTCACGACATTGCCGGCCAGCGCCGACAGCACCGCGACATCGCGCACCGCGCCGAACGGCGACCCCGGAAGGCGCGCGTGCCGCCGCGCCCACAGGTAGAATTGCACTTCCCCCGAATAGCCGAACAGCAACTCGTTCGACGCCGATTTGCGGTACAATGCGACCAGCCCGGCGGCGGGCAGCGGCCATAATCCGCGAAAGATCAGGAAGTCGGCGACCGGCTGGATCGACAGGAACAGCGCGGCCCCGGCCCAGAACGCCCAGGACGCGGGCATCATCCGCCACAACGCCGCCAGATCGGGCCGGCCCAGGGCATCGGCGACGGCGACGATGACGGCGATCGAGAAGAGCGGCCCCATCCAGCGCGCCCATGGCGCCACGGCCCGTTCCCCGGCGCTTCTGGCCCATTCGGCGACCGCGGCGGTTTCCATGCCCCCGGCGGTTCGAGTCAGGTCGGTCATACGGCTGCTACCCTCCAGCATCCTTTCCCTGTCGGATGTGGCCGCATCACGCCCCCGTGGCCGGCAACAGGTCGCGATACCGGGCAAAACGCGCTCGTCGCGACAGACTCGAAATCGTCCGCACTATGCTGTCACGCAGTGCCGGAACATTGGTGTCGCCAGGATGAACGGCGACCCGCATCCATGGCCGCCGCGGCAAGGCGGCGCGCGCGGCGGCGGCGACCGCGAGCGAGGACGCGATCCGCCAGCGGCTGCGGCTGGCCCAGGTGATGACCGGCCCGCGCGCGACGACCTCGCCGGTCGCCGGGCGCCACACCTTCATATGATCCTCGGCCAGCGCGAAGCCTTCATCGGCGAGCGCCGCGAGCGCGCCGTCGCCATAGAGCCAGGCCGGCGCGATGAACCCGGCGGGCGAACGCCCGATCACGTCCTCGACCAGCTTGCGCCCATCGGCCATCCGCGCGCGCGCCGTCGCCCGGTCGAGGCCGAGAAACTCGCCCTCCCCCGCCGTCATCCGCTGCGCCTTGAACCGGGCGAGCGCGCCGTCATGCGTGCTTTCGTCGCGATGGAACCAGCCATGGACGAACATGTCGACCCCCGCGTCGGACCAGGCGCGCAACCGCGCGGCGAACGGCGAGCCGGGGCGGATCGGCGAGCTTCCCCAATGATCGGGCACGACCAGCATGGCGAAGCGCGGCTCGGCCATGTCGCGCGCCACCAGATCGGCCAGCCGATCGACCTGGCTTTCGAACTTCGGCGCGACGTCGTGGATCGAAACCAGCAGGGAGGGGTCGGGGCGGATCATGGCGTTACTCGGTCACGGCAATCGGTCACAGGGCGGCGTCGGCGGGAGGCAGTTAGGTTCGATACGGCCCCACCGCAAGGGGTGGAGGGCGCCGCGCGCGCGACCCCGGCGCACCATCCGCGCAGGCACGAAAAGCATGTTACGCGACACATACTCCACGAAAACGCCCGAACGATGGCGACGATCCGCCGACAAAAGCGGGCGTGACCACCGGCCCCGTCGCGGCGCCGGCGGTCAGGACGACCGGCGGCCCTTGTCCTTGCTCTTGCTCTTGCTCTTGCCCTTGCCCTTGCCATCACCCCGTCGCGCCGCCGCCAGATCCTCCAGCCGCCAGCCGCCGAACAATGCCCGGCCCGGATCGTGCGCGCCCTTTGCCGGGTCCGCCCTCGACCACCCCGTCACCTGCGCCAGATCCGCCGTCGCCCGCCACGCCTCGTGAAGCCCAGGCTCCCCACGCGCACGCCGTGCCGCCTCCGCCACCTCGAACGCCTCGCGGTCGCGCGCCATCCGCGCCTCGTGCATCGCGCTCAGCCGGAACGAATGCGCCTCCCGGCTCTCGCCCTTGCGGCGCTTGATATGCGGCGGTTCGGCGAGCAGCCGCGCCTCCTTCTGGTGCAGGTACAGCAATTGCAGCGCCTGGTTGACCGTCATCGGCGGCATTTCCGGCGGCGCATTGTGGCGCCAGGCGTCGTCCTCGTGGCTCCCCGGCAGCGTGCCCGCGAGCAACGCCATCCGCAATTGCTCATACCCCTGCTCCAGCGCCAGCCGCATCTCGCGGGCGAAGGCGGGGTTGTTGCGGCGGCGGCGATAGAAGGCCGCGACCGACGCCCCCGCGGCGGCGGCCGACAGCCGGACGTTGGCGGTCGCGCCGAGCGCCGACAGGAACGCCTGTTCGCATTGCCTGGTCAGCTTGCCGGGCTGTGCCGCCCGCATCTGCAACTTGCCGTCGTTGCGGCGGACGACGACCGGCTCGCCGCCCCGCGTGCGATGGAGCGACGCGGCCTCGCCCGTCCCCGCCGGCCCCTGCCGCCCCGCTTTGTCGAACCGGGCCTGCGCAAAGGCGAGCGCGACGTCCCAGGCATGCGCGAAGGCGGGGTGACGCGCGCGGCGGTATTGCACGGTGCCGTACTTCAACCCGACCCGCCGCGCGGCGAGCCGTATATTGCCGGTACGGCGCAATTCCTTCAGGAACGCCTGATTCTGGAGAGCCTGCGCGCGGCTGAACGGGCGTGGTCCGATCCTGGTCACGCCGGCCCAGTTCTACGCCGAAATCCTACATTGCAAGCAAAAGCCGCACTGGCCCGCTATTCATTCTCCTCCGCCAGCACGATGAAGGGGCGGTCCATTCCGGCCGCCCCTCGTTATAGCGCCGCCCTGCGCAATGCCTCATTGATCCGTCCCTGCCAGCCTGGGCCGCCGGCCTTGAACTTGTCGACAATGTCCTGATCCAGGCGAATGGATACGGGAACCTTTGTCGGCGCGACCTGAGGGCCGCGCAAACGGCGACGCTCCCGACGCTCGGCAACAGCCTGCTCAAGCGCATCGACCGTGACGTCGAAATCCTCAGGGTCGTTGGGGTCAGCCCTGAGCGCGATATGCTCTTTCTTCGCCATCATTGCTTCTCCTTACCGAAATGAACCGAAACGTCGCTCCACGCATCACGTAGACGGCAGTCCAGATCTTCCCTTCAGCCAAACCGATCACCTTGAAACGATCCTCGCCGTCGATTGGACGATGCGAAGCGATCACGAGCCGATCGGCATCCTCGAACAGTTGAGCGCCGAACGCCAAAGAGACGCCATGCTTGTCGGCATTGGCGCTGTCTTTCGCCGTGTCGAACTCAATGTCCATGCCTGATTGTATATACGATCAAGCCGAGATGCTCAAGCAAATTGTGCATACAAAAAGAGAGCATGAAAACCGAACCTGATTGGAACAGCCCGCTCGGCGCCCCGGTCGCGCCCGTTCAAACCGCGACGGCCAGTCGCACCCCAAGCGCCTTTGTCACCTTCATCAGCGTGTCGAGCGTCGGGTTCCCGTTCTCGGCAAAGGCTTTGTATAGGGTTTCGCGCGAGACCCCCGCCTCTTTGGCGAGCGACGTCATGCCGCGCGCGCGCGCCACGTCCGAAAAGGCGGAACGGATCAGCGCCGGATCGCCGATCTCAAATGCCGCTTCGAGATAGTGACGAATGTCGTCTTCCGAGCCGAGAAATTCGGCTGCGTCCCAAGGCTGGGTCTTGATAGCCATCTTCATTCCTCCAGTTCGTCGATCATTGCGATTGCGCGCTCGGTATCGGCGTTCTGCGATTTCTTGCTCCCGCCGCAGAGCAGAATGACCAGTTCACCCGCCCGCTCGGTGAAATAGACTCGATAACCGGGGCCGAAATCGATCTTCATTTCGCTCACGCCGCCTTTGATAACCCGCATTTGCCCCGGATTCCCCATCGCAAGGCGTTTGATGCGGATTTCAATGCGCGCCGCACCGGCACGATCTCACAGGCCCTTGAGTCAAGCGGCGAAGATGTCGGTGCGGCGGATTACCTTCATGTCGACCGTGTAACATAATACACAGTCGATCGCAATCCACGGCAAGGATCGATCGACATTCATTTCGCCCTCTCCCCTTCAGGGGAGAGGGCGAAATGAACGTTCACCTGAATGTCGATACGGCCCACTCCTCCCGCGCCAGGGGGAGGATAAGGCGAACGCCGCCCCCGCTCAGAACCCGACGCTGAGCGTTCCGAAGAACTGGCGCGGGGCCGATGAGTGGAACACCAGGATCGTCCCTGCCGCGTCGTCCGGTGCGAACACGCTGTTGTCGAAGTTCGACGCATAGCGCTTGTCGGTCAGGTTGGTGACGTTCAGCGACAGCTTCGCGCCCTTCAGCGGGCCGAGATTGCCGATATCGTAGCCGAGGCCGAGATCGAACGTCGCGTAGGTGTCGTCGGCCTGATTGGTGCGCGACAGGTCGAAGAAGCCGGTCAGCTTGAAGCCGTCGCCCTTGTACTGGACCTTGGCGTTGATCTGCTTGCCGGTCGATTTCTTGCCCGCGTGCTGGTCCACGAACAGGTCCTGCCGGCTGTACTGGCCGGAAATATAGGCCGAGAAGCCCGCATGCTCGCCGGTATCGAGCCTGATGAAGGTGCGCGCGGCATTCTCGCTGCCGATCGTCTGGCTCAGCGCGAGGCCGAGCTCGCTCTTCGGATCGCTGCTGGCATAGGTGACGGCGCCGCCGAGGTTGCTGGTCGAGGGGATGGCGAGGCCGGCGATGCCGGTCGCGAGGTCGGCGCGGCCGAGATTGTCGGAGATCAGCGCGCGGCTGATCGTCAGGCCGTTGTAATTGTTGTACGCGCCGTCGCCGAGCGGCATGCCGTCGAGCGTGTAGCCGAGGTGCGTCGTGCTGAACCCGCGCACCTGGAGCGACATCGACTGTTCGTTGACGCCGAGCGCGTCGATCGACTGCGCGCTGACGCCGGGGAGCAGGTTGAGCGCCTTCTGCACGCTGCTGCCGGGCGGCAGCACGTCGAGGTTCGCGGGCACCAGCGTGCTGACCGAGCGCGTTTCGCCGGTGCCGATCACGACGATGTCGTCGGCGCCGGCACCATTATCTTCGGCAGAGACGGCGTCCGGAGCCGTCTGCGCCTGGGCGGCCGGCGCGGTCACGGCGAGCGCGACCGAAGCCATCAGGAAGGCGTAAACGTTGCGGCGGCGCAGCGGGCGGCGCGAAAAATCGGTCATTATCAATTCCCTGTCCGGCGGTCGGAATCGCCGCCCTGATGGCAGCGGCTATGCGGGGTTCGCGACGGTTTCGTTACGAATGCGAGGCGGTTACATGACACGCCGCCGCCGCTTCCGGCCGGGGTTGCGCCTTCGCCCCGCTTCGGCTATCGGCCGCGCCTTCCAAAGCATCGCTATGGAATAAGCCGCGGGAGAGCGCTTGCGCTCGTCTGTACCGCTCAACTTGGAAAAGAGTGAAATGGCAAAGAAGATTACCGGCTATATCAAGCTGCAGGTGCCGGCCGGCGCCGCCAATCCGTCGCCGCCGATCGGCCCGGCGCTTGGTCAACGCGGCGTCAACATCATGGAGTTCTGCAAGGCGTTCAACGCCGCGACGGGCGACATGGAAAAGAACGCGCCGATCCCGACCGTCATCACCGTCTATGCGGACCGCTCGTTCTCGTTCGAGACCAAGACCCCGCCGGCGTCGTTCCTGATCAAGAAGGCGGCGAACCTGAAGTCGGGCTCGAAGGAGCCGGGCAAGGTCTCCGCGGGCAAGATCAAGCGCAGCGCGCTGACCGCGATCGCCGAGACGAAGATGAAGGATTTGAACGCCAACGACATGGAAGCGGCCACCCGCATCATCGAAGGCTCCGCCCGCGCGATGGGCCTCGAAGTGGTGGAGGGCTGAAGACATGGCATTCGTTAGCAAGAAGCAGAAGGCGCTGACCGTCGACCGCGAGAAGCTCCACGGCGTCGACGAGGCGATCAGCCTCGCCAAGGCCAACGCCACCGCGAAGTTCGACGAAACCATCGAAGTCGCGCTGAATCTCGGCGTCGACCCCCGCCACGCCGACCAAATGGTCCGAGGTGTCGTGACCTTACCAAAAGGCACCGGCAAAACCGTCCGCGTCGGCGTGTTCGCCAAGGGCGCGAAGGCGGACGAGGCCAAGGCCGCCGGGGCCGATGTCGTGGGTGCCGAGGACCTGATGGAAATCGTCCAGGGCGGCACGATCGATTTCGACCGCTGCATCGCGACCCCTGATATGATGGGGATCGTGGGCCGTCTCGGCAAGGTGCTGGGTCCGAAGGGCCTGATGCCGAACCCGAAGCTCGGCACGGTGACCATGGACGTCGCCGCCGCGGTCAAGGCGGCCAAGGGCGGCCAGATCGAATATCGCGTCGAAAAGGCCGGGATCATCCATTCGGGCATCGGCAAGGCGTCGTTCCCGGCGGAAGACCTGCGCGCCAACTTCGACGCGCTGGTCGACGCCGTGGTCAAGGCCAAGCCGGCCGGCGCCAAGGGCAAGTATGTCCGCAAGGTCGCCGTCAGCTCGACCATGGGCCCGGGGATCAAGGTGGACACTGCGGAAGTCGCGGGCGCGTAACAAGCCGTCACCCCAGCGCAAGCTGGGGTCTTGTGCGGGGATCGCCTTACTGCCTGAGATCCCAGCTTGTGCTGGGATGACGGAACAAGAGGGGCTGGGAGGAAACTCCCGGCCCTTTCGCTTTTACCGGTTCGTGAGGATTGCCCGCTACCCCTGCTTCCGGGATGCGGGATCTCATCACCTTCGCGGCGCCGGCATTGTTGCTCGGCATGCTCTACTGCCTCTACCGCGCGGCGACGTTGTTCGCCGCGTGGAAGCCGACGGCGGCGGTGGTATGGGCGACCGATTATCTCGACGCCGAGCAGCGCGACGATTTCTGGGGCTTCGGCACCCTACGCGGCTGGCGGATCGCCGATGGGGATCACCAGCGGCTGATCGAGGAAACCGTCCATTACCAGGACGAGGACGGCGAGCGCCATGTCGCCGCGCTCAAGCGCTATGTCCGCGCCGGCTGGCGGCCCGACGGTGTCCACACGATCTGGTACGACAGCGCCGACCCCGATCGCGCGACCGCGTTCGGGCCGGGTTACTGGCTGGTGATCGCCGTCGCGCTGGCATTCGTCCTGGTCACGGTGATGAACGCCGCGATGCAGGTCCACGCGTGAGCGACGCGCCTTAAATCAGGATCACCTGTCCGGCCGTTCGTCCTGAGCCTGTCGAAGGGCAGCGTGCAACAGGCGATCGATCGCCAGCGGAGAGCCGTCCTTCGACAGGCTCAGGACGAACGGGTCATATGTTGCGCACGACGCCCTAGGGGCTGTCCGATTGAGGTTGAACCGGTCCTTGTGCTCCTGCGAAAGCAGGAGCACAGAGCCACGGGCGACACGGCTTGAGACCCTGGGCTCCTGCTTTCACAGGAGCGCGATTCCACCTGATTCGGACGTACTCTAAGCGGCGCGCTCAGGCCTCCGCCATCTCCGGAAAATCGGCGCCCAGGCTGAGGTCGCGGTCGGCCTCGATCGCCTCCAGCCGCTTGCGGTACAGCGCCGTCGCGGTCTCATAGGCGAACTTGCCCAGCACCAGTTGATGCGGCGGCCGGTCGCGGCTGACCGCGGCGATCATCGCCTCGCCCGCGCGCACCGGGTCGCCCGGCTGTTGCCCGCTATAGCCGCTGGTCGTCGCCATCCTCGCCTGCGCGGTGTCGGCATAATCGGCGATGGTCGCCTGTGTCTGGCGGAGCGAGCGCCCGGCCCAGTCGGTGCGGAACGGCCCCGGCTCGACGCAGGTGACCGAAATGCCGAGCGGCTCCACTTCGGCCCGCAACGATTCCGACCAGCCTTCGACCGCATGCTTGGTCGCCGAATAATAGCCCGACGCCGCGAACCCGGTCAGCCCACCGATCGAGGTGATGTTGACGACCGCGCCGCTCCTTTGCGAACGCATCACCGGCAGCACCGCGCGCGTCATCGCGAACAGGCCGAACACGTTGGCCTCGAACTGGTCGCGGATTTCGCGGTCGACGCCTTCCTCGACCGGGGCCTGATAGCCATAGCCGGCATTGTTCACGAGCACGTCGATCCGCCCGAACCGTTCCATCGCCGCTTTCACCGCGGCGTCGATCTGCGCCTGGTCGGCGACGTCGAGATCGAGCGCCAGCGCGCGGTCGGGCGCGAGTTCGACGATATCGGCGACGCGATCCTTGCCCCGTGCCGTCGCGACGACCCGCCAGCCGCGCTCCAGCACCAGCCTGGCAAGCTCGCGCCCGAACCCGGTCGAGCAACCGGTGATGAACCAGACGGAATCGGCAGGGATCGTCATGCGGGCACCTTTCATGTGGGGATTGCGTTCGACAGATGGGGAGCGACCTTACGGGCGGCAAGCTTTCCAAACAGGCGAATTTGGCGTAGGGGCGGCGCAATCCCTATTTTCATCGCCTGAAACGCTCCGGCCGCCGTCCGGGGCCGCAGCCTTCTATTTTCGAGATCGTCCTTGCCCTTTTCGCACCTCCCCGCCGTCCTGTCCGAGGCGCTGACCGCCAAGGGCTATACCGCCCTCACCCCCGTCCAGGCGCAGGTCAGCGAACCCGCCGCGCACGGCCGCGACCTGCTGGTTTCGGCGCAGACCGGATCGGGCAAGACCGTGGCGTTCGGCCTCGCCATGGCCGACGAACTGCTGGACGACGGCCGCCTGCCTCCAGCCGGTCAGCCGATGGCGTTGGTCATCGCCCCGACCCGCGAGCTCGCGCTGCAGGTCGCGAAGGAATTGTCGTGGCTCTATGCCAAGGCCGGCGCGCGCATCGCCACCTGCGTCGGCGGGATGGACGCCAGCCGCGAGCGCCGCGTGCTGAGCCATGGCGCGCACATCGTCGTCGGCACGCCGGGGCGGTTGCGCGACCATAGCGAACGCGGCGCGCTCGATTTGTCGGCGGTTCGGGTCGCGGTGCTCGACGAGGCCGACGAGATGCTCGACATGGGCTTCCGCGAAGACCTCGAAACCCTGCTCGACGCCACCCCGCGCGAACGCCGCACATTGCTGTTTTCGGCAACAATGCCACGCCAGATCGTCTCGCTTGCCCGCAAGTATCAGAACGACGCCCTGCGCATCTCGACCGTCGGCGAGGATCGCGGGCACGGCGACATCGTCTATCAGGCGATCGCGGTCAGTCCGTCGGACATCGAGCACGCCGTCATCAACCTGCTGCGCTTCCACGAGGCGGAGACGGCGATGCTGTTCTGCGCGACGCGCGACAATGTCCGCCACCTCCACGCCAGCCTGGTCGAACGCGGGTTCGCCGCGGTCGCGCTGTCGGGCGAGCATTCGCAATCCGAGCGCAACCATGCCCTCCAGGCGCTGCGCGACCGTCGCGCGCGCGTTTGTGTCGCGACCGACGTCGCCGCGCGCGGCATCGACCTGCCGACGCTCAGCCTGGTCGTCCATGTCGAGCTGCCGCGCGATGCCGAGACGTTGCAGCACCGATCGGGCCGCACGGGCCGCGCGGGCAAGAAGGGCACCGCCGTCCTGATCGTCCCCTTCCCGCGCCGCCGCCGCGTCGAGATGATGCTGAAGGGCGCGCGGATCGATTTTAGCTGGGTGCCGGTGCCGACGCCCGAGGACATTCGCGCCAAGGACCGCGAGCGGATGCTTGAGGCGCTGCTGGCCGAGGCCGAGTATGACGACGAGGATCGCGCGCTCGCCGCCGAGCTGATGGCGAAGAAATCGCCGGAGGATATCGCCGCCGCCTTGGTCCACGCCCACCGCGCGTCGATGCCGCAGCCCGAGGAACTGCTCGCCTCCGCTCCCGGCCTCGCGCCCGACAAGGCGCATCACCGCCCCGGTTTCGATGATACGGTGTGGTTCGTGATGAATGTCGGCCGCCGCCAGAATGCCGACCCGCGCTGGCTGCTGCCGCTGATCTGCCGTCGCGGCGGGATCACCAAGAACGAGGTCGGCGCGATCCGCATCCAGGCCAACGAAACCGGCTTCCAGATCCCCCGCGCGATCGCCAGCCGCTTCGCCGCCGCCGTCATCAAGAGCGCGGGCCAGGACGGCGAGGACGACAGCGGCATCCGCATCCAGCCGGCCGACGGTCCGGGCGCCGCCCCGGCCGCCCCCGCCCGGGCCAAACTCCACCGCGCCGCGCCGACCGGCAACGACCAGCGCCCGCCGGCGCCGCGCCACCAAGGTCCGGCACGTCACAAAGGCAAGCCATTCCGCAAGGGCCCTGCAGGCAAGGGCGCGCCGCGGCGGCCCTAGTCCGTTCCCCTCCCTGAAAGGGAGGGGTCAGGGGTGGGTGGAAGTATCGCAAACCGCTGCCAACGCTCGCGACGTTACCGTCCCGCCAAGCCTCGACCCACCCCCAGCCCCTCCCTTTCAGGGAGGGGAGCTTGTAGGACGACACCGTGACGGCATCCCCCCTTACCCGCCGCATCCTGGTCGATGCCGATGCCTGTCCGGTGAAGGACGAGATCTACAAGGTCGCGTGGCGGCTCGACGTGCCGGTCACCATCGTCAGCAATGCACCGATCCGTGTGCCCGCACACCCGCTGATCGACCGCATCGTGGTGAGCGACGGGTTCGACGCCACCGACGACTGGATCGCCGAACGCGCCGGGCCGAGCGCGGTGGTGGTGACGGCGGACATATTGCTTGCCGATCGCTGCCTGAAGGCGGGCGCGGCGGTGCTGGCGCCCAACGGCAGGCCCTTCACGACCAGTTCGATCGGCGGCGCGATCGCGACCCGCGCGATCATGACCGACCTGCGTGCGGGCGGCGAACAGATCGGCGGTCCGGCCGCATTCTCGAAGGCCGACCGCTCACGCTTCCTCCAGGCGCTCGACACGATGCTGGTGAAGCTCAGATAGCCCCTCCCCTTCAGGGGAGGGGTTGGGGGTGGGGGCTATCCACCAGCGACAGGCTCGGTGAGACGGCACTCCCCCACCCCAAACCCCTCCCCTGAAGGGGAGGGGCTTAAACAGTTACGGCCCGTCCTCCCGCTCGCACGCGCCCTTCAGCGTCAGGATATATTGCGTGACCAGCGCGACGCCTTCCTTGTGCGTTAGCGAGCGGCCGAGTTCGGGCATCATCTCACCCGGATCGGTGCTCGCCATGCGATAGGCGATGATCGAGGTTTCGGGATGGCCGGGCACGATATCGAACGGCCGGTTACCCGTCCCCCGCCCGGCCGCGACCGGCGGCTTGCAGGCGCCGAGCACGCGCGCATCCATCGTCCCGGCGTCGAGCCACAGCCCCGACGTGCGCGCCGCGCCGGTCGCGTTGTGGCAATGGCTGCAATTGATATCGAGATAGGCGCGCGCGCGGGCGGCGGGATCGGCCTTGGCGTCCTCCCAATTGGCGTTGCGCGGCACGCCGCTCGCCGGCAGTCCCTTGAGATAGCCCATCGCCGCCAGCCGCTGGAGCTGGTTGATGTCCCCGCCCTCGCCCGGAAACGAGCGATTGAGGTGACGGGCCTTGAGCCCGATCGGCGTCACCTTGCGGTCACGGAAATCCTGCGCGTGGCACCCGGCGCACTGATTCTGGTTGGGCACCGAATAGGTGAAATCGGTCCGCGCCGCGCCATCGACGAAGGTCAGCGGCACGTCGGCACCGGTGCGTTCGAGCGTCGCGTCGGTCCCTTCCGCATTCCACACATAGGGAAAAGCGACCCACCCCTCGGCGCGGCGGACCAGCAGCCGCGTCTCGATCAGCCGGACATGCTTGAGATCGAGCCCCGTGACGCCGCTCTGGTAACTCGCGGGCGTCATCTTGACGACAATGCCGCTCGTTTGCGACGAGGCGGCGTCGGCGGGGGTCGTATAATAGAAGGTCTTGGTGACGATCGTGCCGACCGGGAAGTCGAACGATTTGGCCGGGTCATAGGTCGCGGCGACGCCCTTCGGCATCCACACCGTCCGCCATTTCTGCGCATAGTCGCTGAACAACGGACTGTTGAGTTCGTAGGTGACCATGCCGGCATGCGGCGCGATCCGCCCGTCGGCGACGGTGAACAGCCCCCAGTCGGACAGCTTCGCCGGATTGCCCTCGGCGATGAAATCGACACTGGTGCGCTGATGGAGGCACCCCGCGACGAACAGGATCGCCGCGAGCAGGCCGAGCAGACGCGCGGTCATTTGGAGGGGTTGGCGATCAACTGGCCCCTCCCCTTCAGGGGAGGGGTTGGGGTAGGGGCGTGCCCCAAGCGACAAGCTCGGTGAGATGGCCAGACCCCACCCCCATCCCCTCCCCTAAAGGGGAGGGGCGAGCCGGGATCATCGCCAATCGCGCCGCGCCCCATCACTTTTCCCTGGTCATGCTGTCGGGCAGCTTGATCTCCGGCAACCGCGCGGCCGGCGCGCAATCGACCGACGTGTCGATCTTCGCGCCCGCGAACTTGTGCGGACCGTCGACGTTGAGCAGTTTCGCGTCGCCGTTCCGGACGCAGATGCCGGCCCGGGGCACCTTCGGATCGACGAAGCCGTCCCACAGCACCGCGGGCAACGTCCCGCCGTTCAGCGCCTTGAGCGGCGTATATTGCGGCGGCGGGTTGGTGCCGCCGCCCTTGAAGCGGTTGCCCGTCACATAGATGTCCTGCGGGAACGGATCGTACGCCGCGGCGATCCCCTTCTTGGTGTCGAACCCGGTCGAATAATAGCTGGAGATGATGACGTTCGCGGTCTGGTTGTCGGCGATGTCGTTGTCGAAGATTTCGACCTGGTCGTTCGAATTGACGATCACGCCCGACCCCGGCGGCACCGAGCTGACCGCGCTGCCCGCCGCGCCGAAATTGGCGTGGTCATTGGCGAAAACGTTGTTCCTGAACACGCGCGTCCTACTGCCCGGCACCGGCAGATTGGGCATGTTGAACACCAGGATGCCGCCGGTATTGCCGGTCGCGGTGTTGCCATAGACGTCGGCGCCGGTCGAATTCTCGATCTCGATCCCCGCGACATTCCCTTCCGCGCGGTTGTTGCGGACGATGATATTGGTCGATTGCCCGACATAGATCCCGGCGTCCGACGCGCCCTTCACGACGCTGCCTTCGATCAGCACGTTGGTGACCTGCACCGGATAGAGGCCATAGGCGCCGTTCGACGTCTTGCCGCCGCCGGTCCATTCGGCGCGGACGCGGCGGATCACGGTGTTCTTGACGCCGTTGACCTTCAGCGCGTCGCCCTTGGTGTCCTCGAACGCCAGGTCCTGCAGCGTGAAGTCGTCGCCGGTGACCAGCATCCCCTCCGCGCCTTGGGTCTGCCCCGCGAACGACAGCACGGTCCTGTCCATCCCCGCCCCCTTCACCGTCACGCCGTCGGCGGTCAAGCTGAGGCTGCGGGTGAGCCTGTACTTGCCGGCCGGGATGGTGACGACGTCGCCGGGCTTGGCGTCGAGCAATTGCTGCTGGAGGTGCCTCTCGAAATCGGGGTCGACCACGAAGCCGTTAGCGTCGGTCTTCGGTCCCCCGCACCCGCCGAGCAACGCCAGCACCGCGCCCGCCGCCAGCAATCCCGTTCTCGTCATTGCCCTCTCCTGCTTATTTACATCGGTGATAGCAAGAGAGGGCGCAGCGTGAAAGGCATTGGAAGAAGCATCAAATGATGCCATATGGCGTGCCTGGAGGCCAATGATGCGCACAACAATTTCTCTCGATGATGAACTTGTGGCGGACGCCCAGGAATATACCGGCATCAAGGAAAGGTCGGCGCTCGTTCGTGAGGCGTTGAAGGCGCTCGTTGAGCGTGAGGCGGGGCGAAGGCTGATCCGGCTTGGTGGAACCGATCCAAACGCCACGGCTGCTCCACGCCGCCGATCCGAACCTGCATCGTGATATTGGTCGACAGCGGGATATGGGTCGACCATTTTCGCAGCAGCAATAGCATTCTCGAAGATCGGATCGCGGCAAAGGCTGTCATGGCCCACCCCATGGTGATCGGCGAAATCGCGCTCGGGTCACTGGCCCAGCGCGAATTCACGATCAAACAACTCCAGAGGTTGCCGCAAATCGCTCAGGCGACGCACCGCGAAGTTCTGATTCTCGTCGAACGCTACCAATTGTTCAGCACCGGCCTCGGCTATATCGATGCACATCTGCTCTCTGCAGCGCTGCTGACGCCGGAGGGGCGGTTGTGGAGTCGTGACAGACGATTGCACGACGCCGCTGTTCGGTTCGGCGTCGCGTTTTCGCCGACGCATTGACTTTCGCGCAGACCGCCGTATAGGCCCGCCCTCGTCCGGGTCCGCCCGGACACCGTCCGAGACAGCAGGTGCGGGCTTCCCGCTTAATTTCCTGCCGAGACGGGGACAGGATTTACCGCCGGCCCGCCGGCCAGTCGCGTGCTTTCGCGCGGCATCCCATTCCCCATCGTTGGACAATGTGAACCGGACAAGCGGCCGCAATGCCGTGCGTCCAAAACGTGGAGAATGGCATGGATCGTGCTCAAAAGGCCGCGGCCGTCGCCGATCTCAAGCAGACCTTCTCCGAGGTTGGTGTGGTGGTCGTCACCCGCAACCTCGGCCTGACCGTCGCGCAGTCGACGCAGCTCAGGACGAAGATGCGTGAGGCCGGTGCGACCTACAAGGTCTCGAAGAACAAGCTTGCCAAGATCGCGCTCGACGGCACCGACTATCTCTCGCTGGGCGACATGCTCACGGGTCCGGTCGGTCTCGCCACTTCCATCGACCCGGTCGCCGCCGCCAAGGTGGTGGTCGATTTCGCCAAGACGAACGACAAGCTCGAAATCGTCGGCGGCGCGATGGGCGCGACGGCTCTCAACCCCGAAGGCGTGAAGGCTCTGGCCACCATGCCGTCGCTGGATGAACTGCGTGCGAAGATCGTCGGCCTGATCCAGGCGCCGGCGCAGAAGCTCGCCAGCATCACCCAGGCGCCGGCCGGTCAGCTCGCCCGCGTGTTCGGTGCGTACGGGGCCAAGGAAGCAGCTTGACGGCCCCAACGGGCGTCATCCCAGCGAAAGCTGGGATCTCCGGCCGCAGGGGAAAACCTCTTGAGACCCCAGCTTTCGCTGGGGTGACGAACTAAGATAGAAGGAAGTAACATGGCAGATCTGAACGCGCTGGTCGACCAGCTGAGCGAACTGACCGTCCTCGAGGCGGCCGAGCTTTCGAAGCTCCTCGAAGAGAAGTGGGGCGTTTCGGCCGCCGCTGCCGTCGCGGTTGCCGCGCCGGCCGCCGGTGGTGCCGGTGGCGGCGCCGCGGCTGAAGAAGCCAAGGACGAGTTCGACGTGATCCTCACCGGCGACGGTGGCAAGAAGATCAACGTCATCAAGGAAGTCCGCGCGATCACCGGCCTCGGCCTGACCGAAGCGAAGACCCTCGTTGAATCGGCTCCGAAGGCCGTCAAGGAAGGCGTCAACAAGGACGAAGCCGAGAAGATCAAGAAGCAGCTTGAAGAAGCCGGCGCGACCGTCGAGCTGAAGTAAGCCGCAGCGGGCGAGACGGTTTAGCGCAAGCTAAATCGCACGCCCGCAAGGCCGGCCGGCGCGGCGCAAGCCGCGACCGACGTCATGGGATTTACTCCCGTGACGGCCAAGCCAAAAAGAAAGGGCGGCCCCGGGCAACCGGGACCGCCCTTTTTTCTGCCTGGAACCAACAGCGGCTTTCGACCCAACACCCGCCATCCGGGCGCGGGGAAATATCGCTTTATTACGGAGTATCAGCGCGATCTTCGCGGTGGCGGAAAATTGTGCGCTTGCAATGTTGGATTTCAAATGTTCCTTATTTGTTCAAAGGCCAATCGGTCTTAGCGGAAAGGACATTCCATGCGTCGATTTTCGAGGATTGAACTGACAGCGACCGCGGCATTGCTGGCGACCGCCGGGGTCGCTGTAGCGAATGCATCCCAAACGATCATCTACGCCTGGGACACCAGGAGCGCTTAGTGAAGATCGAGCATCCGGGCAGCGTCAACAACGACGTCGTGACGAACTACAGCTGCGACCATACCGGCAAACGCGCCAATCTGAACGTGATCAACGCTTTGTAATCTTCTCGGGCACTGATGTGTGCCGCCTTGCTTTGCGCTTCAGTTTCATTGCCTTTGCTCGCGCTTGGGTGCGGCAGCAAGCAACCTCGATCGCGTTCCAGCAGGGCGGCAGCACCTATGTTCGCTCCTTCGACGCCAAAGCGCGCGATGTTCGGAGCGTGCTCGACTACATCCCTGCGTCCCAAGCGGCACTGGTGGTCGCCAACACGACGGCGGGGCAGGACCCGGCGGTGATCGCGGCGGGCATTCAGGCGGCGCTCGATCACGGCGCGACCTGGATGCCGGCAGGCACGTACCGGGTCGATACCCCGCTCGTCCTGGCGTCGAACGCCTGTCTGATCGGGGCCGGGCGGCGGCGCACCATCATCCAGTCCGATATCCCCGGCGACTCGCTGTTCAAGACCGCCGCCAGCGTGGCGTTCGTTTATCTTGCCGACTTGAGCCTGCGCGGCAACGGCCTGACCGGCGCGGAAGGCAGCGGGCACGCGATCGACTTCATCGACGGCAACACCGGAGACTCGACCTATTCACCGCAACAGTGTGTTGTGGAGCGGCTGGATATCCGCAACTTTCTCGGCCAGGGGCGCTGGCGCGACGCCGGGGCATCGACTGTGGCGGCATGCGCCGTGATGCTCTACAACTGCCTCCAAGTTGAACTCCGAGACGTGTATACGTCGAACAATGGTCACGGTGTTATCTTCGACACGACCCAGAACTGCCGCCTACGTAACTGCGCCTGCGATTCCAGCACGAAATATGCGCTGCTCGCCTACAAAAACGAAAATTTGATCATCGACTCCTGCGACTTGGTCAGTGCCGGCGATGGTGTCGCCGATCCCGGTTATCCTGCGGAAGCGTTCGATTGGGGTTCGGGCATCGTGCTGTCGGCGCGCAATCGGGGCTTCGTGCTATCGAAAAGTAAGATGAAGGCCAGAGTGGCGGGCCTCGCGACGATCCAGTCGCACTACTCTTATGGTGATCGGATCGTAGAGAACTGGATCAGAGGAGACGCACAAACCGACGTGCCTCACAAGGCGATCTACGCACGTTCTACCCCCGGCCTCGTCATCAGCCGAAACAGCTTCGATCCGGCCGTCACGCCTTTTTCCGCGACACAGAAGTACGAGACGATCGAACTATACGAGACGGCGATCTACCATATCTTCTCGGCCAGCATCACCGAAAACACGTTCGGCGAGGTCGTCGGCATGGGCACCGCCTATCACATCAAGCTGGGCGGTGACGCCAACACGCGCACGATCCGGCCGATCGTCGAGGGCAACATCTTCGGCGGCGCGGGGGCGGCGGCGGGACCGGTGACGATCGACACCGACATTCTCGTGAAGGACGCCCGGATCAGCACGGGGCGGATCAGCAACAACACGCATGTCGCGTGGACCAACGTCACCCGCACGGCAGGAGTCACGGCGAGCAACGTCACGTTGGCGGCCATGAAGATCGGCCCGTCGCTCTGGTCCCCCAACGGCGGCACGATCACCGCCAGCTATGTCGGGATCAGCGAGAGCGATCTCACGATCACGTCGGCGGCGTTCAACCCGCCGAGCCTCGCAGCGGGCGCCAGCACCGCCATTCAGACGACCACAGTGGTCGGCGCGGCGCTCGGCGACACGGTCTGGGCGAGTTGGTCCGCAAGCCTGAGCGGGGCCGTAATCCAGGCATGGGTCAGCGCGGCGGACACCGTGTCATGGTTCATCCAGAACCAGAACGGCGCCAACCCGCTTGATCTCGCATCGGGAACCGCGACGTTCCGCGTGAAGAAGGCGTGGGCGGCGTGATTTTCCCAACATCCTAACTGGAAAGCATTGTGCATGACTCCGGCGCTGGAGCTTGTTCACGCCTGGGTCAGCACGGCCGCATTGAGTGCACTATCCTGGGTTCCTGCTTTCGCAGGAACGCGGCACGATACGACGATGCGGATAGTGTGACCCTGGTGTGACCTTTCGCGCCAATCCGCCAACCACACGGGGGAACCCGCCCCTGAACCCTCCTATCCCCCCTCACGCCACCTTCCGCTCCGCAACTTCGGGATGCATGTGCGGCCCGCCGTCTAGGCGGAACGGCGCCATCTTGGCCCCCTCCCCGCGGTCGATCCCGATCATGTGCGCTGCGGTGGCGACGCCCGGCGCGCCGACATTCTCGCCCCAGCGATATTCGGCCTTCATCGCCAGCACCGGCACGAACCAGGGCTTGCCGTCGATATTCATGACGTTGACCTGCTCGCGCGGCAGCATCGCCATGCCCGACAGTTCGAGTTCCTGGCCCGCAGCCAGCTCGAACGGCGGCACCACGGGCGATGTTATGTCGGTGGCGAAAATGGCCTGGAGATCCTGCGCCTGCCGCGCGCTGGCGCTCAGCATGTACATCGCGAAATGCACGTCGCGCGCGGCGACCGTGCCGGTGTTGCGGACCAGCACGCGATAGTCGACCGCCGCGCTCATCAGGTTGGTGCCCGCACGCTTGGGGATCAGCGCGATCTCCAGCTTGGGCGCATTCTCCTCGACGACGCGGCGACGGGCCGGGACGGTGATATGCCCGCTGGCCGGTTCGGGTGGTGGCGACGCGGCGGGCTCGGGCGCAACATCCTCGACCACTTCCTCAGCGCGCGCGCTGCGACGACGGCCAAGGAGGAAGCCGCCGATCGCCACCAACGCCAGTATCGCCACGCCGGCCGCGACCAGCAGGCCGGTCGGCCATCCGGCGGACGGCTGTTCTGCCGTCGCCGGCGTCGCCACCGGTTCCGGTGTCGGGCTGGCGACCGGCGCGAGGGTCGCCACGGTCCCGGGAGTCGGGGCTGAGGTCGGGGCCACGGTCGGCGTGGGCGACGGCGCTGGCTGGGCCACGGGCGCACGAGGCTGGCGCGTGACCGCCGCGCTAGGCGTCGGCGTGCGAGCGGCCGGCGTCGCGGCAACGCTCGGCCCGGGGGTCGGCGTCGGGGTGGCGAGGACGATCGGCGCGGCCGGGGTCGGGCGGCTGAGCGGGGCGATGATCGGACCGGACGTCGGGGTCGGGGTCGGGGTCGGCATCGGTCGCGTCGAAGGCGGCAGGCTGAAGCGGTCGAGGCTGGGGTCGGTCTGCGGCGCGCCGGGCGTGGTCTGCGCGACCGCCAGCGCAGGCAGCATCGCCGCCCCCGCGAGCCCTATGCCCGCACGCCTGAAAACCCCGAACCCCGTCATGCCGACCAACGCCTACCGACTGCTACCTGAACCGCCGCCAAACGCGCGGACGGTCCATCCCCTATCGCATCAGTTGCGGCGGGGCGAGCGGCACGACCGGCAGCCACACCTGGCTCGGCGTCTTTCCGCCACGCATGATCGTCACCGTCGCCTTCTGGTAATCGCTCTTTTGGGCGAAGAAGATGTTCGGCACGTATTTCTGCGGGTTGCGGTCATAGAGCGGGAACAGGCTCGACTGCACCTGCACCATGATGCGGTGCCCCGGCAGGAAGACGTGGTTCACCGCGGGCAGGCGGAACTTGTATTCCTGGACCTGGTTGGCCGGGATCGCCGACGGGTTGCTGAAGCTGTTGCGATAGCGCCCGCGGAAGATGTCGAGGCTGATCGCGAGCTGATAGCCGCCCATCTTCGGGTCGGTCGCATTCTCGCCCGGGAACACGTCGATCACCTTGACGACGAAATCGCCGTCGGTGCCGGTGGTCTTCGCGAACAGATCGGCGATCGGCACGCCCGACACGCGCACCGCCTTGGTCAGCACCGGCGTCGAATAGGTCATCACGTCGGGGCGCCCGTCATAACTGCGCTGGTCCTGCACCAGCCAGTCGCCCCAACGCCCGTCGTTGAAATTGACCGGGCGCGGCAGGTGCGGGACCGGCTTGGCGGGATCGGAGACATAACTGTCCCCGCCCGCCGCCTGGGCGTCGAAGCCGAGCCCGCCCTCGCCACCGAGATAGAGCGGGGTCAGCGGCGACGGACATCCCTTGTCGCACGCCAACGGCCATGCGCTGAACCGGTCCCAATGGTTCTCGCCGGTATTGTAGATCGTCGCCGCGGGCAACGTCACCGCCGGGCCGTCCTTCAGATACTGGTTGAAGAACGGGATGATCATGTCCTCGCGATATTGCATCGCGGTGTCGCCGTTCCACTTGAACGGCCCAAGCTCATAGCCGACGCGATTGATCTGGCTGTGCCGCCACGGCCCCATCACGATGAAGTTGTTGCCGGTCTTGCCGACGCTCGTGAGCGCTTCATAACTGTGGATCGCGCCCCACATGTCCTCCTGGTCCCACAGGCCCTGTTCCCACAAAGTCGGGACGTTGGACGGGTTCTTCTTGAGCAGTTCGTCGAGCGCCTGCCCCGACCAGAAGCCGTCATAGGCCGGATGCGCCGACATGCGGTTCCAATAAGGCAGCTGGTCGTAGCCGGACTTCTTCGCCCACTCCCCAGCCGATCCGATATCACGAAAATTGTCGTAATCGTCCCAGCCACCGGTCGACGGCGCCCTGCCTTCGCCCTTGTAGCCAGTCTGCGCGCCGAGCCAGGCGATGTTGGCGAGGCGGAACGCGCCGTAATGGAACCAGTCGTCGCCCATCCAGCCGTCGATCATCGGGCTCTGCGGCGCCGCGACCTTGAGCGCGGGATGCGGATTGAGCAGCGCCATCACCACGGTGAAGCCTTCGTAGGACGATCCGATCATCCCGACCTTGCCGTTCGATTCGGGCAGGTTCGCCTTGTTCACCAGCCAGTCGATCGTGTCGTACGCGTCGGTCGTATGATCGACCTTGCTGTCGTTGAGCGGGCCGACGACCGGGCGCGTCACGACATAGCCGCCCTCCGACCGGTACTTGCCGCGAATGTCCTGATAAACGCGGATATAGCCGTTGCGGACGAAGCCTTCATCGGCGAGCGGCAGCGCGTTCAGCATCGACGAGCTGCCCGACCGCTTGGCGCGCGCATCGGCGTGATAGGGCGTGCGGGTCAGCACGATCGGCGCATTGGTCGCGCCCTTGGGGATGACGATGACGGTGTGGAGCTTGACCCCGTCGCGCATCGGGATTTCGACTTCGCGCTTGATATAGTCGGCATTAGGGTCAGCGGGTGGCGTGAACTTCGCGGGAATGTCGTTGCCGTTCGGCGGCCACATCTGCGCTTCCTGCGCGATAGCCGGTGTGAGGATGAGGGCGACGAGTGGCAGCAACGCCAGCTTCTTGATCATGCCTGTGCGACTCCTTGAAGGGACGCAGCGTCGTAGAACGCCACGGCACCGCGATCAACGGCCCCCTGGTTTGACAGTTTCCAACACGCTCCCTATATCGCGCCCTCCACCACAGCTTTCGGGAAATGACGCGGCGTCGCGCACCGTGTCGATCGTATTGGAAGCTGCCGGTTCACACGACGCCAAGAAGCTGCCCATCCACGGCCGGAGACGGAAGTTGGAGAAGCGGCCTTTTTGCGTCGTTTTGCGTGCCCGCTCGGTGGAATCCGGGCATGAATTGACGGCTTAAGAGGCGAAATCCCACATGGCGACCAAGGCGATCGACAGCGGCACCGCGAAGCGGCGCATCCGCAAGGTGTTCGGCAACATCCACGAAGTGGTGCAGATGCCGAACCTGATCGAGGTTCAACGCGAATCCTACGAACAGTTCCTGCGCTCCGATCCGTCGATCGGCTATGTGTCGGGCCTGGAGAAGACGCTGCGCAGCGTCTTCCCGATCCGCGACTTCGCCGGCACCGCCGAGCTCGACTTCGTCAATTACGAGCTGGAACCGCCCAAGTTCGACACCGACGAATGCCGCCAGCGCGGCATCACCTACGCCGCCCCGATGCGCGTCACGCTTCGCCTGATCGTGTTCGAAGTGGACCCGGATACGGAAGCCCGCTCGGTGCTCGATATCAAGGAGCAGGACGTCTATATGGGCGACATGTCGCTCATGACGCAGAACGGCACCTTCATCGTCAACGGCACCGAGCGTGTCATCGTCAGCCAGATGCACCGTTCGCCGGGTGTGCTGTTCGACCATGACCGCGGCAAGACCCACGCGTCGGGCAAGTACCTCTTCGCCGCGCGCGTGATCCCGTATCGCGGCTCGTGGCTGGACTTCGAGTTCGACGCCAAGGACATCGTCAACGTCCGCATCGACCGCAAGCGCAAGCTGCCGGTGACCGCGCTGCTCTATGCGCTGGGCCTGAACTCGGAAGAGATCCTCAACCACTTCTACAACCGCGTGACCTATGTGCGCGGCCAGGGCGGCTGGCAGATTCCGTTCGCCGCCGAGAACTGGCGCGGGCAGAAGCCGCTGTTCGACATCGTCGACGCCAAGTCCGGCGAAGTGATCTTCCCCGCCGGCCAGAAGATCAGCCCCCGCGCCGCGAACAAGGCGGCGAAGGACGGGCTTGAGACGCTGCTGATCCCGACCGAGGAAATCTTCGGCCGCTACAGCGCCTATGACCTGATCAACGAGAAGACCGGCGAGATCTATATCGAGGCGGGCGACGAAGTGTCGGCCGAGAACCTCGAAAAGCTCGACCAGGCGGGCATCGACCGCATCGAGCTGCTCGACATCGACCATGTCACGACGGGTCCGTGGATCCGCAACACGCTCAAGGCCGACAAGGCCGAGGAGCGCGAGCAGGCGCTGTCCGACATCTATCGCGTGATGCGCCCCGGCGAACCGCCGACGCTGGAGACGGCCGAGGCGCTGTTCGCCGGCCTGTTCTTCGACCCCGAGCGCTATGACCTGTCGGCGGTCGGCCGCGTCAAGCTCAACATGCGCCTCGACCTCGACGCCGAGGACACGGTGACGACGCTGCGTACCGAGGATATCCTCGCCGTGGTCAAGACGCTGGTCGACCTCAAGGACGGCAAGGGCGAGATCGACGATATCGACAATCTCGGCAACCGCCGTGTCCGTTCCGTCGGCGAGTTGCTGGAAAACCAGTATCGCGTCGGCCTGCTCCGCATGGAGCGCGCGGTGAAGGAGCGCATGTCGTCGGTCGACGTGTCGACGGTCATGCCGAACGACCTGATCAACGCGAAGCCGGCGGTCGCCGCGGTGCGCGAGTTCTTCGGCTCGTCGCAGCTGTCGCAGTTCATGGACCAGACCAACCCGCTGTCCGAAGTGACGCACAAGCGCCGCGTCTCGGCGCTCGGGCCGGGCGGGTTGACTCGCGAACGGGCCGGGTTTGAGGTCCGCGACGTTCATCCGACCCATTATGGCCGCATCTGCCCGATCGAGACGCCGGAAGGCCCGAACATCGGCCTGATCAACAGCCTCGCAAGCTTCAGCCGCGTCAACAAGTACGGCTTCATCGAAACGCCGTACCGCCGCGTGGTCGACAACAAGGTGACCGACGAAGTCGTCTATCTGTCGGCGATGGAAGAGGCCAAGCACACGATCGCGCAGGCCAATGCCGACCTCGACAAGGACGGCAAGTTCACCGAGGAGCTGATCTCGGCGCGCCAGGCGGGCGAGTTCCTGATGGCGCTGCCCGACAACATCACGCTGATGGACGTGTCGCCGAAGCAGCTGGTGTCGGTCGCCGCGTCGCTGATCCCGTTCCTGGAGAATGACGACGCCAACCGCGCGCTGATGGGCTCGAACATGCAGCGCCAGGCGGTGCCGCTGGTCAAGGCCGAGGCGCCGTTCGTCGGCACCGGCATGGAAGAGACGGTCGCCCGCGATTCGGGCGCCGCGATCGCCGCGCGCCGTTCGGGCATCGTCGATCAGGTCGACGCGACCCGCATCGTCGTCCGCGCGACGGGTGAGGTCGATGCCGGCAAGTCGGGCGTCGACATCTACACGCTGATGAAGTTCCAGCGCTCGAACCAGTCGACCTGCATCAACCAGCGCCCGCTGGTGAAGGTGGGCGACGTGGTCAATGTCGGCGACGTGATCGCCGACGGCCCGTCGACCGAGTTCGGCGAGTTGGCGCTGGGCCGCAACGCGCTCGTCGCGTTCATGCCCTGGAACGGCTATAATTATGAGGACTCGATCCTCATTTCCGAGCGCATCGTGAAGGACGACGTCTTCACCTCGATCCATATCGAGGAGTTCGAGGTCATGGCGCGCGACACCAAGCTCGGGCCGGAGGACATCACCCGCGACATCCCGAACGTCGGCGAGGAAGCGTTGCGCAACCTCGACGAGGCGGGCATCGTGTACATCGGCGCCGAGGTCGAGCCGGGCGATATCCTCGCCGGCAAGATCACGCCGAAGGGCGAAAGCCCGATGACGCCGGAAGAAAAGCTGCTCCGTGCGATCTTCGGCGAAAAGGCGTCGGACGTGCGCGACACTTCGCTGCGGCTGCCCCCGGGCGTCGCCGGCACGGTGGTCGAGGTCCGCGTGTTCAACCGCCACGGCATCGACAAGGACGAGCGCGCGATGGCGATCGAGCGCGAGGAGATCGAGCGCCTGAAGAAGGACTCGGACGACGAGCGCACCATCCTCAACCGCGCGACCTGGTCGCGCCTGCGCGAGATGCTGCTGGGTCAGGTCGCCACCGCGACGCCGAAGGGCCTCAAGAAGGGCGCCGAGATCGATCAGGACCTGCTCGACAGCGTCGATCGCCACGAATGGTGGAAGTTCGCGGTCGCCGACGACAAGGTGCAAGGCGACCTCGAAGCGGTCAAGGCGCAGTACGATGAGGCCGCCAAGGTCATCACCGACAAGTTCCACGACCGCCGCGAGAAGCTGGAGCGTGGCGACGAGCTGCCGCCGGGCGTGCTCAAGATGGTCAAGGTGTTCGTCGCGGTGAAGCGCAAGCTGCAGCCGGGCGACAAGATGGCCGGCCGTCACGGCAACAAGGGCGTCATCAGCCGCATCCTGCCGGTCGAGGACATGCCGTTCCTCGCCGACGGGACGCCGGTCGACCTGGTGCTCAACCCGCTGGGCGTGCCGAGCCGCATGAACGTCGGACAGATCTTCGAAACCCATCTCGGCTGGGCCGCGCGTCAGCTCGGCCAGCAGGTCGGCGTGGCGCTCGAGGAATGGCGCGAGGCGAACCCGGACGCCAAGGGCGGCGCGATGCCGGCCGTGGTCCGTGACCGGCTGAAGGAAATCTACGGCGATCACTACGCCGCGGAGATCGACGCACGCTCGGGCGAGGAAATCGTCGAGCTGGCGCAGAACCTCAAGCCCGGCATCCCGATGGGCACCCCGGTGTTCGACGGCGCGCACGAAGCGGACGTGTCGGCGATGCTGACCCTGGCGGGGCTCGACACGTCGGGCCAGTCGGACCTGTTCGATGGCCGCACCGGCGATCAGTTCGACCGCAAGGTGACCGTGGGCATCATCTACATGTTGAAGCTCCACCACCTGGTCGACGACAAGATCCACGCGCGTTCGATCGGGCCGTACAGCCTCGTCACCCAGCAGCCGCTGGGCGGCAAGGCGCAGTTCGGCGGCCAGCGCTTCGGCGAAATGGAGGTCTGGGCGCTCCAGGCCTATGGCGCGGCCTATACGCTGCAGGAAATGCTGACGGTGAAGTCCGACGACGTGGTCGGCCGCACCAAGGTCTATGAAGCGATCGTCAAGGGCGACGACACGTTCGAGGCCGGCATCCCCGAGAGCTTCAACGTGCTCGTCAAGGAAATGCGCTCGCTGGGCCTCAACGTCGAACTCAAGAACGACGAAGTCGACCCGGACGCGCTGCCCGAGGCGGCGGAATAATGGCCTTCTCCCCTCCCGCTTGCGGGAGGGGTCGGGGGTGGGCCTGATATCAGGTGCCACCCGTGGACATGCCCACCCCTAGCCCCTCCCGCAAGCGGGAGGGGAATGAGGTAAGAAAATGAACGAACTGACCAATTTCGCGAACCCGGTCGCCAAGCCGGAGACCTTCGACCAGATCCAGATCGGCATCGCGTCGCCCGACCGCATCCGCTCGTGGTCGTTCGGCGAGATCAAGAAGCCCGAGACGATCAACTACCGCACGTTCAAGCCCGAGCGTGACGGCCTGTTCTGCGCGCGCATCTTCGGTCCGATCAAGGATTACGAGTGCCTGTGCGGCAAGTACAAGCGCATGAAGTATAAGGGCATCGTCTGCGAAAAGTGCGGCGTCGAGGTCACCGTCTCGAAGGTCCGCCGCGAGCGGATGGGCCATATCGAACTGGCCGCGCCGGTCGCGCACATCTGGTTCCTCAAGTCGCTGCCGAGCCGTATCGGCCTGCTGCTCGACATGCAGCTCAAGCAGCTCGAGCGCGTCCTCTATTTCGAGGCGTATATCGTGATCGAGCCGGGCGTGACCCCGCTCGAACGCTACCAGCTGCTGACAGAAGACGAACTGCTCGAAGCGCAGGACGAATATGGCGAGGACGCCTTCACCGCCGGGATCGGCGCGGAAGCCGTGCGGATCATGCTCGAAAGCCTCGACCTCGAAGGCGAGCGCACCGCGTTGCTCGAGGAACTCGCGGTCACCAAGTCCGAGCTCAAGCCCAAGAAGATCATCAAGCGCCTGAAGGTCGTCGAGAGCTTCATCGATTCGGGCAACCGCCCCGAATGGATGATCCTGGAAGTCGTGCCGGTCATCCCGCCCGAACTGCGCCCGCTGGTGCCGCTCGACGGCGGCCGCTTCGCGACGTCGGACCTCAACGATCTGTACCGCCGCGTCATCAACCGCAACAACCGCCTGAAGCGCCTGATGGAACTGCGCGCGCCGGACATCATCGTCCGCAACGAAAAGCGCATGTTGCAGGAGGCGGTCGATGCGCTGTTCGACAATGGCCGCCGCGGCCGCACGATCACCGGCGCCAACAAGCGTCCGCTCAAGTCGCTGTCCGACATGCTCAAGGGCAAGCAGGGCCGCTTCCGCCAGAACCTGCTCGGCAAGCGCGTCGACTATTCGGGCCGTTCGGTCATCGTGACCGGGCCGGAACTCAAGCTGCATCAGTGCGGCCTGCCGAAGAAGATGGCGCTCGAGCTGTTCAAGCCGTTCATCTACGCCCGCCTCGACGCCAAGGGCCTGAGCATGACGCTCAAGCAGGCCAAGAAGTGGGTCGAGAAGGAGCGCAAGGAAGTCTGGGATATCCTCGATGAGGTGATCCGCGAGCACCCGGTCCTGCTGAACCGCGCCCCGACGCTCCACCGCCTCGGCATCCAGGCGTTCGAGCCGGTGCTGATCGAGGGCAAGGCGATCCAGCTTCATCCTTTGGTCTGCTCGGCGTTCAACGCCGACTTCGACGGCGACCAGATGGCCGTGCACGTCCCGCTGAGCCTCGAGGCGCAGCTGGAAGCGCGCGTGCTGATGATGTCGACCAACAACATCCTGTCGCCCGCCAACGGCAAGCCGATCATCGTGCCGTCGCAGGACATGGTGCTGGGCCTCTATTATTTGTCGATGCAGAAGGAAGGCGAGCCCGGCGAAGGCATGCTGCTCGCCGACATGACCGAGGTGCACCAGGCGCTCAACGCCGGTGCGGTGACCTTGCACACCAGGATCACCAGCCGCGTGCCGCAGACCGACGAGAATGGCGTCCAGCACATGAAGCGGTTCGAGACGACGCCGGGCCGCATGCTGCTCGGCGAGACGCTGCCGAAGTCGCACAAGGTGCCGTTCGAGACGGTCAACCGCCTGCTGACCAAGAAGGACGTCACCGACGTCATCGACGAGGTCTATCGCCACACCGGCCAGAAGGAGACCGTGCTGTTCGCGGACGCGATCATGGCGCTGGGCTTCCGTCACGCGTTCCGCGCAGGCATCTCGTTCGGCAAGGACGACATGATCATCGCGCCGGACAAGGACAAGCTGGTCGACGAGACCCGCGAGCAGGTGAAGGACTTCGAGCAGCAGTATCAGGATGGCTTGATCACGCAGCAGGAGAAGTACAACAAGGTGATCGACGCCTGGTCGCGCTGCGGTGACCAGGTCGCCAACTCGATGATGAACGAGATCAAGGCGGTCAAGAAGTACGAGGACGGCCCGAACAAGGGTCGCGAGAAGCCGATCAACTCGATCTACATGATGGCGCACTCCGGTGCCCGCGGTTCGCAGGCGCAGATCAAGCAGCTCGCCGGCATGCGCGGCCTCATGGCCAAGCCCTCGGGCGAGATCATCGAAACGCCGATCATCTCGAACTTCAAGGAAGGCCTCACCGTCCTCGAATACTTCAACTCGACCCACGGCGCTCGCAAGGGCCTCGCGGACACGGCGTTGAAGACGGCGAACTCGGGCTACCTGACCCGCCGCCTGGTCGACGTGTCGCAGGACTGCGTCGTCATGGAGGAGGATTGCGGCACCGAGCGCATGCTCGAAATGCGCGCGATCGTCCAGGGCGGCTCGGTCATCGCGTCGCTCGGCGAGCGCATCCTGGGCCGCACCACGGCCGAGGACGTGGTCGACAAGGACGGCAAGGTCATCATCCCGACGGGCACGTTGCTCGACGAGCCGATGATCGCGCAGATCGAAGCGATCGGCATCCAGGGCATGAAGATCCGTTCGCCGCTGGTCTGCGAAGCCAAGATCGGCGTGTGCGGCAAGTGTTATGGCCGTGACCTCGCCCGTGGCACGCCGGTCAATATCGGCGAAGCGGTCGGCGTCATCGCGGCGCAGTCGATCGGCGAGCCGGGCACGCAGCTGACCATGCGCACCTTCCACATCGGCGGCGCGGCGCAGCTCAACGAGACCAGCAACCTGGAGGCGCATGCCGACGGTACGGTCGAATTCCGCGACCTGCGCCTGATCATGGACCAGCGTGGCCGCCGCGTGGTGCTGTCCCGTTCGGGCGAGATCGCGATCAAGGATATCGACGGCCGCGAAGTGTCGGTCGATCGTATCCCCTACGGCGCGTACGTGATGTTCGACGATGGCCACATCGTGACCAAGGGCGACCGCATGGCCGAATGGGATCCGTTCACCATGCCGGTGATCACGGAAACCGGCGGCACGGTGAAATATGTCGACCTGATCGAGGGTAAGACGCTCACCGAGCAGACCGACGAGGCCACCGGCATCGCCCAGCGCGTCGTGACCGAGAACCGCGCCACGTCGAAGTCGAAGGAAGACCTCCGCCCGCGCCTGACGCTGACGGGGTCGGATTCGAACGAGGCCGCGCGTTACATGCTGGCGCCGGGCGCGGTGTTGTCGGTCGACGACAACGCCATGGTCCAGGCCGGCGACGTCGTCGCCCGTGTCGCGCGCGAATCCGCCAAGACCCGCGACATCACCGGCGGTCTGCCACGCGTCGCCGAGCTGTTCGAGGCGCGCAAGCCGAAGGAGAATGCGATCATCGCCAAGGTCTCGGGCCGGGTCGTGTTCGGCAAGGATTATAAGGCCAAGCGCAAGATCGGCATCCAGCCCGAGGATGGCGGCGATGTGGTCGAATACCTGATCCCCAAGTCGAAGGTGATCGACGTTCAGGAAGGCGACTATGTCAAGCGCGGCGACAATCTGATCGGCGGCTCGCCCGATCCGCACGATATCCTGGAAGTGCTCGGCATCGAGCCGCTGGCGGAATATCTCGTGTCGGAAATCCAGGAAGTCTATCGACTGCAAGGCGTGAAGATCAACGACAAGCACATCGAGGTGATCGTTCGCCAGATGCTGCAGAAGGTCGAGATCACCGACGGCGGCGACACCACGCTGCTGGCCGGGGAACAGGTCGATCGCGCCGAGATGGACGAGATCAACGACAAGCTCGACAAGAAGCAGAAGAAGGCGGAGGGCAAGCCCGTCCTGCTCGGCATCACCAAGGCGTCGCTGCAGACCCGCAGCTTCATCTCGGCGGCGTCGTTCCAGGAGACCACGCGCGTCCTCACCGAGGCGGCGGTCCAGGGCAAGCAGGACACGCTGATCGGCCTCAAGGAGAACGTCATCGTCGGCCGTCTCATCCCCGCCGGCACCGGCGCGGGCATGAACCGCCTCCGCGTGGCCGCCTCCAGCCGCGACGCCGCTTTGCGCGTCCAGCAGCGCGCGCTGCAGGAAGCGCTGATCGCGCCGAGCTCGGCCGCGGAAGAGCGTGCAGCCGAAAAGCTGCGCGACGTGGCGGACGACACCGGCAGCGATGCGCTGGCGGCCGTGACCCCGAGCGGGCACGGCACCGACGCGGATGCCGGCGAGTATCTGAACGAAGCCGAATGATCGGCTGACACCGACGCCCATCGCGGTAAGGAAAGGCCGCCGTCCGAACATTCGGGCGGCGGCTTTTTTTGCGCCGACCGCCTTTTCCGGTCAGTCTTTTCTTGATGCCCGCGCTCGGTCAGTCCGGGGCGGTAGAGCACCGCGCCCTAAATCGGGGTCGCTTATCCAACCGTTCGCCCGATGCCCTGTATCCCGACCGGGACGATAAACCGTTGCACCAGCGGCCTTGTCTTAATCCCGTAAAAACCATGCGACATGGCACCGGCAACCGCAAACGTCCTTCGGCCCGCCGGCAGGACTGAAACACAAAGGACCGACCATGAAGCCCCTCTCACTTTCCTTGCTGGCTGCTTCCATTCTCACCGCGACACCGGCGATGGCGGCGGACGTCATCGACCAGAACGCGCCGGTCAACACGAGCGCCGTTGCGCGCTTCACCCAGTCGGGGCTCGCCGAATCGTTCGAGCAGGCCGCGTCGAACGTTTCGGGCGCCGGCATCTACCTGATGCCGACCTATGGCAGCGGCAGCGGCACGATCACCATCGATCTATGGACCATGCTGCCCAATCAGGCAGGCGCGACCAGGCTGGCCACCGGCAGCGCGCTGGCGGCCGGTCCCGGCCAGTGGGTCGACGTATTCTGGAACCCGGTGTCGGTGATCGCGGGCGCGACCTATTATCTGGCATTCAGTTCGACCAATTCGTCGCTCGCCATCGCCGGCGACTATAACACCTATGCCCGGGGCCAGGCCTATGCCGGCGGCTACCAGTCCTTCCCGACGCTCGATTACGCTTTCCGGACCTATGCCAGCGACGGCGCCAGCGGGGCGGTGCCCGAACCGGCGACCTGGGCGATGATGATGCTTGGCTTCGGCGCGGTCGGCGGGGCGATGCGGTACCGCCGCCGCGCGGCGAAGGTCGCCTTCGCTTGAATTGACCCCGGTCAGCGATCGACAAGTCGAAAAGTGCCGTCCGATCGCGTATCGGGCGGCCCTTTTCCTGCTGTGCCGCTGCTCGATCGGGAAAACTGACAACATTACTGTCATACCGTGTCTTTTTTTAGATATGACGATTCTTTACAATCACTGGTCGATTCGATTGGTTAATCTCCCCTTAATCATAACAACGAGTCGCTTTTTCTGAGGCACGACCTTCTCCGTCAAGGGAGCAGGCCGTGGTTCGCTCTTTTGACTTAAAGGGGATGACCGATGAAATTGATCGTGAAAGCAGCGCTGCTCGCGTCCGCTACGCTGGCGGCCTCTCAAGCATATGCGGACCCCGTTGTCCTGACATTCGAGGGCCTGGGGGACAACGAACAAATCCTCGATTATTACAATGGCGGTGCCGGCGGCAATTACGGGATCTCGTTCGGGGCCGATTCGCTTGCGCTGATCGAAAGCGGCTCAGGCGGCACCGGCAATCAGACCAACTCGCCGTCAGGCGTCACCGTCGCTTACTTCCTGTCGGGGCCGGGCGACGTCATGAATGTGGCGGCAGGCTTCGATACGGGCTTCTCTTTCTATTATGCGGACCAGGTCGGCTTTACTGGCAGCGTTTCCGTCTACAGCGGTCTCGACGGCACCGGTTCGCTGCTGGCATCGCTGTCGCTGCCCTCGACTCCCAATCCGTATAACGAGTGGGTGCCGATCGGCGTGTCCTTTGACGGCATGGCGCAGTCGGTCGTCTTCTCCGGCGCGGCCAACTATATCGCTTTCGATAACATCACGCTCGGCGCTGCGATGCCGGGCGGGGCGGTGCCCGAACCGGCGACCTGGGCGATGATGCTCATGGGGTTCGGTGCGATGGGCTTCGCCCTGCGCCGCCGGCCGCACCATAAGCTACGGGTCCGCTTCGCCGCTGCCTGAGCGCTGCGTCTCGATTGATCGGCCGCCGCCTGAGACAACTCGGGCGGCGGCTGTTCAGTCGCGCGGCTGACGCCCCATCTCGATGATCCGCGTCGCGAGCCGTGCGGCTTCGGCGCGATCGTGGGTGACCATCAGGATCGGCAGGCCGAGTTCGTCGCGCACGTCGCGGATGGCGCGTTCGACTTCGGCGGCGCGGGCGCCGTCGAGCGAGGCCATGGGCTCGTCGAGCAGCAGGAAGGCCGGGTCGCTGAGCAATGAGCGGCCGATCGCGACCCGCTTCGCCTCGCCCCCCGACAGCGTGCGCGGCCAGCGATCGAACAAATGGGCGATGCCGAGCAGATGCGCGATCGCATCGACCATCGCCTCGCGCGCGCCGGCATAGCGCAGGTTCGCCGCGACCCGCATGTGCGGGAACAACCGGGAGTCCTGAAAAACATAGCCCGCGCGGCGGCGCTGGACCGGCATGTCGGTCGCGGCGTCGAACAACGTGACCCCGCCGACGCGGATATGCCCGCGATCGGGCGTGAGCAGCCCGGCGACCATGTTGAGCACGCTGGTCTTGCCGACGCCCGACGGGCCGAACAGCACGGTGATCCCCTCCCCCGCGTCGAGCCGCAGCGCGACATCGGTCTCGCCGAGCCGCTTGGCGACGTCGAGGTCAAACGCCATGGATCATCGCCGCCCGCATCCGCCGCGCGAGCAGTTCGGATGCGATCAACGCGGCCAGCGCGATCACGACCGACAGCGCCGACAGCCGCAGCGCGATCGCATCGCCGTCGGGCCGCTGGAGCGCGGCATAGATCGCCAGCGGCAGCGTCTGCGTCTGGCCCGGTACGTTCGACACGAAGGTGATCGTCGCCCCGAACTCGCCGAGCGAGCGCGCGAAGCCGAGCACCGTCCCGGCCAGCACGCCGGGCATGCTGAGCGGCAGCGTGATCGTCCGGAACACGCGCCAGCCCCCCGCCCCCAATATCCGCGCCGCCCCCTCCAGCCGCCGGTCGACCGCCTCGATCGACAGCCGCATCGCGCGGACCATCAGCGGCAACGCCATCACCCCGGCGGCGACCGCCGCGCCGGTCCATTTGAACAGCACCGCACCGCTCAACGCGCCGAGCGGCCCCGACGGCGCGAAGGCGAGCAGCAGCATCCACCCGGTCACCACCGGCGGCACGACCAGCGGCAGATAGACGATCGCCTCGATCAGGATCTTGCCCCGCACTGCCGTCCGCGCGAGGAACCAGGCCAGCGCGAACGCGACCGGCAGCGTCGCCAGCGTCGCAACCAGCCCGACCTTGAGCGACAAGGCGACGATGGACCATTCGGCGGGTGTCAGCGCGGCCTCCCCGGCGCCGAGAAGCCGAACCGCGCGAAGATCGCGCGGCCCTGGGGCGACAACAGGAAGCGGCGGAAGCGTTCGGCTTCCGGATTGGTCGAGGCGGCGACCCGCGCGACCGGATAGACGATCGGCGGATGGCTCGATGCGGGGAACACGCCCGCGACCCGCACCCTGGACGACGCTCTGGCATCGGTCAGGTAGACGATCCCGAATGCCGCCGCCCCCCGTTCGACCAGCGCCAGCGCCGCGCGGACATTCTCCGCCCGCACGACGTGCGGTGCGACCGCATCCCACGCGCCCAGCCTGGCCAGCGCCGCCTTGCCGTATTTGCCCGCCGGCACGCTGTCGGGATCGGCCATCGCCAGCGGCCCGGCGCCCAGCAATCGCGCGAGCCGTGCGCCGTTGGTCGGCACGGCGCTGTGCCGTCCCGTGGGCTCGACCACCACCAGCCGGTTGCCGACCAGATCGGCGCGCGTGGCCGCCGCGATCAGCCGCTTCGCCGCGAGCGCATCCATCCATTCCTCGTCGGCGGAGACGAACAGGTCGGCGGGCGCGCCCGCCTCGATCTGCCGCGCGAGCGCCGACGATGCCGCGAACGAGATCACCGGGCGTGGATGCCCGGCCCTGGCCCATTGCTCCGCCGCAGCGTCGAGCGACTCCTGGAGGCTCGCCGCCGCCAACACCAGCGGCGCGGTCGGCGCCGGCGCGGCGCCCAGCATGAAAATCGCGAGAGCAGCGAGGAAGAGGCGCCGGACAAACATGGGAACGGCATAGCAAGCCCCTCCCCTTTAGGGGAGGGGTTGGGGTGGGGGCTATCCACCAGCGATTGTCTCGGTGAGACTGGGACACCCCACCCCCATCCCCTCCCCCGCAGGGGAGGGGCGACCTTGGCTACCCCGCCTGCACCCTGCCCGTCCGTTGCAGCTTGCCCCAACCGACGCTCGGCCCGCGCAATGCCTGGGTGATCGCCTTCAGCACGACGTAATACATGATCTGGCGATAGCCGATGCGCTGCGGGATCAGCAGCCACAGCAGCCGCCACTTCTCGCGCCGTTCGAGCGCGAAGGCGACGATCGCCGACAACAGGTCGATCGCGGTGAACACCAGCCAATAAGCGAGCATCTTGTCGAGGCTCGTCTGCGTCTGCGCCCAGCCATGCGCTTGAATCGCGAACCACGTCGTGATCATGCTGACGATCAATGCGAGGTCGATGATCGGGCTGATCGCGGCGAGCAGCACCTGGAACATGATCGCCTGCGGCACGCCGATCCACGCCAATCCGGGCGGGCGGCCGGTCCGCATGATGCCCCCATGCTTCCACAGGCATTGCAGCGTGCCGTATGCCCAGCGGAAGCGTTGCTTGGCGAGGCCCGCGAAGCTTTCCGGGCTCTCGGTCCAGGCCACGGCATATTGGTCATAGGTGACGCGCCAGCCCGCGCGCTGGATCGCGATGGTCAGGTCCTGGTCCTCCGCCAGCGTGTCGTGCGGGTAACCGCCGACCGCGCGGATCGCCGCCAGCCGCCATGCGCCCACCGCGCCCGGCACCACCATCATCGCATTCAGGCTCGACAGCGCGCGCCGCTCCAGGTTCTGCGCGGTGACATATTCGAGCGCCTGCCAGCGCGTGACGAGGTTGACGCGATTGCCGACCTTGGCGTTGCCCGCGACCGCGCCGAGCTTCAGGTCGACGAACCAGCGCGCCAGCCGCGCGATGGTGGTCGGCTCGAACTGGGTGTCGGCGTCGAGCGCGATGACGATCTCACCCCGGGCCAGTTCCAGCCCGCGGTTGAGCGCCCGCGCCTTGCCGCCATTTTCGAGCGTCAACAGTCGCACGCGCGGCTCGTCGCCGAACGTCTCGGCGACGATCGCGCTGGTGCGGTCCTTCGATCCGTCGTCGATCACGATCACTTCGATCCGCACGTCGATCGAGGCGAGCACGGTTCGCACCGACCGCTCGATCACCGCTTCCTCGTTGAACGCCGGGATCATCACCGTGACGAAGCGGTCGGGATCGATCGCCGGGAACACCATCCGCCCCTCGCGCCGCGCCTGGAGCAGCGCCAGCGCCGACAGCAGGATCGCGCGCAGGATGCCGATCGAAATGGCGAACACGAACAGCCAGCCGAGCGTCGTGACGATCGCGCCGAGCGCACCGAACAGGAACAGGTCGACTTGCGCCGCCGTGCGGTCGCTCGCCGAAATCGGCGGCATCGCGACATCCCGCGAAATCCCCGCGAGCCGCGACACGGGCACGAAGCTATAGCCTTGCGCGCGCAACCGCGCGATGATGACGGGCAGCGCCGCGACGGTCTGCGCCCGGTCGCCGCCGGCGTCGTGGAGCAGGACGATATTGTGGCTGCACTCGTCGTCGCTGCCGCTGGCGCAGCCCGTATCGCCCTTCAGCACGCCGTTGACGACATTGTCGACGATCGCCTGGACGCCGGGCCGCTGCCAGTCCTCGCCATCGACGTGCAGCCCGACCGAGATATAGCCGCGCTTCTGCGCCTGTAGCGCGGGGCCGATTTCGTCGGCGGTGGTCGGCTCGGCGTCGCCGAAATAGGGCGCGCGGAACAGCTTCAGCGAGCGGCCGGTGAACGCCTGGAACAGTCGCTGCGTCGTGTTGAGCTGGACGTCGGTCTCGGTGTTCGATGCCCCCGCGAGGTTGGGGTGCGTATAGGTATGGCTGCCGACTTCGTGCCCCTCATCGACCATCCGCTTGAGCAGCCCGCGTTCGGTCAGCGCATTCTCGCCCACGATGAAGAAGGTCGCGGGCACGCCCTCGCGCTTCAGGATGTCGAGGATCTTGGGGGTCCATTGCGGGTCGGGGCCGTCATCGAACGTCAGCGCGACCTCGCGCGCGCTGTAACCCGTCCGCTGCACCAGGTACTGGCTCGGCAACGTCAGGAAGCGGACATCGGCGACGTCGCCGTTGGGCAGCGTGAAGACGTCGCGCCGCCCGGCCTGCGGCACCGCGCCGATCTTGAGGATTTCCCCCTTCCCTTCGATATCGACGTCGGTGCCGGGCGGGATATCGGTGATGGCGGAAGCAGGCGGCAGCGTCGGATGCGATCGCCCGAACAGCGACCAGAGACCGGGGTCCTCGGCGCCCAGTCGCCACAGCGCGACGCCACCGATCCCGGCGCGGCGCAGGAACGCGATCTGATTATAGGCCGACGCCGCATCGAGCAGCCAGACGACGTGCTTGCCGCCGTCATCCTCCTCGTACGCGAACCCGCTATTGCCGCTGGCGCGGTCGAACACCGGCATCGCGCCGGAATCGCGCGCCGCCTGCCACGCCTCCTCGACGGTCATCGGGTCGCCGCCTTTGCCGTACCAGTCATAGCCGTAATTGCCGATCGCCACGACCAGCTTCGACGCGGGGATGTCGCGCGCCGCGTCGGTCACGCTCTTCGCGAACCAGGCCTGCGACGCGATCGGTCCGGGCGGCCCCGACAGCTCATGCTCGTCGTAACTCATCAGGAACACGCGATCGACGATCCGCGCATAGGCCGGCAGGTTCCACGACCGGTCGCCGACCGGCGCGGCCATCGCGATCACCCAGCCATGCTTGTCGAACCGCGTATTGGCCTCGCTAAGGAACGCGCGGTAATCGGCCTGGGCCGATGGCGGCAATTCCTCGAAGTCGAAGAACGCGCCCCCCGCCCGATTCGCCGCCAGCCAGGGCTCGATCCTGTCGAGCAACGCGGCGCGCTGGCGCGGGTCGTGCAGCAACGCCGCCATGCCCGGGCCGTCCCACTTCCCCTGAATGGCGTTCTGGATCATCGGCAGGATCAGCGGCCGCCGCGCCGCGCCGTTGATCACGGCGCGCCCGGCCGGGTCGGGAAAGGTGGTGATCATGTGCCGCGGCCCGGTGATCGACACCCAGCCGGGGATCACCCAGTCGAGATCGTCGATATGCCGGCGCAGGGATTCCGCCGATTGCGCGTCCCACGGCACGTGGAAGGCGATCGCCAGCGGCGCGTTGCCGGCATCCTTCGCGGCCTTGGCCCGAGTCTCACCGGTCAGGCGGCGCGCATACCAGTCGATCGTGCGCCTGGTGCGCTTGAGCACCGTCTCGCGCGGCGGCTCCAGCTTGTGGCCCGCCCGCTCGGCGCTGAACGGCAACAGGGGCTGGGCCGGCACCACCCCGACCGACACCGCAAACACGACGATGGCGAGCAGCAACAGCGCCGCGAACGACGCGACGCCAACCGCGAAGCGACGGCGCCGACGGCCGGACGGATCGTAGAAAACGGGCGCGCCGGACGAGGACATCGTCCGGTGTCGTGGCACCGCGCGCGTCATGCTTCAAGCGGGCACCGCACCAAATGCGACGATGCGGCGGATTCGCCGTCGCGAACCCGCTGCACCGACGCCGGGCTTAGCGATAGCGCCAGCCGTTATTGTGACGATAGCGATGCTGCCAATAGCGCCGGCCGTCCCAATAGCCGCGACCACGATAATAATTGCCGATCACCAGACGCTCGCGGGGTGCAACCACGACGCGGGGCGGCGGGCGATTGGGAATGCAGCGGCCATAAGCGCCGCGATGATATCCGCGCGCGCAGCCCTGGCGCGCGTCGGCGGGAATGGCGGCAAAGGTAGCGACGGCGGTGCCGGCGGCCAAAGCCACGGTGACGAATTTGTTCATGGCGGACCTCTCGATACTGGTTACGCAGGGTCGTCCGAACGGACCGGCAGAAAACGAAAGTAAGCCTGTCCTGTTCCGTCGTTCCCACCACCATCAGCGGTCGGCCGCCTTGCCCTTCGGGGCTAGACGCGGGTCGCGAACCAGATGACGTGGCGCGGCCCCTTGCCGTTGCTGCGGGCTCTGACGACGACCTCATCGACGGCAAATCCCGCGTCTTTTAGCCGGCGCGCAAAACGCGGATCGGGCGCGGCCGACCAGATCGCCAGCACACCGCCGGGCTTGAGCGCCGCACGCGCCGCATCCAGCCCGCGCGCCGAATAGAGCCGGCCGTTGCTCGCCCGCGTCAGACCATCCGGGCCGTTGTCGACGTCGAGCAGGATCGCGTCGTACGCACTCCGCGCACCGTCGATCAGCGCGGCGACATCGTCGCGCACGACGCCCACGCGCGGATCGTCGAGGCATCCCGCCGCCAGTTCCGCCATCGGTCCGCGCGCCCAATCGATGATCTGGGGCACCAGTTCGGCGACGGTGACCTGCGCCGTATCGCCCAGCACCGCCAGCGCGGCGCGGAGCGTGAAGCCCATGCCATAGCCGCCGACCAGCCAATGCGGCGCGGCGCGGCCCGTCAGCCGCTCGGCGGTCATCGTCGCGAGCGCTTCCTCCGACCCGCTCATCCGGCTGTTCATCAGCTCGTTGCGGTCGAGCACGATCATGAAATCGCCGCCGCGCCGGAACAGCCGCAACTCGTCGCTGGTGCCGGGGATATTCGCGACGTCGATCAGTTCGCGCGGGGTTATCCTTCGTCTCCCATCCGAAGCGCTGCAATGAAGGCTTCCTGCGGAATACTGACCGAGCCATATTCGCGCATCTTCGCCTTGCCCTTCTTCTGCTTGTCCAGCAGCTTGCGCTTGCGTGTTGCGTCGCCGCCGTAACATTTCGCGGTCACGTCCTTGCGCATCGCGCTGATCGTCTCGCGCGCGATCACCTTGCCGCCGATCGCCGCCTGGATCGGGATCTTGAACAGGTGGCGCGGGATCAATTCCTTCAGCCGCTCGACCATGCCGCGGCCGCGCACTTCCGCGGTGGCGCGGTGGACGATCATGCTCAGCGCGTCGACCGGCTCCTCATTGACCAGGATGCCCATCTTGACGAGGTCGCCCTCGCGATAGCCGATCTGGGTGTAATCGAAGCTCGCATAGCCCTTCGACAGCGACTTCAGCCGGTCGTAGAAATCGAACACCACTTCGTTGAGCGGCAGTTCGTAGGTGACCTGCGCGCGCCCGCCGACATAGGTCAGGTTCTGCTGGATACCGCGCCGGTCCTGGCACAGCTTCAGGATACTGCCGAGATATTCGTCGGGCGTGTAGATCGTCGCCAGAATCCACGGTTCGGCGATGCTTTCGATCTTGTTCGTATCGGGCATGTCCGCCGGATTGTGCAGCTCGATATGCCCGCCGCCATGCGTCAGCTCGATCTGATAGATCACGCTCGGCGCGGTGGTGATGAGGTCGAGGTCATATTCGCGCGTCAGCCGCTCCTGGATGATCTCGAGGTGGAGCAGCCCCAGGAAACCGCAGCGGAACCCGAAACCGAGCGCGGCCGAGGTTTCCATCTCGAACGAGAAGCTGGCGTCGTTGAGCCGCAGCTTCGAAATGCTCTCACGAAGCTTCTCGAAGTCATTGGCATCGACCGGAAACAGCCCGCAGAACACGACCGGCTGGACTTCCTTGAACCCCGGCAGCGCTTCGGCGGCGGGCCGCTTCGCGTCGGTCAGCGTATCGCCGACGCGGGCCTGCGCCACGTCCTTGATCTGCGCGGTGATGAAGCCGATCTCGCCCGGCGCGAGCTCGCTCAACTGCTCGATCTTGGGGCGGAAGCAGCCGACGCGATCGACCAGATGCTGCGTCCCCGCCTGCATGAAGGTGACCTGCTGGCCCTTCTTCAGCACGCCGTCGATCACGCGGACCAGGATGACGACGCCGAGATACGGATCGTACCAGCTGTCGACCAGCATCGCCTTGAGCGGCGCCGCCGCATCGCCCTTCGGCGCCGGGATGCGCTCGACCACGGCATCGAGGATTTCCTCGATGCCGATCCCCGACTTGGCGCTGGCCAGGATCGCGTTCGACGCGTCGAGCCCGATCACTTCCTCGATTTCCGCCCGCACCTTCTCCGGCTCGGCGGCGGGCAGGTCGATCTTGTTGATGACGGGCACGATCTCATGGTCATGCTCGATCGACTGATAGACGTTGGCGAGCGTCTGCGCCTCGACCCCCTGCGCCGCGTCGACCACCAGCAGCGCACCCTCGCACGCCGCCAGGCTCCGCGACACTTCATAGGCGAAGTCGACATGGCCCGGCGTGTCCATCAGGTTGAGCTCATGGCCCTTCCATTCCAGGCGCACGGTCTGCGCCTTGATGGTGATGCCGCGCTCCTTCTCGATATCCATGTTGTCGAGCACCTGCGCCGACATCTCGCGCTCGGACAGGCCGCCGGTGCGCTGGATCAGCCGGTCGGCGAGCGTCGACTTGCCATGGTCGATATGCGCGATGATCGAGAAATTGCGGATTTTGTCGAGCGGGGTCGTCATGATTGGGGCGCCCCTAGCAGGACGCGCGCCAAACGCCAAAGCATCAAGCGCCGGACATCGTTCCCAGGATCGCCTTGAGCGCGCCGAGATAGCGCGCCTCCCCCTGCCCGCTGACCAAGGCCCAGCGCACGCCCCGGCGTTCGAGCACTTCCTTCGACAGATCGAAGAAGCGCTGGCGCTTTTCCGGTGTGCCGAACATCCGCGTGCCGTCCTCGACCCAGGGCAGGTCGATGTCGAACAGCAGGTACAAATCGGCGGTGCCGGTCCAGGCGTCGAACCACGGATCGTGCCTGCCGTAGAGCATCTCCGCCCAGACCTCGGTCATCAGCGGATCGGTGTCGAGGATCACCGGGGCGCGCCCGCTGGCGATCGCCGCGCGGGACTGCGCGTCGTGCGCCTGCGCGATCGCGACCAGATCGCCCATCGTCCAGCCGGTCCCGAACGCCTCGGTATAGGTGCGGCCATATTCGACCACGCACGCCGATCCGAAATGCCGCGCCAGTTCGGGGGCCATGGTGGATTTGCCGGTGCTTTCGGGGCCATGCAGGCAGATCGAGCGGAGCTTCATGCTGCGGCCCCTTGCCGCGCCGCCCGCCAGCGCGCCAGCCCCCACAGCGCAAGACCGAGCAAAATCACGTACAGGCCCATCGTGATCCACAGGCCCTTCGCGGCATAGAGCCCGATCGACAGGATATTGGCGGCGATCCACAACCACCAATTCTCCAGCTTGCGCATCGACATCAGGATCTGGGCGGCGACGCTCGTCATCGCGACGCTCGCGTCCCACCACGGCAACGCCGCATCGGTGAAATGGTGCATCAGCCAGCCCCACCCGGCGATCGACACGCCGATCCCGGCGAGCCACCGCAACCGCGCCGCATTGCCCAGGCGTTCGACGACCACCTCGCCCGCCGCGGCCTGCGACCGGCGCCACTGCATGAGGCCGTAAATGTTGAGGATCAGGAAAAAGCCCTGGAGCAGCATGTCGCTGTACAGCCTGGCGTGGAAGAACACCCAGCCGTAGATCGCGACTCCGGCGATCCCGAACGCATAGTTCCAGATGCTCCGCCGCGCGACGAGCCAGACGTTGACCAGCACCAGCAGCGCCGCGACGCCCTCGATCGGCGACATCTCGCTCAGGAATTCGCGGGCGATGTCGAACGGCGCCATCGGCGGGCGATAGCAAGTGTTTCCCCCCGCGGTCGACCGGTTTGTCGATGGCGAAATTCGCCTATTCGCCTCCTCCGCATGTTGATAAAAACCCGCGCGATTCAAAAAACAGGGGATGGTTCGATGCGTAACATCATGATGACGGCCGCCGCGATGGCCAGTGTGCTGGCGACGCCGGCGATGGCGGGCGACAACAAGTCGTCGGGACGCAAGGCGCAGGATGCGGGCGCCGCGACCATGCCGCATTGCGTCCGTCCGCTCGGCACGATCTCGATCGTCGAGCCGGACAAGCAATGGTGGATCGACTATCAGCTCGGCAGCCCGGAGGCGATCCTGAAGGTGTTCGTCCAGGAATCGGGCTGCTTCACGCTCGTCAATCGCGGCCGCTCGCTGCAAAGCCGCGCGATGGAGCGCGCGATGGCCGACAATGGCGAGTTGCGGCGCGGTTCGAACATGGGCAAGGGCCAGGTCCGCGCGGCGGACTATTTCCTCGAACCCAATATCGTCACCTCGAACAACAATTCGGGCGGTAGCAATATCGGCGGCGCGATCGGCGGCATCCTCGGACGGCGCGGCGGCCTGATCGGCTCGGTCGGCGGGCTCGCCGGCGGCGTCAACATCAAGAAGGGCGAGGCCACCGTCACCCTGTCGATGGTCGATGCGCGCACGACGGAGGAGTCGGTCGCCGAAGGCTATTACCGCAAGACCGATGTCGGCTTCGGCGCGGCGGCGGGCGCGGGCTGGTGGGGCGGTTTCGCGGCGGCGGGCGGCGGCAGCTACCAGAACACCCAGATCGGCCAGGTGATCGTGCTCGCCTATCTCGACGCCTACAAGAAACTCGTCCGCCAATTGGGCGCACAGCTCGACAACTGAGATCGGTAAAGGGGGCGGCAAGCGATTCGCTTGCCATGAGGCGACGTGGCGCTAGGCTCTTTCCGGACAAGCGGGAGAGCATATGCGCCACGTCGCAATCATCGGGTCGGGACCGGCGGGCTATTACACCGCCGAAGCATGCCAGAAGCAGTTCGGCGACGCGGTGCGGGTCGACATCATCGACCGCCTCCCCGTCCCCTACGGCCTGATCCGCACCGGCGTCGCACCGGACCATCAATCGATCAAGGGCGTCAGCCGCCGCTACGAAGCGACCGCGCTGTCGGACAATGTCCGCTTCGTCGGCAACGTGACGGTCGGCAGGGATGTTTCGATCCCCGAACTGCTCGACCGGTACGACGCCGTGGTGATGGCGACCGGCGCGCCCGCCGACCGGCCGCTCGGCATTCCGGGCGACGACCTGCCCGGCGTGGTCGGATCGGCGGCGTTCGTCGGCTGGTATAACGGCCATCCCGACTTCGCCGGGCTGGCCCCCGTGCTGAGCGGTCCCGGCGCGGTGGTGGTCGGCGCGGGCAACGTCGCGCTCGACGTCGCCCGCGTCCTCGCCAAGACCGGCGACGAATTCGCCGGGTCGGACATTGCCGGCCACGCGCTCGATCATCTCGGCGCCGCCGCGCATGAAAGGATCACTATCCTCGCGCGGCGCGGGCCGCACCAGATCGCGATGACGCCCAAGGAGCTGGGCGAACTGGGCCACCTCGCGCGCGCGACGCCGCAGGTCGACGCCGACGACCTTCCGCCCGAGGCGGACGACGGCCCGCTCGAACCGGGCCTGCGCAAATCGGTCACGCACCTGCGCAGCTTCGCGACGACCGACGTCGCGGCGAAGCCGATCACGATCGACTTCGACTTCTACGCGATGCCCGTCAGGATCGAAGGCGACGGCAAGGTGGAACGCGTCATCGTCGAACGCACCGCGATCGGCCCGGACGGCGGCGCGCACGGCACCGGCGAGACCTATGCGGTGTCCGCCGCTTTGGTGGTGAGCTGCATCGGCTACCGCACCCCGCCCATCGAGGGGGTTCCCTACGACGCCAGGCTCGGCCGCTTCGCCAATGTCGAAGGGCGGATCGGCCCCGGCCTCTACGCGGTCGGCTGGGCGCGGCGCGGGCCGACGGGGACGATCGGCACCAACCGCCCGGACGGCTTCCTGATCGCCGAGCATATCGCCGCGGACACGATCGGCGACAGCGGCAAGACGGGCCGTCCCGGCCTCGACGCGCTGCTCGCCGATCGCGGCACCGACGTCGTCACCTTCCGCGACTGGCAGAAGATCGAGGCCGCCGAAATCGCCGCCGCGCGTGACGGATCGCCGCGCGAAAAATTCACCAGCATCGACGCGATGCTGGCGGCGCGCGGTGCGTGATTCAGCGGCTTGCACGTTAGGATTTGCGCCGGTATAGGCGCCGCTTCCAAGCAGCGGCCGGTCGCGATATGTCGCCCGTCCGTCACTCCGTCGGGGAGTAGCTCAGCCTGGTAGAGCACTGCCTTCGGGAGGCAGGGGCCGGAGGTTCGAATCCTCTCTTCCCGACCATATTCACCAATAACTTAGCCGGAAAATCGACGCTCGGACGGGAAGCCTTGTCCGAGTTATGTCCGTGTAACGTCGATCCGCCACCCCTGAAAGGCGAAGCGCCCGACCCGGCGGCAACCGGATCGAGCGCAAGCATCCCCAACCACGACGAAGGGTGTGATTTCCATACCACCGTCGTTCGCCCGCGTATAGCCGGAACGCTGTCCCTTCGCTTCGGAGTTGCGGCATGAGCGGCTTCGATCGCGAGAAGGCGGAAGGGAAACGCTGGGGTAAAAAGCAGAAGGCCGATTGCCGCGCAGACACGCGCGGCGGGTCTTGGGCCGGCATCCCAAAATGCCTGATCGATAGCCCGGCCTATCGCGACCTGTCGCTCCACGCCCGCGCAGTGCTGGTGGAGATCGTGGCGCGCATGAACGGCTACAACAATGGCGAGATCGCGGTGAGCCGCCGCGAGCTTGTCGCTGCGCTTGGCTGCACGCCACGCTACATTGGGTTCGCTATCACGGAACTAGTCGAACACGGGATGATCGACGTGCCGTTCGAGGGGCAATGGAAAGCCCGTCAGTCCCGCCAGTATCGTCTCACCTTCGTTTCGACGAAGAGCGACCGCCCGGCAACCAACGACTATCTGCGATGGACCCCCTCATCGGAAAAATCGAGCGGTTCCCACGCGGAACCAGAGCAGGGGCAATCTGGTTCCCACGCGGAACCAGGGCCGTTCAACGCTGGTTCCCACGCGGAACCACGGATCGTCGATTACCTGCGCAAAACCGCCAAATCTGAAAGTCCGTCTGGTTCCGCGTGGGAACCGCTTATAAGTAAGCCATGTCCCCCGGCCCAAATGGGCAGGGCCGAGGGGGATAATGGCTCATTATTAATCCCCCTACGCGCGGCGGGCCTCGAACGGGCATCCGAAACGGCATCGATCACCGATCAGGGCGGGGCCGGAAACGGCACCGTCCAGCATATCGGTTGCCGTACCTGCGAGGATTGCGGAAGCGAGTTCGAGCTTGACCGTCCCGACCGCGCCAAGCCCCGGCGCTTCTGTTCGGAAGCCTGCCGCAAGCGTGCAGAAGGGCGTCGCGCCTATGAGCGCCGCAAACACCAGAGCGAACCGACCCCGATCGGGAGCATCCTCAACGGCGTGGCGCAACGGATCGTGGCGGGAGGTTCGGCATGACGGCCGTGGCCTATCGCGTGCGGGAGGTGGCCGACCGGCTGGGCAGGCTGTCGCCCGACTGGCGCAACCCGGAGCGCTATTTCGAGAACCGGCACGAGATCGAACGCGCGCTGCGCCGCCTCGCCCGTCAACTGGAGGATCATTGATGGCCGATTGGCCCTACAATACGTCAGCGTGGCAGCGGCTGCGCAGGCTCAAACTGGACGTGGACCCCATGTGCGAGCCATGCGCCGATGCTGGCCGTATCGAGGCGGCGAACACGGTCGATCATATCGTGCCGATCAGTGCGGGCGGTCACCCCTTCCCTGCGATCGACGGGCTAACCAGCATGTGTGCCCGCTGTCATAGTGCGAAGACAGCGCGAGGTGTCGAGGCTGGCGGCGCACGCACCACGCGGGCGCTGCTGCCGCGCAAAGGCTGCGATGCGGACGGCAACCCGCTCGACCCCGCACACCCGTGGCACGGAAAATCGCTCAGGGCTGAGCCGAGCAAGACCGCCCCGTACCTTCCGACTCAATTAGTTTCGGGATTTGAATGGGATGGGTAAGCGCGGACCCGGCGCGGCGCGTCTCCGCGAGGCGGCGGCAGGCATCCCGCGCACCGTCCCTCTCCACCCTGCGCCCTTGTTCGATGGCTTTGCCCTGCCGTCCGTCACGGTTGCCGCCGCGCACCCATGGGACAGGGACGGGATGCCAGCCGATGAGCGCGTGCTGGCGTTCCTGCGCGAACTTCCGATCGTCTCCGGCCTGCGCGCAGGCGAGAAGATGGAGTTGCTCGAATTTCAGGAGCGGTTCGTGCGCGGCGTCTATGCCGAGACGGACGGGCAGCGCCTTGTGCGCCTCGCTGGCCTGTCGGTGGCGCGCGGCAACGGTAAATCCGCGCTGCTCGCCGGCTTATCGCTGGCGCACCTCTTGGGGCCGATGCGGGAACCGCACGGGGAATGCTATGCGGCGGCGCTCGATCGCGAACAGGCGGGCGTGCTGTACCGGATGGTGCGGAACTACATCGAGGCGACGCCATGGATGGCGGCGGCGGTCAATATCCGCGACTGGCACAAGTCGATCGAGGTGGAGGCCGATCGCTCGACATGGACCGCGCTGACCAGCGATGCCCGGAAGGCGCACGGCCTCGCCCCGTCGTTCTGGATCGCGGACGAGGTGGCGCAGTGGCGCTCCCGCGAATTGTGGGACAACCTCAAGACCGGCATGGCGAAACGCCGCAACGCGCTGGGCGTGACGATCAGTACGCAGGCGGCGGACGATTTCCATTTCTGGTCGCAAATCCTCGATGCCGATCCGGTGCCGAGCTTCTACACCCAACTTCACGCCGCGCCTGCCGATTGCGCGCTGGACGATCGCGCGGCATGGGCGGCGGCCAACCCGGCGCTGGGCGAGTTTCTCAACGAAGACGAGTTCGCCGACGCTGCGGCGATGGCGATGCGCTCACCGTCGTTCGAGCCGGCGTTCCGGCTGCTCAATCTCAACCAGCGCGTCGCGGCGGAAGGGCGGTTCCTCAACCCGGCGGACTGGGAGGCCAATGCCGAGCCGTTCGATCCGTTGGAACTGGAAGGCGAGCGGTGCTTCGGCGGCCTCGACCTGTCCAGCACGCGCGACCTGACCGCGCTGGCGTTGTGGTTCCCGGACTCGGGCCGCCTGCTGGTGTGGCATTGGGTGCCGAATGACACGATCGGCGAGCGCGTCGAACGGGACCGTGTGCCCTATGACCGCTGGGCGGCGGACGGCTGGATCGAGACGACGGTGGGCCGCGCGACCGATCGCGTCGCCATCGCGCGCCAGCTCGCCGATATTCGCGGGCGGTACGACGTGCAAGGCATCGCCTTCGATCGCTGGCGGTTCGAGGATCTGGGCAAGCTGCTGGCGGACGAGGGAATCGATCTGCCGATGGTCGAGTTCGTGCCGGGGTTCAAATCCTACGCCCCGGCCGTCGATGCGTTCGAGCGCACGGTGCTGGAAAAGCGGATGCGCCATAATGGTTCGCCGATCCTGAAATGGCAGGCGGGCAACGTGATCGTGGAGCCGGACCCCGCCGGCAACCGCAAGCCCGCCAAGAACAAGTCGATCGACCGGATCGATGGAATCGTGGCCGCGATCATGGCGTGCGGGCTGGCGGCTACCGATGAAGGGCCGAAGGTGTATCGCGGGGCGGGGCTGGCGTGGGTTTAATGGAAAGGCCCCACCCTTTCGGGCGGGGCCTTTTCGACAGCCTCACGCGCTTGGTATCGCGATTTGTGAGGCCCGCCGACCCCGAAAGGCCGGTCTTCAAGCCCGATGCCGAAGCAGAGCGGGAACGGTGGCGATATAGGCGATCAGAGGTGAATCGTCAATGAACCCAGCCCGAGCGCATGAAGCGCGGCCTTCCTGATTTCCGCCAATTGCGCCCGATCAACCTGCCCAGTCACGAAGCGACGGCCATAGCCTTGTGCAACACGACCAGCCCGGAAGCGGTCGAGTCGCGACAGGGATACCGTGGCAATCATGTCGCATTTCGCCCACATTTGCGGACTGTCGAACGGCTTCGGCAGCGGATTGGTCAAGGTGATCGGGCAATGATGCGCCTCAATCGGAGAAGGCGACGTGGTGCTCAAAGGAATCACCGTGACAAGATCATGCCGGTTACGCAGGCGCGGCGACACGATCACCACGGGGCGGCGCTTAACCATCTCCGGCGGTGAGAAGCCGGTGGAATAATCGCACAGAACGATTTCCCCAAGCTGGGGATGATAAGTGAGAGCCATTCTTCTAGCCGTCGATGCTGGCGTGAGTTTAGCCGATCGGAACCACGGTGCGCTCACCCTTGGTTGGAACGTGCTGCTCAACAACGAGCACGACATAGTTCGGAAGATCGCGAGGATTGAACACGCGCTGTACAACAGTGAGCAACTTGCGATTCACAGGATCGTATCTGTCGAGGCCTTGCAGCACGCCCGGCTCAAGGATCATATCGCCCACGGCGGGAAGAAAGCCGCCGAAATCCTCCAATCCACAGTCTCGTTGCCAGTCGGTCCATTCGTCTCCGGTCTGCTCATAGATGCGAACGGTTACTTCCGCTGGCGTCGGCATGGTCATGCAAATTTCTCCCGGAGAATAAGTCGGATAGCTTCTGGTCGAGTGGGTTTGGGTTCCTGCGCCTCGCGCCATGCGTCAAGTGTAGCAAGCTGATCGGGCTGGAGACGGACAAGGATCGGCGTTCCCGTTTGAGCGGGGCGCCTCCGTTTCGTGATATCGCCAGTTGCGGACATAGTTAACTGCTGATATCACGAGTGCGAGCCGGGCGGAAGCTACCAACGACCGCTCCGGCTCTGACCAACAATCGTTGTGGAGCAACGAATATGGCTACTGACGCCCCTATCACGGGCGCGCTGACGTGCGCACCCTCGAATATCCTTCATTCCCTGACCGTTGGCGACCGCGATGCGCTTAATGCGCTGGAGATGCGGCTGAACCATGTCGCCGCAACGGCTCGCCTGATCGGCGAGCACGGCGACCTCGACCGTGATTTTGCGGAAGCAATGCGCGGTATCGGTGAAACGCTCGATGATCTCGCGCGGCGGATGCAGGAAATCACGCGTCCGTCTAGCTGCGCGGAGGGCTGCTGACATGGGCGTGCATGTCCATCCGCAATTCGTGCTGGCGAACCGCGAGGCAATCGAAAACGAGATCGAACGCCTGATCGCCCTGCTCGATATGTGCGACGGCGATCCTGACCTTGAGGACGATGATCCGGCCGGCGACACGCTGGACGAACACGGCGAGGCTGTCGGCCACCACGGCCAAGGTTTGCTTCCGACTCTTCCCCGGTATGGTCTCGATCAATCGCTTGGGCCGATAAACCACGATGAGGCCGAACGGTCATGGCGGATGGCATCGCGGAACTAACCTCTTGCCGTGATCCGATAGGTCGAGTACCTATCGGATCAACCCAAGAGGAGAATCCATGTGACCGCCCCTTTGCTCACCACCGCCGTCGCGTGCCGCGTCGCGGGCATCAACCGTGATCGTTTCAACGAATACGTCGCAGCCGGCCACTACCGCTGCGCGCCGCAAACCGTTCCCGGCCGCGCGCGCCTGTTCGACCCCGACGCCATGCTGACGCTGTTCCTGTTCAAGCGGCTCATGGATGACGGCTTCACGGTCGAGCGCGCGGGCGGCATCGCTTGCGCGATCGGCGAGGTTGCGAAGCAGAACCCCGACGCCCGCGCTATCTCCTATGTGGAGAGCTATTTTCCGGGCGGTCACGCATTTTTGCCGAGCATCGTCCCACCGCCCGAGGAGTGGGACAACGTGTTGTTTAGCGGCACCGACATTCGCAAGGTCACCACCTACCGCATCGGCAAAGAGCGCGATCTGGTCGCGCATTACACCGAAGAACAGCGTGCGATCATCGGCGATCCGGACGAGATCGACCCCGCCTGATGCTTGTTCCCGCCCCTTACTTTCGCGGCCGACGCGACGCGGTCAACAACGGAAAGCCCGATGCTGGGCTGCTGGCGGGACGCGGCTGGGGCAATGCGGTTCAATCGGGCGTCGTCGCGCCATTTCACCAATTCCGCCCTTCCGGTCGGGCGGAGCCGCGTCGGGCATCAAAGCCGCGTTTGGCAGACCGGAACCTTCACCATCGCCGAGAGGCAGACGGTTTTCACCGTGCCGGGGGCTTCGGCCCCCGGCCAGATTGAGGAAGTGCAATGAAGACGAGCGAATTGATCGAACAGCGGGCGGCGATCGTCGCCCGGATGAGTGAAGCACACGGAAAGGACGATCAGACGGCGTTCGACGCCGCCAAGGCCGATCTGGACGCCCACGACGCCAAGCTGACCCGCGCCAGGGCGATCGACGACGCGGAGCGCCGCGAGGCGGGCGAGACCTTGCACGGCGATGCCGCCCCCGAGATCCGCGCGCAGTCGATCAGCGAGACGCTGCGCTATGCGATCGGCGCGCCGTGTGACCGCGCCAAGGTGGAGCGCGAGCAGGCGTTCCTTGAGGAACGTGCCGGCACCAAGGCGCAGGGCATCTACATCGCGACCGAGTTGTTCGAGCAGCGCGCGACGCAGACCACCGCGACCAGCGCCGCGATCACCCCGGTCAACTACCGCCCGGAGATGTTCACCTCCGCGCTGGTCAACCAGACGATCGTCGCGACGCTGGGCGCGACCGTGCTGACCGGCCTCACCGGCAACGTGGTGATCCCGCGCGAAACCGGCTCGCCGGCTGTCGGCTGGGCAGCGGAGGACGCCGCGATCCCCTATGGCAATGCGACGTTCGATTCGATCACGCTGACCCCGCGCCACGTCGGGGCGATCACCGAGCTTTCCCGCCAGCTTCTCATGCAGTCGTCGCCTTCGGCCGACGCGCTGGTCCGCCAGATGCTGTCGCGCAATATCGCGATCGAGATCGACCGCGCGGCGATCGACGGCAGCGGCGCGTCCGCCCAGCCGACCGGCCTGCTCAACATCGCAGGCATCCCGTCCGTGGCGTTCGACACCGATCTGTTCACCACGGCCGCCAACATGATCGGCGCGCTCGACACCGCCAATGTCGGCGCGTCGCGCGCGTTCGTCTCGACCAACGGCGTGAAGGCGGTCGCCGCCAAGTCGAAGGATGGGCAGGGCCGCCCGCTGGGCATCCCGACCATCTTCCACAACGAGCGCGTCGAGTTCAGCAATCAGGTGCCGAACACCCTCAATCCGGGCGGGAACAAACACGGGCTGGTCTATGGCGACTGGACGGACCTGCTGATCGGCGTGTGGTCGCAGCTCGACATTCTCGTGAACCCCTATGCGCAGAACGCCTATGAGAAGGGCAATGTGCTGGTCCGGGCGATGGCGACCGTGGACATCGCCGCGCGCCGCACCGCCTCGTTCGTCAAGGCGACGGGAGTGGCCGCGTAATGGTGGACGCCCTCCAGATGGAACGCCGGGCGTTCCCCGAAGTCCGCGCCCACGGCCGTCGGCTGGAGGGCTATGCCGCCACCTTCGGCGCGGAGGCGCAGCTTGGCACGTTCGTCGAGACGATCGAGCCGGGCGCGTTCCGCGCCAGCCTGTCGGGCGACGTGGTGGCGCTGCTCGACCATGACGCGGGCAAGGTGCTGGGGCGCACGCGCTCCGGCACGCTGCGCCTGTCGGAAGACGTGCGCGGCCTCGCGTTCAGCCTCGACCTTCCCGACACCGTTGCCGGCCGCGACGTGTTGACCCTCGCCGATCGCGGCGACCTTGGCGGCATGTCGTTCGGCTTCACCGTGCCGAAGGACGGCGAGCGTTGGAACGGCAACCGCCGCAGCCTGCGCGCGGTCGCGCTGCGCGAGATTTCCGTGGTGTCGGCATGGCCGGCCTATCCCGACACCGAACTGGCGCTGCGCGCGTTTCAGACCGGCGCGGAAGCCGCCCGGCGTCGCCGCATCCTCATCATGGCGGAGTCGGCGCAATGGGCGTGATCGACCGCGCCATGGCCCGGCTGGGCTACGAGCGCCGCGACGACGCGGCCGACCCTTCGTGGTCAGCCTTCGCCCCCGGCATCGGCTATCCGGCCGCACTGTCGGCGCAGGCGAACGAAAACCTCTCGACCGTGCTGGCGTGCGTTACCGCCGTCAGTTCGGCGCTCGCCTATGTCCCGGCGCTGATCTACCGGATCGAGGGGGACAGCCGCGTCGAGGTGATGAGCCATCCGCTGCGCCGTCTCACCCGGTCGGGCGCGAACGAGCACATGAGCTGGCCCGATTTCCTTGAGCATCTGGTCGCCTCCGCGCTGCTCACCGGCAACGGCCTCGCCACGATCGACTATGACGGGCGCGGGCAGCTTGCCGCGCTGACGTGGGTGCCGTGGGGCATGGTGACGGTGCAGTACCTGCGCAGCGGCCGGCTCGCCTATGACGTGTCGGACGGCCGCGGCGCGATGCGCCGGTATCTCGAAGGCGAGGTGCTGCATCTGCGCGACCGCACCGATGACGGTCTGATCGGCCGTTCCCGTCTTTCCCGTGCCGCTGATGCCGTCGCGGCCGTCACCGCCTCCAACACCTTCGCCCGCGCATTTCTGGAGCGTGGCGCGGCTCCCAGCGGCGTGATCGAACTGCCGGGCGTGATGACCGCCGATCAGCGCAATATGCTGCGCGACCAGTTCCGCGCGCGGCATGGCGGCGCGGCCAACGCCGGTTCGACGCTGATCCTCGACGGGGGCATGAAGTGGACGGCGATGCAGATTTCGCCGGAGGATGCCGAACTGCTCGAAAGTCGGAAGTTCGGCGTGATCGAGATTTGCCGGCTGTTTCAGGTGCCGCCCCCGATCGTCCAGTCCTACGAGAATAACACCTTCACCAACGCGGCGCAGGCGGGTCTCTGGTTCGCGCAGTTCACGCTCGCGCCGTGGGCGCGCAAGATCGAGGCGGAGTTCGCACGCTCCGTCCTGTCGGCCGGCGTCGAGATGGAGCTTGACCTGTCGGGCTTCCTGCGCGGCGATCCGCAAACCCGCTGGGCCAACCACAAGATCGCGATCGATGCCGGGGTGCTGGACGCCGACGAGGTGCGCCAGGTCGAGGGCTGGAACCCGCGCGGCAAGGCCGAAGCCGCGCCCGTCGATACGACGGAGGCGGCGGCATGACGATCGATGAGATGCGGGCCATCGTCGGGGCCGGGCCGGAGGTGAGCGACGCTGCCGTGGTCGCCCAGTACGTGGATTACACGATGCAGGGCGGGCCTGTCGCGCCGACCGTCATCGTCACGGCCGATGAGGTGAAGGAGTTCTGCCGGATCGACGACGACCTCGACGATAAGACGCTGGAAATCATGATCGCCGCCGCAGTCGAGGCGGCGTTGGTAGTGGCGGACGATTGGGACGGCAGCGACCCGGCTCCGGCTCGCCTTAAGCTGGCGGTGCTGACCCATGTCGCGCGCACCTATAGCAACCGCGAAGACGGGGCCGACATGCCGCCCTCTGCCGTGCGGCTGCTCGGCCCCATGCGGACGCTGGACGTGTAGGATGGCGCGCCTGATGACAGCCGCGCAGGTGGCCGATGAGTTCGGCATCCCTTCCGTCCGCACCGTGCGATCGATGCGGGCGGATGGCCTGCCGGCTGTCCGTCTTGGCAAAAGCTATCTTTACGATCCCGACGACGTGCGGGGTTTCATCCAGAGCCGCAAGGAAACGAAATGCCGCGACCAAACCGTGGGCCGTACCTCGCCTATGTCCGTGACCGGGGGCGGTGGTACATTCAATGGAGCGACGCCGGTCGCACCCGCCAGCGCAGCACAGGCACTAGCGATAGCGGAGCGGCTCAAATCGCTCTCGCCGAGTTCATCCGCGAACGCGAACGCGCCTCTCGTCCAGCCGGCCCCCGTGATCCATCTCAATTCGCGATTGCCGACGCGCTGACGCTGTACGGCACCGAACACGCCCCGGAAGCCGCCGACCCGAAACGAATTGGTTACGCCATTGCGGCGCTGATCCCGTTTTGGGCGGGGCGGTCGATCGGCGACATAACGCGCGAGACTTGCCGCGCCTATGCCCGTGAGCGCAAACGCGCCGATGGAACCATCCGCCGCGAGCTTGCCACGCTGAGGGCGGCGATCAACTACGCAAAGGATGAGGGGCGCATCACCTACGCGCCTACTGTCCACCTTCCCAAAAAGCCGGAGGGCAAGGATCGTTGGCTACGCCGATCGGAGGCGGCCGCGCTCTTGAACGCCGCCCGAACCGGCCACGCCAGCACCCGTCCCTATCTGCCGCTCTTCATCTTGATCGCGCTCTATACCGGCGCACGGAAGGGGGCGATCCTCTCACTGCGCTGGACGCAAGTGGATCTGGAAGGCGAGCGCATCAACTTCAACGAAGCTGGTCGCACACGCACGTCCAAGGGCCGCGCGCACCTCCCCATCCCGCGCCGCTTACTGACCTTCCTTCGCCTTGCCCGCCGTCGTGGCGCTGATCTGGGATACGTCGTGCACCGCGACGGCGCGAAACTGGACAACATGAAGCGAGCGTTCAACACCGCCTGCGACGACGCGGGTTTGGAGGACGTGACCCCGCACACCCTGCGCCACACGTGCGGAACGTGGATGGCGCAGCAAGGCGTGCCGCTCGACAAGATAGGCGGATGGCTGGGCCACACCGATTCCCGAACCACGGCGCTCTACGCGCACCATCATCCCGATTTCATGGAAGAGGCCCGCAACGCGGCCGACAGGAGGATCGCATGAACGTCCGAGTTATGTCCGTGCTACGTCCGTCAGTTCCCGACCTGTTCACGGCAACAAAGCCGGAACACGCGCGGAAAAACGGCGGAAAAGCTATAGGCCGGGGTTTTCGGGAGGCAGGGGCCGGAGGTTCGAATCCTCTCTTCCCGACCATCATTTTTGCGATCGCCAACCGGCGGAAAAACAACGACTTTCCCGAGCCAGAAAACAAGCGTGCCACAGGCTCGTGCGCTAGTCCAGTGCGCTAGGGAAGCAGCGTGTTTGATAGCGCAAAAAGCTTCCGTCGCTGACGCTCAAACTGATCGCCTTTCGGGGTAGCACAATCGATTCCCGACCGTTCCCAGCGCCGCCCAATGAGCCACAGTGAATGTGTGCCGAAATTGGACTGCCCGCGATGACTGGTCCGGTTGCATAGTTAGTTGATGCGTGCCTCCGATGCCAGCCTGGACGGGAGGCGGAGCGCAGCGGAGCCGAGTGGCCAGGCTGGCATCATCATCGTTTCC